>Ga0187782_10001431_pt1 | contig 17331 bp, 14 predicted proteins | sample 0715_SJ02_MP15_2_FD_132454 | JGI IMG/M metagenome (GOLD analysis project Ga0187782, IMG submission 132454) | Tropical peat soil microbial communities from peatlands in Department of Meta, Colombia - 0715_SJ02_MP15_20_MG | ecosystem: Environmental > Terrestrial > Soil > Wetlands > Peat | place...
ACGCCAGTTTTGGTCGATTGTCCCCCCTTGACCCGGATGCTACGATTCAACCGCGCAGGTTCGCGTATCCGATACGTCCGATCCTTGCCCTAGCGCCGGCGAGCGACTCAAGGCCTTCGGCCCCCGCGCCGATGAATGGATGCCCAAACCTCGGACCGGCGCTCCCGGTCCGCCTCCACGGTCGCCGGCTCAACAGCCGCTTGCGACCGGTTTTTCCACGGACTGGGTCAGCGGATGAATACCGGCCTCTCGTCCCCTACAACACACGAACGCTCGAGTGCTTGCCAAGCAGTAGACGAAATTGGGCGGCGACGCATAACCCGGCGGCGGTTTGACCCCCCGGACATGCAGGGAGAAACTTGCTGTTCGATGTATCGGACGCTCGGTGCACATCCCGATGTGGTTGACGGTGTCGTCGGTACTCGTTTTGCCGTCTGGGCTCCCAATGCGACCGAAGTTTCGGTCCTCTGCAATGTGAACGGCTGGAAAGCCGGTCAAAATCGGCTGTGGGGGAGCGATTCGGGGACCTGGTCGGGATTTGTCCCGGGCGTGAAACACGGCGACGTTTACAAATACGCGCTCCGGACGCGCGACGGGCGGATGATCGAAAAATCCGACCCAGTCGCCTTCTATGCCGAAGTTCCGCCGTGCTCGGCTTCGATCGTCTACCATTTGCCCGATTATCCGTGGAACGACGGCGCGTGGATGCACAGGCGGGCTCACACAAACTGGTTCGAGCAGCCGCTTGCCATCTATGAGGTGCATCTGGGCTCTTGGCGGCGGCCAAAAGACGGACGCCGCTATTTAAGTTATCGCGAACTCGCGAAGCAGCTCGTCGACTACCTGCACGAGATGGGCTACACGCACCTGCAGCTCATGCCGTTGTGCGAGTTCCCGTTCGATGGGTCGTGGGGTTATCAGACGACCGGCTACTACGCCCCGACCAGCCGGTTCGGCACTCCCGAAGACTTCATGTACTTCATCGATTACTGCCACCAGGCCGACGTGGGGGTTATTATCGACTGGGTGCCGGCTCACTTCCCGTGCGACGGGCACGCGCTGGGACACTTCGACGGCACAGCCTTGTACGAGCACGCGGATCCGCGCCAGGGCATGCATCCCGACTGGGGCACGTACATCTTCAACTACGGGCGCTCCGAGGTACGCGACTTCCTGCTGTCGAGCGCGCGGTTCTGGCTCGAGACCTATCATGTCGACGGACTCCGCGTCGATGCCGTCGCGTCGATGCTCTATCTCGACTACTCGCGCAAAGCGGGCGAATGGATCCCGAATCGCTACGGCGGGCGCGAGAATATCGAGGCGATTCAGTTCATCAAGGATCTCAACACCCACCTGCACGGTGCGTTTCCGGGCATCCTGACAGTTGCCGAAGAGTCGACAGCCTGGGGCGGTGTGTCGGCCCCGGTCTACAACGGCGGCCTGGGCTTCAGCATGAAGTGGGACATGGGCTGGATGAACGACACGCTGCGCTACCTGCGGCACGAGCCCGTGCATCGCAAGTACCACCAGAACGAGTTGTCGTTCCGCATGGTTTACGCCTTCACCGAGAACTTCATTTTGCCGCTGTCGCACGACGAAGTGGTGCACGGCAAGCGGGCGCTCATTTCACAAATGCCCGGCGACTACTGGCAGCAGTTCGCCAACCTGCGGCTGCTCTACGGCTACCAGTACACGATGCCCGGCAAGAAGCTGCTCTTCATGGGGGGCGAGTTCGGGCAGTGGACCGAGTGGAACTACGATGCCGAACTCGATTGGGCGCTGTTCGGGCACAAGTATCACGACTCGCTGCGGCGTTATGTCGGCGACCTCAATCGCGTCTACCGCTCGGAGCCTGCTCTCTACGAGATCGACTTCAAGCCCGAGGGCTTCCGTTGGATCCAGGCCGACGACTACCAGAACAGCGTCTATGCTTACTACCGCGTCGGCAAGGATCCGAATCAGATCGTGGTCGTGGTCGAGAACTTCACGCCGGTGCCCCGCCAGAAATATCGCATCGGCGTGCCGCGCGCCGGCTGCTACCGCGAGCTGATCAACAGCGACGCGGCGATTTACGGCGGCGGTAATATCGGCAACGCCGGAGCCGTTTACACCGAACCGATTCCTGCACATGGCCACGCCCAAAGCCTGTCGCTCACGCTGCCGCCGCTGGCCGTGCTGATGCTTAAGCCTGTCTGAAGAATTTCGGCGGCGCGCGGGAACGCCCCACAGCGCGCTGGCGTCAATTTTTTTGGAGCCTGGCGGGCAACGCGGTACAATCGACGGCTGCTGGTGTTAAATTCTGAGCCGGCAACCCGCCCCTCCCGGGTTTGTTCCGCTGACTGCCTCGCCTGAGGAGCATTGCCATGGGCGCCCGGGACCTTTCGCGATTGGCCTTTGCTGCCGGGATCTTGCTTCTGAATGCAGGCTTCCTCTTCGCCGACAGCATCAAGCTCGATGGTGGCGGCTCGCTCAATGGCTCTGTGACGACCGGTTCCAAGGCCGTCGGCGTACGTACTTCCACCGGTGCGCTGATCGTCTTCGATCGAGCCGACGTCAAACAGGTCACGCACGGACGTGGATCGACTGCGAAGACCGGCTCGAATTCAGCAAACGCCTTGGCCAAAACGCCGCAAAAGCGGAAGCTCACGCCCGAAGAAGAGGCCTGGATGCCGAAAATCAAGTCCCTCGTCGCCCGCCTCTTCGGGAGCAATCCCGAGAAGTCTCGCCAGGCTCGCAACGCCTTGCTCGAGATCGACGACACCGATGCCATCCCCGCGCTGAGCACCTATCTGGCCAGCAGCCGCAACGAGGAGGCGCGACACATTTATGTCGTAATCCTCCGCAACATGAAGGGGCCGAAGCCCGTTTATTATCTCGTGGCGCTCTCGCTCTATGATCCCTCACCGGAAATTCGTTCGGAGGCGCGCAAGGCCATTCGTGAGGATCAACTGGACTCGGCGCGGCTCTTGTATATTGCCGCGCTCCGCTCCGGCCCTCCGAAGTTGGCGCGGATCGCGGCAATCGGGTTGGGTGAGATCGGCGATCCGCGCGGCGAGTCCGTCCCGTATTTGATCGACGCCTTGGTCAGTTACGGAACGGTAGCGACGATGACAGAGCCGGCCCAGTACGGCGTGCTGTACACGAACACGATCTACGCCACTCCCGGCCTCAAGCTGAACGACCCGAATCTGATTTACATCGGCCAAAGCGGTGGAACGAGCACGATGCCTGTCTATCTGGGCCCTCCCGGCATGACGGACGCTCAAGTGGCGAACGCTCTCCGCGGCGTGCGCAACTTCGGGCAACCGGCCGCTGGTCCGCCTGCTGGGCCTTTTCCGGCGTCGGATTTCAGTCATCCGACAGGTGTGACCAGTCCGCCCAACGGGACCTATCCTGGTGGACCCGGTACCTATCTCATCACGCCGGCAGTCGCCGATACGTACGCGCAGCCGATCATCGGGCAGATCAACCCTGCGCACGACAAGAAGATTCGCGGCAAAGCCGGTCACCCCGAAGTGCTCGACGCCCTGCTGAAGGTCACCGATCAAAAATATCCCGGCTACGGATTCAATCAAGACGGCTGGCGGAACTGGTGGGCCAATGAGAGAATTAACCGTGAGCTGCAACAGCCGGCCACGCCTGACCGCGTCATCCCCAATGGAAGTGCCGCCCATTGAGCTTTGTCACCGTCAACCGCCGGTATGCGTCGCGGGCCGAGGACAAGGGCAATGGATATTCAAAAGCTGTGCCGATGGTTTCGAGGCCCGCTGGCCGGCGCCCTCCTGCTAGCGAACGCCGCGTCTCTCTCTGCCGACTGCGTGAAGCTCGATGGCGGCGGGTCGCTGAGCGGTTCCGTATCGACCGGTTCCAAGACGGTCGCGGTCCGAACCTCGACGGGCGGGCTGATGGTCTTCGACCGCACCGCAGTCAAGCAAGTCACGCATGGCAAAAACTCTCTGAACAAGGCGGCGTCAACCGTTGGCGCCAAGTCTCAGGCAAAGAGACGCAAATTCACGACCGAGGAAGAGGCTTGGATGCCCAAAGTCCGCGCGCTTGCGTCGCGGACCTTTGGCAGCGACCGCGCAAAGTCGCAGCAGGCGTTGAAGTCGCTACTTGAAATTGACGATACCGACGCCCTTCCCGCGCTGAGCACCTATTTGGGCAGCAGTCGCACTGCGGGCGGACGGCAGTTGTACGTTGCCACCCTCCATAACATGAAGGGGCCCAAGCCAGTCTATTATTTGGTCGCCCTGTCGCTCTATGACCCACTCCCCGAGATTCGAGCCGAGGCCCGCAAGGCGATTCGCGAGGACGAGTTTGATTCGGCCCGTCTTTTGTATATCGCCGCACTCCGCTCTGGCGTGCCTGCGCTCGCGCGACTGTCCGCAGTTGGCTTAGGGGAGATCGGCGATCCGCGAGGCGAATCGGTCCCCTACTTGATCGACGCGCTCGTCGGTTACGGGACTGTCGCATCCATGCGAATGGCGCCCCAATATGAGGTGCTCTTCGGCAACGCGATTTACTCAACGCCCGGCCTGAAAATCAGCGACACGAGTGCCGCTTCCACTAGCCCGGGTGGCAACGCCTCGCTGTCGCCCTCATCGTCGACGGGCGCCTCCAACAACCAGAATCCTCAATTGCCCCAGAATCCAACCTGCACGGCTCAGCAATCGCCGCAAGCTGGCACCGGAACGGCGACTGCCCAGGGCTCGGCGTCGAGTTCCTATGGGAACTGTCAAACGAGTGGCTCGAGCAACTTCGCGATGCCGCTGACGGAGGCCGATCTCTACGATCCGCCCCACAAGAAATGCGCTAAGCACCACGACAAACCACTAACGGGCTACGTTGACCATCCGGAAGTGCTTGACGCTCTGCTCAAGATCACCAATCAGCCGTACCCCGGCTACGGCTTCAATCAAGACAAATGGCGGAGCTGGTGGGCCAACGAAACGGCCAACCGCGATCTGCAAAAGTCCGCCACAACGGACCGCGTCGTCGCGGCTGACCGGGCGTCGAAATAGCTTAGGCGGCACAGGCCGCGTGAACGGGGCAGGCCATGCGATCTAAAACAACCTGTTACGCCGTGGTACTGGCCGCCGGCGGATTTGCAATGCTCAGCGCGCCGGCCCTCTGGGCCGACAACGTCAAGCTCGACGGCGGGGGCTCGCTTAACGGGTCCGTTGTCACCAGCTCAAAGACCGTTCGCGTGCGAACCGCGACCGGCGCTCTCGTCGTCTTCGATCGGGAGAGTGTCAAGGCGGTCAATCACGGTCACACATCGCCGAACAAGACGGCGTCGAATGGAGCCAGCGCGAGCCCCAAGGCTCCGCCCAAGAAGCGCAAGCTCACGCCCGCTGAAGAAGCGTGGATGTCGAAAGTCCACACGCTTGTCTCGCGCCTCTACGGAAGCGATCGCGAGAAATCGCAGCAGGCCAAAAACACCCTGCTTGACATCGAGGACTCGGACGCTATTCCCGCACTGAGCACTTATCTCGGCAGCAGCCGCGACGAGCAGGCGAGGCACCTCTATGTCGTCATCCTGCACAACATGAAAGGGCCCAAGCCGGTCTATTATCTTGTGGCCCTTTCCCTCTACGACGCTTCGCCGCAGATTCGCACGGAGGCGCGCAAGGCCATTCGCGAGGACCAGTTCGACTCGGCACGGATCTTGTACATCGCGGCATTGCGCTCCGGCCCGCCAAGCCTCGCGCGCGTTGCCGCCATTGGCATCGGCGAGATCGGCGACCCGCGGGGCGACTCGGTCCCCTTCTTGATCAACGCGCTCGTGGGCTATGGAACCGTGGCCACGATGACCGAGCCTGCTCAATACGGCTTGCTTTACACCGTGACCGTAGCGGCGACTCCCGGGCTCAATTTTTCGGGAATGGCGTTCAACATTCCAAATTCGGGAATGACTTTTACAGGAACATCCATTTCGGGGATCTACCTGACCCCTGCCGGCATGGCGGAGGCTGAGGCAGCGCTCAAGAAGGTCACAGGGCCGGGTCAATCATTGGGGATCGGTGGCACGATTTACGTTCAAGGCGCCTTTAACGGACAGGTCGCCAAAGACTTTACTCCCAACTCCCCCGGGATGCCCGATGTAGAGCTGACGGAGACCTTGTATGCAGGTGCAGGAGGTGTGCCGCAAGGATCTCAGTTCTTCCGCGACAATGTCTATTCGCTGCCGGTCTACGGAGTAACGTCGGCCGCGCGCGACAAACGAATTCGTGGAACGGTCGACCATCCCGAGGTGCTCGACGCGCTGCTGAAGATCACCGACCAAAAACATCCCGGGTATGGTTACAACCAGGACCGCTGGCGAAGCTGGTGGGCTAACGAAAAGACCAACCGCGACCTGCAAAACTCGGCACACGACCGCGTCATCCCAGGCGATCGGCCGCCGCTGCCGTGAGGCCGTGACGATCCGCGGTCCGGCTTTCGCCCCGGGCTATGCCGGCCCTCTGGAAATTCCGGTAAGATAGGCTGGAAAGGTGTCCAAGGGTCTCCTTATACTCGGTGACACAGCATGAATCGCACCGCTTTCGCATTCCGCGAGACCCATCGCTCGATGTCGTCCCTGCCAAAACGCGTTCTTTATGCCGCTATGGGCTTGGCAGGGCTCGTTGCGTTCGCCTGCCTTCTCGACTTCGTCGGCGGGTGGACCTTTTCCAAGCATTACGGCATGGACGTGATGCTTTTGATCTGCTCGGCAATTGTGATCTACCTGGGCATCGACGCCCTTGCCGAGCAGAAATAGTCCGAAGAACCGGCGGGCTTATCCGCCGCGGTGGACCGCTCGCCCGGGCTCACAGGAAGAAGTCTTGCATCAGGTCTGCGCCGGGAGTGACCGCATATCGGTCGAAGTCGCGCACTCCCTCGGCTCGCAGCACCTCCTCGTCGACGAAGAAGTTGCCCGTGCACTCGGCGCTTGGACGCACGAGAATCGCATGGGCGGCGTCGGCCATGATTTCCGGCTTGCGGCAATGCCTGACGGCCTCGGCCCCTCCTAAGAGATTCTGTACCGCCGCCGTGTCGATCCCGGTCCGTGGCCAGAGCGCGTTGACGGCGACTTTTCGCGAGCGGAATTCCTCGGCCATTCCCAGCACGCACATGCTCATCCCGTACTTCGCCATGGTGTAAGCGACGTTGCCGGCGAACCACCTGGGCTGCATGTTGAGCGGGGGCGAGATGTTGAGGATGTGGGGATTGGCCGCCTTAAAGAGATACGGAAGGCAAACTCGCGACGTCAAAAACGTGCCGCGGACGTTGACGCCGAACATCAGGTCGAGTCGCTTGATCTCGGTTTCCAGCGTGCCGGTGAGCTGGATCGCGCTGGCGTTGTTCACGCAAATGTCGATGCCGCCGAAGGTCTCCGCCGTCTTGGCTGCCGCCGCCTGCACCTGTTCTTCGAAGCGGATATCGGCCGCGCACGCCAGGCCACGGCCTCCCGCTTTTTCGATCTCGGCAACCGCGGTGTGAATCGTGCCGGGCAGCCTCGGATGGGGCTCGACTGTCTTCGCGACGACAGCGATATTGGCCCCGTCCTGGGCCGCCCGCAATGCGATCGCCAGCCCAATCCCGCGGCTGGCACCGGTGATGAAAAGAGTCTTGCCTTTGAGAGTGGACATGAACGGGGACCTTTGAGAAGTCGTAGCGATGTGAGTGAGGATCCGAGCATACCGGGCGCACGATGCATCTGCCAGCGAGACTCGATTGACCAAACCGAATGACCTAAGCCCGAAGGAAAGAGGTTTTCATTCGTGCTTCCGTCGTGCTTCCTTCGTCCTTCGGGAATTCGTGCTTGTCGGCGACCGCACTCACGCGTGTTTCGCGCGTCGGATGAACTCGACGCGGTTTCCGAATGGGTCGCGAAACTCGAATCGTTCGCAGCCGGGGATCGGCACGCCGTCCTCGAGGGCAATCCCCAAGCGCGACAACCGATCCAACCAGAAGGCGAGATCATCAACTGCAAAGGCGACGTGTGCTTTGCTCGCTTGCCGATTCACTCCGTCCTCGACGCCCACATGCAGCTCGCGATCCCCGACCTGGAGCCAGAATCCACCGCGCGGCTTGAGGGCCTCGGGCTTTTCGATTTCGCTCAGACCAAGGATGCTGCAATAGAACTCGCGGGCCGCGGGCTCCTGCCCGATCGGCACGGTAATCTGCACGTGGTCGATGCCAATGATCATTGCTGTTACTGCGCTGGCCTGATGCGCCACCCTCGCCACGGACACGCGCGTGCTCTATGGTATCATCAACGGAGCCAGCCGCCGTCGCGGCAGAATTGTGAGGTTGCTCGTGCGCCGATTGCCCTTTTCCAGCCTGGCTTTGGGCGGATTGCTGCTCGCCGGATGGGCGGCCTGCGTTGAAGCGCAGTCGCAGTTTTACGAAGTCAAACCGAGTCGGAACGATCCCAATTATCGCCGACGGGCTCGCACCGATCAGCAAACCGACCCCAACGCCACGCCGCCGGGCGGCATCGACACGCGGATTAACGTCGAGATCTACAGCAGCGACGAGGGAGCCGGCTTTCAGGCGCAGCGGTGGAGCCCGACATTTGAGCGGGCCGGGGTCTTCCTGAGAATACGCTCGGAGATGCCGGGGGACAAACTTTCGATCCGCGAGAAGCAATACGGCAAACTGCGTGAAGTGCAGCTCATCGGACGGCTCGAAATGAACGGCAGCCTCACATTCGACGGCCGCAAGTTCAAACCAAACGAGACGCAGGCGCTCACCGAATGGCTGGCCGAGCTGAAGGCCTACGGCGCCCAGGGGAGCCCGCGGGGCAAGGCTCTGTGGGGACTGAGCAACGATCAGTTCGATGCCCTGTTTCGGGCGCTCGGTAACCCGGTCGAGCAAGAGGTAGGCGATCAGCCGTTGGACGAGGCCCTCCGTGGCTTGGCATTGCCGGCAACATATCCGTTGCGACTATCGTACGCAGCGAAGCAGGCCGTGGCCAATGCGCCGCGAACCAAATCACGCCTGCAATTGCGCGGCTTTTCGCAGGGCACCGCCCTGGCGCTGCTGTTGTCGCAGTACGGACTGGGCTTTCGCCCCGAACGGACGCCCGCCGGGAAAATCGAACTCGTGGCGATGCCGTCCGACGACACGCAATCGCTCTGGCCCACGGGATGGGACCACCTCGAGGGAACGTCTCCCGTGTCGATCGCTCCCAAGTTGTTCGAACAGACGCTGGTCGAATTGAAGGATCAAAAGCTGGGCGACGTGCTGGAGGCCATTGGACAGAAGACGAACACGCCGGTCCTGCTGGATTACGCGAAGATCGAAGCAAAGGGCCTCGAGTTGAATTCGGTGTCGGTGACGGTCGAGAAGCGGCGCTACGCCTGGATCTCGCTGTTGACGCGGATCACCAGTCCGTCATTTCTGACCATCAAGATCTGCTGCGACGAAGCGCGCAAGCCGTTTGTTTGGGTCACGCCGTTGAAGAACGCCGGAACCCCGCCGCGCCGGCGGCCGGCCAGGCCCGTTGCGGCGCCGATTGAGCCCGGGAATTGAGTCCGTGTCGCGCTGTGCGACCGCCAGAGACGGACCTGAGGAGCTATGTTCACCGGATCGGAAATCCTCCAAACGTACCGCGAGATGGACGTCACGCACATCGTCGCGCTGCCGGACAGCACGATCGGCCCGTGGGAGTCCGCGATTCGCGAAGCCGGGTCGCCGAAGCTGGTGCGCGTTTGTCGTGAGGGGGAAGCCTGGGTCATCGCGGCCGGACTCTATTTGGGCGGTGCTCGGCCCATTGTGATGATCCAGTGCACGGGCCTGTTCGAGTCGGGCGATGCTCTGCGCAACGTGCTCTTCGACTATCGCCTCCCGCTCTTTTCGCTCATCGGCTACCGGAGCTACCTCAGCCAAACGGCGATTCCCAACGACTCGGCCCGGACTTTCACCGAACCGATTCTAAAGGCCTGGGGGATCGACTACCGGCTGATCGACGTGCCGGATAAGCGGCCCGAGATCGTCGAGCACTACCGCCGCTGCCAGTCGGCGGGGCGTCCGGGCTGTGCGCTCATCGCGGAAGGCAAAGGATAGTCCGTCCATGCCCGAGCTGAACACGGTCGCTACGAAACGCATGACGCTCGTCGAAGCGCTGGAAGTTCTGCACGGCGCGCGGCGGGGCGAAGTCGTCATTACGACGATGGGAAACGCCCGCGAATGGCAGAAACTGAGCAAAGATCCGCTCGACCTGGTCTACGTGCCGTCCAGCATGGGACAAGCGACGTCGCTGGCGCTGGGGATCGCACTTGCGCAGCCCGATCGCAAGGTTGTCGTCGGCAGCGGCGACGGATCGATGCTGATGAATCTAGGCTCGCTGGTCACGATCAGCGCCCAGGCGCCGGCTAACCTGACGGTGATTGTCTTCGACAACGGCGTCTACGAGGTGACGGGAGCCCAGCCGACCGCGGCTGCCCCGCCGATGCGAGCCGGTAGCGCCCCCGTTGATTTTGCCGCTTTGGCGCGTGCCTCGGGCTTCACGCAGGTTTACGCGTTCGACGCGGTTCAATCGTGGAAGGGGGCCGTGGTCGAGGTCCTCCGGGGACCGGGGCCGACATTCGTGCACTTGCGGGTCGAGCCGATGGCTGACGCAGGTCTTCCTGCCGTCCCGGGCCCGGCCCCCGAACGGGCTCGGGCGTTGCGCGCCGAACTCACGCGTGTGGGATGACGTAGAGCATGATCGCGCAGTAGTGGCAGACACTGGCGCTGATCACGAGCACGTGCCACACGGCGTGGAAGTACGCGTATTTCTCGTCCAGCACGAGGAATAACGTGCCCAGCGTGTAGAGCGCGCCCCCCAGAATGATCAACGCCAGGGCGCCGACCGGCATCACGTGGACGATCTCGTGCATCGCGACGATCGGAATCCAGGCCAACAGCATGTAAGCCCCGATCGAGACGTTCCGCCCCCGACGGAAGCAGACTTTGAAGAAGATGCCGACGCACGTCAGGCCCCACATCGTCAGCGTCAGCCCCCACAGCCAGCCGTGGCGAAAGTACGACAGGGCGAACGGCGTGAAGGTCCCGGTAATGAGCAGGAAGATGCAGACCTGGTCCAGCATGCGAAAGAAGTGCCGCATCCGGGCCGTGCGAAACGTATGCGACAAAGTCGATGCCGCATAGAGAGCCACGAGTGAGGCGGCGTACACGCAACAGCCGACGAACTGGAGCGGATCGCTGTGCGTTCGGGCCGAGTTGACGAGCACCGCGGCCCCCACCACGCTCAAGAGCAATCCCAGACCGTGCGTCAGCTGGTTGGCCGTCTCCTCGGAAAGGTCCAGCGGTGGCGTGCCCACGTCCGCCGATGAACCTTCTTCGATCAAGGTGCTCATCCAGCGAGGTCCCCTGGCTTAAGTTTACGCGGAGAAATGTCCGGAGAGGGGCCGCATTTTATTGATATCGGCTCGTGGAACCAGCGGAATTGAACGGGAGAGTGGCAACTCTTGATGCCGTCTGGTTTTTCAGCACAGCACATTCATGGAACATTCACGCAGGGGCAACTGCTCTTTCCCAGTTTTTCGTTTTTGGTTGTAATCCCCGCCCGCCGGCGGTCATGCGGACCTCGAATCCTTGCGTCCGCGAGACGGAGCGACCGCCGCAAAGAGCCGTTCATTACCTGTCGACCAGGGGATCTCCCATGCGGATTGTCGTCACGTTGGCCGCGATGTTGGCCTTGTCCTGCGGAGCTTTTGCCGGCGATGGGCTGCCGGCGGGCCTCTTTCAGGGTCCCACCACCCCAGCCGTGACAGCCCGGGGCGAATCCGACACCTCCGTCTACCATCTCCAGCACGCCCACGCCCATCAGTTGATCGACCGTGTGAAGAGCCTGGTCGCGCAGCTGGCCGCGTGTGCGGCCGACGACGACGTGGCCGCGTTACCGAAGGCCCTGGTGCTGCTGCCGACGACGTCGGACGACACGATCATTGCGATCTGCCCAAAGGCGCACGCGGCTCTCGTGAAGCACGCCATCAAGTCCTGCGATTCGCTCAAGCAGTACGCGGTCAAGGTGCAGCTCTTCGAGGTGACCGACAGCGGCAAGACAATTCCGGTCGGCGGGCCGCACCTGCTGATCGGCCGTGAAGGAAACGTGCAGTGCGCGACCGAGGACGAGTCGGTCAGCGTCAATTTCAAAGTCGATGCGCAGCTTGTCGACGCCAATACCGAGATCCCCCCGGCCGCCTGCGAGGACGAAGCGGCCGCGATCATGGGGAGCCAGGCCAGCGCTGCCGGCGCGGCCGGGCACTGCCACCTGGAGTGCCCTCCGCCGATCGGCGAAATGGCGGTTGAGACGGAGTCCGACACTGCCTCGGGGTCCTGCGGCGGTTGTGCGACGTGCCCCGCTTGCAAGACCGGCACCTGCACGGGCGACTGCTGCAAAGCCGGCTGCTCTAACGGGCAAACGTGCACGGCAAGCAGCTGCAAATGCCAGGGATCCTGCGGTACGAGCGCCAAGCAGTCGCACGAGACCACGAGCTACGAGGAGACCCCGACCCAGTGCCCGGCGTCCCAGTCCGGCCGCCGCTTAAGCGTCGGCTTTGGATTTGGTCCCGGCGGGCCAGGACTGCATTTGGTCGGCCCAATCGTCTGGTTCAATAAAGGCGACGAGCCGCGCTGTGCCCCCTGCGACGCCCAAAACGAAATCGCGGACTCCGATGACGGCCACGACGGCGAATCGTGCAACGTCGTCCCGCCGGCGCCGGCCGACGCCTCAGAGCAAACGGGGCAGTTATGTGTCGATCCGGACGGCAGGGCCAGCATTGCCGCTCCGGCCTTGGTACCGGATGCGAGCGGGTATGCGTCGCCCGACGGGGTGCGTCCGTGGATTAATTTTGGTGTGAATCTCAGTCCGGCCGGACTTGTCGTCAAACAGACTCAGGCCGCAGAGCAGTGTCCTTCAACCTGCACTGACGGCTGCCCCGCTTCAACGGCGAGCGAGAGCGAAGTACCGGCGTCGGCCAACGCACCCTGCTCGTGCGAACAGCCCGAGGAAAGCCAACAGGCGCCCGCGGCCGAACCGCCGGCGCTCTTGACCCTGTCGCAACACAAGGATCCTTCAACGGGTCTGCCGGCGACTCCCCATTGGCAGGAAGAGATTCTCAAGGCCTTCCGCGGCCGCCGGCTGAGCGAATTGTTCGAGCCCCAGGCCGCGCCCCCGTCCGCGCTGGGCAGGCTGCTCGCGGAATTCCCCAAGCACGGACCTTCGTCCGCGACAGGAAGTGGCGGGCACAGCCTGACGATCGTCGATCTGCCCGATCGCGTGCGCATCTTTGAAAGCGATGGCCCGGCCGAGGTGGAGAAACTGTCCGACGCCAAGGCGCCGGCCCTCAGCACGTGTCCCAATTGCCGGGAAGAATTCCGCGCGTTTCTGGAAGAGATGTTCCGCGGCTCGGAGGCTTCCGAGGACATCGCCCAAACCTCGCACCGCGACGGAGAGTCCAAAGCCGAGTCAGCCCGCGACCTCCCAACGGTAACCCACTCGAAGATCGCGACCGTGACTCTTTGCTATCCGCTGCGCGACCTCGTGTTGTGTGATGACGAAGGCCGGCCCGTCTTTGACACCTGTACCATCATCGATCACCTGGAGTCCGCGGTCGCGCCGGAAAGCTGGTCGCACCCGAGCGTGTCGATTCAGCTCGATCAGCAGTCGGTCAGCCTGGTGGTCACCCAGACCGCCGAGGTGCACCAGAAGATCGCCGACCACCTCCGGTATCTGAGACGGCTGCAGGTCAAGCAAATCTGCAATCTGATCGAGCGACTGTCGGGTGATGCGGACGAGGCCGAGCCGAGCACACAGACCAAGACCGCCACGCCGACAGCCGAAGTCGACCTCGGGCCGGCCCTGCCAGTCGGTGGAAAGTAAGGATCCGACACTTACGCGTCCGACAGATGAAGAACCACTGAGCCCGAAGGGAGGGCCTCCTTCCTTCGGGCTTCGTTCATTTGACCCCAACGACCGAATCTCAGTCGCCGTCGATTTCTTCGGCCTGGTCCTCGGCCGCGTCGGGCGACTCTTCCAAGCTCGGCGCCGTTTCGTCCGGCTTTTCGCGCTGGCGGAAGTAGAGCCGGATCGGCACTTCCGAGTAGGGCAGCGTCTCGTGCAGCACGCCGAGCAGATAGCGCTTCCAGGCGTTGTCGAACACGGCCGGATCGTTGCACTTGAGCACGATCGTCGGGGGCTCGGTGCTCACCTGCGTTACGTAATAGACCTTCGCCCGGCGGCTCTTCTTGAGCGGTGGCTGGTTCGCTAAGAGCGCCTCCCGCACGAGCCGGTTGAGCCTTCCCGTCGATACCCGGACGCGCGCCTGCTTGAACAAATTCTGCGCAAGGTTGACCAACTTGCGGACGTTGCGCCCGTCTTTAGCCGTAAGGAATGCGACCGGCACATAGCGCATCGTGGCGAAGGTCTTCAGCAGGTATTCCGACCAGGCCTCGGTCGTCATCTCGGGGGCAGTATCCCACTTGTTGACCACGAAGATGCACGGTTTGTTATGGCGGGCGATCTCGTCGACAAGCTGGATATCGACCCGCGAAATGGTTTCTTTGGCGTCGAAAAACATCAGCACCACGTCGGCCCGCCGAATGCTCCGCTTGGCCCGCACCAGGCCGTAGAACTCGACGTCGCTGGCGAGGCTCTTCCGTTTGCGAACGCCCGGCGTGTCGATCGCCAACAGCCGCTTGCCGTCGACCTCAAAGCGAATGTCGACGCTGTCGCGGGTGGTGCCGGGAACCTCGCTGACGATCACCCGCTCGCTTTCGGCGAGGGCATTGATGAACGTGCTTTTTCCGACGTTGCGGCGGCCGACGATCGCCAGCTTGAGTTCGGGCTCGGCGGCCAGGGCGGCTCCCTCGGTCGACTCGACCTCCGTCGGCGGCGGCAGGTGTTCGAGGATCGCGGCCAGCAGTTCCTCACGGTTGCGGTTGGCTTTCACGCTCGTCACGATCAGCGGCCCGTCACACAGCCGGCGGAATTCGTGAACCTCCGCATCGGTGCGGGTCGAGTCGCACTTGTTGACCACGAGCAGCTTGGGCTTGTCGATTTTCCGCAGCCGCTCGGCCACCTCGACGTCGAGCGGGACGAGTCCGCTCTCGGCGTCAACGACGAACAGCAACAGGTCGGCCTGCTCGATCGCGATGCGAATCTGCTCTTCGATCTGCTCGGTGAGATCGTCAACGTCCTCGATGCCGATGCCCCCTGTATCGATCAGCTCGAAGTAGCGATCCCCCTCCTGGATCAGGTGCTCGACCCGGTCGCGGGTGACGCCGGCCGTCGGATCGACGACGGAAATGAAGCGTCCAGCAAGCCAGTTGAAGAGCGAACTCTTCCCGACGTTCGGCCGGCCGACGATGGCAACTTTGGGGACGGACATAGCTGGAGACTAATCACTTTAGGTGACTTTTCAGAGCCATCTCGCCAAAGTCGAACAGTCGTGGCGGCCAAAAAAACCGAGCGGGGACGCCGTCTTGGTCGTCCCCGCTCGTAACAGAGAGCGAGCTGGCCCGGTTTGGTTATCCCGACCGGGCCCTCGGGGTTGAGCTTACATTTTCGTCGAGCAGCCAGGAGCCGGAGCCGGCTTGCAAGCCTCGCAGGCCGGTCCACAAGGAACCTGACGGCACACCGTGCGGGGGACGCACTGGGTCACGGTGTACTGCACCGTCCGCGGAACGCAGCGGGTGCAGGTCTTGTAGTGCGTCTCGCACACCTGGTGGCAGGTCGTGTAGGGGACCTTCTTCGTGCAGGTCTCCTGGGTATACGTGCAGACCGTGTAGGGAACAGTCTTCGTGCAGGTCTCGCGGACCCAGTGGCACGTCACGTACGGGATCGTCTTCTGGCAGACTTCCTTGTGCCACGTGCAGGTGACGTAGGGGATCGTCTTCTGCACGGTGTAGTGCTGCCACGTGCAGACCGTGTACGGGACCGTCTTCTGGCAGGTCTCGTGCGTGTAGGTGCAGGTCGTGTAAGGAATGCGCTTCGTGCAAACTTGTTGCGTGTACGTGGTCACGTTATACGGAACCTTCTGCACCGTCTGGACCGGGACCTGACGGCAGATCGTGTACGGGCACTGCGTGTGCTTCACCTCGGAGACGTACCGCGTGCAGCACTGTTCTTGCTTCACGATTTTCGGCACCCAGACGCGACGGCAGCACTGCGTGCCGGGGCACTGGACTTGGACCATGTGGCAGGCGCCAGGCTGGTAACGGCAGCAGCAGGTCGCGGGATCGTAGCACCACGTGCCGGGATCACACTGACACTGATTCATCACCGGGCCGGGAATGTTTTCGACCTGATTCTGCCATTCGCCGCAGTCGACGTCGACCGTTTGCTTCTCGACAACCGGCTTGCACTCGGTGTAGCAGACGTCGCGGTAGCAGGTCTGTTGCTCGGTCTTCCACGTCGTGCAGCAGATGTCCTTGTAGCAGGTCTCGCAGTGCGGAATCGAGACCGTGTAGCAGCAGTCGCGGTAGCAGGTCTGATAGCAAGGCTTGCACACGTCGTAGCAGACGGTCTTGTAGCACGTCTGGAAGCAGGGCTTGCAGACCGGGATGCAGCAGGTCTTGTAGCAGGTCTGGAAGCACGGCTTGCAAACCGTGAAACAGCACGTCTTGTAGCACGTCTGGAAACAGGGCTTGCAGTACGTGTGGCAGACCTGCTTGTAGCACGTCTGGCGGTGAGGGACGCACACGTTGTAGCAGACGTCCTTCCAGCAGGTCTGGTAAACGTTTCTCGTGCAGGTGTACGGGATCTGCTCGCAGACCTGGTCATAGACGGTCTTGCAGCAGGTCACGTCTTGCTTCTCCCAAACCGTTTCTTGGACGGTCTTCATGCAGACCGGGTCCGGGCAGCAGCAGCTTTTGGCAGCGCAAAAGTCGCCGGCCGGTGCACAGCACGACGGCGGGCAACAGCTATAGCTCTGCGTCCCGCAGAGCCCCGCGTCGACGCTGTTGGCAAAGAGCGCTAGCGCCAGCGCGGCAAGCATTGTAGACAGGGGTGCAGTCTTCATCGAACTTGCCCTCGTAAAAGCGATCCATGCGAACAGTGTCGGCGGCTCACGTACCGCCCGTCCCTCTTTACGTCGTCAACCTAGCTGGACTGCTTGAGTCACATCCCGCACTTCCCCGCTCCTGCGCCGCCGGCTCCCCTTGTGTGGCGAAAATAAACGACAATGACGTCACAACCGTCACAACCAACGGCGCGCGAACCGCGGATCGAAGCGGTTCGACCTCGGCCGCCCGGCGCCTTTACAATCGGTCCGACGCGATTGCGTCGCGAGAGTGCCGAAGGCCGGTTGCGACCATTCGATTTGCCAACTGCCGGGG
>Ga0187782_10001432_pt1 | contig 17330 bp, 15 predicted proteins | sample 0715_SJ02_MP15_2_FD_132454 | JGI IMG/M metagenome (GOLD analysis project Ga0187782, IMG submission 132454) | Tropical peat soil microbial communities from peatlands in Department of Meta, Colombia - 0715_SJ02_MP15_20_MG | ecosystem: Environmental > Terrestrial > Soil > Wetlands > Peat | place...
CGCTACAAGGGCGCGATCGCCCTCGGCTTTCTGACGCTCTTCCTGATGGGCCTGATCGGCAGCATCGTTCCGCTGACGACGGGCATCATCACGGACACGTTGGCCGGGAGCCAGCACCCCTTCGAACAGGCCATGCACGGCTCGACCGACGTTGCACCGCTAAACTGGCTCTCGAACCTTGTGCCGTATTACCAGCCGAACAGCCGGCGCACGGTGTTGATTTATGTTCTGATCCTTGTCGCATGCATCGTCGTCAAGGGCATCATGTCCTTCGGCACGCGCTGGATTCTGATCGGCATTTCGCGCGACATCGAGTTTGATATTCGCAATGACCTTCTGGACCGGCTTCTGGTCATGGAGCCGGAGTTTTATGTGCGCAACCGCACGGGCGAATTGATGTCTCGCGCGACGAACGACCTCAACTCCGTTCGCATGGTTTTGGGACCCGGAATCATGTACAGCGGCACAACCATCGTGACCATGGTGGTGTCTATCTCGGTCATGATCATCCTGTCGAAGTCACTCACGCTCTGGGTGCTTTTGCCCGCGCCCGTTGTCGCTGTCGCCGTCTGGTATTTCGGCAAGATCATTCACGAGTTGTACGAGAGCATTCAAGCGGCGCTGGCCACGCTGTCCGCGAAAGTGCAGGAAAACCTTGCCGGCGTGCGCGTGGTGCGCGCCTATACGCAAGAAGAAGCAGAAGTCAAAGGCTTCGACGAACCAAATCGTGATTATGTAGCAAAGAACGTCCGCCTGATTCGCACCTGGAGCATGTTCATGCCCTCACTCCAGGCCATGATCGGCACGACGTTTTTGATTGTTCTTTGGCAGGGCGGCTATCAGTTTCTGAATGGCCAGATGTCTTTGGGTTCGCTTATCACCTTCAACACCTATCTCGGTTTTCTCGTCTGGCCGATGATCGCCCTGGGTTGGGTTACGAATATTTTCCAGCGTGGGGCCGCTTCCATGGGACGCCTGAACTACATTCTCGAAGCCAAGCCGCAAATCGATGACCGCCACGCCACCATTCCAAAAGAGGCGCGCATTGAAGGCGAAATCGAATTTCGCAACCTGACCTTCACCTATCCAACTACCATTTCCGGCAATGGGAACAGTGGTGCGAATGGGCACGGCGCGGAATCTCAGCCCGTCTTGCGCAATATCAATCTGAAGATCCCGCCAGGCACAACCGTAGCCGTGGTCGGACCAACGGGAAGCGGCAAGACCACTCTGGCGTCCCTGATTGCACGGCTCTGGGAGGCTCCGGAAGGCGAAATCTTGATCGATGGCCGTCCCATCCGCGAATGGCCGCTAGAGACACTCCGCCGCGCCATCGGGTATGTGCCCCAGGATACATACCTCTTTAGCGAAACCGTGGGAGAGAATATCGCCTTTGGCCTGGAAGAACACGACGAACCGCAAATTCTCGAAGCCGCCAGGATCGCGAATGTCCATGAAGACGTCGCGGAGTTCGCCAACCGCTACGAAACTATGGTGGGCGAACGCGGCATCACCCTCTCCGGCGGGCAAAAACAGCGCTCCGCCATCGCCCGTGCGGTGGTTCGCAATCCGCGCATTCTGATCCTGGACGATTCCCTTTCTGCCGTCGACACGCAGACAGAGGAAAAAATCCTCGGGCGCCTGCGCGGCGTGATGCGCGGCCGAACGACGATCCTGATCGCGCATCGCACCTCCACGGTCCGCGACGCAGACAAGATCGTGGTAGTGAAAGACGGCGCCATCATCGAATCCGGAACGCACGAGGAATTGCTGGAACGCGGCGGCTACTACGCCGACCTCTACCAGAAGCAGTTGTTGGAAGAAGAGCTCGAACGCGCATGAGCACGATGCACGAAGAAGAGGCACTCGGCAAGGCGTACGATTCGCGCCTGATGAAGCGGCTGCTGCAGTATATGGCGCCGTACAAGTGGAGCGTGATTGTCGCCCTGGCCCTGGTGGCGGTGGTCACACCGCTCGAGTTGGCTCCGCCCGTTCTGTTCGGGAAGGCCATCGACTGGTATCTGGTGCCGGGGGTTGCCCATCAGCTTGCCATTTCGAGTGCAAAGCTCGGTTTGGTTTGGATCAGTCTGATCTATCTGTTTGTGCTGGTATTCGATTTTCTAGCACAGTACATCCAGATCCGCATCATGCAGCGCGTCGGGCAAGAAACGATGTATGACATGCGGACCGAGATCTTCGGCCGCCTGCAACGCCTGCCGATGAGCTACTTCGACCGTAATCCAGTGGGGCGGCTCATGACGCGCGTGACCACAGACGTCGACGCGCTGAACGATCTGTTCGCCGCAGGCGTGGTCACCATGATTAACGACTTCTTCCTGCTCGCGGTAATGGCCATTGTTCTGTTTGTCATCGACGCGAGCCTTGCCCTGGACGCGCTCGCGGTTCTCCCGTTTATCTTTGTGGTCACGCTCATCTTCCGCAAGTATGTGCGCGACGCCAACCGCAAAATCCGCACCGCCATCGCCCGCATAAATGCGTTCCTGCAGGAGTACATCTCCGGCATGAGCGTGGTGCAACTCTTCAACCGCGAGCGCAAGGCCCGCCAGGAGTTTGCGCGGCGAAACAAGGACAACATGCTGGCGTGGCGTGATGCCATTCTCGCGTACGCCTTGTTTTATCCAGCGGTGGAATTCCTGAACTTCGCCACGATTGCGTTAATTTATTGGGCAGGCGGCATGCGCATCCTCCACAACGCTCTGACACTGGGCGTGCTAACCATGTTTACGATGTTTGCGCAGCGTTTCTTCCGTCCCATTCAGGACCTGAGCGAGAAGTTCAACATTCTGCAGTCCGCTATGGCCGCTTCCGAGCGCATCTTCAAGCTTTTGGACGAGCCGGTGACCATCGATTCGAACCCGAATGCCCAGAAACTCGTCTCTCCGCGGGGTGAAATCGAATTCCGTAATGTCTGGTTCAGTTATAAGAACGTCTCTGAGCCTGCTGATGAAGACTGGGTCCTGCGCGATGTCTCCTTCCGCGTGTCCCCTGGCGAAACCTTCGCCATTGTTGGTCACACCGGCGCTGGAAAAACCACCGTTATCTCCCTGCTGCTTCGCTTCTACGACATTCAACGCGGGCAGATTCTACTGGATGGAATCGACATCCGTTTGCTGGATCTTCAGCAGTTGCGCCGACAGTTCGGGATTGTGCTGCAGGATCCGTTTCTCTTTACCGGTACCATCGAAACCAATGTGCGACTGGGCACTCCTGGAATCGCGCGCAAGGACGTGGAGTTTGCTTTGGACGAAATTGGCCTCGGCGAGTTCGTCAAATCCCTGTCGCAAGGCGTGGCAACAGAGGTCAACGAGCGAGGCTCCACGCTTTCCGTCGGCCAGCGGCAGCTCATCAGCTTCGCCCGCGCCTTGGCGCACAATCCGCGTTTCCTAATCCTCGACGAAGCCACCTCCAGCGTCGACACCAAAACCGAATTGCAGATTCGTGAGGCGTTGAACCGCCTATTGTCCGGGCGTACGGCCGTCGTTATCGCACATCGCCTGAGCACGATTCAACACGCCGATCGCATCCTTGTGTTCCACAAAGGCCGCCTGCGCGAACAGGGCGCGCATCAAGAACTTCTCGCGCTCCGTGGCATCTATTTTCGCTTGTACCAGCTACAATACAAAGAGCAGGAATTGCACAACGGCAACGGTGTTCATCCGCCAGCAGGGTCATCTGCCTTGCCGGCTCCTTTGCCCGCAAACGACTAAAACGATCTCATTTCCATGCCGCCGATTCCTTTACTTCTCTCCGCCGGTGAAGCTTCCGGAGACATGTACGCGGCCCATCTCGCGACCGCTTTGCAAGCCCGGCTAGACGTGCGCATTTTCGGCATGGGCGGCCCGCACATGGAATCGGCGGGCGTAGAAATCATTACCAACTACGAAGAAGTTGCGGTCCTCGGCATCACCGAAATCGTGAAGCGCCTGCCCTCGTTGCTGAAGGCAATGGAGCGCATCGTAGAGGAAGCCGAAAAGCGACGGCCCGCGGCCGCTATCCTCACCGATTTTCCTGGCTTTCACCTGCGCCTGGCCAGGAAGCTAAAGCCCAAGGGCGTCCGAAACGTCTACTATATCTGCCCACAATTCTGGGCCTGGCGGCCGTGGCGAGTGAACCTGATCCGCCGCCGCTTCGAAAAAGCGCTGTGCATCTTTCCGTTTGAGAAGGAATTTTTCAGCAAGGCGGGCATCCCCACGGAATTCATTGGCCATCCGCTGGTGGGAAATGTCGAGACCACGAAAAACCGGCGCCAGTTTTGCGAGTCTCACGTGCTCTCGTCCAGTTCACCGCTGGTTGCGGTCTTGCCGGGCAGCAGAAGAACCGAACTCGAGCATCATCTCCCTGTGCTCCGGGAGGCGTGTGCGCGCATCCATGCAAAAGTGCCGGCGCAATTTGTGGTTGCTGCTGCCCATCCGAAAGACGTGGCCTTTCTGAAGACCGGCTGGCCTCACTCGGTGAAACCGATTGTCATTGAGGGCGAAACTTACAACGCTCTGGCAGCCGCCGACGCCTCCATCGTTTCTAGCGGCACCGCTACTGTGGAAGCCGCGCTGCTCGACGCTCCTATGGTCGTTGTCTACCGGGTCTCTCCGCTGACTGCGACTCTTGCCAAACCTCTCGTTCGAACACCCCATTTTGCGATGGTCAACCTGATTGCTGAAAAAAGGGTCGTGCCCGAGCTTGTGCAAGATGATTTCACACCGGATCGCGTGGCCACGGAAATCCTTCGGCTTTTGCAGGACCCAAACGCCCGAAGCTCGATACGGGCTGGATTGGCGGAAGTGCGCCAGCGCCTGGGACCGCCCGGCGCTGTGGATCGCGCGGCAGATTTGATTGCCTCATTCTTGAAATCGTGCGCTGGCAACGCTTGTTAGGCCCTTGTTATCCTATATTAAGGCTTCCGCGTGAACGGTTTTGAAAGGACATCGATGACCCTTCGCCCATGGACCTGGCCTCTGCGCGCGCCGGTCTTGCTGATCCTCTGTGCCCTGTGCCTCTCCGCCGTTACAGCCCAAGAACAACCAGCTCCCGTGCAGGCTCCCGCGTCGCAAGCTGTTCCGCTCGTTCAGGGCCCGAGCTTCCTCGCCGATCACTATGAAGTCTCCGCTTACCTGGACACCCTCGCGCAAGGCATCAATGTTGTCGCGAAAGTGGAATTCCGCGCCCAGGAGGTCTCGCAGGTTGTGCGCGTGGAGCTCCACGAGAACATGGAAGTGCGGGAGATCAAAAGCGCAGACGGAAAGACACTTCCCTTCGAGCGTGAACCGCAGAATCCCATGTATCTCGTGATTACGCTGCCTTCGCCCCTGCCTGCGCGGCAGACGGTGACGCTCACGTTCAGCTATGGCGGGCTGCTGGCGAACGAGGAAAACAGCCCTGTGCCGAATGTGCGGGTGGCCTCGGTCAACAAGGATTGGTCGTACCTGCTTCTGCCCTCACGCTGGTTTCCCCTGACGAACTATCCTTCGAACCGCTATACAGCCATATTCAAGCTGAACGTTCCGGAAACGGTCGCCGCTGTCGGCACAGGAAAAGCCGAGTCGCCACAGCCAATGCCCATGCGCTCACCCGCGGAGGGCAAGCGTCTGATGTACACCTTTCGCGGTGACAAGCCGGAGCCGTACGGCTCCTTCGTGATCGGGCCCCTGCAATTGAATCCAAAGCAGGCCGAGGGAATCAATGTCGCCGTTTATGCTCCTCCAACGCAATCCGCGAAAGCGCAGGAGTTTGCAAACGACGTCGCGCATCAGGAAGTCATCTTCGCGGACATGTTCGGTGAACTGCAGGATCCCGATGTGACCGTCGTGCAATTGCCAGACGGCACGCTTCGTAGTTTTGCAGGCCCTGGCGTCGTCATGCTCTCGCAGCGTCTGTGGGACCCGAAAGGGAGCGACCGCCTTTTGAGCCAGCTTGTAGCCTCGCAGTGGTGGGGGAACGGCGTTCTTGCCGCCAGCCCGGGAGATGTGTGGATCAGCGATGGCCTGGCCCGCTATTCCGAAGAGCTCTACGCTGAGCAGGCTCTCGGCAAAGAGGCCGGCTTGCGCGCTGTCGACGAATTTGCCGTCGGCGCATTGATGTACGACAATTCTCCTCCCGTTGCTCAGTCCGCACATCTGATTCCCTACACGCCCGAGTACCGCTCCGTGGTGATGAACAAGGGCGCGATGCTGTTTCACATGCTGCGTGCGCAGCTCGGAGACGCGCCGTTCAAGTCCCTACTTCACCAGTTCTACGCGAAATACGAAGGCAAAACCGCGACGGTAGCCGACTTCGAAAACATGGCCATGGCTCAGGCTGCGGTGAGCACGCCGAGGGGCTCGGATCCGCCGAACCTCCAGAGCTTCTTTGCCCAATGGCTGAATTCCACCGGCATCCCGGAATTCACTCTGGAATACGTGGTGTACCGCACCCGCAAGGGCTTCCGTATTCTCGGCAAGATCAAGCAGCCCATCGACACCTTCAGCATGCCCATTCAGGTGCGCATCGATACCGAAGGAAATCCGGAAACCAAGGTCGTCGATGTTGCTGGAACTGAATCGCCTTTTGAGGTGGAGACCTTCGGCAGGCCCAAACCGGGCGGCATTCACGTCGATCCCAACAATACGATTCTGAAGAGCACACCGGGCTTACGAGCGCGCGCTGCCATTGCCCGTGGCGAGGAGCTTGCGGAAGTCGGCAAATACTATGATGCCGTGCAGCAATACCAGAAGGCCTTGAGTATTCAGCCGAATCGCTCTTTGGCCAACTTCCGTATGGGCGAGGCTTTCTTCTATGAAAAAAACTATCAAGCCGCTGCCAACGCCTTTCGTGAAGCGTTGGCAACGGTGCCGGAACCATCGGAAAAGTGGACGGAAGTCTGGGGCCACATCTACCTCGGGAAGATCTTCGATTTGCTCGGCCAGCGAGAACGCGCCCTGCACGAGTACGACAGGGCCCGCCAGACCAACGACAATACCGGTGGTGCTCAGCAATATGTCGAGGCACTTATCAAGAAGCCTTACACCGAAGGCGCTGTCGTACAGCCTGTGGCCGCCACGGGCAGTCAACAGGAACCTGCCAAGAACAAGGCCGATATTCCCGAGCCCAGCGACAAGCCCGTGCTGAAGAAGCCAAATCCGTAAAGCAATCTGGAACTTCTTCCTCACTCCCCTCGTAATACAGGATGGGATTTCGCGTCCGGGGTGTGCTCGCGTGACTTCTGCCCCGCCCGCGCGTCTTTATATAGCAGCAAAGGTGACTCATGAGCAGACTCCATTCCGCCGCGCGAATGGCTCTGGCGCTGGCCGCGCTTTTGCTTCCTCTCCGCTCGCGGGCAGATACATCAAACACCGGAAAAGTACCGTCACTGCGCAAGCCGGACTCCGCGATGATCACGGCCTTGCAAAAGCAGGTGCCCGAGCTGTTGAAAGACGCCACGGTTCCCGGCCTTTCCCTCGCCCTGATTCGCGATGGAAAAACGTATTGGGTCCACTCTTTTGGTGTGCGGGATTCCGCAACAGGTCAGCCCGTCATCAACGAGACCATTTTCGAAGCGGCCTCGCTGAGCAAACCCGTTTTTGCCTATGGCGTCCTCAAGCTCGTAGACCAGGGTAAGCTGGATCTCGATGCTCCTCTCTCCAAATATCTGCCCAAGCCGTACATCGAAGGCGATCCGCGCCTCGACAAGGTCACCGCGCGTTACGTTCTGAGCCACAGAACGGGTTTCCCCAACTGGCGCGGAGACGGAAACACCCTGACGATCCACTTTACGCCGGGCGAGCGCTTTAGTTATTCCGGGGAGGGGTTCGTCTATCTTCAGAGAGTGGTAGAGCAAATCACAAGCAGGCCGTTGAACGACTACATGACGGAAGCCGTTTTTGTCCCCTTGCATATGACGAGCAGCAGCTACATCTGGCGTCCGGAGTTCGACGCACGTACGGCTCTCCCTCATGATGGCGCCGGCCAGGCGGGCGAAAAATTCAAACCTAAAGACGCCAATGCGGCCGCCAGTCTGCAGACAACGCCGGGCGATTACGCGCTATTCATCGAAGCATTGCTAAACGGGACTGGCCTGTCCCAAAAAACGCTCAAGGAAATGGAACGGCCCCAGATTCCTGTGGATCCGGAGTGCACAAACTGCACTGAACGTGAACCAAAGGAACTTTCGAAGAGCGTGTTTTGGGGCCTTGGCATTGGCATACAGGAGACTACGCAAGGCGAATCGCTTTGGCATTGGGGAGACAACGGGAGATTCAAGTGTTATGTAGTGGCCTATCCGCATCAGAAGATCGGTGCGGTGTTCTTCATGGATGGAGAGAACGGCCTATCTCTTCTCACGCCGCTGCTGCGCACCTCGATCGGAGGAGACCAGCCCGCCCTGCAGTGGCTTAAGTACGACAGCTACGACTCGCCCGCCATGCAGTTCGCGAAAACGGCTCGAGACCAAGGAGCAATCGCGGCCATCAACCAATTTCGTCCGGCGTTGATGCGCGGGGATATTTCCGAGGATTCCGTCAACTCCACCGGCTATCAATTGTTGTCCCTGAAGAAATTTGCTGAGGCAATACGCGTTTTTCAATTGAATGTGGAACTTCATCCCGGCTCGTGGAACGTCTACGACAGCCTTGCCGAGGCCTACAAGGACAATGGCGACAAGGAACTATCCATCCAGAATTACGAAAAGTCGCTCGATCTCAACCCCAAGAATTCCAACGCCACGACGATGTTGAAGAAGCTGCAGGAAGAGCCGAGCTCGTCTCAAAAATGATGCCCCCAGGAAGTAAACGTTGCCCGGCGCTTACAGTTGCGCTTGTCGTCATCCCGGGCGCGTCGAGCGAAAACCAAGACAATTTTTCTAGATACCGGAAAGCCCCGTGAGCCGTGCCTCCGGCATTCCTTTCTGCTGCACCAGAACCTGAAACCGTTCCCCCATCGCTTCGGGGAAGATCAGAGTCTTCAACTGCAGACGCGCACGCACGCGTTCGGTCCCGCTCATTCCGTCGTCGTATAAATCTGCAAAGCCATTCCCCTGTCCCAACGCGAGTAGGAACGCCGTCTGCGACACGAGCCCCAGCCCGCGCAGACCGGAGCGCTCTCCGCATTCCCGTAAGGCGGTGAAGTTCACATGCGCTGTCAGGTCCTGTTCGCCCGGTGCGGCGTAGAAATCCTCGCTGGCGCGATGATTTGCGTAAGCCAGCACCGTGCCCGCCATGTGGTGCGCATCGAACAAGTCCGAAGCCTCGTGGCCGTAGTCGATAGTGAGAACGAAGCCACAGTCCAGCCTGCGGCCGACCTCGCCGATCCAGTCGCAACCTTCGAGGCCAGCTTCTGCCAGCTGCTCTTCGACAAGTGATATCCCCTGCGCAGCAAAATACTCGGAAATAGCGCATGTCGAAAGCGCTTCCTGAACTTCCGAAAATCGCGCCCCATTACTCGCAACAAAGATCTCCTGTAGTGCGCCATCGTGCTGAATCACCCGATGCACCGGAAGGGCATCCAGCAGCTCATTCGAAAACACACAGCCCATAGGAATTTTTCCGGGCATCTCGATAGCGGTGTGGCAACGGCCTTCCGCTATGTGACGGGCAAGATGCCCCGTCAACTGGTCGCACCGCGCCGGTGATCGCTCCACCGCGACATAGTGCATCGCCCTGTAAAATTCCGGCAGTTTGGTTTCCGCAAAATCGAGCACATGCCGCGCGAGCCGTCCCGTTCCCGCAGCGACTTCTACTAGGCGAAACCCCGCTGGGCGCCCCAGATGCTCCCACATTTCGGCAAACTGCCTCGTCAGTAGCCGTCCAAAAATCGGATGCACATCCACACTTGTGTAGTAGTCCGCAAAGCGGCGCACTTCCGGCTGGCTGTAGTAGCCGTGCACAGGATGATAGAGACATTCGCGCATGTATTCGGCAAACGTGATAGGCCCGAAGCGGCGGATGCGCTCGGCCAGCAGCGCAGCAAGAGGAGTCACGCGCCGGCGGCTCCGGCGGCAAGATCTTTCTGCAATTTGTCCCATGTCCGTTGGAAGGTGTCCCAAGCGCGCGCGTCGAACAGCACAAAGTAAATCGTCTCGAGGGAGGTTTCGCCCTTCAGGTGCTGCACCGCTTCCGCCAGCATGATTTCCGCGCATTCATCGATGGGAAATCCGGAAACTCCCGTGCCGACGGCGGGAAACGCAATGCTGTTCAGTTTGCGCTCGGCAGCCAGCCGCAAGGAATGCGCCGTCGACGTGCGGAGCGATTTGGCGGTCGTTCGGACATCGCCCAGGCCCATGCTCGCCGCGTGAATCACATAGCGAGCCTTCAGATTTCCGCCACCGGTAATGGCCGCGTAGCCGACGGGAATGCTCCCAATCTCGCTGCACTCTTCCTGAATGGAATCGCCGCCCTTGCGGTGAATCGCCCCGGCAACGCCCGCGCCGAGGACCAGATCATTGTTGGCGGCGTTTACGATGGCGTCCGTATCCATCTCCGTAATGTCGCCTTGTTGAATGAAAATGCGCTCGTTGATGGGTTTCATGATTTGCTTTCTTGCCGGAGTGGGCTATGGCTTGCCGAGGTGTTGGTCGTGATGCGCGTAATCATACACTCCGCGCCCTGTTTTGCGCCCTAGCCGTCCTTCCTGAACGTATTGCCGGAGCAGCGCATTGGGCCGGTATTTTTCGCCAAGAGTTCCGTGCAGGTATTCAAGGATTTTCAGGCGTACATCGAGCCCAACCAGATCGACCATCTCGAAGGGGCCCATGGGATGATTCAGTCCGAGCTTGACGGCCTTGTCGATATCACCCGCAGAGGCAACGCCCGCTTCTAGCATGGCGAAAGCTTCGTTCCCGATGAGCGCATTGATCCGCGTCGTAATAAAACCCGGAGCTTCATTGACGACGACCGTTTCCTTGTGCATTCGATGCGCGGCGGCCACGCAACTTGCCATGGTGTCGTCGGACGTATGGGCGGTTCGAACGAGCTCGACCAACCTCATCTTCGGCACGGGATTGAAGAAATGCATCCCGATGCAACGGTCTCGACCCGCCAGAGTATCCGTGAAATCGCTGATGGAAAGAGACGACGTATTGCTCGCGAAAATCGTTCCCGGCTTGGCTGCCTTGTCGAAGATGGCGAAAACATCCCTCTTCATTTCCACCACCTCGGGAACCGCTTCGATGATCAGTTCCGCGTTGCGAATCGCTTCATTCACCGCATTACACGTGGTGATCCGCGCCATCGCTACATCGCGAACAAACGGTTCGACCCTTCCCTGCCTTACGCCTTCCTCGAATGCTTCACGAATCCAAGCCATTGCTTTTGCCAGCACAGCACCGCTCACATCCTCTAGAACCGTCTCGAAGCCGCCAAGCGCGGAGGCGTAAGCAATGCCGCGGCCCATGGTGCCCGCGCCGATTACAGCGATGGTTTTGACTTCCACCTGATTCTCCTGTCGCATTGAAAAGCTATTTGTCTAGTTTTCGGTAAGCCGCTTCGTCAAAGCCGACAATGATCTGCGCCCCGCGAACGAGCAGGGGCCGGCGAATCAGGTTCGGTTCCTTCGCCATCAGCCTCAGCGCTTCGGCTCGGCTCGGCGGCTTCTTCCCCATTTTGCGGCGACGGTAGAGCTCATTTCGTGTGTTGAGAAAGCCTTTGTAGTCGCGATCTCCAATCAACTGATCCAGTTCCGTCTCGCACATTCTCTCCTTGTCGAGGTCGCGTGGAGCAAAATCGACCTTAAGCTCCAGCAGCAGCGCCTTAGCCTTGCGGCAACTCGTACACGTGGGCTTTTGAAAGAAGATAGTTTTCGAAGCAGCCATTTTTTCCTCAGTTCAGCTCCCTCAGTAGCGAGGAACCTTCGGATCGACCTCCAAGGACCAACGATCGATCCCCCCAGCCATGGACTTCGCCGATTTCACGCCCTGCGCGCGCAGCCAGTTCGCCACGTCCATGCTCCGCATCCCATGATGGCAAAAGAAGATTATGTCTTCATCCGAGTCCAGCCTTTGCAGATTTGCTGGGATCGTGCCCATGGGAATGAGCACGGCGCCTTCGATCCGGCAGATCGCGTACTCCTGAGGCTCGCGCACGTCCACAAGCATTAGCTTTTCCCCACTGTCCAGGCGCTTCTTCACTTCAAGCGGCATGATTTCCAGGTCCTTCATATCGCTCCTCGAGTTGTTATCAAAAATTTGGCGGATTCTTTCGAAAAAAGCTCCGCTTGCTCGCCGATTCTTCTTATTCGCCGGAGATCAAGTTGCTCAAAATCACAACCATCATGAACACCATCACTCCCACGACCAGACATCCGAACAACAGACCCGCGAGCCTGCCTGCGCTAACTTGTGCCATAGGCCCACGCTCCCAAGATATTCCACCGAACAGTTCAGCTCCAGCGCGGCGCCCCGCCGATTAAGTACGGTTACTGGATCGAGCCCTTCGGTGAAATCCATTGCCTTTCCAGTGCCTGGATTTCGTTTACCAGAACAAGATCTTCTGCCTGCGGAAGCATCTCCCGCAGGTGTTCCGTGTACGCCTGTTCGCTCAGCAGCTCGCCGGTCACGCTATACGGCTGGCGTGCGAACTCGCCAATGTTGCGATTGAACCTTACATCCGGCACATAAAGCTTCGGCTGCCCCGCGGGCACATTCTTGTTGATCATGTCCACCAGTTTCACGCATTCCTGGCGGTAGAGCTCGCGGCTATGCTCGTTCATGCGCTCCAGGTTCGCTTCCGCTTGCGCCGTCGGCTCGTCATAGCGGCCCTTCAGCCCCCACACATAGAACCAATGGGCGGAGCTCGAATGGTCCACACCAAAAAGATCCAGGCTCACGGGAATCCATTTGTTTATGTATTTCTGAATGACCTGCTGGGGAATCACGCCGGCCTTCACGATTCGCTTGATGCCGTCCTGCCCGGTCCCCAGATGGAAAGACTCTTCCTTAAGCATGGGAATCATCGATTGTGCCAGCGGTGCAAATCCGGAGAAGCTCAGCATTGTCAGCTGATACTTCCCGTCGCGATCGACAAAATCCGTATACACAAAAAAGTCCAGCCAGTTGTTCACATCCTGATTGAACGCCCCAAGCAAACGCTTCTGGTCGAATGCCCGACGCTCCAGCATCTTCTGTGCTTCCACGCGCCCACTATAGCCAAAGTGATTCATCAGCAAGTAGCACATCTGCCAGCCGTGTCGCATCTCCTCCGTCACCACGCGGCAAAGCGATTGGCGATCGTGCTCGCTCGGCGCGGTTTCAAACAGGCGCCGCTGCTGTTCGACAGAAGCAAATTCCGTATCTCCCTGGTAGACGATCAGATTCAGCAGGGCGTCTCGCATGCGCTGATCTGGAATCTGCATCACCTTTTCCCACTTCGGGCGCCCCTTGTACGCCCCGAATTCAATTTCGTTCGAACGCGTCGGCCCGAACTTGGCTTCGAACTTGTAACTGGCGATCTCCGGATACGCTACGCCAATATCCTTCTGCCAGACCCGGAACAAGTCGATCCAATCATCGAATGTGGACAAGCGAGTTGCCGGCATGCTGCAACCTCCTGGGAGCGAAATTTCCCGCCGCATTAGACCTGCCACGCGGCGCAGCAAGGTAAAGTACGACTCCGTCAGTGCCCGCGAAAACTGGGCGGGCGCTTTTCGAGGAATGCCCGAATCCCTTCCATGCAGTCGTTCGAATGAAAACACTCCAACTGGTGCTGGACTTCTCTTTCGAGAGCTTCCGACAATGTCTCCCCATCGCGTGCAAAGATCGTCTGTTTCACGGCACGAATGGCTACCTGCGGACCAGTAGCGATCTTTGCGGCTAGGCTTTGCACCTCAGACTGAAAATGGTCCGCGGGAAAAACATGATTCACCACGCCAAGGCGCAAAGCAGTTTTGGCATCAATCATGTCGCCTGTGTAAAAAAGCTCCGCTGCCTTCGCAGGGCCAATTAACTGCGGCAAAAAGTAAGTGCCCCCGTAATCGGGAAACAGGCCAACCTTCGCGAAGTTCTGTCCAAATACGGCGTCTTCCATTGCCACGCGAATGTCCGACGCCAGCGCCAGATTCATCCCCGCGCCCGCCGCGGGACCATTCACTGCCGAAATCACAGGTTGCGGCATTGTACGGATTTTCAAAACCGCCTGCATTCCGGCGCGCAGGATTGGCCCAAGTTCCGTGTCGTCTCCCGTGGATCGCCCTTTTCCAATGACCGCCAGATCGCCCCCCGCGCAGAAGGCTCGGCCCGCTCCGGTCAGAATCACCACGTGCACCGTGGTGTCCCCAGCAATCCGCGACAGCGCTTCATTCAGCGCTGTGGCTAAGTGATGATCCAACGCGTTGAGGCGTTCCGGCCTGTTCATCGCCAGGGTTACAATCGACTTCTCGCGCGTCTCCAAAAGAACCGACTCATGTGCCGCGGAATGACTAGCCTGACTCATGTTTCCCTCTGCTTCCCCTTAAACTCTTTGTGCTTCTCTGGCTCTCGAGGACTCCTCAACTAGCCGCGCCAGCCCACGAAAATGCTTCAGCTTTTCCGACTTGCTTTGTGCGTTCTGCCCACTCGTCGACGGCAGCACGTACACCCGGGCTCCGTAGAGCGGTTCCTTCTGTAGGCCGAATTTGCATTTGCGCTGGGCAAATTGTTCGTAGGCTATTTTCCCGTTGAACGCCACAACGCGCGGCGCGAACTCCTCCAGCTTTTGCGAGAGCACGATGCGCCCTTCGGCAAAATCCTCGCGCTTCAGTTCCTCGACGCCCTTGGTCGGCCGCTTCACAAGGTCCGTCAGGCCGATACCGAATTCGATGATCCGGCGGTCGTCCGGATAATCGAAAGGTTCCGGCACCACGCCGCTCTCAAACAGCATGGGCCAGAATTGGTTGTTGCGCCCGGCGTAGTAATGCCCGGCGCGCACGGAAGATTCGCTTGGATTGCATCCCACGATGATAAGCTTCATTCCTTTTCGAAGATAATCGGGCAGGGTCTTCATGAGCTCTTCACTCGATCGCAAACCTCAAGAGGTGAACTTCACCCTGAATTCTACTTCCCTTTGAAGTTTGCGGCGCGTTTTTCCACGTAGGCCGCCAGTCCTTCCTTTGCGTCCTCGCTGGTGAAGAGCAATTGCTGCAACTCCCGTTCAAGCCCGAGCGCTTCCGCGAACGGGATTTCCGCCCCGGTGACGACGGAGCGCTTGATTCGGCCCACGGCCCGCGAAGCCTTGTTGGGGGGGCAGAACTGCCTGGCGTAAATCATGACGTCTTCCCAGAAGGAGTTCCGTTCGTAAATGTAGTGAATCAGGCTCATCTCCAGCGCCTCTTCGAAGCTGAAGGTCCGCCCCGTGGCCATCAGTTCAATCGAACGTGCGCGCCCAATCGCTCGTGCAAACCGCTGCGTTCCTCCGGTGCCGGGCAAAACACCCAGATTCACCTCTGGCAGACCGATCTTGCCTCCCTCTTTCTTCGCGATGCGGATGTCGCAAGCGAGGGCAATCTCCAGGCCGCCTCCTACGGTGTGTCCGTTCAATGCTGCAATCACGAGCTTCGGGGTTTGCTCCAGCCGGCAAAGGGTTTCGTTCGCATGAAGGCAAAAGTAATACTTGAACTGCGGGTCAACCTTCGACAGCATCGGTATGCTTGCGCCCGCCGAGAAAAACTTCTCGCCTGCGCCTCGAATCACGATGACGTGAATCGATTCGTCCATGCGCGCCCTCAGGATGGCCGCGTCAAGCTGCTGCATCATCTCATACGTGTAGGTGTTCGCCGGCGGATCGTCCATCTCGAAAACCGCCACACCTTCCTCCACGCGGTATTTCACCAGTTCCTTCGTAGCAATGCTGCTTGTCGCCATGCTCTTTTCTCCTGATCGATCACGTACTCGGTTTGAATTCTCCCTTAGATCGCCGCCTGGGACCCTGCCGCAGAGAATGCATCGTCTTCCGCGGCCGACTTCTTGACCCCGTGCAGAAAAATTCCCACGATGGCATCCGTCAGTTCTTGCGCTTGCGGATCAACCTTCGGGTTATGCCATTTGTAGACCCAATTCATCATTCCAAACAGGCTGAGCACCGCCACACGAGAATTCAACCCTCCAGGCAATCCCTTTGCCGCCACCCCGTCGAAAATCTCCCGAGCTAGCCCATAGTATTTCCGCTTGATGCCGGCGACCTCCTCGCGGTAGGGCGAATCTAGGGCGCCCTCCTCATGGGCCAGAACCTTCATGTCGTTGGGGTTCGTCAGAAAGTACTCCACGTGGTTCAGAACCAACATCCGCAGACGGGCATCTGGCTCCCGCACCTCGTGCAGACGCGACTGCAAACGCTCCAGGATGAAATTAAATGTTGTACTCTGAATAAGATAGAGGAGCTTCTGTTTGCTCTCGAAGTAGTAGTAAAGCCCGGAGAGCGAAATACCAGTGGCACGGCTGATGTCCCGCATCGACGTCCCCGCAAAACCTTGCTCAGCAAAGATCTGCGCCGAGTGTTTGAGAATGTGCTGGAGTTTGGCTTCGGAATCGCGGGGAGTGGGGAGCGAATTGGCCATAAGATTCTCGAACGTTCGTTCAACACTCTAGGGCTCGGCCTTCCTTCTGTCAAGCCGCCTGTTTGCGGGAATCTATTGCCTTCAGACCAGTTCCCCACTCGTGTACAGAGGCAGCTCCCTGCCGAGGCCCTTTTCCTTGGCAAGGCCATAAACCTTCGCGGCCACGGCTATATCCCAGGCGGCGATCCCATTGGACTTGAACAGGGTGATCTGCGCGTCGTTTGCCCGCCCCGGAGCTTTCCCGGCCACCAGATCGGACAGCTCACGCACCGCCTTCCACTTCTGTGGGTCCTTCCGGAACGGGATGATTAAGTCGCCGGCCTCCTGCTGGGACTGTGCCAGCGAATCCACAAAAATCAGATTGGCTTTCGCCACCGCTGCCTCGTCCAGCTCCTGTTTGTGCGCGTGGTTGGCGCCAATCGCATTGACGTGCACACCCTGCGGCAAGTCCTGACCGTGGAGCACGGGGTGCGAGGAAGTTGTCGCCGTGCAGATGATTTCCGCGTTGTGTACCGCCGCTTCGGCCGATTCCACTGGATAAACGTTGATCCCGAGGTGCTCCGACATCTCCTCGCTGAACTTGTTCCGACGTTGCGCCTCGCGCCCGTATACGTACACGGAATCGAGCATGCGTACATTGTGGACAGCTTCGAGCTGAGTTCGCGCTTGCCCGCCGGTCCCGAGAATCCCGGCCACTTTGGCCAGCTTTCGCGCCAGATATTTCGTCGCAACGCCGGAAGCCGCCCCGGTGCGCAGACGGCCCATATAGTCCGCTTCAATCAGCGCAACCAGGTTACCCGTGGCCACCTCGTACAGCGGCA
>Ga0187782_10001434_pt1 | contig 17305 bp, 17 predicted proteins | sample 0715_SJ02_MP15_2_FD_132454 | JGI IMG/M metagenome (GOLD analysis project Ga0187782, IMG submission 132454) | Tropical peat soil microbial communities from peatlands in Department of Meta, Colombia - 0715_SJ02_MP15_20_MG | ecosystem: Environmental > Terrestrial > Soil > Wetlands > Peat | place...
ATCGCGCCGTGGGTGCGCACCGACGCGTAAAACTCGTGCCCGCTGGCCTGGCCAACCTTGCGGCGCAGACCGGCGGTGTCGACGAAACGCCAAACCTTGCCGTCCATCTCGATCAACGAATCCACTGGATCGACCGTGGTGCCCGCGACTTCGTGGACCACCGAACGCTGATCGCCGGCCAGCCGATTCAGCAGTGAACTCTTACCGACATTCGGCTTGCCTACCAGTGCCACCCGCCGTAGGCCGGCCTCGGTCAACGCCGACTCCGCCACCTCTGGCAACGCGCCGACCACCGCATCGAGCAGATCACCCACGCCGCGACCGTGCATCGCGCTGATCGCGTACGGCTCACCGAGTCCCAGCGACCACAGGGCAGCCGCATCAGATTCGTTCTTCTCGCTGTCAACCTTGTTGGCGGCCAGGAACACTGGCTTGCCGGAGCGACGCAGGATACGCGCGGCCGCCTCGTCGCCGGCGGTCGCGCCGACCACCGCGTCGACCACCAGGATCACGGCGTCGGCAGTGCGCATCGCTACCGCCGCCTGCTCGGCCACCAGCTGCCGCAGACCCTTCGCGTCGGGTTCCCATCCCCCGGTGTCCTGGACGATGAATCGGCGTCCGGTCCATAGGGCGTCGTAAGACACCCGGTCGCGGGTCACGCCGGGCACATCCTGCACCACCGCCTCGCGCCGGCCCAGGATCCGGTTGACCAGCGTCGACTTGCCGACATTCGGCCGGCCCACCACCGCCACCACCGGCGGTGGCCCCGCAGCCTCGCCCTCCACGGGCTCGACGAATTCAGCTGATTCCCAGTCGCTTTCGTCGACCCACGTACCGTCCTGGCTCACCTGACCGCCTCGCTTCGCTGCTGCACCAGCTGCAGCAGGTGAGCGATCACCTCGGATTCGGTCATCGCGCTGGTGTCGACAACCACCGCGTCCGAGGCCGCCCGTAGCGGCGACACTGCTCGCGTCGAATCCAGGTGATCGCGGCGGCGCACATCGACCAGCACACCGCCGTAGTCATCGGGCAACCCGGCGGCGACATTCTGATCATTGCGACGCCGCGCCCGGGTCTCAGGCGAGGCCGTCAGGAAGATCTTGACGTCGGCGTCGGGCAGAACGACGCTCCCGATATCGCGGCCCTCCACCACGACGCTGCCCGGACCCTGAGCCAGCGTGCGCTGCAGTCCGACAAGCCGGGTGCGTACCGCGGGAACCGACGACACCGCTGACACCGCCCGAGTGACGTCGTCACCGCGGATCTCCAACGAAACGTCCTCGCCGTCAAGGCAAGAGCGGTCTTCGTCGGGGTCGAAACCCACCGACAACCCCACGGTCGCCGCGGCCGCTCCGACGGCCGCCTGATCGGCCGGGTCGATTCCGGCTCGCAGTACCGCGAGTGTGACGATGCGGTACATGGCTCCGGTATCCAGGTAACGAGCGTGCAGTGCGCGCGCCAAACCCCGTGATACCGAGGACTTTCCGGTGCCCGCCGGGCCGTCGACGGCGACGACGACGTCCTTCACAACCCAACCGCTTTGTAGAGGTCGCCGATTTCGTTGCGGCGCAATGCCCGGATGCTGCCCGGACGCTGCTCCCCCAGTGACACCGTGCCGATGTCGGTACGGACCAACGCCTGCACCGGAAATCCGGCGGCCGCGAACATCCGGCGCACAATGCGTTTGCGTCCCTCATGCAGCGTGACCCGGACCAATGTCTTGCCGGGAATGGCATCCACCACTGCGAAGTCGTCGACCACAGCGGGCCCGTCGTCCAACTCGATTCCGGCCCGCAACTTCTTGCCGAGCCCATGCGGCACCGGCCCGGCGACCGTCGCCAGATACGTTTTCGGCACTTCGTAGGAGGGGTGCATGAGGCGATGCGCGAGCTCGCCATCGTTGGTCAACAGAATGAGTCCCTCGGTGTCGGCGTCCAGCCGTCCAACGTGAAACAGCTTCTGGTTGCCCCGTACCCGGTGCTCGACCAGGTCGCCGATGCACGGCCGACCGCGGTCGTCCGACATCGTCGACTGCATGCCCCGCGGCTTGTTCAGCGCCAGATACACCAGTGAATCGTCCAGGACCACCCGCACCCCGTCGACGCGGATCACCGACACGTTAGGATCGACGCGCGTACCAAGCTCGGTCACGAGCTCTCCGTCGACCTCGACACGGCCGTCGATGATCATCCTCTCGGCGAGCCTCCGGGACGCAATTCCGGCCTGCGACAACACTTTCTGCAGGCGCACCCCACGGGGCTCGCCGGTCTCAACCATCATTCCTGGTCCACGTCGATCGACAACGGCTGATCGTCAGAAACCGAGCCGCCCGAAAGTTTGACGAAACGTGGCTCAGCGTCCAAGGATTCGCTCAGATCGTCGATCATGTCGACATCGGGCAGCAGTGGCGCAATATCAGGAAGGTCGGCCAGCGACGACAACCCCAGCCGCTCTAGGAACAGCTCGGTGGTGGCGAACGTCACAGCGCCGGTGTCGGGGTCGGTGCCGGCCTCGGTGATCAGCCCACGCGCCAACAGCGTGCGCATCACCGCGTCGACGTTGACTCCCCGCACCGCGCTCACCCGCGCCCGCGTCACCGGCTGGCGGTAGGCCACCACGGCCAACGTCTCCAAAGCCGCTCGGGTGAGCTTCGAGCGCGACCCGTCCAGCAGCAGCCGCTCGACGTAAGGCGCGAACTGCGACCGCGTGTACATCCGCCATCCGCCGCCGGCCTCCCGCAGGTCTATGCCGCTTTCGCGTTCGGTGAGTGCATCGGCCATCACGCGCAGCTTGGCGGCGACCCGATAGGCCGGCTGCTCGGTGGCCGCGGCCAGCGCCTCGACGGTCACCGGGGTGTCGACGACCAGCAGCAGCGCCTCGAGCACCGCGCCCAGTTCGGCGTCCTCCAGCTCCGGCGCTGTCGCAACATCGATGCCCAATTCGGAGTCGTCGAGCTCCTGAGCCGTCGCTACATCGACGTCCCGGTCGGGATCGTCGCCGGCGCCGTGAGTCATGAGTATTGGTCTCGCAGTTCTTGAGCTTCGAGCGCCTCTGCCCTCAACAATGCTTCGCTGGTCGGCCGTTCGCCGGTCCACGAAACCTGGAGCACACCAAGCGGTTCTGACTGATCGAATGCTACCGCCCGCGACCGATACAGTTCGAGCAGCGCCAGGAAACGGCCGACGATCTCGATCGGCACCCGGCAGTCGGCGATCAACTCCGAGAACGACGCCCACTGCCCGGTCCCGCGCTTCTCCAGCAGCGACAGTAGGTGTTCGGCCTGCTCGGGCACCGACACCATCAGCTCGTGCAGGTGTGCGGTGGCCACCGTCGGAACCGGCCGCGGCGTGAACGCGATCGCGGCGATCTGGGCGAACCGCTCGGCGTCGACGCCCAGCATCACCTCGGGCAGCAGGTCCTCGTAGCGATCCTCCAGCGACACCGCGCGTGGATAGCTGCGCAGCGCAGCGGCTTCCAGCTCGGCGAACATCTGCGCGACGTGCTTGAACGCCCGGTACTGCAGCAACCGGGCGAACAGCAGGTCGCGGACCTCCAGCAGCGCCAGGTCCTCCTCGTCGTCGACCTGCCCGGACGGCAGCAGCCGGGCCGCCTTGAGATCGAGCAGCGTTGCGGCGACGACCAAAAACGCGGTGGTCTCCTCGAGTTCCAGCTCGGGACCGATCGCGTGGGTGTAGGCGATGAATTCATCGGTGACCCGGTGCAACGCCACCTCGGTGACGTCGAGGCGGTGGGCGAAAATCAGCTGCAGCAGCAGGTCGAACGGCCCCTCGAAATTGGTCAGCCTGACCTGGAAGCCGTTCTGGGGAGACGCCTCGCAGCTCACTCCGCCGGTCACGCGCCGAACCGGTCGATTACCTCGCGAGCCAACGAGCGGTAGGCGGCCGCGCCGCCTGACCTCGGTGCCCACGTGGTGATCGGTTCGCCGGCGACGCTGGTCTCCGGGAAGCGGACAGTACGCGTGATGACAGTGTCGAACACCAAGTCACCGAAGCGCTCCAGAACACGGGCCATGACCTCGCGGGAATTCACAGTTCGCGGATCGAAGCGGGTGATCAAAATGCCGCTGATCTCCAGCTTCGGGTTGAGCCGGTCTCGCACCTTTTCGACCGTGTCGGTGAGCAGCGCCAGACCGCGCAGCGAGAAGTACTCGCACTCGGTCGGGATGATGACCCCGTCGGAGCCGGCCAGACCGTTGACGGTGAGCAGACCCAGCGACGGCTGGCAGTCGATCAGCACATAGTCGTAGCGGTCCAGCACCGGGTGCAGTGCACGGGCCAGCGTCTGCTCGCGGCCCACCTCGTTGACCAGTTGGATCTCCGCGGCCGACAAATCGATATTGCTGGGCAGCAGGTCCATGTGCTTGACCCGGGTGTTCATCACCACGTCGTCGATCGACACCCGCGGCTCAACCAGCAGGTCGTGGATGGTGTGCTCCAGCTCGTAGTGCGGCACGCCCAGTCCGGCGGACAGCGCGCCCTGCGGATCCATGTCGACCAGTAACACGCGGCGGCCGTATTCGGCGAGTGCGGCGCCCAGATTGATCGTCGACGTGGTTTTGCCGACGCCACCTTTCTGGTTGCACATTGCGACGACCTTGGCCGGGCCGTGCGACGTGCGCGGCTTGGGTTCGGGGATCGCCCGCGGTGGACGTCCGCTCAGGCCGACTCCGGTGCCGATGTCGGCGTCGTCGTCAGTCACGAGCGCCGCGGCTCGGCGCAGACCGACCCGGCATGCGCGACGTTCGGGAAATGACGGACATCGCAGCAGAGTCTAACGGGTAAAGGCGCCCGCGCCGGGAGACCCGCAACAACGTCACCAGCCAATTCGGCCGGCTCGGCTCAATTGCCCGGGCTGGAATCGGAGTATCTGGGCTGGTGGCCGCCGAGCAGACACGGTGGAACTTTGCCTAGCGGGCCCGCGGATGGGCCTCGGCCCAGACTTCGCGCAGCGCGCGCACGGTGACCATCGTGTAGATCTGCGTCGTGGTCACCGAAGCGTGTCCCAGCAGCTCCTGAACCACACGGACATCGGCCCCGCCATCGAGCAGATGGGTCGCGAACGAATGCCGCAGCGTATGCGGAGACACCCCGGAGGTGATCCCAGCCCGCTCGGCGGCGTCCTGCAGCACCTGCCACGCGCTTTGCCGCGACAACCGGCCACCGCGCGCATTGAGAAAAATGGCCGGCGTCCCGCGACCGCGACGCGCCAACTCTGAACGCCCGCGCACCTTGTACGCGTCCAGTGCTTGCACCGCCGGGCGTCCGATGGGGACCAGCCGCTGTTTGCCGCCTTTGCCGCGCAGCAGCACCGACCGGGCGTGCGTGTCGATATCGTCGACGTCGAGTCCGACCGCTTCCGAAATCCGTGCGCCAGTGGAGTACAGCAGTTCGAGCAGCGCGCGGTTACGCAACGTCAATGGGCCGTCGGACGGGCTCTCGCCACCGGCGCCGGCCAGTAGCGCAAGCACCTGGTCGAGGTTCAGGCTTTTAGGCAGCCGCCGGCCGGGTGTGGGCGGCTTGACGGCCTGCGCCACGTCGAATTGGGCCAAGCCCTCGGCGGCGGCGAACCGGTGCAAACCGCGGACCGCGATCAGGGTCCGCGCCGCCGACACCGCCGACAGTGGCACGACCCCGGAGGCAGGATCGCCGCGCCGCAGTGCCACCAGGAACTCGCTGACGTCGTCCTCGCTGACCTTGGCCAGGTCGTCGATGCCCCGCAGCGTCAGGTGGTCGAAATAGCGGCGCAGGTCGCGGCGATACGAGCTCAACGTGTTGGCCGCCACGCCCCGTTCGATCGTCAGATGATCGAGGTAACCCTGTAGCTGGGTCTCCAGCGGCGCCGCCAGCGGTGTCACTGGCGGGCCTGGCGGGCGGCGAACGCCGTCGACTTGTCCACCCACGGTGTGTCCACCGGACGCGGTTGTGCCAGACCTTTCCTGACCGCGTAGGCCGCTAAGATCCCCGCCACCGCAAGGGCGTTGACGATCTCGCCGCTGAACACCCGCGAGACCGCCTCGGCGATGGGATACCACTGCAAGGTTATGTCGGCTTCTTCGTCATGCGCCTCGGGTCGGCGTACCTGCGTCAAACCGGTTGCCAGATAGACCCGCACCGATTCGTCGCTGAAACCGGGGGTGGAATCCAGATCGACCAGCACCTGCCAGGTCTGTGCCTGTAGGCCGGCCTCCTCGCTGAGTTCCCGGGCAGCGGTCAGATGCGGGGCTTCGCCGTTGACGTCGAGCAGTCCGGCCGGCAGCTCCCACAGCCGTCGACCGAAGGGATGGCGATACTGGTAGATCAGCGGGATGCGGCCTTCGTCGTCGATCGCGACGATAGCCACCGCGCCGTAATGCTCCACGACCTCCCGCGTCACGATCTTCCCGCCGGGCATCCGAACATCGTCGCGGCGCAGGGCGAAAATCTTTCCGGTGTGCAGGGTTTCGGACGACGTCGTCTCGAAGATGTGTTCAGCCACGGGCAACGGGTTCGGGCTCGGACAGCGACGGGTCGACGCCGTCACGTTGTTCACTTCCGTTCGACGGCTGCTCGGGGATCTCCACCGGGAGTCGCTCGGCTGCCTTGTAGTCGATGGCCGCCCCGACGAAGCCGACGAACAGCGGGTGTGGACGAGTCGGCCGGCTCTTCAATTCGGGATGCGCTTGGGTGCCGACGACGAATGAATGCATCTCCGGCGGGTATTCAACGAACTCGACCAGACGGCCGTCGGGGGACGTCCCGGAGAATCTCAGGCCGCTTTCCGCGATCCGGTCCCGATAGGCGTTGTTGACCTCGTAGCGATGCCGATGCCGCTCAGACACCTGTGTCGATTGATACGCTTGGGCCACAATGGAACCCGGCTCGAGCACCGCCGGATATGATCCCAGCCGCATGGTGCCGCCAAGGTCCGCCGCGCCGGCGACGACCTCCTCCTGATCGGCCATAGTGGAGATAACCGGGTCCGGTGTCGCCGGATCGAATTCGGCTGAGTTGGCCTGCGTCAGACCGACGGAACGCGCCGCCTCGATCACGATGCACTGCAAGCCAAGGCACAGCCCCAACACGGGCAGACCCCTGGATCGCGCGTACCGGATCGCCCCGATCTTCCCCTCGATTCCGCGGATGCCGAACCCGCCGGGGATCAGCACGCCGTGGACGTCGTCAAGCAACGCGGCCGCACCGCTTGTTGTCCCGCAGTCGTCGGAACCCACCCAGCGTATTTCCACCTTTGCCCGGTGCTTGAATCCGGCCGCGCGTAGCGCCTCGACGACAGACAGATACGCATCCGAGAGATCGACATACTTGCCCACCAACGCGATTCGTACCGTCTCCTGTGGATCGTGCACTCGGCGCAGCAAATCGTCCCACTCGGTCCAGTCGACGTCGCGGAACGGCAGGTTGAGCCGGCGCACCACGTAGGCGTCGAGCTCTTCGCGGTGCAGGACCTTGGGAATGTCGTAGATCGACGGCGCGTCAGGGGTCGAGATGACGCCGTCGATGTCGACGTCACACATCAGCGCGATCTTGTTCTTCAGCGGCTCGGGTACATCACGGTCGCAGCGCAGGATCAACGCATCCGGAGTGATACCGATGCTGCGCAGCGCCGCCACCGAGTGCTGGGTCGGTTTGGTTTTCAATTCACCCGATGGCGCCAGGTACGGGACCAGCGACACGTGGAGGAAGAAGACGTTCTCCCGGCCGAGATCATGACGAACCTGCCGCGCCGCCTCCAGAAAGGGCTGTGACTCGATATCACCTACGGTGCCGCCAATTTCGGTGATCACGACATCCGGGCGATTCCCATCGGCGTCTGGCTTGGCCATCGCCAGGATGCGGCTCTTGATCTCGTCGGTGATATGCGGGATCACCTGGACGGTGTCACCGAGGTACTCGCCGCGCCGCTCCTTGGCGATCACTGTCGAATAGACTTGTCCGGTAGTGACATTCGCCGAGCCGGACAGGTCTCGGTCGAGGAAGCGCTCGTAGTGACCGACATCGAGGTCGGTCTCGGCGCCGTCCTCGGTCACGAAGACCTCGCCGTGCTGAAACGGGTTCATGGTGCCGGGGTCGACGTTGAGGTAGGGGTCGAGTTTCTGCATCGTCACCTGCAGCCCGCGCGCGGTCAACAACTGCCCCAGGCTGCTGGCGGTCAGCCCCTTGCCCAGCGACGAAACGACGCCACCGCTGACGAACAGATGCTTGGTGGCGGTCTGCGGATGCTTGCGCAATGTAGCGACCTCCGTGAAGACGGCTAAGGGCTAGGCTCGTTTTGGCTGTTATCCAGCTCTCATCGGGCCTGCCGACCCACGGAAACCCACCCTAACATCCGCACCGCCGCGTCGTTGCTGACACGCCCGGCGGGACGGCTACTGCGCGACGGTGAGGCCGGTGGCCCCGTGGCCAGTGCCGTACTGACCGGTGCGGCCGCCGTTGACCAGGTCGGCCATACCAAGGACGGCCGTGATACGCCCGGACTCGGCGTTCAGGTCGTCGACGGTGCTGATCGCCGACGTCACCGTGGCATCGGCGCGGGCCACCGCGACGGCCGCCGTTCCGCCCGATGAGCCGTCGCGCCCTCCAAGCAGCACACCCGAACCGTGCGGCGCCAGCGCGGCGGCGAACCGGGCCACGCTGACGCCCTGATTGCCGGCGTCGTCGCCCAGGCCACCGCCGGTGATGACTGCCGCGGCATTCGCCGCGCCGACGTGCTGGTTGCCGTAGCCGATGAAGCCGGTGTCACGCAGCGCGGCCAGGACGGTGTCGCGCTGCGCGTCGTCGACGGTCGGAACGGCCGGATCCCGGTTGATCAGCAGCGCGATACCCAACAGGTCGCCGGCCTGCGAGCCTTGGTCGACCAGTTTGGTGCTCAACTGTGCACCCGCCGGCAGAATCGACGAGTTGACCACCGAGCGCAGCTTCTCCGCCGAGTTGGCGTCGACGAACTCCTGCGTCAACGACACCGTGCCGGTCACAGCTCCGCCGGACTGGCCGACGAGCTTCGACACCGCATCGACGTCGTCATCCTTTGCATCCGGGGAGCGGAAGATCACCACCGACTTGCCGTTCAGCGCGTCATGCACCATCCGGCCTGCCATTTGGGAATCGAAAGCATCTGCAGAACTGAGCCTTTGGTTCAGCGCGTTCTTCTGATCGTTGAGAGCGTTGATCTGGCCGTGCAGATTTCGCGATTCATCGCGCAATCCGGATAGCAAGGTATTCGATAGCAAACCCGAGCCCAGCACGACTCCGACCGCCAGCGCCAGAAACACGGCGGCCAGCGAAATCGCGTGCTGGCGTAGAGATATCACGTCTATACCTGTCCTAGTGGACCCAGTGCCGCACCCAGAGGATGAAATGGTTCCAGTACTCGACGGCCCAGTGCATCACCAAGGTGTCGGTGCGCGATACCCACAGTGCAACGATGACCGTGATCAGCATCGTCAAAATCAGCAAAGCGATCGCGCCGCCGGAAATTCGATTGTGATACAAGGTGGCAACCGCCTTGGCGTCCACCACCTTCTCCCCCACCCGCAACCGGGTGAGGAAGGTCGACGGGTTGCTGTTCTGACGCGACCGGTCGAAGAACGTCTCGATGTTGGCGCTGTGGCCGGCGGTTACCAGCAAGGCGGCGCCGTGGTGGTCGGCCAGCAGCAGCGCCAGGTCGGTGGGCGAACCCGCGGCGGGAAACGTCATCGCGCCGACGCCGAGATCCTGGATGCGCTCCAGGCCCGGCGCGTGGCCGTCGGCGTCGGCGGGCAAGACCACTTGAGCGCCGCACTTGAGGACTTCGGTGCTCAGCTCATTGGGGTCGCCGACGATGAGCTGCGGGCGATATCCGGCCTTGCGCAACACTTCGGCGCCGGTGCCGACTCCGATCAGGACAGGCTGGTACTCCTTGATGAACGGTTTGAGGCGCTTGAGGTCATCGGCGGCGTCATCCTCGTCGGCGACCACCACGACATGACGGCGGCGCAGGTCGACGTCGACGTCGGGGATGCCAATCCCGTCGATCAACAGCGGGCTTTCGCTTCGGATGAACTCGATGGCGTTGCCCGCGAACGCCTCCAGGTGGGCGACCAGTCCACTCTTGGCCTCTTGCATCAGGTCGGCGATTTCCTGATCGGTGCGCTCGGTGCCACGGATCAGCCGGCGGTCGCCGGAGTACACCCCGCCGTTGAACAACCGGACTTTGGCGCCGTCCTTGACCTTCTTGAAGACCTCGGGCCCCGTCTCGTCGATGAGGGTGACGCCGTTGGCCACCAGCACTTCTGGACCGAGGTTGGGATAACGGCCCGACACCGACGGGGATGCGTTGACCACGGCGGCGATCTCGGCGTCGACGAGCGCGTCGGCGGTGATGCGGTCCAGGTCGAGCACATCGAGGACCACGATGTCGCCGGGGCATACCCGACGCAGCAGCCGGTCGATGTCGCGATCGACCCGGGCAGTGCCGACGACACCCGGCCGCTGATTGCCAGAACGGGACAGAAGCGCAGTCATCCGCGTGGTCACACTCATGGAGGCGATTCTGTCGGGGAAGGTGAGCCCGACCGGGGAGGCGCGCCGTAACAACAGCCTCAGAAGTTATATCTTGTCACACCTGTCACACATTTGAATGTCACGAGGTCGCAATCCGGTCACAGTCAGCGGCCTCCAGCAGTTCCCGCGCATGGGCGCGCGCCATGTCGGACTCACCGAGCCCGGCCAGCATCCTGGCCAGCTCAGCCACCCGGTCGTCGCCATCGAGGCGGCGCACTCCGCTGGCACCGTTTTTCCCTGTGCTATCGACCATGAGGTGGACGTCGGCGTAGGCCGCGACCTGTGGCAGATGCGTGACCACGATGACTTGGCGGTTGCGGGCCAACCGCGCCAGTCGCCGCCCGATCTGTACCGCCGCCCGGCCGCCCACCCCGGCGTCGACCTCGTCGAAAACCATCGTGGTGCCCGCCATCCGTGTAGGAGAAGTCGCCAGCACGACTTCCAGGGCCAGCATCACGCGCGACAGTTCGCCGCCGGACGCGCTCTTCGACAGCGGCAGCACCGTCATGCCCCGCCGCGCGGCAAAGCCGAACTCCACCTGGTCGACACCCTCCCCGCCGGCATGGGCGCGCGTGCCGGAGGGCAGCGTCAGCGCGGCGGGGTCCTCGTCGTTGGCCGGCATGGTCGTCACGGTGATGGTGAATTCCGCATCGGACATCGCCAGGCCGGATAACTCGCGAGTGACTTCCTTAGCCAGTTGCTTGGCCGCCTGGCTACGTGCCTTGCTGAGTTCGGTTGCAGCGGAGGCTAATTCGGTGGCCAGCTCGTCGACCCGACGTTGCAGGCCGGCCAGTGCCTCTTCGGAGACATCCAAGTGAGCCAGCCGATCGCGCGATTCGCGCGCCCACTGCAGCACGCCGTCGATGTCGGCAGCGTATTTGCGGGTGAGCGTGCGCAGTTCGGCTTGCCGGGCGAGCTTGGTGTCCAAAGTGCTGGCGTCGGTAGGTAATTCGTTCAGGTAGTCGCCGAGTTCACGCGCGGCATCGCCGACCACCGTCAACGCCTCGCTGAGCTGATCCGCCAGCTCCCGCAGCATGGCGTCGTCGGTCGACTCCAGCGCCGTCTTTGCTCGTGCCAGCCCGTCGGCCGCTGACACGGGTTGGCCCATCACCTCGGCAGCAGTCTCCTCCCCGGCCCCGGACAACGCGGCGCGGGCGCTGGCCGCAGCCTCGCGCAGCGCGTCCAATTCCGAGAGCCGCCGGATGTCGGCGATCAGCGCGTCATCTTCACCGGGCGCGGGGTCGACGGTGTCGATCTCATGCAGGGCGAATTTCAGCCGGTCGGCCTCCTGGGCCAATTCGCGGGCCCGGTTGGTTCGGTCGACCAGCTCACGCCGCGCCGACTGCCACGCGTCGCGCAGCTGGCGATAGCGCTCCAGCCGGGGACCAACGGCGGCGAACCGGTCGAGTGCGCCGCGTTGTTCGTCGGACCGCATCAGCCGCAGCTGGTCGTTTTGCCCGTGCAGGGTGAGCAGCTCGTTGGTGAAACCGCTCAGCGATTTGGCCGGCACGCTGCGGCCGCCGAGATAGGCCCGCGACCGACCGTCGCGGCTGACCGAACGCAACGCGATGATGCTGTCGTCCTCATCGCGCTCGGCACCCGAGGCGTCCAGCATCTCGTCGACCTGTGCGGCGGCTTTCTGGTCGAGATCGGCAGTGCTGAAGCGCCCTTCGACGACGGCCCGGTCGGCGCCCGAGCGCACCCGGTCGGCGTCGGCCCGAGCCCCACCCAGCAGGTGCAGACCCGTGACGACCATCGTCTTACCGGTGCCGGTTTCCCCGGTCAGGACCGTCAGGCCACGGTCGAACTCGGCCGTGGCGACGCCGATGACGCCCAACGCCTCGATCCGAATCTCACTGAGCACCAGGCAGCACCGTTACCGTCCACGCCAGCCGGTGACCGGCAAGCGGAACTTACGCACCAGACGATCGGTGAACGGCGCGCTATCCAACCGCGCCCATTTCACCGATACCTCACAGCGCCGCACCTCCAACCGTCCACCGGCCGGTACCAGCATCTCCCGGCGGCCGTCGCAGAACACGACCGCGTCGTGGCCGTCGGCCTCGATTTCGATGGCGATGGCGGCATCCGGGCTGGTCACCATGGGCCGGGCGAAGAGGGCGTGGGCGTTGTTGGGCACCACCAAGAGCGCCTCCAGATCCGGCCACAACACCGGCCCGCCCGCGGAAAACGCGTAAGCCGTGGATCCGGTGGGGGTGGACACCAACACGCCGTCGCAGCCGAAGGTGGACACCGGCCGGCCGTCGACTTCGAGCACCACCCCGAGCACACCTAGCCGCGGCACCTTTTCCAGGCTGGCGTCGTTGAGCGCCCATCCGCGATTGATGACCTCGCCTTTGACCCGCACCGCGATGTCGAGCGTCAAGCGCGGTTCGATCCGATAACTGCGGGCCACGACGTGCTCGAGCGCGGTGTCGATGGCCTCGGCCTCGGCTTCGGCCAGGAATCCGATCCGGCCCAGGTTGACACCCAGGACCGGAATGTCCGCATTACGTGCGAGCTCCGCGGCGCGCAAAAAGGTGCCGTCGCCGCCGAGGCCGACGACCAGCTCGCATCCGTCGGCAGCGTTTGGATCGGCGTCGACGACCTCAATGTCGACACCCAACGCGCGCATATCGTCGGGCGCAAGATGCAGCGGACCCCTGTCGACCGCCTCGGCCGATAACACCCGGAGGCTAATTCCGTTGTCGCCCAGCACTTTTTCCACCCGACGCGCGGTCTCGGTAGCTTCCTCGCGTCCGGTGTGAACCACCAGCAGCACGGTGCGCTCACGCGTCATCGGGGACCAGCCTCGACGGCCGCGTGGACGGCGCATTCCAACTCATCAGCAGACAAACGCCTTCCGGTCTGGGCGCGCAGCCACAAAAAGTATTCGACGTTGCCCGAGGGACCTGGTAGCGGGCTGGCGGTGACCCCGACGGCGTGCCATCCCAGTTCCTCGGCGCAACGCGCGACGGCAAGCACCGAGCCGGCCCGCAACTCGGGATCGTGCACCACCCCGCCGGCGCCCACCTGACCTTTGCCCACCTCGAACTGCGGCTTCACCATGGGAACGATATCCGCGTTGCGCGTCGCGCATCCAGTCAGCGCGGGCAACACCGTGGTCAGCGAGATGAACGACAGGTCAGCGACCACGACCTCAACCGGGTCGCCGATCATCTCCAGTGTCAGCTCCCGCGCATTGGTCCGCTCGATGACGACCACCCGAGGATCTGACCGCAGCGACCAGGCCAGCTGGCCGTAGCCCACGTCAACGGCGACCACTTCGCCGGCGCCGCGATCCAGCAAGACTTCGGTGAATCCACCCGTCGACGCGCCGGCATCCAGACAGCGCCGACCCTCAACGCTGATACCGAATGTGTCGAGCGCACCGATGAGCTTGTGGGCAGCGCGGGACACCCAGGCGCGCTCGCCATCGTCGGCGACACTCAGCGCCGCGGTGGCTGCGACGGCGGTGCCCGGTTTGACCGCCGGCATGCCGTCAATGCTGACCTTGCCGGCGCCGATCAACTCCGCGGCCTGCTGGCGAGACCGAGCCAGCCCACGCCGGACCAGCTCGACGTCAACACGGGTACGCCGCGGCACGGCACACTCAGCCCTTCTCCGCCGACTCCAGCGCCTGCACCAGCATGTCGTGCGCTTCAGACAGTCGGCGCGCTATCACTTCGAGGTCGGCTTCCGCAGGCGCGTTCTCGACGTCGGCAGGATCAGGTAGCTCCGCGAGCACGGCGTCGATCCGAGCACGGATCTCATCAGGATCGGTAGTCAATGCGCCGCTCCTCCTCATCGCTTCGTCCCCCTCGCCGCTGCGCGGCTGGGTGGTACCCCTCTGCATCGTCGCCGGCGCGGGTCATTCCGGTGCTAACGCTATCGGATTCACACCAGGGACCACCGCTGCAGGGCGTCGTGCGCCGTGTCGTCGCCGGCCTCGATGGTGACGGATTGTGGGTCGTAGTTGCTCGCCCAGACGGCGTTCGCGACGGCACGAACGATCGACAGGTCGTCGCTCGCCGGGCCGTCGCGCCTGGTGCTGACCGTCACCGACATATGCCCTGTCTCGACGTGCCATGACGGTTGCGGAGCCACCGCGAGCACTTCGGCGTCCTGGTGCAGCGACCGTAGGTCGTAGCCGATATAGGTGGCGCGTTGTTCGCGCACGGCATGTACCGCGTCCCGCGCGGAATTGACGCCGCTGAGAACCATCAGACTGGGCAGCCCGGCGGCGTTGGCGCCGGCAATATCGGTGTTCAACCGGTCGCCGACTACCAGCGGTGCGCGAAAGTCGCCGCGTGCCAAAGCATCTGTCATCAAGGTCGGTGAAGGCTTGCCCGCGACCTGGGGCTCGGCATCGGTCGCTGCCTTCAGTGCGGCCACCATGGAACCGTTGCCGGGCAGCAGACCACGTTCGGTGGGCAGGGTGGCGTCTACGTTGGCCGCCACCCACAGCGCTCCAGCGCGGATGGCCAACGCCGCCTCGGCGAGGTTGAACCAGCCGGTTTCGGTGGAGTGACCCTGGACCACGGCGTGCGGTTTCTCCTGGAATAGGCGTACCGGACGTAGTCCGACAGCCGCGATTTCGTCGGCCAGCGAATCGGTGCCGACGACCAGCACCCGTGAGTCGGGGGCGAGTTGAGCGGCCAGCACATGGGCGGCGCTTTGCGCGCTGGTGACAACATCATCGGCCGTCGTCTTGAGACCAATGTCCCGCAGGTGGTCGGCAACCTCGTCGGCGCTGCGCGAGGCGTTGTTGGTGACGAAGAGTTTGCGGCCGGGTGCGTTGTCCAGGGACTCTGCCGCGCCCTCGGTCAGCGCATGGCCGCGAAACACTGTTCCGTCCAGATCGAGAAGTAGACAATCGTATTGCTGCGCAAGCGTTCCCACGTCAGCCGAGCTCGCTCACTCGGTGTTCGGCATCGGTGACACCCTCGACGTCGGCGGATGCGGCGCGCAGGAACCATTGCAGCGCCTCGTCGCCGCGGTCGAGCGCGAGCAGCGTTTCCGCGTAGGCGTAGAACAACCGAGCCGCGGTCGATCCGGTCCGCGCCGGATCCAGCTGGGGTGTGGACAGGACAGCCAAGGCTCGTTCGAGCTGACCGAGGTCCGCGCGGGCGCCGGCAGCGACGATGCGCAACTCGTCGGCCTCGTCGCCGCTGAGCTGGGCCGCCTCCGGCCCGCGTGCCAGCTCAAGCGCCCGTTCGGGCCGGCCGAGGCCGCGTTCGCAGTCGATGATCAGCGGAAGCAACGGGGACTTGCTGCCCATCCTGCGGGCCGCGCGCAATTCGCCAAGCGCCTGCGCCCAGTCACCACAGTGATAGGCCGCGATCCCGACAGCTTCCCGGACGGCGGCGATACGGCCAGAGCGGGCCCGGGCGGCCCGCGCGTGGCTCAGCGCGGCGTCCGGGTCGTCGTCGATCACCTCGCCTGCGGCGACCAGGTGGCGGGCAATGGCGTCGGCAGTGGCGCGATCCAAAGTGCTGAGCTCGCGCCGGATCTCGGGTGCCAGTTGCTTTGCTTCAATGTCAGCCGGGATCTGCGGGGCCGCGCTGTCATCGTCGGTGGGCGGATGCTGCGGCTGCGCCCTGCGCGCGCGCCCCGGACCCGAAGTCGGTGGTTGGGAACGCGGCACTCGGCTCGGTCGCGGTTCGCCGGTGCCGCCGCGCGTGTCCTCGACCACTCGTACCCTTAATCCCGAATCACCATGAGGTTGTCGTATCAAAGGATACGGGTGTCGGTGAGACTGACCACGTGCAGCGATTGCCGGCAACCGATCTCGTTGCGCAACACCTCAATTGCAGGGCGTCGGCTGCGGCACGCCCGGCGGCGCGTCCGGAAAAGATGCAGCCGCCGAGGAAGGTGCCTTCTAAGGCGTTGTAGCCGTGGACGCCGCCGCCGCCGAATCCGGCGGCTTCGCCGACCGCGTAGAGCCCGGGGATGGGCTGGCCGTCGTTGCCGAACGCGCGCGAGGACAGGTCAGTCTGGATGCCGCCCAATGTCTTTCGCGTCAAGATGTGCAGTTTGACGCCGATGAGGGGACCGGCGGCGGGGTCGAGGATGCGATGCGGTGTCGCGACGCGCCCGATCCGGTCGCCGAGGTAGCGGCGGGCATTGCGGATGCCTTGCACTTGGGCGTCTTTGGCGAACAGGTTGGCCATCTGTAGGTCGCGTGCCTCGATCTGACCGCGAATCGTGTTGGGATCCAGCAGTGGCTCATCGGTGAGGCCGTTCATCTTCACCACCAGAGATTCCAGGTCGTCGGCGACGACGAAGTCGGCGCCATGGCGTTTGAAAGCCTCGACAGGGCCTGGGGACCGCGACCAACTCCGCGGCGCGGTTGAACAGCGCCTCGCCACTTCCGACAACGACATACACACGGCACTGGGCAGCGTCGCGGACACCGCCCGGGCCGTCGTCGCCGCCTACGACGGAGTCGCCACCCAACTGATCCTCGACGGGGATCTGCCCGGTGCCCGCGCCTGGCTGCGCCAATTACTGATGGTCATCCTCACCCGCTGACCGGCCGGCCAACCGAACAAGCGGGCTCAATCGCGTCACGCTATTAGTGCGTGAAACAGAAATAGGAGCAAATTCTGGGTCCTATTTATATTTTGATGTAAAAAAGGGCACCTTGGTGGGGTGCCCTTTTTTGGGTGTGTGTTCGGCGGTGTCCTACTTTTCCACCCGGGTTGGGTAGTATCATCGGCGCTGGCAGGCTTAGCTTCCGGGTTCGG
>Ga0187782_10001435_pt1 | contig 17299 bp, 18 predicted proteins | sample 0715_SJ02_MP15_2_FD_132454 | JGI IMG/M metagenome (GOLD analysis project Ga0187782, IMG submission 132454) | Tropical peat soil microbial communities from peatlands in Department of Meta, Colombia - 0715_SJ02_MP15_20_MG | ecosystem: Environmental > Terrestrial > Soil > Wetlands > Peat | place...
CTCGGTAATTTGACGCCCCTTACATTGGAGGGACCCACACTTCCAGACGGCGCACTGGGCCACCAACTGAACCGGCTTTTCCTCCTCTTCCTCCTTGCCCTCGTAGTATGCGGACGCGAGCTTTTGGAGTTCCGTCAGACTCGCTTTGGCAACTTCCTTGGCGTCGTTGCCGATCGATTGGCTCGATAGACTCTTTCCCTCCAGGATCTGGTACGTTGGTTCCTTCAGGTTGATCTTCGGGCGATTCCGCCTGCCGCGCTGGCCAGGCTCGATGATGTACAGCGGCCATCCGGCTTCATGTTGCGTGTGGAACGAAAACTCGTAATCCAGTTTCTGGCTTTGCCACCTCTTGACTTCTTTGATTTCCTCCTCGGTAAGGTGCTCTTTGACGTATTCGTCGTCTTTTGCAAACCGGAAATAAGTGGCCATGATCCGCCTCCTGGGATTTCGGGGCTCCGACAAGCGAATTCGCCGGCAGCCTCGAATTTAGACTCACCCACCCACGTCATGCCATCGAAGGACTGATGGAGTTTTGCTTACCCTTCGCAGATTCGGCGGCGCGCGTCGGTGTCTTAGTTCCGAGACGACACAAGGAGCCTCCACAGCCCCGTAAACGACGCCTCTTCGCTGGTACCCACAGCCGACACACCAAGTCCTGGTTGCGAAGTAGATTATCAGACATATTTTGTCCTGCGCAAGTGTTACCGCGCCGCGTCTCGACTCCGAATGCAGCTCATTGGCTTGGACGTGAGGTGGGTTGAACCAGCGCTCCGCCTTTTCGAAGGCTAAGATGCAGACGGCCGCTGAGTTTGAGATGGAGAAGGCTGGCGTGAGGCTGCCTCACCTCTTGAACACAGCTTTGAAGTGAAATGATTGGCGTTGTTCTGGCGCTGTTTTGGCGCACGCCTCATGGGCGTCAACCAGTGTCCGTTAAGGTGTCCCACAACTGACTATTCAGGAACCTTGGCAGCAGTTTTCATTGTCCGGCGCGCTTGTAATTCATTGAAATTACATGGGGCCGCATCGGACCAGAGAATTGCTAAACCGTTGTACGGTCAAAAGCTGTACCCAGGGTTCGAATCCCTGCCTCTCCGCCAGATCCCATGGCTGCAATCCTTCACGTGGCTCGCCCTTTCATTGAATGGAAGCGCTAGGACTTTACGATCACCGCGCAAGTGCGCGGCGCGAGCTTGACTCTGACAGGGAGCTTATCTTCAGCTCTCGAGAGAGGCCGGGTCAGTGGCTCATCCATCGAGTCGTTATAGTGGCGCGGTTGCATCGCCCATGCTCGGCGACCCAACCCGCCCTTAACGTAGCGCCTATGGGAGGGAGGCGGGTCCTCGGCACTAAGGAAAGTTCACCTCCAGCGCATAGATGTCCGAGTGGCTGAGAACCAGCGAGACCACAAGGGAGCCATCCGGCGCCACGGCGGTCAAGGCGTAGCTACGGACATCGGCACGCGGAATCTGTTCGAAAGTCACGATGGGCTCGATCTTGCCATCACTGATCCGCGCCCGCAAGATGGGCTGGCTGCCTTCGACATCCTGGGAATAAGCGTACTTGCTGTCGCGCGACCATTTAACGGGAGCCCGCAGAGTTGTGCCCTGGGCAAGTTCACTCCACTGCCTCGATGCGGAATCGAACAGCATCAAGTTACCGTCGCGGCTTTGGGCCACCAGGTAACGTCCGCCCGGCGACCAGCAGGCATAGATCAGAGCTTCAGCGCCAGGAAAAACGCTGAGCCGCTTGGTTTTCAAGTCAAGCTGATAGGTTCCGCCGTTTTCCCCTTTGAGCAGGCCTCCCGCCGCGGACACCGGCGCGCTGAAAAACAAGAGGTCTCCGCCGGGAGACCAATCGGGAAAGGTGCTGTCTAAACCGGCCGGCGTCACGGGTTCCGGCTCGCCGCCCGCGGGCGAGATCACGAATATCCGCGCGCGCATCGTTGGTACACTTCCGGCAAAAGCGATCTTCCTTCCATCGGGAGACCAGCGCGGCCTCATCGCTTGCATCGGTGGAAAGGTGAGCTGCTGCCGATCGCTCCCGTCCACTCGACTCCGCCAGAGGATGTTTTCCTGCATGTTGGGAACGACGTAAGCCACCCACTGGCCGTCTCTGGAAAAGTCCACATCGCGCGCTCGCACTCCAGGGAGATAGGGAACAAACTGTTTCAATCGCCCGTCGCAGCGCGCGAGTTCCCGGACCTCTTTGTCCCCCGCGTAGAAGATCTTGTTTTGGGTGGCTAACAGACTCCATAGGCTGGAGTCGGTGGTCGTGAGCTGAACCGGGGTGCGTGACGACGGGCGCAGGAACTTACGCGTTTCAGCAATCGCCCAGATGCCAGCCACTCCCGCTCGGGTGGAACGGAACACGAAGTAATTCCCGTCCGGCGTCCAATCGCCGTCCGATTCGCCGTCTCCGTAAAAAGCCGGAGGCTCTCGCCAGCCCGACAGCAGCCGGTGAATGTTACCGCCCGTGCTATTGACCTCCCAGAGCGAAAGAGACGGTATGTCGGAATCGAAGGTGCTAAAGCGTATAGTGTGTCCGTCCGGCGACCAACGCGAAAACCTTCCGCTGCCTTCTGTCGTAGCGAGCTGGCGCCGGTCGGATCCGTCGGGCTTTACCAAGTACAGGCCGGAGCCGGAGAAATACGCGATCTTCTGCCCATCGGGAGACCAAGCTGCATCGCGGCAGTGTACGTTCCCAACTCGGCGCGGTGAACCCCCCGTGGTAGACACCATCCAGAGTTCCGGCTCTGGCGGTCCACCCGGATAGCTACCCACCAGAAGCTCCGAATGGTCGGGTGAGATGCCGTAAACCTCGCTTTTGGGAAATGGCGTCGGCACCGCGGCCGGCTCTCCTCCGTTCACAGAGACTGCGGCGAGTGTCGAACGGCCACCCCGGACCTCGTCGAAGTAGATTCGCGTCCCATCCGTCACCAGCCGGGAGGCCGGATGGACCCGGCCGAAATGCGTAAGCTGATTGATCTTAAGAACGGCGGGCGGCGGGGTCGGAGAAAGCCAAAGCCAGCCCGCGCAAACCGCTAGGGCAGCCAGGCCGATCAGGGCGCTGGATCGCGTGGAGAACGGCGCAGTCTTCGCCGGGAGAGACGCCGGAAAGGACTCCTCGATGACCATGTGTGTGCGTTCCCGCACTCCCTGAACTAGTATCTCCCCGGGTTGGCTCGCGGGGAGCCAATCTGGGGGAGCTACAGTGCGCACGTGCGCGGTGAACTGATATCCCCGCCCAGGCACGGTCACAATGTCGTTGGACTTGTCCCCCAGCGCCTTCCGAAGCCACGAAATGTGCTGGGCTAAATTGCTTTCTTCCACGAAGGAATCAGGCCAGACGGCCTTCAGTAATTCATCCTTGGTAACCACCCGGCCGGAGTTGACCACCAGATAGGTAAGCACCTCGAAAGCTTTCGGCGAGACGGAAACAGGATTGCCGTTGCGCGCTAATGTGCGCCTGGAAGGATCCAGCACGAACTCATCGAAGTGATACACGTCCTTGATGGCTAAGGACATGGCGGGCCTTCAGGTTTTTTCAAAAGAATTAATCATCACCTTCAAGACTCCTGATCGCGGGATGTGCTTCAGTGGCGCGCACGCGCGAAGAGGAGTTAGGCACGTGATCCGGAAAATCAAGAGCCTGTGCACCAACTTTCTGGCCCGCATTCTACCAGCAACGGCAGTGGGAGAGAAGGGAATTAACGCGCAGACAATTGTACGCCGGCGCGTTGAGATCACAGTGGAACGGGAGACGCTTTCCATCCTCGTGCCGGGCGAACTTGCCGCCGGAGCAAAGAGCGCGGCCACGGTTACGGCCAACGCGCCCGGCGCCCGACAGTTTCCCTCGGGCTCGGGTCAGGAACAAGAATCCATCGCCAACCAGGCTCTGAACTCGACTTCCCGCTCAGACGCCGACCAAAATTTCTCTAAAAGGAGCAAGTAGGTTGTCATGATAAACACGATGCCTTTCGTAGGTCCGGCCGTTCCCGTCCAACCGGTACCCATTAATGTGAAACTGGCGGCCATCAATGCCATGCTCGATCAGAAGCACAAGCCGCGCGCGAAGCAGGTGTCTTCTTCCCCGAATCTCACGCTGGACCTTCGTCACCCCGTCCAGCCAGAGGCCTATTTCTATGTGCACGGGTTGTGGCAACCGTTATACGGGAGTGTTTCTCTCAGTGCCCAGTACCATGATCGTGTGTGCCTTGTCTTTACTGCTCCCTATCCCAGACCATACTTGCTCGATGTCAGTGTTGACAGTACTCCTGCAAGGGATTTGGACTGGAGATGTCGTGCGCTTTACAGCAGCTCTCAACCTAAGGAGGAATCATGTTTTCCAAAGATAAAACGAGAACCACATTATGGCGATGGTCAGGCGTTTCGCTGGGGGTTTTGCTTGTCGTTGCAGGCGGAACTCTCGGCCCGGGTCTTTCTCCTTTTGCGCCGCGCACGCAGATGGCAGTGGCGGCGACACCGGCGCCGGAAGGGGGTTGTCAAGCTCTATTGGACATTTCTTCGAAAACGTTCAGCATGCCGGTCCATTTTTACAATTCGTCTAGCCGGGCGGGCGGTAAAACCACGAACATGGAATCGATTTTCGTGGGCGGCTTCGTGTACGCCCTGGTGAACGGCAAGTGGTTCCGGATGCCGTTAGATTCTATGGGGATGGATATTAGGGAGATGGCGGTAGAAGCTTTGAAAAAATCCAAGAACCTGTCCTGCCACGCCGTGCGCGATGAAACTGTGAATGGCGAAAGTGCCACGGTCTACAGCGTGCACGCCGAAAACGAGCATGGGATACACGACGGCCAAATCTGGATTTCGAAGAGCAAGGGAGTTCTGTTGCGCGAAGAAGAGGATACGCAAAGGCCCGGCCAGAGCGGCAAGGACCACATGTCGATACGCTTTGATTACAACAACGTGCAGGCGCCGAAAGTCTGGGAAGAGCTCCCGCACTCCTGAAGCGCCGGCTGTCGGCGGCTGACCCCGCCGCTTGGAGCAAGGCCGTTCGAGCGCACCGTCTACGGCTTTCACCCTGAGTAGACACGGGCCTTCCGAGGATGGAAGCAGATGTCATTCTGAGCGGAGCGAAGAATCCCAGCAGTGGTTTTCGGTGCACGCAAACTACCGGGATTCTTCGCTCCGCTCAGAATGACAGACTTTCGAGAGAACGTATTCGCTTATCGGAGGTCTGTGATTACAGGTGTATTTCGGAGACAACAGGTGTTGCGCACTCAATGCCCATCAGGTACGAAATGTGCCTAACGGAGGGATATCATGTTTTGCTCACGTTGCGGTGCCCCGGTAACAGGAGCCTTCTGTACGCAATGCGGTGCACAGGCGAGCCAGCCGAGCCCTTCGGCGCCGCCGCCCCAGCCCGTGCAGTCCGTACAGCCAGCGCAATATGTGCAGCCACCAGCTTCGGCGGCCAAAAGCGGCGGGGGATGGAAAATCCTGATCGCCGTGTTGGCAATCCTGGGTCTGCTGGGCGTGCTCGCGATCGCCGGACTTTGGTACGCCGTGCACAGAGTCAAGCAGGAAGTCAAACAGGCCGCCGCGTCCCAAGGAATCGACCTGAGCGCGATCACCGAAACGCATCGCGGACCCGCGCGGACCTTCGATGCCTGCGAGCTGCTCACCAAGGAGGACTTGTCGCAGATTCTCTCGCTACCCGTGGAACGCGTCGTAAGCTCGGGTAAGTCCGCCACTTCCTCCTGCGAGTATTATTCTTCCCAAGCCCTCCAGCGCAGCCAGGAGGAAGCCGCGGCAGTCGCGAAGAAAATAGCCGCTGAAAAGCCGAGTGACAACCCCGCCGAGAAGGCCCAGGGTGCCAGAGAGGCGGGCGACCTGTTCAGCAGCATCGCGGGGGTTGCCGGGGCCATGAATAACGGCCCGATACTGACCATCTCGATTGATTCGGAGAGCCCCGGGGCCGTGGTGGGTGGCTTCAAAATGGGAACGGGCTTCGGCATGGCCGACCTCCTAAGTAAGAAAATGGGGGGCGCCCCCAACCTGGTGACCGAAAACGTGCCAGGCGTGGGCGACGAAGGGGTGTACGCTCCCATGCTCGGCTGGTCCGTCTTTCGTAAAGGCGATGTGGCGGTGATAGTCGGCGCCCGCGCGTTGCCCGGCGGCCGCGATGTGCAGATCGCCATCGCCAAGCGGGTCTTTTCCAAGCTGTAAATAAAACCTGGCGCGTGAGCACAGTCTGAAGCGCCGTTACCGTTGTCAAAACGAGGCAAATCCGACGGAATCGAGAGACTCCTCAACTTCTCGACTCCTCAACTTCTCAACTACCGGGAGTCTTACGATGGGCACATATACTCAACGAGGTGGGCTGTTTAAGATCGATACTCCGCTGGGCGAGGACGTTTTGCTGCTCCGCGGTTTCAAGGGCACGGAGGGCATCTCGCGCCTTTTCAACTTTCAACTCGACCTCTTGTCGGAAGACCCTTCCATTGTATTTCCGGACATCATCGGCAAGAACGTGACTATTTCCTTGAAACAGCCCGACGGATCCTATCGCTACCTCAACGGCATCATCAGCCGCTTTGCGCAGGAAGCGACGGAAGAGCAATTTACGTCGTACACGGCCGAAATGGTGCCCAGGCTTTGGCTTCTGACGCGCAATGCGGATTGCCGCATTTTCAAGAAGAAAACTGTTCCCGAAATCATCACCCAAGTGTTCAGCGATCTGGATTTCAACGACTACGCGAATTCTCTGCAAAGCTCTTATGAGCCGCGAGAGTATTGTGTGCAATACCGGGAATCGAGCTTCAACTTTGTTTCCCGGTTGATGGAATGGGAGGGGATTTTCTACTTTTTCAAGCACGAGCAGGGAAGGCACATGCTGGTGCTGGCGGACGCCCCAACCGCCCACAACGCCTGTCCCGGGCAAAGCAGTGTTCGCTATGTGGGAGTTTCCGGCGGCCCCCAAGAGGATACCATCACCGGGTGGAAAATCGAGCAGGAACTGCGCGCCGGGAAATACACGCACACGGACTACAATTTCCAAACCCCTACCACCAGTCTAATGACCAGCGAGCCCACGGTTCATGAAGTCGGAGGCAACAGCAAATTCGAGATCTACGATTACCCGGGAGAGCATTTGACCAAGAGCGCGGGACAGTCGCTGGCCAAAATCCGCATGCAGGAGATCGAAGCCGGACATCTTGTGGCGCAGGGAACGAGCCACTGCCGGATGTTTGTCAGCGGTTACAAGTTTGCCCTGGAGGAGCATCCGCGCCAGGACCAGAATACCGATTATGTTCTCACCGAAATCCAGCATATCGCCATCACCGACGCCTACGGCACACAAGGTTCCACCCAAGGCGAGTCTTACTCGAATACCTTCAAGTGCATACCTCATTCCGTTCCTTACCGCCCCCAGCGGGTGACCACCCGACCCGCTCTCCACAGCCTCCAGCCGGCAATCGTTATTGGCTCGGGTGAGATTAACACCGATCAATATGGCCGGGTTCAGGTTACGTTCCTCTGGAACCGTCGTGCCGAAAGCTCGGCCTGGTGCCGCGTCACGCAGCAGTGGGCCGGCAGCGGCTATGGAGCGATGTTCATTCCCCGCGTCGGCATGGAGGTCTACGTCGATTTCGAGGAAGGCCATCCCGACTGCCCGGTGGTGGTCGGTTGCGTGTACAACGCCCAAAATAAGCCCCATCATCCTTTGCCCGATTTTAAGGATTTGAGCGAGTGGACTTCGCGGACCTCGGAGGGCGGGGGTGAGGACCAATACAACGCGATAGCGATGCTCGACCGCGCGGGTGCGGAGGAGCTTGGATTACGCGCGCAAAGAGACATGTTTGTACATGTGATACGTGAACAGGAGATATGCGTCGAGGGTAACCGCGTCGTGAGAATCCGTGGTAACTCCTGCCCCGCCGTGCCAGTCGTCGACACGCTCACGGTCGACGACGGCGATTGCACCATAGACGTCTTAAAGGGAAACCACACCACCACGGCTAAGAAGTCCATCACCCTGAAGGTGGGCCAAAGCAGCATTACGCTTGAGCCGACGGGGGTGACTATCAAAGGCTTGAATATCCAGATCGAGGGCCAAACCCTGACGAAGGTGTCGGCCCCGGCAACGGTCGTCGGCGGCGACGCAACGCTGGCGTTGACGGGCGGAGTCGTAACAATTACCGGACCTGTAACGATTAACGGGCACGTCCCGATGCTTTTGTAGGGGCGCGCCACCCGTAACTGGGACCGGCGTCGTCAAGCCTTTCGCGAACCCGCGCGATGATCCAAGTCGTAGCCCAAGGTAAGGAAAGGAGGTCGGTTTCATGGGCAACGCGCAAGCGGCTGAAGAGTCAGGTCCGAGCTTGAGAGACGTGTGTGACCGGGCCAAGCTCGGAGCGGCTGCGAAAGCGTTGCTGAAAGACCAGCACACGCCGCGGCAGTTTCTCGAGCTGCTGATTGGGAAAGAGCTTTTCCTGGACGCCGTTCGTCTACTCCCCTACGCCCTTCCCAAACGATGGGCGGTGGGGTGGGGATGCCTTTGTGTGCGCTATAGCGTTGGGACGGAGGATGCGGCCGAGATCTCGGAGACACAGGTGGCGGCGGAGAAATGGGTCTACCATCCGGGAGAGGAAAACCGCCGGGCGGCCAAGGCGGCGGCGGATCAAGAAGGATTAGAGCACCCCTCCGCCCTTCTGGCCTTGGCGGCATTCTTCAGCGGAGGGAGCGTCGCGCCCGCGCAGTTCGATTCTGTCGCTCCCCCTGAGTATGCGTGCGCGAAGCTTGTGGCCGGAGCCGTAATGCTCGCTGCGGTCCAGTACCAACCGGAGAAGCCGGCGGAAGAAAAGTATCGCGCCTTTGTGCAACGAGGCATGGCCCTAATGGCCAAGCTGCAACGGAGGGCCTCATCCGAAGCCTAACAGCCGTCTCAAGACCTCCTGCACTCGAATGCAACGCGGATGGTCGACTGCGCACAAAGCCGTGCTCCCCGGAGGGGAGCAAATTGAGTAGCCGGGGGTGAAACCCCCGGACAAGGCCCCACACCCCACCTCCGGCACCCCTCTCCCCGCCGGCGGGGAGAGGGGAAAGGGGGTGAGGGGGCGAGGCTTCCGGGGGGTTGCCCCCGGCTACTCATGTTCAGCCCCTGCCGGGCTGAGCGCTCGCGCGGTGATCGGGGATCCTAGGCTGCATTCGGTACTCTCTCTGCCGCACGGGTTTGAAACAGCTCTTAGTGTGTCGTCCGTGGTGGGTTGTTGGTATCAGTTCCGAGCTGACAGCGATTCCCTCATGGCACTGAGAAAAGGAGGGCCTAACGATTTCTTCCACGTGCCGCAGACTTATGTTCTTCCGGAGATTGCCGAGGAAATCTACGAGGGCACCTGGGCCGAGAAGATGTGAGGCCCGGCCAGCCGTCGCTCACTTGGCGGCGTTGCTTTGGCCGCTGAGGGACAAAGTCTGAGGGGCTCATAGTGAAATCCATCGACAACTTGATCGATACCCTGGAAACCTTGAGCGGTGCTCTTTGGGCAAGAGACAAGGACAAGGCATTAGATGCCATCACGCTGTTCTTGCAAGAGTTCACAATCACGTTCGAGCACGCTACCCACATTTTCCTGGCGATCGTCTTTATTGAGACTCTAAGGGTTCACATCCTTTCTGAAGAGTTCGAGGAAGCAAGTGGCGGCGCATTGGCCCTTCTGACTAGGCTCAGAGCTGTGAACACGGCAATCAAACAGTGCACTGACCAATCCGCCGGTCCGTGGGCGGAAGAAGTGCCCGACGACTGGATGGACGCGGAAATCGCCTGGGGGTCCGCCCATCCTCAGGCAGAAGACGTGGAGCGGGAGGATGGGACGGCCGGCGCTGGCGCGCCGAAAGCCACCTGGGGAAATCCATTCGCGGCTCACCCGCAGATCAGGTTCCTCCTGCCAAGCCCCGAAGCCGAGCTCCCTTCCATTCAAACCCAGTCCGGGGCACTCACTTATGCCGCCTCTCAGTCCACCGGTTTTTGGGCGACGGCTTAGGCGGCGGCAGATCGCCACGCCCGGTTGCTTTCCACGACCGGCTCGAATTCTAGTCTGGCGACGAGGCAGACTCGTCCCATGAGGCAGGCGCAGCGCGGGAAGCTGAGTCCCCCGGACCCCCCGAACGAATGGACAAATTGTCCTTACCCTTTGTTTTCATAGACATTCGCGGATTGTTCCTGGAAAAAGTCTTCAGCTTTCAGCTCTCAGCTATCAGCGAGTACCATCGGAACAAGCTGGCTGAGAGCTGATGGCTGACGGCTGACAGCCTAGACTTTTTGACCTTGTGCTTTATTTTCATAGACATTCGCGGATTGTTCCTTGTGCTTTGAAGCTCTGAAGTCGAGAAGTCGAAAAGTCGAGGAGCCAGCCGCCACCTCCCGGCCACCGGCCCACCTGCCTACTTGCCCATCTGCCCATCCTGCCATCTGCCCACCCGCCCTTGCTTTTGCACTCCTCAACTTGTTGACCGAAACGGCTGATGGGAACCACAGGCAGGGAGCGCGGACCAAAACCGGGCAGGGCTTCTCGCATAACGTATCCGGCAGGGCCTAATCTCCTGCCAACTTCACCGCATAATTCTAGCCTATGCTGTGGGGTTTGTCAAGTAAAGAGTACAAGGGTTCAACGTCGAGACTTAAGTCAATTTGTCGGAACGATATTCCCCTTGTCGGTGTCCAAGATCAACGGGGCTGAAATCTTCATAAGCGCGGGTCAGAGTAAACTACCAGTCGCACGGCTCGAAGGGGCCGCTGTGAACGCTGAATCAGGAGGAGAAGGGGCATGCGAATCAATATGCGGATTTTGGTGGTCGGTTTGGGGTTGTGTTTGTCTCTCACCTCGGGGGTGATCGCACAACAACTTCAGGATTTTACAGGAACCTGGAAAGTTGACCCAGACAAGGTTCAGGAGAAGACGACGCTCTTGGACACCGCGCCTGAAAATGCGCCGGACGTTCCGCCCCCGCCGCCGGCAGGCCACAAGTATACCCCTGAGGAGATCAAGCTAGACGGACAGATCCTCAGAATCTCAGGTGGCGAAGCCGGGACCGCGGCGATCTATACAATCGACCCAAGTGGCAAAGAAGTCTCTGACACTATACCTGACTCTGACCCTATCACTGTCAGAATTGCGACCACCAAGTGGAGCGAAGGGAAGCTCGTCACGAAATGGAAGATGGAGAGGGAGGGAAGAGTATTCATGCACGGTACGGACGTACACAGCCTTACCCCGGAAGGAACCCTGCTTGTAACCCGCGAAATTGAGTCCTCGGAGCACCGTGCTCAAGTACGACTCGTATTGGGAAAGGTGCGTTGAATTGGCCGAGGTCTGCTGTGCGTCTCTCACGGCCGCTCCTTTGACGACTACCGCGTCAGGGGAAAAGCGGCCATGTAATCTCTGCCCAGAATCGCTCGATGGCTTTCAGAGCAGTCATTCATGCCCGTCGGCTGACGGGCACCCGGAAACCATGAAACTGCGCGAAGCGCCTTGGAGTGCGGCGGCTTGACGCCGCCTTGGGATCGGCACGTCCCGCTGGGTACGTACCCATAGCGGGAAGGCGGCGTCAAGCCGCCGCACTCCAAGGCGCCTTCGGCGCAAGCATTTTCAGAGCAGTCGCCCATGCCCGGCGGCTGACAGGCGGGTCTCCTTCAGGAAAGCCCCTCACCAATATTCCTCGGCCAGGTTGACCAAATCGTGTCGATTTTTCTTGACAAACGCGGGAGCGGCGTTTTACTTTGCGATTGGACGCTGGCGTTGCGAGTTTTTCGCGATGCGGTGCCTGGATCCTCGGTAGGCGAGGCGTCCGCGCGACACACAAGCCACTGCCCAGTCAGTGTCCAAAGATGCTGACGGATGCGGGTAGAACAGGCACTCCCGGCTTAAGGGTTTGTCTAAGGTGGCTGATTCCGAATGGTGGGATCTAACGGCGCGCGGTGCTGAAGCTTGGGCGAGTGAGGACAACCGGTTCGGCAAGGCTGCACGTCCGGGCCTTGCGGTCAGCCCTCGGCATTAGCCCCTTCTCCGTCTCCCGGCGAGGGGGTGTTTTGTTCCCCTTCCTCGGTTTCACGTCTCACCTACAGAAAGGTATATGCGAAACAGCTTTGGCAACCCTCGGGACCGAGGCGTGCGCGCCACGGCAGGCTAGAAACAGGCGTGTGTGGGCAATCTCAATTTCCATTCCGCCTGATCACACCCTTTCTGTTACCGCCACCCCGTCTCGAATCCCGAACCCGAACTACCGGCTCACGCGACAGCGGCCCAGACCGGTTCTTTAAAACGTGCCCCGTGCGCAGCCAAGCTCTGGGGGGCGTTGGTCGTTGACAAACGTGCATGAGCGAACCGCGGTGCACGGAAAGCATGAGGAGAACTGTCTGCGTGAACCAACGTGCCGATAGGAACTGCAGGGCGCGGAGTCTAGTTCAGGTAAGGGCTCGCGGCTGAAGGAGATCTGAAATGGATGAGGAGCTCAACGCACAACCCGTAGTTGAGAGCGCGGCCGCGCCTTCCCCTCGCGTCGATGGCCAATCACGGACCAGCCAACGGGATGCGTCCATGAGTGTCCTTTCCAAGCTCTATTACCGGTACAAGAAGGTGCTCAAGGTCATCCGGCTGTTTCTCATCATCGCCGGCCCGGGCATTATCGTGATGGTGGCCGACAACGACGCAGGAGGTATCACCACCTATACGGCCACCGGGGCGAAGTATAGTTTCCATCTGATCTGGTTCCTGATTCTGCTGGGACCGGTCGCCTACTACGTGCAGGAAATGACGGTCCGACTGGGTGCGGTGACTAAACGCGGCCATGCGGAGGCGATCTTTCACGCCTTCGGATCTTTTTGGGGCTGGTTTTCTTTGATGGACCTTGTCCTATTGAATTGGCTCACCATGATCACGGAGTTTATCGGCATGACGGCGGCGCTCAGCATTTTTGGTGTGCCCCGGTTGGTTACGGTGTTGGCTGCCGCAGTCTTGATGGCGACGATGGTCATTCAGGGGCGCTACTGGACCTGGGAGAAGGCGGCCATGGTTTTCTGCGTGCTCAATCTCATTTACATCCCTGCCGCCTTCATGATCCACCCTCCGCTGAAACAGGTTCTTCAGGGCAGCTTGATACCCCAGCTTCCACCGGGAGGGTTCACCAACGAGCTGTTCTTCTTCCTCATGGCGAACATCGGTACGACGATTGCGCCCTGGATGATCTTCTTCCAGCAGAGCGCAGTCGTGGACAAGAGCCTGCAGGAGAAGGACATCGCCGCCGGGAAGGTGGACACTGGGATCGGCGCCTTCTTCACCGTGGTGGTGGCCGCCTTCTGCGTGATCCTTACCGGCACGCTTCTCCCCGGCCAAAACATCTACGATGCCGGCTCGGCGGCCGCTAAATTCATGGGCATCAGTAAGCAACTGGGCACATTCCTAGCTATCGGACTGTTTGACGCAGGCTTTTTGGGAGCCATTTGTATTTCCCTCGCCAGCTCATGGGCTTTCGGCGAGGTGTTCGGCTGGGCTCACTCCTTGAACAACAAAGTTAAGGAGGCGCCCTGGTTCTATGCTTACTACTTTTTCGGCATCTTGCTCGCGGGCACGGTGGTTCTGATCCCGCGCGCGCCTCTGGTACTGATCACCCTCTTCGTCCAGGTGATCGCGGTGACCTTGCTGCCTGCGGCGTTGGTCTTTCTGATTCTGCTCCTGAATAACGAGGAGACGATGGGCCAGTTCAAGAATACACGCTTCCAGAATATCGCCAACATTACGATTGTGACGCTGATCGTGGCGGTTTCAACGTTGTACGGCATCAGCGCCCTGTTTCCGAACATTCTGAAGTAGGGTGACGGCTTGCCGTCCCCTGGCCGGCGTCCGGCAGTAAACGAGGGTAGGGCAAGCCCTACCGCTCCACTTAAGGCGAGGCTAGAACATGATTCTAGAATTCTTCAAAAATACATTGAGCACGGTAAAGTCCATTAACCGGAAGTACGCCCATCCGCAGATCAAGATGACGCCCGCGGTGAAGGTGTCTCTCCTGTCGCTGCGACTTTACCTGATCTTTCTGGTCGGAATCCTGGTCTACAAGTTCATCACAATGCTCCGTTAAGCGGAGGTGGCTTATGAATGAAGGGAAAACGGTACGGAACGGCGGCGAGAAGCACTATTTCCTGACCGAACTTATCGGGCCGCGCGTGTATAACCAGGGGAAGAAGATCGGCAAACTGACCGACGTGATCGTAGTGGACCAGGGCAAGCTGGCCGAGGTCACGCATTTCCAGGTTAGCCGCCCCTTCGGCGATCCCCCGTTGCTCGTACCGCGGCAGAGGGTGCAATCGCTGAATCCTCGTGCGATCACAGTCGACCTCGAGAATCCACAGGCTTATGTGCGGGGGCTTCTGCCCGGAGAAATCCTGTTGCGGGACTATCTCTTGGACAAGAAGGTGTTGGACATCGAGGGCCGGGAAGTTGAAGTCGTCTACGACATTCGGCTGGCGGTGAGTGGCGACAAGGTCTACGTGAGCGATGTCGATATCAGCCGCTCCGGATTGCTGCGCCAATTGGGACTGGGGGCCTTGGCCAATTACCTATCAAAACGCAGCGGCGATGGCGAAAGTAACCTTATTCCCTGGTCTTACATCCAGCCGTTACCGCCCCAACTGGGAGCCCTTGAAGGGGACCTCAAGCTCAGCATTCTGAAAGAACGGCTTGCCGACATTCATCCCGTGGACCTGGCCGACATCCTGGAAGAACTCGACAGCGCCCAAAGGGCCACCATCCTGGAAGGTTTGGACACGGCGCAAGCCTCCGACACCCTGGAGGAGGTTGAGCCGCCGGTTCAGCGCGATATCGTTCGCTCTCTCCGCAAAGATCGAGTGGCCGAATTGATCAGAGAGATGACGCCCGGACAGGCCGCAGATATCCTCTCGGTGCTGCCTTCCGACGACAAGAAGGCCATCTTAAAACTGCTCGAGCCGTCGCAAGTCACGAAGATCGAGGAGATCCTGGAGGAGCAGGACCTGAGGATCATTAACTTCGCTTCTACACGCATCTTCAAGTTTCCTCCGGATGTCACGGTTGAGGCAGCCCAATTGAAGTGCCGCGAGATGGCCAAACGAATCGACGTAGTGTGGTACCTCTATATCGTGGACGCCACCGACACACTTCTCGGCGTGGCGGATATCAAGGACCTGTTCATGGCCGAAGACAATGAGTTGCTGAGGGACCTGATGGTCGAGAGCGTCATCACCCTCAACCCCGGAAGCACCATGAAAGAGGCACTGGATCTATTCACCCGATACGGTTTTGAGGCTTTGCCCGTAGTCGGTGTGAACGATGTTATTTTGGGCGCTGTACCCTGCCGCGATGTCATGAACGTTAAGCACCGCGTGCTGGGGTAGGAATTTTCTTAAAATGTGGCAGCGTGTTGTCGATGCCATCATCCCTCAAAGAATCAGCCCGTTAAGAAATCCTCACGCAAACAAATCCGCTATTCTCAAATGGTTGGACGACGGGCATTGTTCTCTTAACCTGAAGACTGCCAGTGCCGATAGAGTTCTCAGGCGGAACAGAGCGCGAGGAAAGTCCTGAACTGGCAATCGGCGTGCATGAGCATTTAAGGACGACTGACGTGTTGCGACTTGATTACCTCTCGTGTGTCCTCACAATTCTCTCCACAGTTCTTATCGGACGGAGGTTGTGGCAAGGATGGGTCATTGCTGGGGTCAATAGTGTCATCATCTGCGTCATTGGCGTCAGGACGGCTCAACTCGGGTTCGTCCCAGCTAATGCATTCTGTATTGCGCTCTACGCCTACAATCTCGTGAGTTGGCGGAGGAATTGACTCTGCTGGAGTTTAGCGCCTTCTGCGCATCAGGCAAACCCAAGCTCTTGGCGGGTGGGGGAGGTTGGACCCGAAGTAGCCTGAAACGAGCGACAGGATTTCAAAGTATGGCTCCAGAGCATTCACGATATCTCTTGCGGTCAGCTTTGGCGGGCCTGGGCCCTCGCGAGGTTCATCAGCGTTGCCAATCAGACTGAGCCATAGGCCGTCAGTTTCCAAATGGTCACGGACGATTTCTGCAAAGCTGCTCCGTTCCTGGTCGGAAGCTAACGTATGAAAGCACCCGCGATCAAAGGCAAAGCCAAATGGCGCCCCTGCAATGCGGCTTGTCATGAAGTCACTCACTCTAAAGTCGCATTTGACGTTGCGTTCTCCCGCTTTCGATTTCGCCTTCTCAATCGCTTCCTCCGAAGCATCCATTGCCACCACCTGGAAGTCTTTTTGCGAAAGCCAAATGGCGTTATCGCCCGCTCCGCAGCCAATTTCCAATGCTTTGCAGGGTTTTATGGGCGTTGTGGCTACGCTCTGAATCAGGTTGAAGTCAGGTTTGCCGATATCCCAAGGCGTGTCGCCTCCGGGGGGATGGCGTCGCAGCCATTCGGTTGATTGGTATCTTTGCTCGCGACGAAGATCTTCCGACATTTAACCTCCTCGGCGCCTTTCAAAATCTCCCAGCCTTACTCGTAGGTGACGCAGTCACACCATTTGCCTGTTTCATCATAATGAGGCCAAGGTCCACCCGTGCGAAATCCTGAAACAATATCATCGTCAAACATCGGCTCAGTTCACCTTGCCATCGTTCAATCCTTGGGGATTTCCCCACACCTAATGTGGGCTAGGCGCGAAGACTTTAGAGATACCAAGTGCTTCGGCAAGTTGCCTCGGGATTTGAAAGGACCGCCGCAGTCATCGCCCGCCTTGGAGTAGTGAGTACGCGTGCCTGAACCACGAGCCGAGTCTTCGCGCTTCACGCCTCTAGCCGCTGTGGGGGGTAACCTTTATGGTTGCCCCGGAGCGGCCAGACGGGCCGCCCCTATGATGGCACTTTTTGACCGGCTGTGCGTCACTAAAACGAGTACTTCAACGAGAACTGAATCAGCCGGGGGGTCCCGACCGTCTGGGTGATCTGCGCGAACGAACTCGGGCTCTCCACATCAACGGCTGCCGGGTTGGCGAACGAGGGATGGTTGGTGAGATTGAAAAAGTCAACCCTAAGCCGCAGGTCTTGGCTCTCGGTCAAGCGGAAAGTCTTGCCCACGGTGAAGTCCATGTTTTTCTGCGGTGGCCCGATGATGCAGTTGCGAGGAGAATCGCCGTAGCCGGTAGAGCCATCCGGACCCACCACGGGCGCCGGTTGATAGGCGGCGGGGTTCACCCAGTGGCTCAAGCGCGAACTGATGCTGCCGGTAGTCGGCGCGTTGGAACAACCGTATCCCGAGGCGAAGCTCGCCGTAATGGCGGGGCTGGCC
>Ga0187782_10001436_pt1 | contig 17299 bp, 18 predicted proteins | sample 0715_SJ02_MP15_2_FD_132454 | JGI IMG/M metagenome (GOLD analysis project Ga0187782, IMG submission 132454) | Tropical peat soil microbial communities from peatlands in Department of Meta, Colombia - 0715_SJ02_MP15_20_MG | ecosystem: Environmental > Terrestrial > Soil > Wetlands > Peat | place...
AGTCCCACTTCCCAGTTTGCTTAAAGAGGTCGCTCAACGCCCGCACCAAACCACCGATGTCTGCGGGAGAGATCGTCTTCTGGTCCACAAAAATCACGCCACCGTGCCTGCACTCATGTTCCGCCCAAGCCTTGAGCAACGGCGGGATCGTCCGGCGGTCGTAGGTAACGAGCGTCAGCCCTTGTCTGCTAGCTTCTCGCAGAATGGCGAAGTCTTCCTGTCCCATGAATTCGCCGCCCTCCCATTCCGCCATATGAAGAACCATCGACGATCGGTGGCGACGGCGCAGGCCATCTGCCACATCCGGCGAGATGTGCTCGTCGAGCAGAAGCTTGAGCACCTCAGCCTCGCGATGTTCTGCGAGCGACGAATTCCGCTGCCTGCGGCAACATGCGCTTCAGTGTCTCCATACCGACCGCCTCGTTCTCGGACAGTGCCTCCTCAATCTCCACCGGAAATGCGGCTGCGTAATTGATGGCCGCCTGCACTTTCGCTTCTGGCCACCTGAGGTGTTTAGCCACAGCAGACACATCAGCCTTGTAGCAGCGCACGAGCAGCATCACCTCCCACACGGTAAGCGTGCTTCCCTGGATGTAGGCCTGTCGCCCGATCGGTGAATCGCGAAAGTCGATGAAGGCAAACTCCGAACGCCTCAGGCCCTCTTCCACCAGCCGTGCACTGGCGTCGCTGGGGGTCCACCCGTGTCGGTTGGCGATGCGCTTGAGACGCTTCCCGCTGTCCATCGGCAGGCGCATACTAATAACCACAGAATGGACAGCTTTCACGGCCCCTCCTTCTACAATGTAATTTTTGTAATCATTGTAGCACAATTGCGGGGAGGAGCTCCTGGCTGGTGCGTGATGGTTCCAGGTTCACCACCAGGCTCTGAAGCAGCCGTCAGGTCGTTCGTAGATCCATTCTCGTCCACCATCCTGCTGGATGGCTGCCAACTTCATCGTCCGATTCTCCGCGTTGACACAAGCCTGTCTCGCCGCCACCAGCCGCGGGTTGTCTCCTTGGTTGTTCCCGAAGTCGTAGCGCAGAAGACGGCGCTGTCGCCACAAATAGACCGGCGCCATCTCCACGAAGATCTCTTGCAGGACATCCTGCGGCCCGCGATCTTCCCGCAACTGCTCCAGCAATTCTTGGTATTGGGCTTTGTCCTCAGCGGGCAGCATGTCGCCCTCAGAGAGGACCCCATGCTTGAGGGCATTCCATCTTGCCATGTGCCGCGAAGGTGATCAGGTCGCGTTCCTCAAATTGGATCGCCACCAGAATGTACGCCGTGCACATCGCGGCAAAGTAAAGGTGGCCGAGAGTCATGTCCGGCGTGGCCCAGAAAGCCATGATGAACCCCATGTAGATGGGGTGACGCACCCACCGGTAGAGACAAGCTACATCCCTTGACATTCCATCGGGTGCTGTGGTACCCGATATCGCCGGACCCAAGTGGAAGGTCTTAATCATGGATGCGATGCGCCGTGGAATGCCGCAGCTCATCTCCCGCAGGTACAGGACCAAGCCAGGATCGTGGCTGCTGTGCCTGCTCTGTGTTTTGGTTTTCGCTCTGGTGCCTGCCCTTGCCGCCTCTGTGCCTCCGGAAATCAAAATTGGCACGCTTTACGCCTCCTCCGGACCCTACGCCGCCATCTCCATGCCGGTGTACTACGGGCTGAAGCTGTGGGTTGACCAGAAGAATGCGCAAGGCGGGGTATTGGTCAAGCCCTACAACAAGAAGGTCCCAATCAAGCTGATTGCTTACGATGACCAGAGTTCGACGGCCACCGCCACCACGCTCTACAACCAGCTAATCAGCCAGGACAAGGTGGACATCCTGGTGTCGGATTCGGGCTCGGTGCTGACCTCGGTGGGCGTGCCCATTGCCCGCGACCACAAAATGCTGCTCATCGATCAGACTGGCACCGGTGCTCCGCTCTTCAGCAAAGATAATCCGTACATCGTGCTGATCTCCGATCCCATCTCCAACATCTGGCCGAAATACGTTGGAGAGTTCCTGAACACCGACGGCTATCAGCTTGGCATCCGGCGAGTGGCCATCTTGTATGCCACCAACGATTACACTGCCACGCAGGCGAGTGGCGTGCGCAAGTTCCTGAAAGACGGGGGCAAACTCCAGATCGTCTATGACAACGGCGTGGCCACCAGCACCCAGAACTATATCGTCCTGCTGCAGAACATTCGCGCCAGCAACCCGGATGCGGTGGTCCACCTGGGCTATCCCGGCAACGACATCGCCTTCTTCCGTAACGTGCAGGAGAGCGGCATCAAGTTCAAATGGTTGTTCGGCATCTATCCCGGTCTGGAAACGGAACTGGTGCAACGCTCAGTCGGGCCCAAGCCGCTGGAATACGTCTACACCTATGTCACTTCCTCCGCCATCAGCTACCAGCCCAACTTCGGCATGACGCTGGCTGAATTCAAGGCGGCCTGGGACAAGGCCTACCAAGGCGGCCATGTGGAATTCGGTTTCAACTCCGTGGCCGGCTACACCACGGGTCTGGTGCTGGAAAAAGCCTTGGGCATCACCGACAGCATGGAGCAGCTCGCGCTCCGTAAGGCCATCTTCGCGCAATCGGGCAAACTGAAGACGCTCGATGGCGACTTCGAGCTGGATGAGACCGGAGCGCAGACGGGCGAGATCCAACCCCTGGGACAGCTCGTCCCCGATGGCAAGGGCGGACTGAAGCTGAACATCGTCTATCCGCCCGCGCTAGCCAATGCCAGGCCGGTGTACCCTGCGCCCTGACCGCTGGTCCGCAATGGGTCCACATTCAGGCGCGATGATCGCGGTCCACTGCGCTTGACGGAGCTGAATGCTCATTTACGCCCTGATTGCCGGACTGCTGTTCGGCCTTTACTTCAGCCTGATTGGGCTAGGGCTGAACCTCGTCTTTGGCGTCATGCGGATTGTCAACCTGGCGCATGGCGACTTCCTGATGTTGGGCGGGTTTGCTGCTTATCTCCTGTTCACCTGGCGGGCGATCAATCCGATATGTTCCGTGTTCCTGGTGTTCGTGGTCTTTGGGCTGATTGGCTGGCCTCTCTACTACATGTTCGTGCCACGGCTGCAGGCAGCGAAAGACCCCGAGATGCTGTCGCTTATCCTGTTCTTCGGCTTTTCGCAGGTCGTCGAAGCCTTCGCCACCATTCGCTTCGGCACCAGCGAATACTCCATCCCTGGCGACGTGCTGGGCCGCGAGCCCTGGCACATTCTGACCCAGACATTCCCGGCCTCGTGGATGGTCAGCGGCATTGCCAGCGCAGTTTGCATTGGCTTGGTCTATTTGTATCTGTATCGGACGCGGCTCGGGTATCTCACCCGCGCGGTGATGTCGCAGCGGGACGAGGCCCTGAGCACGGGCATCAACGTGCACGTCGTCTCCGCTTTCGCCTTTGGGTTGAGCCTGGCGCTGGCGGCCGTGGCCGGCGTATTTGCGCCGTTTATGTTCGGCAGCATTTTGCCGGCGATGGGCGTGGGAGTAACGATCACGTCGTTTGCGGTGATCGTGGTGGGCTCGCTGGGCCAGCCCCTGGGCACGCTGCTGGGCGGCATGATCTACGGCGTCGCCTTGATGTTCATGCAAACCTACTTCAGTTCATGGGCCAACTTGCTGCCTTATCTGCTGCTCATCTTCATCCTTCTGGTGCGGCCTACCGGACTTCTGGGAAAACGGGTGCGGCATGCGTAGAAGCATGTGCCACCTGATATTCATCCTGGTGCCGGTGGTGATCGCCTTTGCGCTGCTGCCGCGCGTCTACAGCAATCACCTGCTGCTGTTCAATTTCGTGGTGTTCCTGGTGCTGGCGCAGGGCATCAACGTGATCTACGGGTTCAGCGGTTATCTGCCGTTCGGGTATGTAGGATTTTTTGGGGCCGGTGCCTATGGCTTTTCCTTGCTGGTGCTCCACCTGCATGCCCATCCCCTGCCCGCGCTGGCCGCCGGCGCTGTGGCCGCGCTGCTGCTGGGCGTGATTCTCACACCCCTGCTGCGGCTGGAAGGAGCTTATTTTGCGATTGCCACACTAGCGGCGTCGGAAGCGGTCTTGCAAGTCATTTCTAATCCCAATCTCACGGACATCACCCAGGGCCCTTATGGGGTGCGCTTGAGCGGCGTATACGCTCCCCGCTTCGCCTATGGAATGGCGGTTGCCATCCTCGCGTTCACGTTTCTGGTGGTGATCTTCCTGCGCAACTCCCGCTTTGGCTTGGCGCTGCAGGCGATTCGCGAGAACCCGATCAGTGCCGGGATGGCAGGGGTGAACGTGGTGCGGGCGCGGGTGATCGCCTGGCTGGTAAGCGCGCTGATCGCCGGCCTTATCGGTGCCGTCTATGCCTGGTACATTTCGGTGTTCTATCCGGAAACCGTATTCGACCTGGGCATGAGCATCTTCGCAATCGTATTTGCCTTGTTTGGGGGAACAGCCACCATCCTCGGCCCGCTGCTTGGGGTCGCCATCCTTTACGGGGTCTACAACGGAATTGGCATTGCCACGCCGCAGTATTTTCAGCTCGTCTATGGAGCGCTGATCATGGCCTTGGTCCTGTTCCTGCCCAACGGGGTGCTGTCGCTCGCGCGGCGCTGGGGGTTGAATGTCCCGTGAGCAGGGGGCAGGGCAGCTTCCACTGCTTGGTGTCGAGCGGCTGGTAAAGCGCTTCGGGGGGTTCGCTGCGGTGGACGGCGCCAGCTTCCACCTGATGCCGGGCGAGGTACTGGGCCTGGTGGGCCCCAACGGCTCCGGGAAGACCACCTGCATTAACGTGATCTCCGGGATTTATGCGCCCAACGGCGGCCAGATTTTCCTCCAGGGAAAGCCAATCGGCGGAATGCCCTCTCACAAGCTGGTGCGGCTCGGCATCAATCGCACCTTCCAGGTGCCCCAGCCGTTTCTGGCCCTGAACGTGCGCGAGAACGTAGAGATCGCTGCAACTTACGGCGCACATGACGGAAGCAACGCGGATATTGAGGCCATCCTGGCCTCGCTCGGACTGGACGCGTATCGCGCGCGCGCGGCCGCTGACCTGAACAGCGCGCAGCAGAAGATGCTGGACCTGGCCCGCGCCCTCGCGACCTCGCCGAGGCTGCTGTTGGTGGATGAACTTGCCGCTGGCTTGCATCCGGCGGAGCTGAAGCGCGTGGCCGGCAAGCTGCGCGAGTTGGCCGATTCCGGAATGGCGCTGTTGGTAGTGGAGCACCTGATGGGCTTCATCGGCGAGGTGACCGACCGTGTCATTGTCCTCAATGCCGGACGCGAGATCTTTGAGGGAAGGCTCAGCGAAGCGACGCGCCACCCCCAAGTGGTCAGCGTCTTTTTGGGGGGCGACGATGTTCGCTGAGCTCCTGCAAGCCGAGGCGATTGAGACTGGATACCAGCGTGTGCAGGTGCTGTGGCGCGCCACTCTGGACGTGCGGGAACATGAAACTCTGGTGCTGTTGGGGGCCAACGGCGCCGGCAAAACCACCCTGCTCAAGGCGCTGATCGGCCTGCTTCCCGCCTGGCTGGGAGAAATCCGCTTTGCTGGCGAAAACATCACCCGCCTCCGCACCGACCTCCGGGTGCGGCGCGGTATCGCTTTCATGTCCGAGATCGGGGTATTTCCCGATCTGACGATCGAGGAGAACATCCGCATCGGCGGGCACGCGCTGCCGGGGGCGGCACTGAGGTCGCGGGTCGCGGAGCTCTACGGGATTTTTCCTGACCTGCAGCGGCGGCGCGGCGCACTGGCCAGCAGTCTGAGCGGCGGACAGAGAAAAATGCTGGCGATCGCCAAGGCGCTGGCAGGGAAGCCGCGCCTCTTGATCATGGATGAGCCCTCCGCCGGGCTTTCACCGCTTCTGGTGCAAGATGTCATTCATGTCCTGAAGAAAGCCCGCGGGCAGGGACTTTCGTTGCTGATTGCGGAGCAAAACATCAAGTTTCTCGAGCTCGCCGACCGGGTATGCACGCTGGAGCGCGGGATGGTGGGCTTTACGGGAACAGTCGCCGAGTTGCACGCCAACGACGCCCTGTATCGCGCCTACTTCGGGCTGAAGTAATGAGAGGGCGTTTGGCAAGATGAACACCATGGCAAATCTTCCGTCCTTCACCCGCATCCTGCTGGTAACTGATTTTTCCGAGTGCTCGGAGGCCGCCGTACCGTTCGCGCGCCGGATGGCGGAACGTTATGCCGCCAGCGTCGTGGTTGCTTACATCATCACGGGCGCAGGCGCCAGCGCGGAAGGAACGGCGCGGCCAGCCCAAGACGTGGTCACTGCTGCTGGAGCGGAGATGCAAAGCTTTCTCGGCAGGAATACCCTGGATGAGGTCCGGGTCGAGACGGTAATCGAACACGGTCCAGTGGCGGAGGTTCTGGCCACCGTGATCCAGCAGAAAGCCATTGACCTGGTCGTGGTGGGCACGCACGGCCGCAGCGGCGTAGGAAAACTCCTGCTGGGCTCGGTGGCGCAGCGCATCTTCAATGTTGCGCCTTGTCCCGTGCTCAGCGTTTCGCCCCGGGCGAGAAGGGCTTTGGGAGCGGAGCAGAAATTCGCCAAGATCCTCTATCCCAGCGATTTTTCTGAAAATTCATTGAAGGCGCTCCCGTACGCGCTTTCGCTGGCCAAGCGGGACGACTCAGCCTTGTTGTTACTGCATGCCGCCAGCGAGCCTTTCCGGCCAGAGGTACTGCAGGAATACTACCGGCGCTTGAATGCCCTGGTTCCACCCGAAGCGAGGACTTGGTGCCGGTCGGACGTGCTGGTCAGCGTCGGCGACCCCGCTCAGGCAATCCCGCAAGCTGCCTGGGAGCAGAATGCAGACCTGATCGCGATTAGCGCGCACCGCGCTGCAGGGACTTTCAATGTGCCCCTGACCACGGCGTACCAGGTGGTGGCGCACGCCCCGTGCCCGGTCCTGAGAGTGCGGTGCTGACGCGAGGCAACGCTCGAGTCGCGACTGTGCCCGTTTCGATTAGCTTGAGCGAGCAATGAGGCTCACTGAAATTGCCAACCGTCTTTTGTTTTGCAAGCGCTCTGTCAGGCGCCGGTTCGGGCTGCATGCTCTCATTGCCTAGCAGCGGGGCCGGCCGCAGCCCTTTGTGTCCCGGTGCTGTTTTAGCCTGTCGCAGAATCTTACTGACCAAGGCCCTCTTGGCTGAGGTTCCTAGCGATCGCACGTTACCCACCGGTCCCAATAACTACTCGGACTAGGGCAAGAGCAAATCGGATTCGTTGATGTGGGGCGGCCGACAGACGTTGACGTGCCCGCCAGCGCCAACTAAGATCGCGGGACACCACGCGTGATCGGCCAAACCATCTCGCATTACCGCATCGTCGAGAAGCTGGGCGGCGGCGGGATGGGAGTGGTCTTTAAAGCCGAGGACGTCCGCCTTGGCCGCTTCGTAGCTTTGAAGTTCCTGCCTCCCGAAGTGGCGCACGACCCGCAGGCTTTGGAACGTTTCCGGCGTGAGGCGCGTGCGGCCTCCGCCCTCAGCCATCCCAACATCTGCACGATTTATGACATCGGTGAAGAGGGCGGGCAGGCGTTTATCGCCATGGAGTTTCTGGACGGGACGACGCTCAAGCACATGATCGGTACTCGTCCGCTGGACACGGAGACCCTGCTCTCGCTAGCCATCGAGATCGCGGATGCGCTCGACGCCGCGCACTCAGCTGGCATTGTCCACCGCGACATCAAGCCCGCGAACATATTCGTTACCAAACGGGGGCACGCCAAGATTCTGGATTTCGGATTGGCCAAAGTCACGCCGCGGGCAGCGGGTGTCGATGCTAGTGCAACAGCAGCCAGCGAGGAGCACCTAACCAGCCCCGGCGCGACGCTCGGCACCGTCTCCTACATGTCTCCCGAGCAGGCGCGGGCTAAGGAATTGGATGCCCGTACTGATCTGTTCTCATTTGGTGCCGTGCTGTATGAGATGGCGACGGGCACGCTGCCGTTTCGGGGCGAAAGTTCTGCGGTCATCTTCAAAGCCATTCTGGACGCGACGCCAACCTCCGCGGTACGGCTGAATCCTGACCTGCCGCCCAAGCTGGAAGACATTATTAACAAAGCTCTGGAGAAAGACCGCACTCTGCGCTACCAACACGCCTCCGACATTCGCACTGATTTGCAACGCCTGAAGCGGGACACGGACAGCGGGCGAACGGTATCTCAAGTCGCGATTGGAGGCGAAGGATCAGAGAACACAACAGGACCGTCCGGTAGCGCGATCTCGGTTCCTGTGCGGACCCGGCCCTACGCCAGGATCATTGCAGTCCTGGCCGCGGTTGCTGTCATAGCGTGGGCCATTTTTTTCTGGCAGTCGAAACGACAGGCTGTGCCTGCGACCAGTCCCGCTAATCCGACCACGGTCGCGGTTCTTCCCTTTCAAGACTTGGGCTCCGACAAGGATGCGGACTTTCTACGCCTCGCCCTACCTGACGAAATCGCCACCGATCTTAGCTACGTGCGCTCTTTGTCTGTCCGCCCGTTTGCCACAACAAGCAAATACACCGCCGCAGGTCTCGACCTGCAGCAGGCCGGCCGCGAGATGCGCGTCACCGATATCGTCACCGGGCACTACATGAAGGCAGGCGACCAGCTACAGATCACGCTGGAAGCCGTAGACGTTGAGAACAACCGCACGCTTTGGCGGGACACTCTGAACGTCGCTGCTCCCGACATGATTGCTTTGCGGGGGCAGATCACGACGAAAGTGCACCAAGGGCTGGTTCCAGCGCTTGGCGGGGGTACCGAATCGGCAGAGAGCAGCACTCGTCCCAAGAATGAAGAGGCCTACGATCTCTATCTGCGCAGCCTCTCCCTACCGCATGACCCCGCTCCCAACAAAGAAGCCATAGCCATGCTGGAGCGCGCCGTCGGCCTCGATCCCACCTATGCCCCAGCATGGGGCAATCTGGGAAGGCGCTACTACCTGGATTCTCAGTATTCCGACGGCGGCGAGGCGGCGTTTGAGAAGTCGAACACAGCCCTTGAGCGTGCACTGGCCTTGGATCCGAACCTCACCATTGCACTTGGTCAGATCATCGCCAATCGGACCGAACGAGGTGAACTGGCCAAGGCCTACAAGGACGCAGAGGACTTCGTCAAGCGCCAGCCTAAGAATGCCACTGCCCCCTTCGTGCTGGCTTACGTCCTCCGCTATGCCGGGTTGCTCGACGAATCGGCTCGGGAGTGCGAAACTGCGCTCTCTCTGGACCCCGGAAACTATTTGTTCCGCGCTTGTTCGCAAACTTTTGGCGAGATGGGGAACCCCGAACGCGCGATGGACTTCCTCCGCCTGGATGCTGGGTCGGAATGGTCGAATGACAACAGGATCCGATTCCTCCTGCGGGCGGGAAAACTGGCAGAAGCGCGGGACGCCGCTCAGAAACTGCCCTCCGATGTTGGCTATACCAAGTTCTACAAAGCTTGTCTGGACCGGCGCTCCGAGCAGTCGCCATCGGCAGAGTTGGACCGAGTCGCACGCGAGCTGGAGCCCGGACTCCGAAGCAATCCTGATCCGGAAAACAGGTACCTTGCCGCATCTGATATGGCTTTCTGCGGCGAGAAAGATGCGGCTTTGCGTCTGCTCAAGAGTTCCATTGAAGGGCGCTATTGCGCCTACCAAGCCCTGCAGGAGGACCCTATGCTGGCGTCTCTCCGCGGCAGGCCTGAGTTCACCCAGTTGCTCTCCGCCGCCAAACAGTGCCAGGAAAAGTTTCTTGCAGAAAGAACTCAGCTCTCACACTGACTGGTTTTTCTTTGGTACTTGAAGAATTCGGACCCCGACATCCTCAAAGCCTGGGCGCACAACACCACAACTGGGCGCCACCGATGCCAATGTGCTAGGAGTGTGCTTTGATCCTCTCGCTGGCTTGCCTGTGGCGCCGAACACCGCCCGCTGCTCGCTGGCCGAGCCTGGGGCGTATGGCTGAGGGCGACTAGACGTCGGTGGAAACGCCGACCTTCACCGGGGGCGGTACATAATCACCCGCCCGCTGAGCCTCCCCACGCTCCGATTCCTGTGGGGTGAACGATTTCGGGGCTTCACTACGGTTGGCTTTCGCTTGCGACCTGTCGATTTGTTTGCCCTCCTGTCGGAGCGGACTCGGCTTTGCCTTGCCGACGAGGACTTTTACTCCCGGGCTTTCAATGGATTGGTCACCCGCACCGTCGCCGGGTATAGCTACAGGGACAACTGGGCGAGTTTCCCTGGCGGATCTTTCATCCGCAAGAACGGCAGCTGGCTTCGCTGCAACGTAGATGGCGTTCAACACCTCGACTGTGGCACGCTGCGCGATCTTGTCTTCCAGCGCGGGAACTCCAAGTGGCCGAAGTTCACCCGGTTTACCCACCTTCGGGATGTAGACCCTACGCACAGGCCTTGCTCTGTACGCTCCTCGCCGGAGCCTATGGGAGAGATCCTGGAGGTTTGCCTCGAGGTTCTCGCCGTAGTGCTCCCACGTCTGGCCGTCGACACCCGCGGCCGCGTCCCTCTTAATGGCCAGGTACGCTGCCCGCAGGCGCTCGACGTCATAGATTTGGTGCAAGAGCGCAGTGAACCGCTGTTTCCTATCCTTTCTTGCTGCTTGACGTACCCGCTCGAGCGCGCTGGGCGCGCCACCCCGGCCCTGAGTCCGGAGCGCGTTGCGCTCGGGCGAGTTCCCCTCGGCCAGCCCTCTTCCCTCCATCACCTCCGCCGCCAGTTCCTCGGCTTTGTTCGGCGACTTCGCTGGTACTACAAGGCCGTCCGACTTCCCACGCGTGTTCGTCATCGGCGTACATCGCTCGACTTCCCGATGCGGCCTGCGGCTCTCTCCACCCCAGGCACGCGTGGGATCTCCCTGTTCCCGCGCAAGGAGCTTCGATACATGCACGGGGTCTTGGACCGCGCAATCTGGCGGGGGATCCACAGCAGCGCCGATCCAAGGGCGTCTGAGCCGAGGGTCAGGCGGTCAAGTGCTGGCGAGAACTTCGCTGGCGGCGCGCCGGCCGCTGGCCAGAGCGCCGTGGATGGTGCCATTGTGTCCGGAGAAATCCGTGGCCTCTCCGGCAAAGAACAGGGTGCCTTCTACGGGAGCGGCCAGCGTGCGGGCAGCGTTCTCACCGCCCACCAGGACGTAGCTGTATGCGCCACGCGAGTAGGGATCGGTTTGCCAGTCGTGCACGTAGGAGTCTTCAAGCAGGTCCTGCAATGTTGGCCCAGGGACTCCGAAGATGCGGCTCAGCACTTCCAGGGCGCGCTCCACGATAAATGCTTTCCCGCGACCGGAGAGTTTCTCGGCGCGAGGCCCGGCGGCCCATCCCGTCAGCGTGCCCCTCCCGGCGGAGACCGAGGTCCACCAGGCGGGAAACCACTCTCCGTGGGCAAACAGGAAGCTCATGTCGGCGAGGGTCCGGCTACGTGGCGTCTTGACCAGCTTTTCATCAACCCAGAAGGGGCGGCGGAAAACCAGCACTAGCCGGATGGCTGCGCCCATCTCCAGCTTCTTCAAGGCGTCGTATTTTTGCGACAGCTCCGGCAGGAAGCGGACGGCACCCGGGCTTCCCACGGGCGCCTGCAGCACACCCAAGGGCAGGGTAACAACCGCAGCCCGCGTTCCCAAGACCCGGTCTCCGGAGGGGGACTCCGTCGCCACCTCCACCGCCCCTTTGCCCCAGGAAATCTTGGTAACCACCGTGTTCAGGCGCAGGTTGAGAAGCTGTGGCTTGATGGCGGCAAGCAGCGACTGAACCAGGGCGTCCATTCCGTCGAGGAGGCAGAAGCCACGATGGCCTTCGATCTCTTCGTCGGCACGCTGTCCCCGGATCAGGGAATGGACGCTGATGCGGCCGGCGTTTGAGGCGTGAAAACCCTCGACGTAGGAGGTGGCCGAGGCCTTGGCTTCCTCTGGAAGGTCGCGGTAGCTGTGTTCCAGGAACTCCTCAAACGACTGGTCGGGCGCCGCCGGATCAATGCGCTGGAAGATGCTATCGATCTCCTCCCAGGATGAGTTGGCGAGCGCCAACCTGCCCTGCTCCAGCCTCCAGCGCCCGCCAGTAAGCTCGTGAGTGCGCAGGCCCGCGCGCTCGATGATCTCCCAGGCTTCGGGGGAGCGGCCATGGATGAATTCCGCGCCCAGCTCAACCGGCGTTTCCGTCACGCCGAGATGACGGGTGTAGATGCGGCCACCGATACGGTCGCGCGCTTCCAGCACCGCGACCCGCAGACCCCGGTCGCAGAGCGCCTGGGCGCAAGCCAGCCCGGCAATCCCGGCTCCGATCATTACGACGTCGGTACTCTGGTTGGACATGGAGATGACAAGATACTCGCTGATCTCCCCGGATGCAAAGAGTCGCCGAGTTTCGGCGGGAAACGCCGGCGACTCCGTGGCACACCCGGAGCCCCTCTTGTGGACACCTCAACACTCGCGGTCGCACCCCGAGAACGTGGGATAAGGGATCGTGCGGGCGCTTGGTTCTCACAAAAGTCCCAAGTCGGATTTGATTAGAGCGGCTTTGGTTCCAGGGTGGCCAGCGGTTACTTGTGAGGAACCGATTTTGCGCCGGGCGAATCGGATGAACGCGGTGTGCCTGTTGGAACAACAGGCTGCAATCCGTATTCCGGCCGGCGTCCGCCTATGCAGCAGAGCGCGGTTTGATTCTCTTGAGCGGAGCGCTGGCAGCCGCCAGGCGCAGATCGTAGTCCGTCTGGAGGTTCAGCCAGAACTGAGGCGTCATGCCAAAGTACTTGCCTAGACGCAGCGCGACGTCTGCACTGATCGCTCGCTGTTCACGCACGATCTCGTAGATGCCAGGGAAGTGTAAAGCTTTCGCCAGCTGGTACGCGGTGATCCCCATCGGCGCCATGAATTCAGTGCGCAAGATCTCGCCGGGATGCGCGGCGATCGTTTTCGGCTTCCGTCTAGCCATCTCCCCTCCCTCAATGGTAGTCCGTGATCTCAACGTTGTAAGCGTTCCCTTCGCGCCACTCGAAGCACACGCGATACTGGTCGTTGATGCGAATGCTGCATTGGCCCTCGCGATCACCTCGCAACCGTTCCAGCCGATTGCCAGGCGGCACGGCCAGGTCACCGAGTGCCCCGGCAGCGTTTAGCATCTGCAGCCTCTTGAGCGCCGTTTTGCGGAGGCTCGCTGGGATGCGGCGTGCATGTTTCTCGCTCCAGAGCCGCTCGGTCTCCGCATCACGGAAGCTCTTGATCACGCCCTATACTATCGCACGGCGTTACTAATGTAAAGCATCAGGGAGGGGGGATTCGGACTTTGTCGCTGAAATGCTAGGTCTCCGTTCCCTTGCGGCGGGAGTCGGGCGGCCTGACCGGCACTCGGCCGCCCGCCCCACGCAATTTTCAAATATCTCGTCAACTGCTGTGGCACCCGGGATGGTAGCTACAGGTCCATCCCGGTTGTCTCAGAAAGTTTGCCCCCTGGGGAGCCCACGACACTTGTTGCCCGACCCCGTCCGCGCGGCATGGGATTTGGGGAGGTTCCGGGGAGGTAGCGGGGAGGGTTGGCTGCAATCCACATGGGGAAGCAGTGACCCGCGAGATCTGCATCACCACGCGCTTCATGGCATCGCGGGCGTAGCCGTCCTCCTGCCCGATGACTTCCGACGGGTTGCGATTGGGCTTCACCGCCGCCTCCGTCGAAACGCTGGAGGGATATACAGGCCGGGGAAGGGCTGGTCCCATTTGCTCGGGTCGTTCCAGTCGTCTTCCTCTTCCTCAAGCTGTGCACGCTTCTGTAGCCCGCGAATGTAAGCTGAGGTCAGGTCATGGGCTTCAGCCAAGGGCCGCACATGTTCCGCCACGCGCTCCTCGATAGTCCTTAGCGTGGGTTCGGGATGCGACATCACCACGTACTTCATGGCATCGCGGGCGTGATTGTCCTTCTGCACGATGGCTTCGGAGGGGTTGCGGTTCATCTGTTGCTGTGCCGTCAGTTTTTCCCGGCGGGTCCGCATGAGTTCCCACAGCAGATTCGGGCAGGACCAGTTGTGTAATCCATAGTCGGGACGCTCAGCGTAGTTGTCGCAGACGATCTTCACCGTGGGCTCGCGTCGACCCAGGTCGCGCCAGTGCATCATCAAACGGGCCGCGAAGCTCGGGTCCATGCGGTCGCCGCGGAACGGGGAGAACAGTTCGATGCCGTTCTCTACGTAGATTTCATTGATGGACTTGGCGCGTTCCTGCGGCCGCCCCGGCACGCTGCCCTGCTCCATGGTCTCGGGAAAGATGGACGGGTCGGCATAGCACGCCTCAATGCGCGTGATCTGGTGCATCATGCGCAGCCGCTGGACGTGCTCGAAGATTTCCAGTTGCGGCTGGTAATATTCGCCGGCGAAGTACATCACTCCCTGATCGTCGATGTAGCAGCGCAAGAGGCAGGTGGGCGAGGTTCTGCCGTAGTCGAACCCGGCTTCGAGACGCCACTTGCGGCCGATGTGCTCGGGGCGCCAGCCAGGGTCCGAGATCACGATTTTGTGCCAGTAGGTAACCAGCGTATCGGCGAAAACCAGCTCGCCCCCGCCCGCCTCGTCCACAATTTCCTGTTCCCGGTCCCAAGCCGCCTGGGAGCTGTAGGTGGCGCGCTCCTGTCGCTTCCACTCGGGATGTAGTTCAGGATCCCGGAGCGGATTCGCCGAATAGTGCACCCGTGCCACCAAAATGCCACCTCGGGTTCGCCGTATCGTCACTCCTGGCACGACCTCTAGGGGCGTCTGAGGCTTGAGTTTCTTCAACTGCGGTACCAACCGATTGACAGTGTTCTCGATGTCCATCTAATGATTCTCCTTGTCAGGCACGATGTCGCGCCGGAAATCCGCGTACCATCCTGGCCCGGCGGAGGAGTTGAAGATAATCTTGCCTTTCACGGCCGAGAGCGCCTCGTTGTAGCACTCGCCAGCTTCTGGTTGGAATGAGCTTTCATCGTTAAGGTAGCCCCAGGGGTGGTAGCTGCGGATCTGGTTGGCGCCGCCGGGAATGCCGACGAGATAACCGCCATTGGCGAACTGCAGTTCGAGTCCAGGCTGCTTGTCGATGGGCTTGGCCAGTGGAAAGGCTTCCTGTAACCAGGACCGCTGCCGGCGATACAAACATTTTGCATATTCGACTAGCTGCAGCGCCTTGTCCTCTTTCTGTGTCTGGAATAGCACCCCGCGGTGTGGAACGCGCATCGCCTCCCAGGTCAGGTAAGCAACACAGATCCAGGACACCAGCATGTCGCGCGACTTTTCCAGCAACACAATGCGCCGGCCTTGAAGCAAACAGAACAAGACTTGCACGTAGGGCCACATGGGGAAAGGCTCGTACGGTTTAGGCCGGCCTTCTTCCGCCCAGTGCTCGTTGTAGGTCTCGGTGTACTGAGTCGCCCAGCCGTAAGGAGTGCTAATCGCCTCCTTCACCCGGGGATGATTCGGTGCCGTTTTGTTCTTGTTGAGCTCCCTCCGTGCCCACACCCTCAGATCCAGGAACGCCGGGTTGGCTGGGCTCCATCTCGTTTGGCCAGTACCCATGTGTAGCGAAGTACTCCTTTTCTGCCGCAGTTCGATCGGCGAATTCTTTGGTCAGGTCTTCGTAGCGATTGACGACGAAGCCTTCGATATCAGCGATTACCTTTAGGGCGCTGACTTGGCCGCTGATGTTGTAGCGCGTGCAATCCGGCGGCAGGTTGGCCAGCTCTATGAGGCGCTTGAGAACGTCGACCCGAGTTAAGCGCTGCCCGATTCTTACACCGGATGCTGCGATGATCGCCTTCTGCTTCTTCGCGATTGCCCTGCGGATCGAGGGCATGGCCATCAGCTTCGGGGCGGATCGCTCCGGATTCTTGTAACCCGCGGCTCGCGCGGCTTCCGTGTCATTCCCAACGTGAGCCATCACGAAAGCAAGCTGTCGTTTATTCAGAATTCCTGTGCGCCGTTTACGCTCAGCCAAGGTTTCCTCCCAACTCGTTGCTTATTATGATTCAGAAATTGATGGGTAAGCTCGCCTCGTGCGTGTGAGCGAAAAACGCGATTTGAAGCACTATTTATGCGGTGTTTAACGATGTCGGCGGAGAAATTGACGGAGGTTGTGGCTGGTGGGTAAAAGTGAGTAAGACTAGGTAAATTGATGGGTACCCACCATGCGGCCACAGCTCATGGTGTGCACTGCTAGGGTTTCGTCCGTCTGCGCGATTGGCGGTACTGTTCAGGTTTGAAGTGGAGCCAATCCTTTTTAATCGAGTCCATTCCAACGCCTTCGCATTTCGCGACAATCTGTTGGGCTAATCCGATTGGTGTTCCCCTGTTGCTCTTGACGGTCAGAATCATGTCCTTGAGGTTGGGGAACCTACGTGCGGCATCAAAAGTATAAAAGCACTCGTTCTTGTACTTCTTCCGTACCGGCGCAAAATCTCCCTCCAATTCAAACTCTGGTTCTGTGCGTAGCACCATCAGTTCCTCGATTATTTTGGCGACAAGAAGGGCGCGCCGTTTCGATTTGGAATCGCAAAGCTCCCTTTCATCAGCGTGCGTGGTTTGCTTCGAGCCACCTACCGGGACGCGCTCGGACCCGGGGAGTTGTTGTGGGTTTTCAGCTATTCTTGCCCGCTCCCCATGCTCGCACGCACTTGCCAGTTCGATCTCCTTGGCTCTGAGCCTAGTCCGGAGTCGACGCAGCGCTCGCGACGCCGCTGCGATTGCCGCCTGTCCTTCTGGCTTGCCGCCGCCGGTGAGGTGAAGCTTGTGCGCGATATCAAACAATAGTGAGTTAATGCGCGGTAGTGCGGTTGGCAGAATCTTGTGCCGATAGATGGCAGCCCACAGCTCTGGGGTGTCCGCAACCGTTCCACTGTCTATCTCTTGGTCGTAAACGCCCTCAATCTGGTCCAGGAACCACTCAAGGCTGGCTACCTTCTCGACCGGCGTAGGCTTCGCTCGGTCGTCGTCTGCGTATTTCTTCCGCACCTTTTCCAGCTTGCGATTGATGCGGAAATGGTCAAGCTGGTCCCATCCCGGTGGATCGTTCAATCGAATCGTCCTCCTGGAGCTGTCCCTCGCCTTTTAGAGTGGCTTCCCAATCCTCTGGATTAGGAAAACTCCAATGGTGCCCGTTTTGCCTGCGGCCTAAAGCGCGGCCGCGCGCGCTTGGGGCAGGAGGAATCCGTCGGGACGGCGCGCGTCCGGGTTGCCCAGGAGCAATGGATGCTTCATTTCTCCGGGGGCCGCCCTGACCGTTTTCTTGACCAGCGTACCTGTGCTGCCCGGCGTGCAATTTCAGTTCGTTGATCCGGAGTTAGCTTCTCCATTCGGGCCTTGGCG
>Ga0187782_10001438_pt1 | contig 17294 bp, 15 predicted proteins | sample 0715_SJ02_MP15_2_FD_132454 | JGI IMG/M metagenome (GOLD analysis project Ga0187782, IMG submission 132454) | Tropical peat soil microbial communities from peatlands in Department of Meta, Colombia - 0715_SJ02_MP15_20_MG | ecosystem: Environmental > Terrestrial > Soil > Wetlands > Peat | place...
CCGCCCCTTCGCCGTGCCACGCGAGATCCCTCCGCCCGCTGGCGAAAACGCGGGCGTTCGGGATGACGCCGTCTATGAACGCAGGAAGTTCAAACTGAGCCACTGCCAAGACTTGAAATAAAAATAGTTGGCCGCGGCTGTCGATTTTTTCTGTGTGCGACGATTATTGCGGAACCGGGGACAGCCGAAACGTTCCCCAATTCTTCGACGAATGCAGATCGGTGAACGTCCCGTCCCCGGTTTTCCACAGATTGCCTCGTGTGCGTGATCAGCGTCACAGCCTTGCGTGATCAGCGCCGCAGAATTATAATAACGTCTATTATATTACTTATATTTATTTAAATCGCGAGGTGAATCAAGGTGAACTCATCGTTTGCAAGAACCTGCTCCGGCATTCTGATAGTCATCGTCGGCTTGAGCTTCATGCTTGGGTCTCCAGCTCCGTCTCACGCTCAGGCTCTTGGGTGGGAAGGTGAAACCGGCGTCTTCGTGACGCCGCTGGCATACACGGCTTCCGGCGAGAATCAAAAAATCCACGCCGTCACGGCTTACCACTTCCTGGACGCTGGTTCTGTGATTGGCGTATTTCATGAAGCTTCGATCGAAGTTGGAATCGGCAAGCGTTTTGAGTTGGGCTATACGCACGAATTCCATAGCTTTGGCGATGATATGAATCCCCAAACTACGTCGGGTTTAAGCCCGTTGTGGCAAAACGGATTCGAGATTTTCAACGGAAAATTCCAGGCGCTGCCGGAAAACTACGGGAAGAAGAAGTGGGTTCCGGCGATCGCCACCGGCTTTATTGCGCGAACAAACGTTCGCAACGTCGGTAATTTCATGGTGGAGAGTAATCCCAGTGGAATGACCGGCAAGACCAACGGTGATATCTACATCGTTGCTTCGAAAGTCGTACCGGCCAAGCCGGCGGCGCTTGTGCTCAACGCTGGCGTGCGCGGCACGAACGCGGAGCTCTGGGGTATGGGCGGCGATGCGCCCGACTGGCAGGCGCGCGCTTTCGGAGCTGTGGCGTTGGCGTTCACCGGACCAGATAAGAGTTCGATCATCCTGGCGTCTGAAGCAGCTCAGCAACCGCACCATCCTTACTACTTCGACGGCAGTACCAGCGCGCCTGCGCTTAACATCCCAACCACCCTCACCTATGCCGTGCGCTTTGTTCCCAGCCCGAAGCACAAGCTGAACTTCGACTTCGGAATCGCGCAAATCGCAGGTCGGGTCTACAGCAGTGGGACTACCATTATTGATTTGAAGGCGCGTCATCAGGCCGCAGTGCAGGTGTCGTACGGATTCTAAGGGTGCATCGTTACGTGGCAGTGCGAGGCGTCGATGGTGTTTGTTAGAGAGATCGTGCAGAAAAGCTGGTGCTGCAAACGGTGTCTAATGCAGGCGGAAGTGGAATCGCCAGCTCTAAATCCTGTTTTCAAGCTCTGACAGGACGCGGCGTGTTGCCGCTTCCGTTCTTCAAATTCGCAAGGAGGAAGCAATCGGGTTATGAAAATCGCAAATGACGTCACGGAGTTGATCGGGCACACGCCGCTTGTACGATTGAACAACGTTACCAACGGCTGCTTGGCCGAAGTTGTGGCCAAGCTGGAAGGTCAGAATCCATGTGCCAGCGTAAAGGACCGCATCGGCGTCAGCATGATCGTTGAGGCCGAGCGTGCAGGGAAGATCCAACCCGGCAAGACCGTGCTCATCGAGCCGACCAGCGGGAATACGGGCATCGCCTTGGCCTTCGTGGCGGCCGTCAAAGGATACAAGCTCATCCTGACCATGCCCGAGACCATGAGCCTGGAGCGCCGAGTGGTGTTGTTGGCGTTTGGTGCGGAGATTGTTCTTACGCCCGGCCCCAAAGGGATGCCCGGTGCCGTGGCCAAAGCCGAGGAGGTTTTGGCTAAGACTCCGAATGGTTTCATGTTGCAGCAATTCGACAACCCAGCGAACCCCAAGATTCACTTGGAGACGACTGGGCCCGAGATTTGGGACGACACCGATGGTCGGGCCGACATTTTGATCTCAGGCATTGGAACGGGCGGGACCCTCACCGGCGTCTGTCAATACATCAAGCCCAAAAAACCCACGTTCAAAGCCATCGCCGTGGAACCGGCAGATAGTCCTGTTCTTTCCGGCGGAAAGCCGTCGCCCCACAAGATACAGGGAATCGGCGCAGGCTTCGTACCGAGCATTCTGCGCAGAGACTTCATCGACGAAATCGTCACGGTGACCAACGATGAGTCGATCGATATGGCGCGCCGTCTTGCGAAAGAAGAGGGCCTGCTGGTGGGAATCTCGTCCGGAGCGGCGGCTGTGGCCGCTTTGAAAGTCGCACAGCGAAAAGAAAATGCAGGCAAGCTGGTGGTTGTGGTTCTGCCTGATTTCGGCGAGCGTTACCTGACCAGCATTCTGTTTCAGGGATTGCGCGACCAGGCATTGCAGATTCCCACGACCCCGTTGGCAGAGCCATGCCTCACCTCGGCGCCATAATTCGCGAAGATGTGGCCACGGTGCTGGAGCGGGATCCAGCGGCCAAGTCCCGGCTGGAAGTGTTTCTTTGCTACTCCGGTCTGCACGCTGTGTGGTTCTACCATATTAATCATTGGTTATGGAACCACGGTTTCTGGGTGCTTGGTCGCTGGTTATCCCAGGTTGCGCGCTTTCTCACCGGAATCGAAATCCACCCCGGCGCGAAGATCGGCAGACGCCTGTTTATCGATCACGGGAATGGCGTGGTCATCGGCGAAACCGCGATTGTCGGCGACGACGTGACCATGTATCAGGGCGTGACCCTGGGTGGAACCGGCAAGGAGCACGGCAAGCGCCACCCCACGATTGAAGACAACGTCGTGATCGGCGGCGGAGCCAAGATTCTCGGAAACATTACCGTGGGACGAAACTGCCGCATCGGGGCGGGCTCCGTCGTACTTCGCAATGTGCCGGAGGACTCCACCGTTGTGGGCGTCCCCGGCCATATTGTTTTTCGCCAGGGTAAGCGGGTTGTAATCACCGATCCTAAACAAATTAACGACCCCCTCTCAGAGGCTTTGGCAGCGGTGGCCATCGAGGTCACCAAGCTCCAGGAACGGGTGCGGCAGCTTGAAGGAGCCGAATCTGAAGCGGAGCCAATTTCCAGACGCCTCGAAACCATCATCGAAACTCTCGATTATCAGATTTAGGGCAACAGATTGGTCACCCCCGACTCCTCAAAGTGCCGTAGGCACGCGTGAAACACTACTACAAACCTATCCCCACACGTACCGTGGATCGTACTCCACGTCATGCTTCTTCAAAAACGCAACAAACTCTTCCTCAAAACTGCGCTTGCGATGATGCTCCGGCTGCGAACGGATGTATGAGATTGTTTGCGCCTTCTGCGAAATGCCTACGGTGAAGGCGCCGTATCCTTCCTGCCAAGCGAAACCCTTCGTATGTTTCTCATTCATCCAATGCGACGACGCTCCTTTAATCAATTGCATCCTTCGCCAACGGTATGGTCGCCGGCAACGCCAACAAAACGTGGTGATTCTCTGTGCCGCCGACAATCAGTGCCTTGAATCCATTCTTGTGCGCGATGCCGCCGAGGAACGCCCACAAATCAGATTGAACCTCAGGCCGAATCAAATTGCGCCGCTCTTTGGTCGAGAAAACACAATGCACAAGATCGGAAACGTAGGTGTGAGACATGGGATTTCAAGCGTCCCTCTGGGACGCGACGATCCACTCCAGCTTACCCGGCGTTGAAACGCCGGGCTACTTTCAAACGTCCTTCGGACGCTGTTCTGTCCCAATTGGAGAAAACCGGGGACAGACGGGCTCTCTCCAGGTTCGCTGAGATTGGCGAACGTCCGGTCCCGGAGGGACGGTCCGACAATAGCCCGGCGTTTCCAACGCCGGGTAACGTGCGCCCAAAACAACAACGCGTCCCGTAGGGACGCCTGAACCACCAACCTATAACTGGGAACAGACGGAGCGTTCCCCGGTTTTTCGTGGAGATTGGTGAACGTCCGCCCCGTCTCAAGTTTTTCTAAAAATGCTTCGCCCCGGCTGTCGATTTCCTCCGTGCACGACGACTATAAGGCAGAAGCAAATCCAAATGCCGAGGAAATCATGTTGCTTAGAAAGCATGCAAGCATAGCCGCCGTGCTCGTCAGCCTGATGGCCGCGACGCACACACGTGCCCAATCGAACCAACAGCCTGAATCGCCTAAATATCAAAATATGGCGCCCGTCGACCAGTACCTGATGGAAAAAACCGCCGAGATTCAATTGGCACGAAGTGCCGCTCCCGATTCCATATCCCGCGACGCGACCGTCCTGATTCTGGGACGGCAGGGATACGAGACCGCCGTTGCAGGCAAGAACGGGTTTGTCTGCTGGGTGGGAAGAGGTTGGATGGCTGCGTTCGACTGGTCCGAATTCTGGAACCCGAAGGTGAGAGCCGCCGATTGTATGAACCCGCAGGCGGCGCGTTCGATATTGCCGATCATTTTTCTGCGCAGCAGGATGGTGATGGCCGGCCGTTCCAAGGCGGAGATTGTGTCGGCACTCAAAACTGCGTACGAGAAGAAACAACTGCCGGACCTCGAGAGCGGCGCGATGGATTACATGATGTCGAAGTCGGCGTATCTGACCGACGAGGGCGGCCACAACCTACCTCATCTGATGTGGTATACCGAGCTCGGGGACGGTAAGGATTGGGGAGCTTACGCGGCGGGCTCGCCGGTCATGTCGGCCCCCTATTGGTTCTTCTCGTCGCAGGAACCATCGCAAATGAAAGGGCTGCCACCGATTCTTGTGTTCTTAGTCGGGGTGGCGGATTGGTCCGACGGAACGCCTGCGGGCAAGCATCAAGAGTAGATTGACCACTACGCAATCGAGGGCGTCATCCTGAGCGCAGGCGCTTTTCAGCCGGAGCGAAGGATCTCCCACACCCCACGTTGGGTGCTTCCCGATGCAGGACTCCTGGCGGATGACGACCCAGCGGCGAGTTGATTATAAGATTAGGCCTTGGGCGTCGAGGGTACCAAATGTTCGTTGTGATTGCCTTTGCCGTTTGCCTCGTCATAGGACTCGCGCGTGGGCGTTCGCGACTGGGCAAGCTCGCCTGGGGCGGGGCTTTGGCAAGCGTAATCGTGCTTGCCCTTGTCGCGTATGGCTACCGCTACGACGCCAAGAAGTTGCCCGAATGGTTTGAGAAGCGCAACGACCTGCTATTCCGGCTGCGGACAAACAAGATTTGTCTCGACATGAAGACACACCCCGAGCATTGGGAGGGGACCGGGCTTGAATATCCATGCATTGGCTATACCGCAAATGAATTGCGTGATGAAATAACCGAGCAAGAAGGTGTCCTCAGCGACTGGAACACCGCGATCCGTGACAGAGAGGCGCTGTTGAAGGCGAGAGAAAGGGGACATTTCTGGTTCGTCCAAAAGTGGGTCGGTGGGCCCTATGACTAGAGGGAAGTGCAGCGACATTCTTTTGGCAAAGGGCTGGCCGGCGAGCCGGGTCCGAATGTGCCTAAGGTCAAGGGATCGCGCAGGATTGGTTCGATTTCTGAGGGAACGACACTGCGAACGCTTCTTTGAGCCGATTCGTCGCATTGCCAAGGCCAGGGGGAATGAACAGGGATTCGGCTTCTCGGTGATGGCGCTCTGTTCCTTGCTCGTTAGACAATCCAGTGTTACCGTGATGGCCTACCGACAACGGATCGACGCGAGCTAACGCGGCTGGCAAGTCTCAAAAAGATTCCGGCTCGTTACAGGATCCCTGCTGGTATACAGGTCAACGGAAGGGCCGAGTTCCAAAGATTTTTCGCACGATACCGAGCTGATTTTCCCGACGTGCGTCCCGTGGCGTTCTATCGGAATATCAGGAATGGGATACTGCATCAGGGGCAGACAAAATGCGGCTGGACGGTGCGAAAGAAAGGTAGTGCGATATGCGAGCCGAAGACGAAGATTATCTACCGAGATCAATTCGCCGCAGCCCTCGAACTGTGCTTCGGCAAATACTTGTGTGAGCTAGAAAATGCGAGTTGGACCCACGCACGCTGGACAAACGCTGCTCGCAAGATCTGGTGGCTCGTTCGCCTGAGCAGCTGATGGACGAGGTGATGGGCTGTCCCCAGTTTTCCCGAAAATAACGACCCGTAAAATGTCGTCATCCTGAGCGCAGGCGCTTTTCAGCCGGAGCGAAGGATCCCCCCAACTCACAGTATTGTCCACGCGAGATCCCTCCGCCCGCTGGTGAAGACGCGGGCGTTCGGGATGACGCCGTATATGAATGCTGGAAGCTTAAACTGACCATTTCAAGAAATTGGAAAAATAGTTATCCTCCGCTGTCGATTTTCCCCGTAAGCGACGACTATTAGATGAACGCGGTTTTTACAAAGGAGACGAAAAAGGCAAAAAAATCTTCGGCAGCATCTCGCACCCCGTGAACATGAAACTGGTTAACACCGACATATCTTCGACGGGCGTCATCATGGCCACCTACGAGCAGGCGACGTACGAGCACGAAGGGTAACCCGGAAACGAGTCACAGGAAACAAGGAAGAATGGATGAAATACATCTGCTTGGGATACCTCGAGCCCCGCAAGTTCGAAAACATGTCTGAGAGCGAGCGCAACACCACGCTGGACGAGTGTTTTAGCTACAAGACGAACTGCGGAAGAACGGACATCTTGTCGATGAGCACGCTCTTCAGCCCGTCAACACGGCGGTATTCAGCTCATTTCCCAACATCCGGGAATGAAGTTGCAGTGTGGACTAATCGAGATACGTCCAGCGGCGGACATACGCGAAATCATGAAGGCAAGTGAACAGCGCCGGCGAAAGGATACCTCGCGATGAGGGCGGCCCCGAAGGCAAGAATAAGGCAAGAATGATGACGGCAAGAATAATCCGTATCATGGTCTTGGTGCTGGCGATCAGCATCGGTTTCCCTGTGCCGAAGGCGGCGGCACAGTCGGATAAATATCCGAAAATCGCCTGCCTAGCGAATTGTCGGCCATCCGGAAGTAGTTCTACTAATCTCGGCCAACCGGGCGCTGCGCGGACTGGTTCACGCCATCAACACAGGAATGTGCCATAAATGCGACCTGACAGACTAACAGTGGAAGATCCTTGACCCCTGGTCCCAGAGCCCGCCAGGTGGTGTTGCCGTGAGGGCGGACTTGCCAGTTCAAAATAGCTTTTGGCTCTTAGCTTTTGGCTTGTAGCGCGTGGTTTCCTCAATTGACTGCATAAGGAAATCGTGAAGAGCCAAGAGCTAAAAGCCAAGAGCCAAAAGCCAAAGGCGGGGGCCTCACGCCGCCGTCAAATCGCTGGCTGCCGCGCGGTCCGCCAGCCATATCAGTTTGCCCTCGCTGGGACGCACCAAGCGCGCCGGATACTTTTCATCCCGACCCTTACATTCCAGAACCTCGTGCAGAATCGCCGCTTTATCGGTTCCACTCACCAGAAACAGGACCACACGCGCGGCGTTGAGCAGGGGCAGCGTGAAGGTAATCCGGCTGGTTTGTAATTTTTCCACCCAGTTGGCTGCGACCAGCCGCGAATTCTCCTGCAAGGCGGCGCTTTCGGGGAACAGCGACGCGGTATGTCCGTCCGGGCCGAGGCCCAGAAGGATCAGGTCAAAGCGGGGAAACACGCCGGGCGAGGCGTCGAAGAAGCTGCGTATGGTTTGCTCGTAAGCCTCTGCAGCCGCGGCCGCGTCCGGATTTTCCGACGGGATGCGAAAAATATTGCCCGGCGGAATCGCAACCTTCGACAGCAGAGCCTCGTGAGCCATGCGGTAGTTGCTGTCGGGATGGTCGGGGGGAACATGGCGCTCGTCGCCCCAGAAGAAGTACATATGATCCCAGGGCAAACTGTTGGCGGCATTGGCGGCGAGCAGCGTGTACAGGGTCTTGGGAGTGGACCCGCCCGAGAGCGCGATGGCAAAACGGCCTCGCTGCCGCACCGCCTCTAAGGCGGTCTGTATCACTTCGTCGGCGGCTGCCTGGAAGAGATCCTGCGGAGTGGTGAGCCTGCGAACTTCCACCGGCGTGCTCACGCGTTTCTCATTCCCCCGGCTTTGGCGGCGGCGAAGCGCGCCGCTCCCAGCAGTCCGGCCTTGTCGTTGATGATGACCTGCACGGCGATGCTCTCCATCAGCGGACGCAACCGGCCTTTATCCAGAAAAGCCTGCAAGAATCGCGGGCCTCTCAGCTTGGGAAGAATCTTGGGGGAAATTCCACCGCCCAGAAAAACTCCGCCCGCCGCCATGGTTTTGAGCGCCAGATTGCCGGCCTCCGCGCCATAAATGGAAATCCACACATCGAGCGCCCTTTCTGCCAGCGGATTCTCCCCCTTCAAAGCGGCGGTGGAAATGGCGGCGGCAGCATCGCGGTCTGCCAGTTGCGCTGCGAAACCGGCGGGTTCATCGGCGCTCCCTTTCTCGCGCAGAAACTCGTACACGTTGACCAGGCCGGGGCCGGAGACGATGCGCTCGAAGCTGACGTGTCCGTAGCGGCGGGCAAGATAGCGCAGCAGTTCGACTTGCAGATCGTCCTGCGGGGCGAAGTCGGCATGTCCGCCTTCGCTGGGAAAAACCTGGTGCCGGCTGCCGTTCCAGATCAACCCGGCCTCGCCCAGGCCGGTCCCCGGCGCAATGACGGCCTGATTTCCCACCGCCGCCGCGACCCGATTTAGAGCAAGCAAGTCTCCGGAGCCAAGTGCGGCGATGCCCCAGGCATTCGCTTCCACATCGTTGATCACCAGCGTCGCGGGCAGATGAATCTGTTTCGCCAGACGGGACTGCTCCACGACCCAAGGCAGGTTGGAGGTTTCCACACGTCCATTGCGGACAGGCCCGGCGATGCCGAAACACGCCACCTCGGGCCGAGCGTGGCTCTCTTCGAGAAACTTGCGGACGATGTCGCCGAATTCGTGGTACTGGCCGCTGGGGAAAACACGTTCGGAGAGCAGGCGGAGAGATCCGTTCTGGGCTTGAAAATAGGCCAGTCGAGCGTTGGTGCCGCCAATGTCGCCGGCCAGGATCATTTCTCGAAGTTCCTCCAGCGCCGGCCATCGCGCTCCAGCAGGTCATCGGCATCTTTGGGTCCCCAGGTGCCGGAGGCATAATTGGGAAAGTTGCGCGGCGGCAGCGCCTTCCACACATCCAGAACCGGATCGACCACGCTCCAGCCGGCCTCGACCATATCGGCGCGTTGGAACAAAGTTTGATCGCCGATCATGCAATCGTGCAGCAGGCGCTCGTATCCCGTGCTGGGCTGCTTTCCGAAATACTCCTGATATTCGAAATTCATGTCCACCGTTCCCAGGCGCATCACCGGGCCGGGCACTTTGGCGGCGAATTGCAGCGAGATGCCTTCTTCGGGCTGGATATGCAGCACCAACTGATTGGGCATCAAGTGCTCGACCGAAGTGTCGCGGAACAAAACAAAGGGAGCGCGGCGGAACTGAATCACGATGTGGGTGTTGCGCGCGGGCATGCGTTTTCCGGTGCGCAGATAAAAGGGAACGTCGGCCCAGCGCCAGTTGTCGATGAGCAGTTTAATGGCCACGAAAGTTTCGATGCGGGAATCGGGAGGAACATCGGATTCGGCGCGATAGGCGGGAACGCGCTCTCCCGCCACACTGCCCTCTCCATACTGGCCGCGCACCGTGCGGGTCAGCACCTCCTCATCGCTCATGGGCTGGATGGCGTGCAGAATCTTCGCCTGCTCATCGCGAACTGCGTTGGCGTCAAAGGAAATCGGAGGCTCCATCGCCGTCAGGCTGATGAGCTGCATGATGTGATTGGGCACCATGTCGCGCAGCGAGCCGGCATGGTCGAAATAACTGCCGCGCCCCTCCACGCCCACGGTTTCCGCCACCGAGATTTGTACGTGATCGATGTAGCGGCGGTTCCAGACGGGCTCGAAGATGCCGTTGGCAAAGCGAAAGGCGAGGATGTTCTGCACGGTTTCCTTGCCGAGATAGTGATCGATGCGGTAGATCTGTTTTTCTCCGGCCAGCTTGAGCAGTTGCTGGTTCAGAACTTTGGCCGACTCCAGATCGTGACCGAAGGGCTTTTCGATGACCACCCGGCGCCAGTGGCCGTTGTTCTGCTCCATCAATCCAATCGCCGCGAGCCTTTCCACAATCATGCCGAAAAAACTGGGGGCGGTCGCCATGTAGAAGAAAAAGTTCTGATGAGTGGCGTGATCGCGATCGATCTGAGCCAGCCGCTCTTTGACTTTGGGATAAAGCTTTTCGTCATTGAAATCGCCGGCGACATAGTAGAAGCGCCGCGAAAAGCTGTCCCAGATGGACTCGTCGATGCAGTCGCCGCAATACTGCTTGAGATCCTGCCGGATCCTGTTGCGAAAGTCTTCGTCGGACAGTTGCGCCCGGGCCACACCCAGGACGGCGAATTCCTTCGAGAGCAAGTCTGCCCGCGCCAGGTTATAGAGAGCGGGAAGCAACAGCCGGGCGGTAAGATCACCGGCGGCGCCGAAAATCACCATGACGCACGGATCGCCTTGTTTCCCTACACGGGGTTGCGCCGGCACAGGATGTTCCGCCAGGTGAGCCATTTTTCCATCCTCAGGACCCAATCCGATCATTTTGATCAGGGGTCTTTGATCAGGCGCTCCTTTTAGCCGCGCCCGCCTCCAGGTGACCGCCAAATTTCTGCCGCATGGCCGAAAGCATCTTCTCGGCAAAAGTATGTTGCCGGCGGGAGCGAAAGCGCACATACAACGCCGCAGTCAGCACATCCACCGGTACCGCTTCTTCAATTGCCGCCTGGATGGTCCAGCGCCCTTCGCCGGAATCCTGCACGAAGCCTTCGTACTCAGACAACGTTGGATTTTCCGCCAGCGCCATGGCCGTGAGGTCGAGCAGCCACGAACTGATCACGCTGCCCCGCCGCCACACTTCGGCGATGTCCGGCAGATTCAGGTCATAGCGAATTTCCTCAGGCAAGTCTTTGCTGGTGGCGTTCTTGAAAATGTCAAAGCCTTCGGCGTAAGCCTGCATGATTCCGTATTCGATTCCGTTATGCACCATCTTGACGAAGTGGCCGGAGCCTGACAGGCCGCAGTGGATATAGCCCTCTTCGGCCGTGCCTCCGAGTTTTTCGCGGCCGGGCGTGCACGGAATATCGCCCCGCCCCGGAGCCAGGGTTTTGAAGATCGGATCGAGCCGCTCGACGGCTTCCTTGGGCCCGCCAATCATCATGCAGTAGCCGCGCTCGAGGCCCCATACGCCCCCGCTGGTTCCGACATCGACGTAGTGGATGCCTTTGCTTTTCAGTTGACCCGCACGGCGCACATCGTCTTTGAAGTAGGAATTTCCGCCGTCGATGATGGCGTCGCCGGCTTGCATGTGCTGCGCCAGCTTCTGCACGGTCTGTTCGGTGGGAGCGCCCGCCGGCACCATCACCCACACCGCACGCGGCGGCTTCAACTTGCTGACCAGATCTTCCAGGCCCGACGAGCCGTCAGCTCCTTCGCCGGCCACCTGCTTGACGGCATCCGCGCTCAGGTCGGAGACGACCAGTTGGTGCCCGCCGCGCATGAGCCGCCGCGTCATATTCGCGCCCATGCGGCCCAGGCCTACCATTCCGAGTTGCATAATTTCTCCCAAACGTGTTCCCTGTGAGTCATCCTGAGCGGAGCCGCTTTTCAGGCGGAGCGAAGGATCTCCCTGCCACAGGTCGCGGGGGCGTGAGATTCCTCGCCCCGCCGGCGAAAGCGCGGGGCTTCGGAATGACGCCACCAATCCAAACTGCTCTATTTCAACGCCGCTTGAACAGCCGCTGCCAGAGTGCCTAATCCCGCTTCCACGTCATTCAAGTGCACGCGCAGCGCACGACGGCCACGTTCCGCCAGCACTTGAAAATCGCCACGCGCCTGCGCCGCTTTGACCACGCCAAATGTGTATTTCTGCTCGGGCACAGGGACATCCACGGAATCATCGCAGGTCACCTGAAGAAACACTCCGGAATTTGGCCCGCCCTTGTAGGCTTGTCCGGTGGAGTGCAGGAAGCGAGGCCCAAATCCCAGACACGTGGCCACACGCTTTTTGTCACGCACCGCGTGGCGGATTGCCTGCAACTTCTCTTCATGGGCGGAATTCATCTGCACGTACGCCAGCAGCGCAAAATAATCGCCTGCCTGAATCCGGCCCAGGTGAGCTTTCAGGTAGCCGGTTACCGACTTGTCGCCGGCAGCTCCGCGCGCCAAATCTGCCGCGTTCTTTTCGTCGGTGAACAGCAGGATGCCGTTGTCTGCCAGCACCGGTTTTTCCGCGGGCAAGGAACCGGTTTTCTCGTACTCCGAGGTCAGACTGCGAGTCACGACTTTGCTCGCTTCCACGTCGGGCTGGTTGAAAGCATTGATGCCGATGATCGAACCCGCAACCGCAGTGGCCATTTCCCAGCGGAAAAATTCCGCGCCCATATCCCAGATGTCAGGCATCGAAATTCGCAGCACTGCCTGCCCGGCTTTTTCCAGGGCCGTAATCTTCGCTTCCACACCCACGTCCGTTGCGTGTTGGGTATGAACATAAGCGAAGAGGCGATCGTTGCCATAAACCTCCGGCGCCGACAACCGCTCGCGATCGACTGGGATAATGCCCTTTCCCGCTTTGCCCGTAGATTCCGCCAGTAACTGCTCCAGCCAGGCGCCCAGGTCGGCGATGTCGGGCGAAGTGACGATGGTGACTTTATCGCGGCCGCTCACGGCCGCCGAGCCGAGGATGATCCCAAGCACGGCACCGGGATTTTCTTCCACCGGGACCGACGGGCCACAGGCCCGCACCATCTGTTGCGCGCGATCGAGAAACTTCCTCACGTCGATGCCCATGGAAGTGGCGGGCACCATGCCGAAATTGGAAAGGGCGGAATAGCGTCCGCCGATGGAAGGCCGCCCGAAAAACAGATGGCGGAAGCGGTCGTGCTGCGCTACCTCTTGCATCCTGGAGCCGGGATCGGTGATGGCGAGGAAGTGACTGCCGGCCTTGTCGGCTCCCACCAGGTGTTTTGTGAGCTCGTAGAAATACTGCTTGAAGATATTGGGTTCGAGCGTGCTGCCCGATTTGCTGGAAACGATAAACAGCGTCCGGGCAATATCAATTTTGCTTTCAAACGATTTCACTTGCGCCGGGTCGGTCGAGTCAAGAACGTGCAGATCGGGATACCCCGGAATCTTGCCGAACGTCATGCGCAGGACTTCCGGGCACAGGCTGGAGCCGCCCATGCCGAGCAGCAGAATGTGCCGGAATCCCGCGCTCCACACTTCTTTCGCTAGGTTGCGCAACTCGACGGGATGCGCGATCTGATATTCGGTGATGTCGAGCCATCCCAGCCATTGGGCTTCGTCGTCGTTGGTCCAGAGCGAGGCGTCGCGCTGCCACAGGCGCTGCATCTTGCCGCCTGACTGCCAGTCGCCGATGGCGGTTTTTACGGACGCTGCCAAGCTCTCCGGCAGCGACGATTTCAATCGGCTCACGCTTACTTTCCTTTTTGCCGGGTATTGCGCTCCACTGCGGCCAACAGCTTCTGAAACGCGTCGGCAAACAACTTGACGCCATCGATGGTCAGCTTGTCGGTAACGTCCTTGATGGAAATTCCGGCCTGGGCCAGGTCGTCCATGACCTTCTGCGCCCCGGCAACATCTTCCGTCAGGCTGTTCCGCAGGCGCCCGTGATCGCGAAAAGCGTCGATGGTGGCGGGAGGCATGGTGTTTACCGTATCCGGCCCGATGAGCTCCTCGACGTACATCACATCGCGATACTCGGGATTCTTGGTGCTGGTGCTCGCCCACAGCACGCGCTGCGTCTGCGCGCCCTGGGCTGCCAAAGCCTGCCATCGCGGCCCGCGGAAAATTCGCAGATAGCGCTGATAAGTCAGCTTGCCGTTGGCGATGGCCACTTTGCCGAGCATGCTCTTTAACTGCGCCTCTTGCTGGGTATTGCTGACCGCCTTCAACTTGTCGTAAATCAGGGCATCGACCATGGTGTCGATGCGGCTAATGAAGAAGCTGGCCACTCCCGCCATCTTCCTGAGATTCCCCCCGCGCTTGGCGAGGCCCTCCAACCCTGCGATATAAGCTTCCGCGACTTTCTCGTAAACTTCCTGCGCGAACAGCAAGGTCACATTCACGTTGATGCCGTCGCCAATCAACTGGCGGATGGCGGGCAGTCCCTCGGCTGTGCCGGGAACCTTGATCATGACGTTCTCGCGGGCCACCGTCTTCCACAAGCGGCGGGCTTCGTCGATCGTTTCCTGCGTTTTCTGCGCGAGCAGGGGTGAGACTTCCAGGCTGACATAGCCATCGCGGAATTTCGAGCTTTCATACACCGGCAGCAGCACATCGGCGGCGTCCTGAATGTCACGAATGGCGATCTTCTCGAAGCGCGCGGTTGGGTCGAGATCGCTGCGCGAAGCAAGAGAATTCAAAATATCGTCGTACAGCGGGCTTTCGGCGATAGCTTTTTCGAAGATCGACGGGTTTGAAGTCATGCCCCGCAAGCCGTCCTCTTCGATCATCGTCTTCAGTTGCCCGCTGGTGATCAGATCGCGGCGGATATAATCCAGCCACATCGACTGCCCATAGCCGAGCAGAGCTTTCAGAGGATTGGCGGCTTTTGCGGTTTCCAATACTCCAGTTGGCTGCATGATGATTTCCTCCGTATAAGTGCGGCTGTGGCAGATCAGTCTGTTTGGACAGCCTGCCCTGGGCAAGCGTCACTCTTCTCGGGCGGCCTCTTAATTCAACCACCAAGGGCACAAAGGTGCACGAAGGAAAACCACGATTAACGCTCCTTCGTGCGACTTTGTGTCCTTCGTGGTTTTTAGAATTTAGGACACTAACTTATTCTCGATTACCTTCCCATCGCTTTGTGCGCTTCCGCAACCACGGCATCGGCAGTGAAGCCGAAAAATTTCAGCAGGTCCTTCAGAGGCGCCGAGGCTCCGAAGCGATGCATTCCAATCATTCGTCCTCTGGCTCCGACGTAGCGTTCCCAACCGAATGTAGCCGCCATCTCCACCGAAACCCGCGCCGTAACCGGCGAAGGCAGCACGCTTTCTTTGTACGCCGCATCCTGCCGCTCAAAAATTTCCCAGGACGGCATGCTCACCACCCGCGCTCCAATACCCCCGGCTTTGAGTTTTTCATGAGCCTCGACGCACAGCGAAAGCTCGCTGCCTGTGCCTATCAGAATGACGTCGGGCTTGGCGTTGGGCGCGTCGGCGAGAATGTACGCTCCTTTCGCCACTCCTGACGCCGCGGCATACTTGCTGCGGTCGAAAGTCGGAACCGCCTGCCGGGTCAGCACCAGCGCCACCGGCTGGTGCTGCAATTGAGCAATGATCTTCCACGCTTCCGTCACTTCATTGGCGTCGCCGGGGCGCAGCACAATCAGGTTGGGCATGGCGCGCAATGACGCCAGTTGCTCGATCGGCTGATGCGTCGGCCCGTCTTCTCCCAGCCCGATCGAATCATGCGTGAACACGAAGATGGAAGGCGCTTCCATCAGCGCCGCCAGGCGGATGCTGGGGCGCATGTAGTCGCTGAAATTGAAGAACGTCGCGCCGAATGCGCGAATGCCTGAAAGCGCCATTCCATTTACGCCGGCGCCCATCACGTGCTCGCGCACGCCGAAATGCAGATTGCGGCCGGCATAGCTTCCCGCCTGAAAATCGCCTGCGCCTTCGAACTTGAGCGTGGTCTTGTTGGAGGTGGCTAAATCGGCCGATCCACCCATCAGCCAGGGGATATTCTGCGCCAGCGCATTCAACACCTTGCCTGAGCTTTCGCGCGTAGCCATGCCTTTTGCGTCTGCGGGAAACGTCGGCAGATTCTTGTCCCATCCATCCGGCAATTGGCCGCGCTCCATACGATGCAGGCGCTCCGCCAAGTCCGGATACTTCTGCGCATACTGCGCGAACATTTTCTTCCACTGCGCGTGCGCATCGCGGCCGCGCGTTCCAATCCCATCATGGAAATGCTCGCGCACTCCCTCGGGCACGAGAAACTTCGCGTCCTCCGGCCAGCCATAAAACCTCTTCACCAGCCGGACTTCCTCCTCGCCCAGCGGCTCTCCGTGGGAAGAATTGGAGTCTTGCTTGTGCGGCGATCCATAACCGATGTGGCTGTCCACGATGATCAAGGTGGGACGATCGCTCGTGTGCTGGAAGGTCTCGAAAGCGCGCGCCAGCATCTCCAGATCGTTGGCGTCCGCGACGCGGGTTACATTCCATTGGTATCCCACAAATCGCGTGGCCACGTCTTCACTGAAAGACCATTCCGCCGGGCCATCCAGCGTTACGCGGTTGTGGTCGTAAATCCAGCACAGATTCGAAAGCTGCAAATGACCGGCGAGCGACGCCGCTTCGCCGCCCACCCCTTCCATCAGGTCGCCGTCAGAACACATGGCGTAGATGTTGTAATCAAAGACCTCAAAGTCCGGACGATTGAAGTTGGCGGCCAGCCACCTGGATGCGATGGCCATGCCCAGGCTGTTACCCACGCCCTGGCCGAGCGGGCCGGTGGTCGTTTCCACTCCGGTGGTGAGGTGCGATTCCGGATGCCCCGGAGTGCGGCTGCCGAGCTGGCGAAATCGCTTGATCTCTTCCATGGGAACGGCGAGTTCTTTCAACACTCCGCCGTCGTCCGCGACTTCGCGCACGCCGGCAAGATGAAGCATGGCATAGAGCAGCATGGAGGCGTGCCCGTTGGACAACACAAAACGGTCGCGGTTCAACCACCGGGGCTCCTCCGGGTCATAGCGCAGAAACTGCTGCCACAAGCAGTAGGCGGTGGGCGCCAATCCCATCGGCGCGCCGGGATGTCCGCTGTTGGCCTGTTGTACCGCGTCGATGGCCAGAGTGCGAATCGTATTGATGCACAATAAATCGAGTTGCTTACCGGTCACTGCCAACGCCTGTTCACTGGCTACCATGCGATGCGAGCTCCTTGAGCGGAGAACAACAAGAGCTGAGGTTTGGGCTACTTAACTTCATTAGAGTCTGCGAGCAATAAAGGGTTTCACACTGAATTGTGAGTGTATCAATTTTCCAGCGTGGCGATGCTACAGGTGTGTAAAAAACTGAATAAGAGGCGCTTTCCCTGCTAGCGGTGTGTGAAAAAACTCCGATTTTAGGGTGGCGCAGCGCCCTCGGCTTTTCTCAGGGGACGCCTTCCGCGCTGCGAAGCCGGTTCTCTTACTTTCGGTTCAGCCCCGAGCCATGTGGTGCGACTCTTTGCGCAATCCACTAC
>Ga0187782_10001439_pt1 | contig 17292 bp, 8 predicted proteins | sample 0715_SJ02_MP15_2_FD_132454 | JGI IMG/M metagenome (GOLD analysis project Ga0187782, IMG submission 132454) | Tropical peat soil microbial communities from peatlands in Department of Meta, Colombia - 0715_SJ02_MP15_20_MG | ecosystem: Environmental > Terrestrial > Soil > Wetlands > Peat | place...
CGGCGTCGATTGGTTTCGACATAACCCATTAAACGCCCGTAGCGGCACGGCGACCGCGATCTTAGGACTGCCGACCCCGCGCAGATAGGCGTCATCATACCACCGTATCCGCGTAGAGTTTCCTCGTGCTCTGGAAAGACGCCCACCCCGACATCCCCATCCTGAAGCAAGCCAAGGCGGAATATGCGAAGCTGAGATGAGCGCCGGTTGCAAGTGAGAGACTTGGACGATCTGAAGATAGGCGACTGAAGAAAAGGGAAAACAGGTCGCCTGTAGGCTTTCAAGAAACCCTGCCCCTTGCCCGGTCGCTGCCGATTGATTTTGCGCGACTTAGAGCTAGGTATTTGCCTTTCACAAAGCACTAGATTCCTAAAAGACTTGGCCGAGATCGCGTCGGGCAGGAGGCGAAGATGCGAATAACGACTATTGCGTGCCTGTACTGTGGTCGGCGGGGATTTGTTTGGCACAAGCTGAGCAACAACTCTGGCCCAAGCACATGGAGGCACCTGTTTATCCCCAAATCGCACGGACAGCCCATATAACGGGCACGGTAACTATCACAGTAATAACAATTTGCGGGATGGCTCGGAGTCTGCCGACGGAAGTTGGTGCACGTTCTGGTTTACACCTGCTCCCCAATCGAGCTGTGCCATCAGCCGACCACGAGATCGAGAAGGATGAGAAGAGATCTCATTGCGCAGACGCCGCCTCGGCAAGTCAGTCAAACCCCGGATAAATCGTCTTTGTACGTAACACACGTCGTATATACTACGCGGATTCCGATTCCAGTTGGCAGGGACCATGGCCATTCAGTCCGGCACCCACGTGGGCCCCTATGAAATCTTGTCAGCTATCGGTGCGGGTGGAATGGGAGAAGTTTATCGTGCCCGTGATCCCAAGCTAGGCCGCGACGTAGCCATTAAGGTTCTGCCAGAAGCGTTTGCTCGCGACTCTGAGCGCATGGCCCGGTTCCAGCGTGAGGCCAAGGTCCTCGCCTCTCTCAGTCATCCCAACATAGCCACGATTTACGGACTGGAAGACTCACGTAGTACTCGTGCCCTAGTGATGGAGTTGGTAGAAGGGCCAACGCTGGCTGATCGGATCAAGGCTGGTCCAATTCCCGTCGATGAGGCTGTCCGCATCGCTAAGCAAATCGCCGATGCTCTTGAATACGCGCACGAACGCGGCATCATTCACCGCGACCTGAAACCTGCGAACGTGAAGGTGACAGCGGACGACGCGGTGAAGGTGCTTGACTTCGGCTTGGCCAAGGCACTCGAAGGCGATCCGTCCTCGATCGACATTTCCACCTCTCCAACGATCAGCCGGATGGCGACGCAGGCTGGCGTTCTGCTGGGAACGGCGGCGTACATGTCGCCCGAACAGGCGAAGGGCAAGCCGGTGGACCGCCGTGCGGACATCTGGGCATTCGGCTGCTTGCTGTACGAAATGCTAACAGGCATGATGGCGTTCCGCGGCGATACGGTGACGGATACGCTGGCGTCCGTCATCAAGGAAGAGCCCGACTGGTCGCAGCCTCCCAAGGCAACGCCGATTCGAGTTCGCGTGCTGCTACAGCGGTGCCTGCAGAAGGACCCGAAGCAGCGGCTGAGAGACATTGGCGACGCGCGCATTTCGCTCGACGAAGTTTTGTCGGGCGCACCCGACGGGTCACTCGCGGGAGCAGCGGGAATCTCCGCGCCACTCTGGCGCCGCGCTCTGCCGTGGACAGTTGCAGCTGCTTTCGCGATCGTGTTTGCCTTCGTGCTCGGATGGGAGTACCAGCGCCGTTTACTTGCTCCTACTGCAACACAATTGCTGCGCTACCAAATCTCCCTTCCGGAGAAAGCAAATTTGGGCACGGCTTTGGCTCTCTCTCCCGATGGGCGGCATTTGGCCTTTACGGCGAGAGCGCAGGATGGAGTGACTCGGCTGTGGGTTCGCGATCTGGATGCGCTCGTGTCGCGGCCTTTGGCTGGCACCGAAGACGCTACGTACGCGTTTTGGTCTCCGGACAGCCGTGTCCTCGGATTTGCAACTGCCAGCAAGCTCGGGAAAGTTGACATTTCAGGCGGCGCTCCGCAAACCATCTGCGACGTGGGCGCGATTATCGGAGCATCATGGAATCAAGTCGATCTGATTGTGTTCGGCACGTACGAGGGCGTGATGAAGGTTTCCGCGGCGGGCGGAACGCCTTCGCTCCTAACCAAGGTGGATGCCTCCCGAGGGGAAGTTGCTCATGTACCCACTTCTTTCCTTCCAGACGGCCGTCATTTCCTCTACGTCCGCTATCCCGGCGCCGCTGGGGGAACTTATGTGGGATCGCTGGATGCCAAGCTTGAACAGCCGGGCTCCAAACCGCTGCTCGCTGGCCAGGCCGTCTATGCACCACCGTCGCGGCCAGGACCCGGGCGTATTCTGTTTCTGCAAAATGGCGCGCTTATGGCCCAAACTTTCGACGCGGCCGGGATGGAGCTGAAGGGTGATGCGGCGGCTATCGGTCAGCAAGTGGCCAATTTTACAGTCTCCGCCAGCGGTGTCTTGGCCTATACCGGGGGGGAGGCGCCGCTACAGCTCACGTGGTTCGACCGGCAGGGAAAGGCTCTCGGGACGATTGGAGAGCCTGGCATCCTTCCAGAGCCCGCTATTTCGCCGGACGGCAGCACAGTAGCGGTTACCCGCGAGGATTTGGAAGGCACGGGGACAGACCTCTGGCTTTACAACCTAGCGCGCGGCACTCGGTCTCGTCTCACGTTCGACGGGCAAGCGAATCAGTATCCCGTCTGGTCTCCCGATGGCAGTCACATCGCCTTTCTCTCCACCCGCAACGGAGGCGGGACCGTCTACCAAAAGGCCATTAACGGCATTGGCCAGGACGAGGCTCTTGACAAGAATCCTGCGAGGATCGGGGCGCCACTGGATTGGTCCCGCGACGGCCGATATATCATCGAGGGGGTTGTCTCCGGCGCTAAGTCGACAAGCACTTCCATCTGGGTGTTGCCGCTCTCCCCGGAACAGGCGGCCGGCGATCGCAAGCCGTTTCCTTACCTGAATGAGCAGTTCAATGAGTTCGATGCCAAGCTCTCTCCCACGGGCCAATGGCTGGCCTACGTCTCCGATGAGACGAAGCGCTATGAGATTTACGTTCAGACGTTTCCCAAGCTGGGGGGCAAGTGGCCGGTGTCCATCAACGGCGGCATGCGCCCGGTCTGGAGCCGCGACGGCAAGGAGCTCTACTTCATCGGCTTGGATGGAAAGCTGATGGTGGTAGACGTGAAGAGCGGGCCGGGCGGGAGCTTCGAGGCGGGCGCGCCCAAAGCACTGTTCGACCCTCACTTCGGAGGAGACCAATACTCATGGTTCGACGTCACTAAAGACGGCCGCTTTCTGATTCCCACGGTGGTCGAGCAATCTGGCGCTCCCATCACGGTCGTGGTCAACTGGACAGCGGGATTGAGCAAATGACCATCGGACGAGACTCGGGGCGTAGGAGACTGTCGCGCTGAAGGTCTTGGCGATACTAGTGCGAAGTCCCGTTGAAGGGGAATAACGGCTATCCAGCCCAACAACCGTTTGGGCCCTACGGAGCTTAGTAAGGAGGATCATGTGGGTTATCGGGCTGCACTGCTTTTCACTACGGTTTTGCTTTCAGCGGAGGCTTGCATGCCCGCATCGACGAAGGCGGCCACTTGCGAGAGCCTCGCCGACCTGAAATTGCCGAACACAACGGTCACTTCGGCTCAAACGGTTGCCGCCGGCACGTTCACATTGCCCGAAAGTGGACTCGCCACGTCGCTCATCTCACCCAAAAGTCTGCCCGCTTTCTGCCGCGTTGTCGCTACTTTGCGGCCTAGCAAGGACTCTGATATCAAGATCGAAGTTTGGCTGCCCCTCAAGGGTTGGAACGGCAAGCTCGAGAGTGTCGGCAACGGAGGCTATGCTGGGTTCATCAGCTACGCCACGCCATCGACCTTTCCCGTTTTTCCGTCGCTCATGTCTGCGCTCCAGCAAGGCTATGCAACCGCAAGCACGGACACCGGGCACAGCGGCGGCCTTGCAGATGCCAGCTTCGCGCTTGGACATCCCGAGAAGGTGACCGACTGGGGGTATCGCGCGGTACATGAGATGACTCTAAAGGCCAAGGCCATCATCGCGGCGTTCTACGGCAAGAGCGCTCACTATTCTTATTTCAACGGATGCTCCACTGGCGGCAGACAAGCCTTGAAGGAGGCGCAGCGCTACCCAAACGACTATGACGGTATCATCGCCGGCGCCCCAGCCAACTACAACTGGACCCATCTGGTAGTCGCTAGCCTCTGGGTGGGCGTCGTCACGCACAAAGACCCTGCTAGTTTTATTCCGCCCTCCAAATATCCGGTGATTCATGACGCGGTGATCAAAGCCTGCGATGCGGTGGACGGTCTGAAAGACGGCCTCATCGACGATCCGCGACGCTGCCACTTCGATCCGAAGGTTCTCGAGTGCTCCGGCGCTGACGCATCCACCTGCTTGACCGCGCCGCAGGTAGAATCGGCCAAAACAATCTACGGCCCTGTCACCAATCCACGCACCGGTGTAGCGATCTTTCCGGGCCTCGAGCCTGGCAGCGAACTCGGCTGGTCGATCCTTGCCGGCGGCAAGGAGCCCTCCGAGCTCGGCATAACCGCATTGCGCAACATCGTGTATCAGGACGCGAATTGGGACTGGCGTACCTTCGATTTCGACAAAGGTGTCGCGCTGGCAGAGAAGGTGGATCAAAACACCATCACCGCAAACGATCGGGACTTGAGGCCGTTCTTGTCGCACGGCGGAAAGCTGCTGATCTACCACGGCTGGACAGACCCTGTGGTCGCGTCCGAGAGCAGCGTCAACTACTACACCAGCGTTCTTAACAGAATGGGCGGGGCCTCAAAGGCTTCGAGCTCCATCCGACTGTTCATGGTTCCCGGAATGGATCACTGCGGCGGCGGCGAGGGCCCGAACCCGAACGTGTTGGACTTCGTGAGTGTGATGGAACAGTGGGTGGAGAAGGGCGTTGCTCCGAACAGGATCATCGCCACGAAATACAAGCTCGACGACAATCCGGCAAGCGGCGTCGTGCGAACCCGCCCCCTCTGCCCCTATCCGCAGGTGGCGCGGTACACCGGATCTGGCAGCACGGACGAGGCGCCGAACTTCGTCTGCAAGGCCCCGCCAAGAAGCGAGTGATGAATCAACACCGGGACCCACGTGGGCCCCCATGAAATCCTCTCGGCTATTGGTGCGGGGGGATGGGAAAAGTGTATCGTGCCCGTGATCCGAAACTAGACCTGATGTAGCTATCAAGGTCCTGCCAGAGGCGTTCGCTCGAGACGTTGCGCGCATGGCGAGATTCCGGCAGTACGCCTGTGCTGGGGATGCAGTTGGTGGAAGGGCCGACGCTTGCCGGCGGAATCAAAGGAACATTGCAGCCCCGGCATTTCTTCACGGCTCGTCCTGATTGTGATTCGGGATGTTCGGAGTAATTTTTTTTGCGATGAATTCCTGTAACAGATTCTCGACCGCGTCTTCCGCGATGCTGATCCCCGCGTTCTCAAACGTCACTCCGGCGCCGTTACGATCGTGCGGCGGGTAATAGAGGTTCGAAATTCCACCCCCGGCGAGCGGGCCCACGATGTTCGAATAATTCACTTGCCAGCGCCCGTTGTCGCCTTTGCAGATCACCGCATTCGCGATGGCGTACAGAGCGCGCGATTTCTTGGTCCCGGTGCCTTTGTAAAAATATCGCGGGTCCTGCTTGAGCAGCGAAGGTATCACTGCTGACCCGATTAGCGTGCTCGTAACAGAATCGGCATAAGCAACTCCAAATCGTTTGGCGTAGCCGTCCGCGCCCTGGCCGTATCCGCCAGACTGATTCGACGCCTGGTCGATTCCAGCCGTGGCCGCGACGAACCCTACGTTCACGGGATCCACCATCGTCTTCAGCGCCAGCCGGAATTTCTGCTTGGGACTGAGCGGAGCCGCGTCGGGAATGTACGTAACATAAAAATTCGGGATGAAGCCGAAGATGCGCTGCTGCTCTTCCTCTTTGAGCTGCATTTCCGCCACTTCGTAGGTCGATGGCGTGACCTTGACCGTGCTGACTACCGGCGCGACCGCCATCGTGATCGTCGGCGTGAGGTACATCTGTCCGGGCTCGAGCGTTCCGGAAATTGTCTGCGTTGTGAATTGCGTCGCTTCGACGGTAAGTTGATAAGCCCCCGGAGCGATATTGTCGAGCGAGAATATGCCGGTCTCGCCGGTCTCCGTCTCCTCGCTGGCCGTGGAATTCGGGCGCGTGAGTTTCACGTGCGCTCCGGCCACGGGAGCCCCCGATTGATCCACCACCGTTCCGTAGATTATTCCCGGCGTTTGTTGGTCAGGCGATTGCGGTTCCTGCTGCAGTTGGGGAGTTTGCGCAAGTGCAGAACAGCCAAACGCAAGGACAATTACGCTGACCAAGAGCCAGTGGGGGACCGCGACGTGCGAGGCTGGCCCACCTCGGCCCCCCAAATGCCAGCGCGAATTTTCCTGCGCAAATTTCACGGCCATCATTCTACCGTGTCGTTTCAGGCTGTCAGTAACGTTGGAATGAACCTGAGTGTTGGAGATTGGTTGCACACGACGTTGCGATTTGCCGCCTCGAAGTTTGCTCACTGGAATTTCCCGCCAAGCTGCTCGAGAGCCCCTGCATTCCGCGCGCCGAAATGCGATGTTTCTCTAAAAAAAACATTACCATGAGGTCCCCTGATTCCCCTTTCGGATAGAAATTTCTGGTTCTACGATGGAAATGGCACCATAGTTTTCTACGCGTTTTGACCACGCTTCTGACCAACATTCGATTTGGGTACTTCTAGTACTCAGTTTCTTAGTTGACTTGTATGTATCGTTGTCTATACTCAGGCGCGATTTAACTGCCTGCTTGCTGACCTTTTGGGGGTCTGCAGGAAGCCAATCGTGCTTGCTCAGCCCGTCACAAGGTTGCCGCGAACAAGTTTTCTTTTGTGATGATTACTTCACTCAAGTGTGAGACGAAGCCGAAGGATGGTTCTAGTGGCACGTCTGGTTAGGCCGGGCAGACTCGATCAAAGGAGATCGCGCATGAGAAGAAGAACATTCCATTGTTCGTGTAGCTTGGCCTTTTTGTGCGTGGCTCTTTCGGCGGCAATTCCAGCCACGGCGCAAACTAGGCTCAACGCCATTGATCGCGGCCCGCTCGATGCACGGACGGCAGCGACGCCAATGTCGGTGACCGTTGCGCTTGCGCTGCCCAAATTGAGCGAAGCCGAGAAGCTGCAGCAATCGCTGTACACGCCCAGCGATCCGCAGTACCACCAATTTCTTACTGCCGATCAGTTTGTGGCGCGCTTTGCTCCTACCGGCGCTGACATTGCAAAGGTGGCGGTGGCTCTTGCGAAATACCGGTTGACAGCCGTGAAGACCACCGCGACGACGCTCAAGGTTACCGGCCTGCCGGCTGATTTCGAGCGTGCCTTCCAGGTAACTCTGCACAGCTTTGAAGTGGCCGCACACGACAACGTTCCCGGCTACACTTTTCGTGCTCCGCTGAGTCGCCCCACAATCCCAGAGGAAATTTCCGCGGCTGTACTAGCGGTAGTCGGTCTCAACAACAGCCCAGCCATGCAGCCACTCTATAAAGTCGTCCCCCAGTTGATGAAGACCGCGCCGTCAGCAGCAACATCAGGCAATCCCTTTGGACACTTGACCGTGGCCGACTTTGCCAAATATTACGATGTGAACCCACTATATCAGCGAGGCTTGACTGGAAAGGGTCGCACGATGGGTATCTTGACGTTTGCGGCCTTCACACCGAGCGACGCCCTTGCTTACTGGAAGGCGGTTGGACTCAACGTTAGTCCGAACCGCATCCAGATCGTCAACGTCGACGGTGGACCCGGCGCACCTAGCGACGCATCGGGTTCCCTCGAGACCACTATCGATGTCGAGCAGTCGGGCGGAGTCGCTCCCGAAGCCAACATCCTCGTTTACCAAGGTGTTAATTTCTTTGGGAGCGTTATCGACGTTTTTGCCGCGGCCACTGAAGACAACCAAGCGGAGAGCCTTGCCATGAGTTGGGGTGCATGGGAATGGCTGCTTGGTCTCGAGAACTATCCCGTAACCGATCCCATCACCGGGCAAACAGTTGGTGCTTCCCAAGTGATCCACGAACTTCTGCTTCGCGCCTCAATCCAAGGGCAGACGGTGTTCGCGGCATCGGGCGACGGCGGCGCTTACGGTGCTAACTACGATTTCGAGTGCTATGGGCCCTATTCACCGTCTGTGGAAAACAGTTGCAGTCTAGCGTTGAGTGTAATTTCCCCTGCCAGCGACTCTTACATTACTGCTGCAGGAGGAACAACGCTGCCCGGCCTCGTACAGGTGTGCGAGAATCTGGCCTGCACTCCTCCTTATTACTACGTCGATATCTCGCAGGAGAGGGTATGGGGATGGGACTATCTTGAGGGTTTCTGTAAGCAGATTAAGGGAGAGGATCCGATCGCCTGCAAAATCTTCCCGGTCGGGAGCGGAGGAGGTGTGAGTGTTGACTTCCTCGAGCCGCTGTATCAGCTCGGAATCGTGGGAACCCAGCTTAGCCAACCCGGTCAGGATTTCTATCTCCAACCGTATGGACTGCTATCCGCTCCACCGGCGTTCTTTCCCGGCCGAAACATGCCCGACGTCTCCTTCAATGCCGATCCGTACACCGGTTACGTCGCCTACTACACCTCGAGCGTGACTGGATTCGGGGTGGATCCAGGCTATGGGGGCACCAGCTTTGTCGACCAGCAACTGAATGGCGTGATCGCGTTACTAGGGCAAGATCTAAACAAGCGCATCGGATTCCTAAACCCAACAGTCTACGGGCTGGCAAGCAGCGGTCAGGCTTACTTCGGCCCGAACCCTCCTTTGCACGCGATCGCACATGGCGACAACTGGTTCTACTACGGCAGCAACGGCTACAATCTCGGAGCCGGCTTGGGCACGCTGGACGTCGCCAATTTTGACCAGATACTGCACGGGCTGTTTTAGTCAAGGGCGAAGAGCAAACAGAGATCCAAGCAGCGAAATTTCCGCAGATGTTCCCAGAGCCACGGCCAGCAAACTGCTCCGCCGCGGAGTCCTTTTTTGCTCCAAATTAACCAACGAATGCGTGTTCGCTTTGATTCCTGCCGAAAACGTTCACTCCGTTGACTAAAGTCCCCTGCGCAAGTTCGCGCACCCCGATGGCAAGCGATTCCTGCTGCCGTCTCCTTCAGCTACGACCGCGCCCCCTTCGCCGAGGTCTAGCGTTGTACTCAGCTGGCCACACTGAAGAAATGACGCCGGGCACAAAACTCCTGCTCGGTCTCGCGTGATGCGCTCTCGGCAGACGTGACCGCGCATTCCCTAATTGCTCCATGTCAACGACAGACTGACGGGTTCTAGCTCTAAGCTCGGCCCGCGGGAATGCTGCGCTTAATGCTGATCGTTGGAAGCGTTAAGCGCCCCCGCTCAATCCGGCCCGGCTGAGATATGTGCCCTGGCTTGCTGGGCCGGATCGTATTCTCCCTCCCAAGAGCTGACCGACTGAACGCAAGCTTATTCTTGCTACCTGGGACCTAATCCATGAGACCAGTTCAAAGTTTTTAGTATAGAGACCGCTCACCACACGGATGAGATTGGCACGGGTGCGATGAGCCTGTGTAGGGTTGCTTCCTCTCGATCGAAAGTGGTATCAAATGATCCTCTGCGAGCATCCCTTCGAGGCCTTCCCTGCGCGGGAGCAGACGAGTGCTTCGATTAGTGTTTGCCCAAGGCTGGGTGCGGCTCGCCTGGAAACGAGAAGCGGCTCGAATCGAGCTCTTCCAAGAGATTGGTCTCCGAAGAAGGATTCCGAGAATCTGAACAGATCCGTAGCCATTTCGACTTTGAGAGGGAAGATGGAGCGCCGATTGGAGAGTGTTGCGATTGTTGTTTGTGTTGTAGCTGTGTTCCTGTTTGTGTCCCGTGCGAAACCGGCACAGCCTGGCGGGGATCGAGCGGGCGGGGACCAAACATGCCGCAGTGACGACAGTGGATTGAGCCTGCCCGGCGGCTTTTGCGGAACCGTATTCGCCGACGGTATTGGTCACGCGCGCGACATGGTCGTTGGACCCGACGGAGTCGTGTACGTGAACACGTGGTCGGGCAGGTATTACGGCAACGCGGCGCCTCATGAGGGTGGGTTTCTGGTGGCACTGCAAGACAAAAGCGGTGCGGGAAAGGCAGATGTAATCGAGCGCTTTGGTGAAACCGTCCAAAGCGGAGGCGCAGGCGGAAGCGGAATCGCGATGTATAAAGGCGCGATCTACGCGGAGAGCAACGATCGAATTGTACGCTACTCACTGACAAATGGTTCCATTGTGCCAAAGGGCGCTGGCGTCACGGTCGTCTCGGGTTTGCCTTTGACCGGCGATCATCCGATGCATCCATTTATCATCGACCCCGAAGGCCACATTTTTGTAGATGTCGCGAGTCCCAGCAACGCCTGCCAGGAGAAAAATCGCATCCCTGGCTCCCCAGGCAAAGATCCTTGCCCCGAACTTGAGACTCGCGCCGGAATCTGGCGGTATGATGCAAACAAAACGAACCAAACCTTCTCGCCGGCTGAGCGTTTTGCGACCGGAATCCGCAACGCCGAAGGCATGGCTTTGGACGCAGCCGGTCGCCTATTCGTAACGCAGCATGGGCGGGACCAATTGCATGCCAATTGGCCCGACCTCTACAAACCCGATCAGGAGGCCACACTGCCAGCCGAGCAGGTGATGCTGCTAAAAGAAGGTGGCGATTACGGCTGGCCTGAATGCTATTACGATCCGTTTGTCGACAAGTTGGTCCTGGCACCGGAATACGGCGGCGACGGCAAGAAGATTGGAGTTTGTGCCAACAAAATCGCTCCCGTCGCCGCATTTCCTGCTCATTGGGCGCCGAACGGGATGGTGTACGATGACAAGAAACAGTTCCCCTCGCGCTACAGCCACGGCGTGTTTATTGCCTTCCACGGCTCTTGGGACCGGGCTCCCTATCCACAGGGTGGATACAACGTCGTCTTTCAACCTCTGTCCGGCGATCACGCTTCGGGTCCGTGCGAGATATTCGCGGATGGATTCGCGGGAGGCGTCAAGTCACCTGAAGGAGCCGCGCATCGCCCCAGCGGCCTTGCGGTGGGCCCCGATGGCGCATTGTACGTATCCGATGATGTAAGGGGACGGATCTACCGAATCGTTTACCGCGGTGGCACCGAAGCGGGAGGCGGCATCACTCCTTGCCCGAGCGCCGCATCTCCGGCCGGACAAATCGAGGGAGCGAATGCGAATCCGCCGGAAGGCACACATCCGAATGCCGGACGTGAGGCGGGTAGCAACGTTGCAGTCCCCGAAGGCGCCACACGTGACATGGTGGCGCTCGGAGACAGGATCTATCACGGCCAGGTAGGCGGAGCCACATGCACCGGCTGCCACGGTGAGGACGCTAGCGGCACGTCGCTCGGCCCCGACCTCACGTCTGGGAAGTGGCTGTGGAGTGACGGCAGTTATGCCGCGCTTGCGAAAACGATTACCGATGGCGTGCCGCAACCAAAGCTCTATCGTGCCCCGATGCCACCGATGGGTGGAGCCGTGCTTACATCGGACCAAGTGAATGCCGTCGCGGCATACCTATGGAGCTTAAGCCATAGCGCCAAGTGAGTGAGACCGACCCTACAAGGGGAAGTCCGAGGCCCGCGAAGAAATCGAATGTGGCTCACAGGTGCGCATACTCGCTCTCGGCAGCGCGATGTACTTCGAGCCTTGCAATCGATAGAATCTCGGTCGGAAGCTTTGGATCCTATGACGGGAGGAAAATGTGGCTACCGCAACGCAATCGATTCGCGTCGATGAAAATGTAACCCGCTTTGTTGCAAAAACAAGACAGATGCTAATCAACGGAAGATGGGTGAACGCCGCCTCGGGCAAAACATTCCCGAGCTACAACCCGGCCACCGGCGATGTCCTGGCCAACGTCGCCGAAGGCGACAGGGAAGATATCGATCGCGCGGTGGCCGCGGCACGCGACGCCTTCGACAAAGGGCCTTGGAGGAAACTCAGCCCCTCTCAAAGAGGACAGCTCATTTGGAAGCTCGCCGACCTGCTCGAAAAGCATGCCGAGGAATTCGCACAGCTCGAATCGCTCGACCAAGGTAAGCCGCTGTTCCTTGCGCGCGTTGCCGATTTGCCCTCTTCCATCGACCAACTCCGTTATTACGCCGGATGGGCCACAAAAATCGAAGGCAACACGATTCCGCTTTCCGCCCAGGTTGGCGGAAAATTCCTGGCGTACACGTTGCGGGAACCCATTGGCGTCGTCGGCCAGATCATCCCTTGGAATTTTCCTCTGATCATGGCGACATTGAAACTCGGACCGGCCTTGGCCTCAGGCTGCACGGTGGTTTTGAAACCTGCGGAGCAAACTCCTCTCACCGCCCTCTTGTTGGGTGAGCTGATTCAGGAGGTTGGCTTTCCAGACGGCGTGGTGAATATCGTTACGGGTTACGGCGAAACCGCCGGTGCCGCGCTGGCGGCTCATCCACACGTCGACAAAGTCGCGTTTACCGGTTCGACGGAAGTCGGCAAGCTGATCGTCCAGGCCGCCGCCGGAAACCTGAAAAAAGTTTCACTCGAACTTGGCGGGAAATCCCCCAATATCGTTTTCCAAGACGCGGAGATCGACGCTGCGATTCCAGGTGCTGCGAACGCCATTTTCTTCAACCAGGGCCAGGTCTGCTGCGCCGGATCGCGGCTCTATGTTGAAGATAAGCAATTCGACAAGGTCGTCGATGGCGTTTCGCAGATTGCATCGCAGATCCGCCTCGGTCCGGGAATCGAGCCGGCGAGCCAGATGGGTCCGCTCGTCTCGGAAGAACAGCTCCATCGCGTTTGCGGATACCTCGAATCAGGATTCTCTGAGGGTGCGAAGGCGGTCACCGGCGGAGGCCGTGAAGGGGACAAAGGCTACTTTGTCAAACCCACAGTACTCGTCAACACGAATGAGAAAATGAAGGTGGTGCGCGAAGAAATTTTCGGGCCAGTCGTAACAGTCATGCCGTTCAACAATGTCGACGATCTGGTCGCCAAAGCCAATGACACCCAGTACGGCCTAGCGGCTGCTGTGTGGACGCGCGATATCAAGAAGGCCCACCGCATCGCGGCGGAACTTCGTGCGGGCACTGTTTGGATCAATTGCTATGGCGTCCTCGATGCCGCGATGCCATTCGGCGGATACAAACAGTCCGGCTGGGGTCGCGAAATGGGGCACCAGATGCTCGATCTTTACACTGAGCTCAAATCGGTGTGCACGCCCATTTCCTAGCAGCAAGGGGCGCTAAATGGGGATGTTCAGGCATCGTCTAGCGGTGGAGGGAGCGACTTAAGCTCAGTGCACTGCAACTCGTGCAAACGGATTGCACGGTTGTGCGGTCCGTGGAGTTAAGAGCAGCCGCTTAAAATTTCGATTCGTAAACGGGTTTCGGTTAGCGGTTACCGACTCTGGCTGACTCGGTGCCTGGTGGCGCCGAGTAATCAAAGGGAATCTTCCATGTAAGCTTCGCACATATCACGCTCTCCAGAAAGATCAGCGGCGCATTTTCTTTGTGCCACCTGTCTAGTATCGGCAAGACCCTTTCTTCTCTTGCACCTCGTCCTGCTATTGACCATCACGAACCGTGCGGTGAGAATGGCAGCCAAGATCGTTTCCGAGACAGCGCAATTTCCGGACCTGAGGCAGCATTCCTTAGAAATCTCCGGAGGAAAGAACATGCGATTCCCTGTGCTGATGGCGCTGGCTGTACTGGCGACGGCAGGCCCGCTGGCAGGCCAGGACGCCTGCTCCTGGTCCCGTGATTTACGCCTTATCAACGGCAAAGTTCATACGTTCGATCCGCAGGATCGCGTCGTCAACGAAGTGACGATTCAGGAGGGTCGTTTCGCATATGTTGGTCCGCTGGAGAATCGCAAGCTGAATCCTTGCACGAAGGTGATCAATCTCCACGGGCGCGTGGTCGTCCCGGGTCTAATCGACAATCACAACCACTTTGTGCTGTTCAGCCAGCGCCCGGGCTACAACGTAATGGTCGAAACCGCTACCAGCATCCCGCAGGCGATGGCCCTACTCAAGGAACGAGCCAGAACGGTGCCGGCCGGCGCGTGGGTGACCGCAATTGGCGACTGGGCTCCCCGGCTCTTCCAAGAAAACCGGATGCCGACGCTGGCGGAATTGGATCAAGCGGTGCCAGATCATCCCGTTTTTTTCGCAACATTCGGCCCCGCAGCCACCAACAGCCAGGGAAAGAAGTTTTTCGAAAGCAAGGGCATTGCCGTCAGCCTCACGGGCGCCTTGGAAGGCTCGGCTGCAAGCGCCGCGCTGAGTCTCCTGCGGAAGATGCAGACTCCCGAGGATCGGATTCGCAGTGCCGAGGACGCGCAGTCGTATGTACTGCGTTACGGTCTTACGACCAGCGTGGACATGGGAGTGTTCGTTGATCCTGACAGCCCCGATGTGCAGGACAGCTTTACGTTCGCCAGCATTGCTAGCGCCAATCCCTGGACCGTCTACGACCAGATTTTCGCGCTCGACCGCAGGCACGAACTCGGCGAGCGCGTTCGGCTTTTTATGATTTCGATGGACAAAACGATGGCCCTGCCGATGTTGACCGAGCGCCTGCTCAATGACTTTCCGAATTTTGGCGACGACATGCTTCGGGTATCCGGGATCGGCGAATTTGCGACACCTTGGTTTGTCAACTGGGCCGGTGGTCAGCACCCCGATAATTACGAAGCAGCTCTACAGTTGATTGCCGAGCACGGATGGACCTATCAGCAACACACCTTGTCTCTAGCGGAGGTCCAATTCACGGCTGAAAACTATGAAAAGGTCAATGCGGTCAGGCCGATCGCCGATTTGCATTGGTCGATCGCGCACGTGCCCACGATTGATGCGCCGACGCTGCAGGCTATGAAAGTCATCGGCGTCGGCATGGCGCTCCATGGTTGGAAGTATCTTCAGGGTAGCCAGGGCACGCCTGCCGGGCAGCCCGCGGGTCCGCCCTATCGCACCATTCTCGAGAGTGGGGTTCACGTCGGCGCGGGCTCGGACGCCGGTGACATTTCTGTGCTCGATCCTTGGTTCGAAATCTATTACATGGTAACTGGCAAGGACTGCACGGGCGCGCTGATCAATCCGGGCGAGCAGGTGACGCGCCAGCAGGCTCTCCGAATGTACACGGCCGCGAACGGATGGTTTTTCCACGAGGAGAGCGCGTTGGGGTCCATGGAAACAGGCAAACTCGGCGACCTGGTCGTCTTGAGCGACGACTATTTCGATCCCGAGCGAGTCCCGGATGAGGGGATAAAGCAGTTGAAATCTGTGCTCACTGTTGTCGGGGGCCGCATCGTATACAACGCCCTTCCGTAAGACCTGTTTGCCGCGTCGGCAACTACTCTGAGATGGGCGATCGCGCCAGAATCACATCTGCGACGTTGTCAGCAAACTGACACTTCGCCTTGCTCGCAGAGTGCCGGACTGACGGAAAGGGCGATGCGAACTGCATTAACTTGATGAAATGGTGTGATCGCCGTATCTCCGAAAAATAGCAATTCGCAAATATTTCTTCCTTTATACTAGGCGCATTCCCAATATCAGGACCAGAGCAGACATGATTGCTGTTACAGGAGCTAGCGGGCACCTCGGCCGACTCGTTGTTGCCTCACTTTTGCGGACAGTTCCTCCATCGAAGATCGTCGCCGCCGTGAGATCCCCGGAAAAAGGGCGCGACCTCGCCTCCAAAGGTCTATCCATTCGCCACGCCGACTACTCGCGTCCCGACACGCTCCTAGCAGCGTTCGCCGGGGTCGATAAGCTTCTGTTGATTTCCGGTAACGAAGTTGGACGCCGGGTCGAACAGCACAAGGCCGTCATCGCTAGCGCACGGCAAGCAGGTGTAAAGCTTCTCCTGTATACCAGCCTGCTGCACGCCGATCGGTCGCCTTTGCGGCTCGGTGAGGAGCATCGGCAGACAGAAGCCACCCTTCGCGCATCGGGTGTTCCTTTTGTCCTTCTGCGAAACAGTTGGTACACGGAGAACTATGCGGGCGCGGTCGTGCAGGCTGTTAAGCTTGGCGTGCACTACGGCTGCGCGAGCGCAGGTCGCGTCTCGGCCGCATCACGCGCCGACTACGCCGAAGCCGCGGCAGCTGTACTGACGGCGAAGGATGACCCAAACGGTCGAATCTACGAGCTGGCGGGTGACGAAGCGTTTACGCTCGCAGAGTTTGCCGCCGAGGTGGCTCGTCAATCGGGCACACCCGTGAGATACCAGGATTTGCCGGAGGTCGAATATAGGACCTTGCTAGTGAAAGCGGGGCTGCCAGAGCCAATCGCGGCTATGCTCGCCAATGCCGACGCGGGAATCTCCAAAGGCGCCCTGTTCGACGACAGCCGCCAGCTGCATGCGCTCATCGGCCGCCCCACGACTTCGATTTCATCCACCATCTCGGCCGCCCTCACACCCTAGCCAAAAAAGTGGCGCTTTCAGTCCCCAAGAGGATTGGGCAGCATTGCGGCGAGTTGGCGTCTAGTGCGTCAAGAGGGATAGCTGGCACATCTAGTCCGCCAGACACAAATGAACCTTGTGTTACTTCTGCAGAGGATGCGGTGGACAAACATTGCACGACAGAACAGGCGGGTCGTCTTCGCCTGGCCTCTTTGCTCGAGGATTGCAGCTGCAAGCGACGGGGCTCCCGTGGTGGCTGTTACTGGCGGCAACTTCCAGGCCATTCAGACTAACCTGCGATATCGCAACATGACGCCAGGGCGCACTGACAGGCCACAACGGGGTAGCCCAGTGACGGACGGTAAACTCTCGCGCCTCACAGCCACCCACGCAAGGTATCATCACCATCGCGAATTGACATCGTTGCATGGCTCGCTTCCAAAGAAAACCGTGTAGATTTTGGAACTTTTCAGACCTCTCAGCGTTAAGTCCAACGGCGTTTGGCGCAACGGCTCGTCCTTGGCCGCCTACCTCGCCCGAGCGTAAAATAGGGCAAACAAAATTCGATTGGGAGACCCAAACTTGACGCATGTAGCTCGAGGGCGGTTAGCCCTGTGGGCCTTGTTTTGTTTCGTGCCAATCGCGGGCGGGCCATCTTTCGTGGCCCGCATCGTGAAACTGGACGACCAGATCCATACGATTCGCAATGA
>Ga0187782_10001441_pt1 | contig 17290 bp, 14 predicted proteins | sample 0715_SJ02_MP15_2_FD_132454 | JGI IMG/M metagenome (GOLD analysis project Ga0187782, IMG submission 132454) | Tropical peat soil microbial communities from peatlands in Department of Meta, Colombia - 0715_SJ02_MP15_20_MG | ecosystem: Environmental > Terrestrial > Soil > Wetlands > Peat | place...
GTTTCCGCGCGCGGCAGCTGGAAGCGATCCGCACCATCGGAGAGCCGAGACAGCGCCCAGCGGGCGTGCTCGGCGATCAGAGGATCGTCCGAAGCGGCGAGGGCATCGAGCAGTCCGACGATGCGCGCGTAGGCTGGTGAAGCGGATGTAATCGCTGAATTCCCAAGCGCCACACAAGCATTCCGGACGAGTCCTCGCCATTTCGCTCGTCTCACGGCGCTGTGCCGAAAGACTGCGCTGAATTGCTCCTTAGAGAGAGATGCCAGCTGCTCAAGGTCTGGCGCCACGAGGGCATCGCGGGGCTGCCAAGCGGTTGCATGGGTCAAAGGGGCTTTGCGATTCCAGGGACAGACGTCCTGGCAGATATCGCAGCCGATAAGGGCGTTGCCTATCCTCGGACGATTTTCTTCCGGGATCGCACCGCGCAGTTCGATCGTCAGGTAGGAAATGCAGCGGCGCGCGTCCAAGACATACGGTTGCGGGAACGCCTGCGTGGGACAGGCGTCGAGACAGCGCGTGCAGGAGCCGCAGAGATCGGCGGGAGGCGATTCGCGGGGCCCGAGCGTGGGTTCGAGAGCGAGCGTCGTTACGATGACTCCGAGAAAGAGCCAAGAACCCAGCTGAGAATTGATCAGGAGCGTGTTCTTGGCGAGCCAGCCCAGACCAGCGTATTTGGCGGCGATGCGCTCGAGGATGGGGCCGGTGTCCACATACGCGCGGGCTTCGAACGGTTCCGCGAATTGCGCGCGCATTTCGCCAATGAGCGTCTCGAGTTTCCCGAGAATCACTTCGTGGTAGTCATCGCCCCACGCATAGCGCGAAATCCAACCTTCGGGCGCGTCGCCGGAGTTCATGTCGGGTGAAGCCGCCGTCGCGCGGGCCGGCGGTGAATTGTAAGTGAGTGCGACAACGATCAGGCTGCGCGCACCCTTGAGAACACGCCGCGGGTCCGCGCGGCGCGGATCGTGTAGGTATTTCATTTCGCCGGCGTAGCCTCGCGCGAGCCATTCCCGCAGATTTGCGAGTTCGGTGAACAGGCCGGCACTCGCCGAGGCCTGGGCATCAGCATCGAGACTCACGACGCCACAGAGATCGAAACCAAGCTTGAGCGCACACTCGTGAATCCAGCGCGTTTGTGAGGTCCAGTTCACGGTTCCATGATGCCTCAGTCATGGGCTCCGGGAAAACATTGCCGCTCACGAATCCCGGTCTTTTGCTTGTCACCGCCGTGCGGGATTTCATACAATCGCGGGCGCTTCTTGCACCACCGGAGAATCGATGAGCAAGCCGATCGCCGCAAAGATTACGGGAGTGGCCGGATATCTGCCGCCCCGCATCGTGACCAACGCTGATCTCGAAAAGCTCGTGGACACGACCGACGAGTGGATCCGGACGCGGACCGGCATTCGCGAGCGTCACTACGCCGATCCCGGCGTGGCATCGTCGCATCTAGGAACGGAAGCCGCGAGGAAACTGCTAACGGCGAAAGGCATATCCCCCGAAGAAATCGACATGATCATCGTGGCGACGGTGACGCCGGACATGCTCTTCCCAGCCACCGCATGCCTGATTCAAGACCACCTTGGCGCGACGAAAGCCTGGGGATTCGATCTCTCGGCTGCTTGTTCCGGGTTCGCCTACGCGCTCACCGTGGGCGCTCAGTTCGTTGGCGCGGGACCGCACAAGAAAGTCCTTGTGATCGGTAGCGATGTGATGACATCGATCATCGATTTCAAGGATCGCGCCACCTGCGTGCTGTTCGGCGACGCGGCGGGTGCCGTGCTGCTCGAGCGCGCGACGCCTGATTCCGAAGGGATCATCGATTTCGCGCACGATATCGACGGTTCGGGAGGGTGCAATCTCTATATGCCGGCCGGAGGCTCGCTGCATCCCGCGTCGATCGAGACGGTCGAGAAGCGAATGCATTTCGTCCACCAGGAGGGCCAGCAGGTTTTCAAGTACGCCGTTCGGCGGCAGGCCGAGCTCGCGTGCCAGATGCTGGAACGCAATGGGTTAACCAGCCGCGATCTTGCGCTTGTGGTGCCGCACCAGGCGAACCTGCGAATCATTCGGGCGATGCAAGAACGGCTAGGGGTCGACGATTCGAAGGTGATGGTCAATATCGACCGCTACGGCAATACAACGGCGGCGACGATCCCGCTCGGCTTGGTCGATGCCGTGGAGCAAAAGCGGCTACGCAAAGGCGATCTGGTCTTGCTTGTTGCGGTCGGCGCCGGGTATACGGCGGGATCGGTGCTGATGCGCTGGGCCTACTGAAGTCGTCTTCGCCAAGAACAGAAAAGCGTCAGTTTTCACCGCAGGTGTTCACGCAATTTCCGACAAACAGAAGAATGGGGTCAGCGTCTCCCGCAGTTGTCGATATCACCACGATCTTCGTTGGGGAGACAACGAGGAACTGGCCACTGAAGGTTGCAGGAGCGGTGAAAGCTATAGTGCCCGCACCGGTAGAAGAGTCCAGCCCCGAATATGTGCCCGTAATGGCCGCCGTGGTATTTCCGCCAGAGGCGCTCTGGTCCTGTGTGCCGCTGACGGTGCCAGCCGTCGTAGAAGTATTCGCGAGCGTGACCGATCCGGAAAGATCGCGCACAGGAGATCCGGCGGGCGTCGCGGTGCCCATCTCGAAACTCCCGTTGAGGGCCGAGGCGGTAAATGGGCCTGTTGATTGCGGCTCGAACAGTCCGAAGAACGGGTTGTTGAGGATTTCTCCGATGCAGAAGGCCTCGTTCTCTCCGACCACATAGAAGACCGGGGCGATCGGCGAAGCGATGCCCGAATCGAGCCGCCCAAACGCGTCCGCATTCGAGAATGTCGCACCAGCAGAGGGATATCCAATGACAGTACCGGCCTCGTTTTCCGTGGCAAAAATCGTGTAGTTGGCGGAACCACTGCCCGTCAACGAAACGAGTGCCAGGTCCGGGAGATAGCTTCCCCCAGAAAGGACCTGGCCGGTGAGCCCCGCGATGCTCGTGCCTGTGAAGGTGCTTCCCGGTCCATTGAAAAAGGGATATCCGGTTTGGAAGAGGAGTTTGCCAACGGTCAGGAACGGCTCATTTGAATTGACCTGATCGGTCTCGACAACGAATAATTCGTTCGCAGAGATTGGGTAAACGCTGTAGTTGAGGCCGCCGGTCGGAGCGACGCTAGGGGAGATGTTCATGGTGCAGCGTGTGTTTTGGGACGTTGTCTGGAATGAACCGCCCCATCCCACATTTTGCGTGATCACGTTGCCGGGACTATTAGCGTCGTCTTCCGTGTTGCTGATACTGCCGGGAGTGGTGTTGTTGCCGGACGGCGTCGCGCCGAAGCTGCCCACGATGACTGCGGGGCCGGCCGAGGACAGTATACTCGCAACCACCTGTCCCGTGATTCCGAAGGCGTACTGACCGTTCAAGGTATTCGCCGTGCACGTACTGACGCTTCTCATCTGGATCTGGCCTGAGCCGCGAATTCCACTGGAATCAAACTCCACCATGCGGCCATACGACCCCGAGGCATCGATGGCGAATGCGAACGCGGGCGGGCCTTGCAGGCTCGAGAACGTCAGCACGCCGCGCCCGTCCGCACCCAGCGTATAGGTTCCCGTGAACGTCCGGTTCTGATAGGAATTCATCAAGGCCGAATTGAAATCTTCGACGCCATTCGTGAGATTGCCCTTGCCGTCCGCTGTAAAGCTGCCCCCGATGACTACGGCTCCGTTGGCATTGAATCCACTGAATAAGAAAACGTAATTTCCATTCAGTAGGTTCGCGCTGCTGACCGTGATACTTAGATTCGCATTCGCCTTCATGGCTGGAGTCTCGGAGTCGGTGACTTGAACCGTGAAATTGAATGTGCCTGCCGCTGTTGGCGTACCGGTGATTGAGCCATCCGGATTCAGAGTTAGGCCGGTCGGGAATGTGCTGGCGGCAGACTGTAGCGTCCACGAAAACGGCGGAATACCGCCGGTCGCCTGCAACGTGGTCGAGGGATACGATGCATTGAGGATGCCATCCGGCAAACTCGTTGTCGTCACCATCAACGGCAGCGGCGCACCAATCGTGATGCTCAGAGCCTGCGTCCCAAAATCTCCTGCAGAATCCGTGATCTTGATCGTGAAATTCGCGGTGCCCTGCGCCGTGGGCGTACCCGAAATCATGACGGACGTCGTTGTGCTCGCGCTGGGCGACAGTCCCGCCGGCAAAGAGCCCGACGAAATCGACCAGCTATAGGGCGCAACTCCGCCGCTGGCACTGACGGTTTGGCTGTAAGGGGTGCCTTCATTCCCCGCCGGAAGTGAGGCCGTGGAAATTACCGGCGCCCCTTCAACTGTGATCGAAAGTGTTGCGATCTGGCTGGGAAAGGTCACAGAGGTGGCCTTGACGGTATCGGAAACCGAGGTTCCAGGTGCTACGACGGGAGCATTGTATGTGACCGAAGTTGTCGTCTCCCCGGAAAGCGTTCCATGTGCGGGCGACGCCCAGGTCACGCCCGCGCCGGATGAATCGTTGAGCACGCCCGCGGTGATGAGCTGAGCTCCTCCGCTGCCGAGCGTAATCGGTCCTTTCGGAGTCAGCGTAACCTGATTAAACAGCGTCGGGGTGCCCGTGCAGGCTGCATTGCCCAAGCAACCGATCACGGCGATGCACAACAACACCCAGAATCCGGCACTCTTTCCCATGACGACCCCTCAGATGAATGCGCGCCGAAATCGAAGAACCTCTCCTTAGTATTTAGAGCACGAAAGGAGTCTGCCGAGGGGCAAAATGACCGAAAGCATTAGCGTATCAAGCAACCGGAATCGGCAAACATCCGGCGAAAGGAGATGTTTGAACCCGGCGTTCTTGGCAATTGTCGTGGAAATGAGAATGGTGCAGGTTAGGCGCAGCCGTCTGTTTCATAGATAATGGGTTTCGGGCCGGCGAACAAATCTGCCGGCAAAGGAGCTGCCAATTTGCGTGCGGTAGTCACAGGCGGGGCGGGCTTTCTGGGCTCCCATCTTTGCGATTATTTGATTGAAAAGGGCTGGGAGGTTTTGTGCCTCGATAACCTCGTTACCGGCACCGATTCGAACGTCTCGCATTTGCTTTCACACGCACGCTTCAAATTCGCCAGGCAGGACGTCTCGCAGTACATCGATGTTCCCGGGCCGGTTGACGCCGTGCTTCATTTTGCCTCTCCGGCGAGTCCTCCCGACTACCTGAAGTTTCCGATCCAGACGCTGAAGGTCGGGGCCCTCGGGACGCACAACACGCTGGGCCTTGCCATGGCCAAAAAGGCTAAATTCCTGCTGGCATCGACATCGGAGTGCTACGGCGACCCTGAAATCAGCCCGCAGCCGGAGACCTACTGGGGTCGTGTGAATCCGATTGGACCGCGCGGAGTGTATGACGAGGCGAAGCGATTTGCGGAAGCGATGACGATGGCCTACCACCGTTATCACAACGTGGATACGCGCATCGTGCGAATTTTCAACACGTATGGTCCGCGGATGCGGCTGAACGACGGTCGCGCACTGCCGAACTTCCTCTATCAGGCGCTTGTCGGCGAGCCGATCACGGTTTATGGAGACGGCAGCCAAACGCGGAGCTTTTGTTACGTTTCGGACTTGATCGAAGGAATCTACAGGCTGCTCGAATCGAGGGAGCACGAACCCGTCAATATCGGCAATCCTCAGGAAATCACGATCCTCGAATTCGCAGAGCGCGTACGCGCACTAGTCGGCTCGCAAGCGCCGATCGTGTTCAAGCCGCTGCCCCAGGATGATCCCAAGCAGCGCTGCCCCGATATAGCCAAGGCCCGCCGTATTCTGAATTGGGAGCCCAAGGTAAACTTGGGGGAAGGGTTGAAGATCACGTACGAATTCTTCCGGCAGCAGGTGACGTCGACAGGACGCGCGGTTTGATGCGTGCGCCTCGAGCGGCTTGGAGAATCAATCGGGGCGTCCGAATGACCGGTATTCGAAACCCAGGCCCTTCATTTCTTGCGGCGAGAGCAGGTTTCGGCCGTCGACGATGAGCGGCCGCGCCATTACGTCGCGAATCTTCTCCCAATCGAGCTTGCGGAATTCATCCCATTCCGTCGTGATTAAGAGTGCTTCGGCATCCTTTGCCGTGTCGTAGGCCGATTTAGCGTATTCGATTTGCGGCAAGATCGTGCGTGCTTTTTCCATGGCCTCGGGATCGTAGGCTCGGACGGTTGCTCCTTCTAGAAGCAGCCGGTTCACCAAGTCGATCGCGGGGGCGAAGCGAATGTCGTCGGTGTTGGGTTTGAATGCGAGTCCCAGCACGCCGAGTCTTTTACCGCGAATGACCCAAAGAGCGCTGCGCAGCTTCTCTACGAAATGGTCGACGCGCTGCTTGTTGATCTTCTCGGCCTCCCTCAACATTGAGAAGTCCACGCCGGAGCGCTCAGCGAGGTGCACGAACGCCTGAAGGTCCTTCGGAAGGCAGAATCCGCCGAAACCCAGGCCGGCAGAAAGAAAGCTCGGCCCAATGCGCGGATCGAGGCCCATCGCGCGCACGACTTCGCCGATGTCGGCCCCGAGTTTTTCGGCAAGATCAGCCACCATGTTCGCATATGAAATCTTGAGCGCAAGAAACGAATTCGAAGCGTGCTTGATCAGTTCGGCGCTGTTGATTGTCGTGACGAGCCATGTGGGCGCGGGTCCCGGCGGGCACTTAGAGGGGTGAACTGGGCAGTCGAACTTCTGATCCAAAACAGGCTGATAGACCTCCTTGAGCTGGCGCGCTGCAACTTCGTCATCCACGCCCACGACGATTCGGTCCGGGTGCAGGAAATCCCCCACTGCGGTTCCCTCGCGCAGGAATTCAGGATTCGAGGCGACGTGGAAACTCACGTTGGCCTTCCGCGCGTAGACGGAGAGTGCCCGTTTCAGTTCTTGACCGGTTCGAGCTGGAACAGTGCTCTTCTCGACCACCAATTTCGGGGATTTGGCCTCGGTCGCGATCATCTTGGCGACATGATCGATTGCGCTCAAATCGGCATCGCCGTTTGGCAGCGGCGGCGTACCCACGCAGATGAAGATCGCGTCGCCAGCGCCGACAGCGTCCGCTGGATTCGCGCGAAAACTGAGCAGCCCTCGCTTGCGGGCCTTGGGGATCACGCTGTCGAGGCCGGGCTCGTAGATCGGAATTCCACCGGCTTCGAGCGTCTTGATTTTCTCCGTATCGCTATCTGTGCAAACGACTTCGTGCCCGATCTCCGCGAAGCACGCGCCAGTCACCAAGCCCACATAGCCGGTCCCAATCACTGAAATCTTCACGAGTTTCCCCAAAAGGTCTGTTTAGCCTGCTCTGCTGATGGTCGATTCCATTCTAGTGTGGGGTGGGTCGTGGTACGCGTCAAGTTCTCCAGGGAGGTCTGTTTCGTGACCTTGGTTCGGCCGTGTCGGTGTCCGCCAGACTGACGTGATCAGGTTCCGGTATCGGTACTCTTTCCTCACATGTGCTTGATGGTCTATGGAACGCCACGCGACTGTTCTCTATCCTGATGGTTAGTACTATAACCATGAGTGAGAATGATCAACTGAAGGGGCCTGCGGCCGACAACGCGCGCCGGCGGACCGATGAGCAGCACACGATCCTGTTGAGCGACGTGCCGGAGGCCGCCACGCTGATGCCGGAAGCATCGCAGCAGCCCGTTGATACCGCCGGCACGCAGCTTAGCTCCCAGGCCCTCTCTGTGCTCTCGCAGCGCTATGAAATCCTCTCTGAGGCTGGCCACGGGAGCATGGGCAACGTGTATAAGGCCCGCGACCGGGAGACAGGCGAAGTCGTGGCGCTGAAGCTCTTGAAGCCGGAGATCGCCTCCGACCAGGCGATGATGGAGCGCTTCAAGAATGAGTTGCTGTTTGCCCGCAAGATCACGCACAAGAACGTCTGCCGCGTCCATGAATTCAACCGCATCGGCGGCATCGCCTATACGTCTATGGAATTCGTGGAAGGCGAGAGTCTGCGGTCGGTGCTGAACCGCTTTGGTGGCTTGCCACTGCGCAAGGGGCTCGATCTGGCGCAGCAGATGTGCTCCGGCCTTCAGGAAGCTCATGCGCAGGGAATCGTGCACCGCGATCTGAAACCCGAGAACGTGATGCTCGATGCGCAGGGCAACGTGAAGATCATGGACTTCGGCATCGCGCGCTCGATGGAGGCAGGGACGCGGCTGACCGGTTCCATGGTGGGCACTCCGGCCTACATGGCGCCCGAACAGGTTGCCGGCAAGCCGGTGGACTACCGCACGGATATCTATTCGCTCGGGCTAATCCTGTACGAGGTCTTCACGGGCACACCTGCATTCCAAGCGGACAATGCGGTAGCTGTCGCGCTCAAACAGATGCGCGAGTCGCCGACTCCGCCGCACGAAATCGAGCCGACGATTCCGGTTCCGATCGAACGCGCGATTCTGAGGTGCCTTGAAAAGGAGCCGCCAAAGCGCTTTCAAACCGTTGCGGAACTGAAGAATGTACTGAAGGCTCCTGCGGCCGCTGCGGCGGCGGTCTCCGCTCCGGCCGTCATCGCGCCGCAGCAGTCCAGCCACGCACCGCGACTGGCTTCGCATCCGCTGTACGGATCGTCGGCCTTGTCGGTTTCGCAGCCGAAGCGCAAGTCGTTTGCGGGATGGATTCTGCTAGGCCTACTCCTGGCGTCTGGCGCTTATGCCGGGACTCACTGGGCGCAGGTTCAGAAGCTCGCTCAACAGGTATTGCCGCCCGCGGCCCCAGCCGCCCCGAAACCGCCGGATTTTGCAATGGACCAAGGCCCAACGCCAGCTACTACCCCGCCTGATGCGTCAAAGACGAAGACTGATGACTCTGGCGTCGCAGAGCCGAACGCGACCCCATCCAGTGCTGCCGAGCCAACCGCAAACCAGCCTTCAGGGGAACAGACTGCTCCTGCGCAAGCGCCTGTCGAAAAGCCAGCGATTGCAGTGGAAGCTGCTCCTGCGCCAAAACCGGCGAGGCACGCTGCACCGAGTGCAGCATCGCGCCAGAGCGCTGCCCAGTCTTCCGACACACCCGAAGTAGCACCTGAGGAGGTGCAGAAGCGAGCGGACAAAGCATTCGGCGAAACTGAACCCGTGGCGGCACCACCGGTGAATGATCACACGCCAAGCTATTTGTGGGTCGGGCGGTTCGAGCGGGAAGACCGGGCGCAGAGCACGGCCAAGAAAATTGAAGACCTTGGTCTGCCCGTCGCTGTGATTCCGCGACAGAACGCCGAAGGCGAATTCTACGTGGTTCTCACTGGTCCGTTCGGGCCGGAGCGAGTGCCGAGCGTTATGGACTGGCTGAAGACGCAGGGGTTTCAGGGCGTGCGGGTGGTTAAGAACCCTCTCGCTGGGGGACGCCAAGCTCAGTAAAGAGGGTTTGATTCTCAGAGCAGGAATTGGGCGGGGTGCGGCGCGCGAAAGCGCGCCGGAGGCGGAGATGGAACTGGAATTCGGGGCGCGAAGCGATACCGGTTGCGTTCGCGAAAACAACGAAGACAGCTATCGCACGGCGCCCGAGATGAACCTCTTCGTTCTCTCGGATGGCATGGGCGGTTTGGAATGCGGCGAGGTCGCGAGTCGCTTGGTCGTGGATACGATTCTCGATCATTTCCGCAGAGCTGATTCAAACCCCTCTCTTCCTCTAGCAGGCCGGCGCATCGATGGCGTTTCCGAGGCAACGAACCGGCTGGCGAGCGCCGTCCGTGTGGCGAATCAGGCCGTCCACAGTGCCGCGCAAAAAACCGCAGGTGAACGGTCAATGGGCGCCACGGTTGTTGCGGTGCGCTTCGCCGACGAGCGCATGAGTTTGGCGCATGTCGGGGACAGCCGGATCTACCGCCTGCGCGGCGACGATTTCGAACAGCTAACGCGCGACCATTCTTTCGTCGCTGAGCAGATGCGGCAAGGCCGCATGACCCCGCAGGAAGCCGGAAGCAGCAAGTTGCAGAATGTGCTTATCCGCGCCCTCGGTATCGATCCCCAAGTTGAGGTGGACACAAGTGAGGAATTGATGCTCGACACCGACACCGTCCTGCTCTGCTCCGACGGACTCACACGGGAACTTTCGGACGCCCAGATCGCCGCGGTGCTGCGGGAAACGGAGGACGCTCAGGAAGCGGCTGCGCGACTCATCGAGCTTGCTAAGCAGGCCGGCGGCGGGGACAACATCACGGCCATCGTCGTGCGTCCGGCGGCACGGCCAGTTGGCGCATTCGGGCGGATCAGTCGTTTGGGGAAATGGTTCAGGGACTAGTCAGCGCGCCATGCGCGCTCATGTACAGAATCTGCGAGGAGGCGTGAAATGCCAAAGCTGGTGCTGAAATTCGAAAATTCCGTGCTGAAGGAAGTGCCGGTCGGCGCATCGGAGGTGAGCATAGGCCGCTCTCCTGAAAACGGCATCGTGATCGACAATCCCGCGGTGTCGCATTTTCACGCCCGCGTTTTCAACGAGGAAGGCCGACTCATGCTGGAAGATTTCGGCAGCCTGAACGGGACGTTCGTCAACGGGCAGCGCGTGAAGATGGTTACGCTCAAGCCGGGCGACTCCGTCGCGATCGGCAAGCACACGATCGTGATCTCGGACTCCCGGGATCTCGACGGATTTGCCACCGGCAATGGAAACGGCAAGCCCGCGCCAGCTGCGCCCAAGCTGAACGAAACGGTCATGCTGGATACTAAAGCTCGGCGCGATTTCCTGCAGAAGGTCGCGGCGGTCGGCGAAAGCGCGCAGGTTGCCCCGGCTCGCATGAAAGTTGCCACGCTCGTCGTGCGCAGTGGCCGGACAAATCAAAAGGAATACACGCTCAACGACAAGCTCACCGTGATCGGGAAGTCGGCAATGGCAACGGTGAAGTTGAAGGGTTGGTTCGCACCGAAGGCTGCCGCGCAGATCAACCGGCGCGATGATCAATCTTACTACGTCGGCGCCGCGGACAAGGTGCCCAGCGTCAACGGACAGCACATTTCGCAACCGACGAAGCTATCCTCCGGCGACGTGATCGACGTGGCGGGCATTCAGCTCGAATTCGTCTATCGCGACTGAAGCATCGCGAAGGCATTGCCTTTCTCGCTCGCCCGCCTGAACCGCGACCGCTATGCGTGCGCGGTCGCGGCCGCTCCTCTCACGTAGGTGTCCAGGAACTGCAGCGTCAACTTCCACGCAAGCCCCGCCGCGGCAGGGTTATAGCTCGCGCGAGCGTCGCAGAAGAATCCATGATCCGCGAAGGAAACGGTCACGTCGATGTGCGCCTTTCCCGCTTTCTTCAGCGCGTCTTCAACGGCTCGGGTATGCTCGGGAAGGATGTGGTGATCTTGACCTCCCCAGAACAGCAGAATCGGCGCCTGCATATCAGGGACGCGGTCCAGCAAACCCTGAGCAATCCCGCCCCCGTAAAAGGAAATCGACGCCTGGAGCGGAAGCGTCGCGCATGCCAAAAAGGAAGCTCGCCCTCCCATGCAGAAACCGATGCTTGCGATGCGTTCCGGCGAAACCTGTGGCTGCGCGCGAAGCCAATCGTAGGCCGCGCGCATGTCTGCAGCCTGGCCCGGAACCGTCAGCACCTGAAGGTGAGGCATGCACACAGGAAAATTGTCATACCCGCTCTCGAAGCCCGGCGCACTGCGGTGAAAGAGTTCCGGCGCAATGGCGACGTATCCCTCCCTCGCAAAGCGCTCGGTGACGTCGCGGATGTGGGCGTTCACGCCAAACGCCTCCTGAAGCACAAGCATCCCCGGGCATTTACCTTCCTCCGCTGGCCGCGCCAGATAGGCGTCCATCGATGTCCCGTCGGCCACCTGCAGCGTCACCTTCTGCGTCGCGATTTTCGACATGCCAATTCCTCCTCGGTTGCGGGTCGCTCGAAGCTCCCATAGGATAGTTGTTTCGGCCGGAAAACCGAAGCGCTCGTCCGTAGCGGTTTAGGCCGCAACGAAACCCAAGGGCTTAACCGTCTAGACAGAAGAGAGAAACCAAGAATTCATGGCTCCCATTGCGCAAAGGCAAACGGCGACGCCAGCGGATGCATCCGCCGTGCGCGGTCCCTCCGCAGTCGAGACCCGATCGCTCACGCGCCGGTTTGAATCTCTCGTTGCCGTTAATCAACTTACGTTCGCGTTTGGACGGGGCTCGATTTTCGGCCTGCTCGGTCCAAACGGTGCGGGCAAGAGCACGCTCATAAAGATGCTAACGACGCTGCTGCCACCGAGCGAAGGGACGGCTCTGGTGGCGGGGTTCGATATCGTCCGCGAGCCGCGCGAAGTGCGCCGCCGAATCGGCTACGTTTCACAGATGCTCTCGGCGGACGGAGATTTGACCGGCTACGAGAACCTGCTGATCTCTGCAAAGCTGTACGGAATACCGCGCTCGCAGCGCTCTGCCCGGATCGCTGAGGCGCTCGACTTCATGGACCTTACGAATGCTTCCGGAAAGCTTGTCAAACACTACTCTGGAGGAATGATCCGGAGGCTCGAGATCGCTCAATCGATGCTCCATCGCCCGAGCGTGCTGTTTCTCGACGAACCCACTGTGGGACTCGACCCGTTCGCGAAGCAGGCTGTCTGGAAGCACATTCGTGAACTCCGCCGCGAGTTCAATGCCACCATACTGATGACGACCCACGACATGCAGGAAGCCGACGAACTCTGCGAAACGATCGCGTTCATGCATCAGGGAAAAATCGCGGCGATCGGCTCGCCAACCGAGCTCAAGACGGCGCTCGGACCGGAAGCAACATTGGGCGACGTTTTCATTCACTACACGGGAGCGGACATTTCTGAAGGAGGAGATTTGCGCGATGTCGCACGTACACGACGTACCAGCCAGCGTCTCGGATAGCGCTTTCCCCGGAGTCGCTTACGCGAGGCAGACTCTCGCCGTGGCGGAAGCCGATATTCGCAAGCTCATTCACGATCCCGTTGAACTTCTCACGCGCATGGTCCAGCCGGTGTTGTGGCTGCTGATCTTCGGGCAGGTCTTCACGCGCACGCGTGCCATCCCGACAGGCGGAATCAGCTACCTCGATTTCATGACCCCCGGCGTGCTCGCGCAGAGCGTGCTCTTCGGCGCGATCTTCTACGGCATTTCGCTGATCTGGGAGCGCGACCTCGGCATCGTTCACAAGTTCTTGGTGAGCCCTGCGGCGCGCAGCTCGCTGGTGCTCGGGCGCGCGATTTCGTCCACGGCACGCAGCCTGTGCCAGATGGTGCTCGTCTACTTGCTGGCATTGTTGCTGCATGTTCACTTGCAGGAAGGTCTGCGGGCGTTTGTTGGCGTTACCGCCGCGGTCATTTTCGGCTCGGCCGTCTTCTCGACGTTTTCACTGATCGCCGCTTGCATCGTGAAATCTCGCGAGCGGTTCATGGGAATCGGGCAAGTGTTGACGATGCCGCTTTTCTTCGCGAGCAACGCGATCTATCCGCTCAGCTTGATGCCGGGCTGGCTCCACAATCTTTCGAGAATCAATCCGTTGACGTATCAGGTGGATGCCCTTCGGAGCCTGATGATCGTGGGAGGCTCAACCACGTTTGGCTTGGCACAGGATTTCGCGTTCATGGCGGCCGCGCTAGCCGTGATGATCGCAATCGCCACGCGCCTCTATCCCAAGATCATCACGTAGGCAACTGGAGTCATATCGCCGCGGTGATTCGCGGCGCGTCGCTTTCCGGCGAGTGGTATCATCTGTCCACTGCAATTCGGCAAAGGGAGCTACATGACCGAACCAACGAAAGAAGAATTGCTGGCTCGCATCGCCGAGCTGGAAAAGCAGGCCGGAGCGCGGCCGAAGGGCAGCCTCGAATTTCGCGTCGGAGAAAAGGGCGGCGTGAGCGTCTACGGCCTCGGACGATTCCCGGTGACACTCTACTACGAGCAGTGGATTCGGTTGCTCGACGTCGCAGATAACCTTCGCAAATTCCTCGAAGAGAACAAGAGCAGGTTGAAACTGAAAGTCAAAGAGTAGTTTCCGCAAGAAGGACGTTTCGGCTATCAGTCCGCCTTGGTCTTTTCGAGTTGTTCGATTAGGGCGGGGACGATTTCGAAGAGATCGCCGACGATACCGTAATCCGCCACCTCAAAAATCGGCGCATTCTGGTCTTTGTTGATGGCGGCGATCGTGCGCGAACCTTTCATTCCCACAACATGCTGAATGGCGCCGCTGATTCCCAGCGCCAGATAAAGCTTCGGCATGACGGTCTGACCGGAGCTCCCGATCTGCCGGTCCATCGGGAGCCATCCTTCGTCGCAGATCGGCCGTGACGCGGACACCTCGCCGCCGAGAAGTTTTGCGAGTTTCTCCGCCATCGGAATATTTTCCGGCGCCTTGATCCCCCGGCCGACAGAGACGAGAATTGGGGCCTGCGTAAGGTCAACCGCCTGCTTTGCTTCCCGGAAGAGTTCAAGCGGCTTGGTGCGAATCTGTTCAGGCTTCAACTCGACTGCCACCGGCTTCACCGGCGCCTTGCCACCCGCATGTTTCGCGGCGAGATCGGCACGAAACGCGCCCGCCTGGAACGACGCGATCCATGGCGGCTCACCAGTGAACACGACGTCCGCCGCGGTGCGTCCTTGAAACATCTGGCGTACAAAAATGAACTTGCCGCCGTCGTAGCGACAGCCAATGCAATCCCCGATCATCCCTTTCCCAAGCGACGCAGCTAGCTTCGGTGCGAAATCGCGGACTTGATATGTATGTGGAAGCAAAACGAGATCCGGCTTGGCGCCTTCAATGACCTGCCGCAGGGCAACGGAGAATCCGTCTGGTGTGTACTCGCCAAGAAGGTCGTGCTCGACCAGCAGCACCTCATCGAACTGGTAACCAGCAAGTTCGTCGGCAAGTGCTGAGACGCCTTTGCCGATCACAACGCCGGAAACGGAGCCTTTCGCTTGTTGCGCGATTTGCTGCGCGGCTGCAAGTGTTTCGAAGCTGACTTTGTTCCAGCTGCCCCCGCGCTGCTCGGTGATTAGCAGGATCTTCATAATCTACAGCACCCGCGCTTCATGCCGCAGCCTTTCGATCAGCTTCGCTGCGGCTTCTTTCGGTGAGCCGGTGATGAATTCTGTTTTCTTCGTCTTTTGTGGAACGTAGATGCGTTCCACCTGCTGCGTCCGCGCATCGCCGACACCAAGCGACGCCCGCTCAACCGTCACGATTTCCTTCTTCTTCGCCGCCATGATGCCCTTGAGCGTGGCGTAGCGCGGCTTGTTGATGCCGGATTGAATCGTGAGCACCGCCGGTACCGGCAATTCAACCCACTGGAACCAGCCGGCTTCCAGTTCTCGCTTGAGCTTCAAGTGGCTGTCGATTACTTCGATCGACATGATGATTGTCGCGTGCGGCCGTCCCAGCAATTCCGCAAGCAATACGCCGGTCTGGCCGAAGCCTTGGTCATCGCTTTGCAGGCCAGTCAGAATCAGATCGAAATTCTCGGATTGAATCGCCGCCGCGAGCGAGCGCGCCGAGCCGAGAGGATCAAGCTTGAAAAACTCTGGATCGGAGATGTGAATCCCGCGCTCGGCGCCCTTGGCGAGAGCCTCCTTGATGGTCTGCTTGGCGCGCTCCGGACCCATCGAGATGGCCACGACCTCGCCGCCATGCTTTTCCTTCAGGCGGAGTGCCTCTTCGAGGGCGAAACCGTCCGGCTCGTTGGTTTCAAACCCAATGTCGGCCTCGCGAATCCATGCGCCGCCATCTACAATTGTAAGCGGCGCATCCTTAGCGGGGACTTGCTTGATGCAGACGCCGATCTTCACGGCTAGCGGCCTTCCCAGCGCTTGAATACGAGCGAGGCGTTCGTCCCGCCAAATCCGAACGAATTCGAGATTGCGTAAGTCACTTCTGCCTTTCGCGCCTGGTTCGGCACATAGTCCAAATCGCATTCAGGATCGGGATTCTCATAGTTGATAGTCGGCGGCAAGATCTGGTCGCGAAGAGCAAGCACGCCGATGCCCGCTTCGAGGCCGCCCGCGCCGCCGAGCAAGTGCCCGGTCATCGATTTCGTCGAACTGATGGCAACCTTCTTCACGCGCTCGCCGAACACGCGCTTGAGCGCTACTGTCTCGATCGCGTCGCCCATGGGCGTAGACGTTCCGTGGGCGTTGACGTAGCCCACATCGTCTGGCGAAATCTTAGCGTCTTTGATCGCCGCGCGCGTGACACGATAGCCGCCATCGCCTTGTTCCGCTGGCTGTGTGATGTGATAGGCGTCGCCGGACATTCCGTAGCCGACAATTTCGCCTAGAATGTTCGCGCTGCGGCGCTGCGCAAACTCAAGCGACTCGAGAATCAGAATGCCCGCACCTTCGCCGACAACGAAGCCATCGCGCTGTGCGTCAAACGGCCGACTGGCACGCTCTGGTTCGTCGTTGCGAGTCGAAAGCGCGCGCATCGCGCCGAAACCGCCAAGGCTCATCGGCGTCACGGCAGCCTCCGATCCGCCGGCAAGCATCACCTCCGCATCACACCGCTGGATAATCTTATAGGCATCTCCGATGGCATGCGCTCCCGCCGAGCAAGCCGTAGCGGTGGCCGAGTTCGGCCCTTTTGCTCCGTAGCGAATCGAGACGTTCCCCGCAGCGAGATTGACGATTGCGGAAGGTATGAAGAACGGAGAAATCTTGCCGGGGCCACCATTCAAGTATTTCGAGTGCTCCCGCTCGATGACGTCGAATCCCCCGATCCCCGATCCGATGTACACGCCCGCCCCGTCCGCAATTTCCGGCGTGATTTCAAGGCCGGACATGCGCATGGCAAAATCAGACGCCGCCATGGCGACCTGAATGAACCGCGCCATCTTCTTGATTTCTTTTTTTTCGACCCAGTTCAGTGGATCGAAATTCTTGATCTCTCCGGCGATCTGGCAATCGAAGCCCGCGATATCAAACGCAGTGACGCGGCCGATGCCGCTCTTGCCGGCCAGCAGGTTGCGCCACACTTCTTCGGTGCCAATGCCGCAACTGCAGACCAAGCCAATGCCCGTCACGACGACTCGGCGGTTCAAAAGGAACTTCTCCTGTTCAGGGTGGGACCGTTCAGCGGGACTTCCTACTTCCCTTTGGAATGCTTCTCAATGTATTCGATTGCATCTTTCACCGTCGCGATTTTTTCCGCATCCTCATCCGGAATCTCGATGCCGAAAGCCTCTTCGAAGGCCATCACCAGCTCGACCGTATCAAGCGAGTCGGCGCCGAGGTCGTCCACAAACGAAGCGCTGGGAGTCACTTCGCCTTCATCCACACCGAGCTGCTCGACAATGATCTGCTTCACGCGTTCTTCGACGCTGGCCATTCTGA
>Ga0187782_10001443_pt1 | contig 17280 bp, 11 predicted proteins | sample 0715_SJ02_MP15_2_FD_132454 | JGI IMG/M metagenome (GOLD analysis project Ga0187782, IMG submission 132454) | Tropical peat soil microbial communities from peatlands in Department of Meta, Colombia - 0715_SJ02_MP15_20_MG | ecosystem: Environmental > Terrestrial > Soil > Wetlands > Peat | place...
CCGTCGATCACGGTCACGTCGTTGCTGTTATTGTTTGCCACGTAAATCTGGTTGGTGACGGTATTGACCGCCACAGAGCATGGAGCACTACCGGCCGCGACAGTGGTAATGACGGTACCGTTCGATCCGTCGATCACCGTGACATTGCCGCTGTTGTAGTTGGCGACATAAATCTTATTGGTCACGGGATTCACCGCCAGCGCGCAAGGCGAGCTCGCGTTAGGATCGGTGACTGTGGTGGTGGTGTTGGCGGCGCCGGCGATCACCGTCACATTGTTGCTGTTCGAGTTCGCCACATAAATCGTGTTGGTTACCGGATTCACCGCCACGTTGTGTGGGACGCCTCCCGCGGTGACGGTGGTGGTCACCGTTTGCCCCAGTGCGGAAACGGCAGGCAGCAGTAGACAACAGGCTGCCAAGACAAGACTTGCTCGCTTCATTCCGTAATCCATTGCCCCCTCCCGGCTGGCCGTCGGAGTGTGCCCCATTTCTTTGCTACCTGGGCTAGTGCCCGGCGCTCCGTGCCTCCTGTGCAGCCTGGTGCGCAGCGGGCACGAAGTAAACTGCCCCCTCTGCCGGATTCGTATTCAAAATCCACGCCGGCTCGTCCGGCTGCCAGGCCAGCAGAAAGTGACCGGACAGTCGCAAGGGCAAGAGCATGGTGGGCGGGGTTGGCAGTTGGACTTCCTGCACTGCCTGGCTGGCGAGATCAATCTCCCACAAGTGACTCGCGTTCGACGTGGTGATGACCGCGTGCCGCCCGTCAGTCCCCACGGCGAGGTTGCCGGTTAGGCCTGTTAGCCCTTGCGCCAGCACGCGACTCGAATGTGCGCCGCTCACTTCGTGCAGGAGGGATAGCGTGCCTGCGCCGCTGTCGAAAATCAGGGCATCATTCGATTGGGGAGTGAAGACCATTCCTCCCAGGCTCGATACGCTCTCGAGCAGTTGCGCTCCGCCGCTGCCCAGCAGGTACACGCTGTTATTCGCCGTTCCCGCCAGCAGAGTCGCGCCGTCATCGGCGATCGCCAGCAGGCGCACGGCACTTGGCAGTTCACCACTCGTCATTTGGCGAGACAACTGAGGATTGCGGGGAAGGCCAGTGACTACTTGGAGTTGTCCTTCCGGCGCCGAATAAAGGGCGGCAGCCGCACCCTTCGGACTGAACGAAATGACGTCCGGCTTGGGAATGGTGCCGGCAATCTGAACCAGCGCTCCCGGCTCAGCCCCCGCAAATGCCATGAGGCCCAGAGAAGCGCCTTCCGTCTGTTCCGCCAGCGCATACTTCTGGCCGGGCGCAAAGGCCAGACTCGTGACCCCCGCCGGAACCGGGAGCGGCAAACCCAGCGATGAGCCTCCCGGCACGCCGTTGATAGCCCTCGCCTCCATGCCCCCAACGGTGTACACAAAGCCCAGCACGGGCCCCTGCATCTGATTGCCGCCACTGGCCTCCGTCGCAGGAGGCGCGCTGGGATTCGGGTTCAACTCCGTCCCTTCTCCCCCGCAACCGCAGGTCATTGCCGTAAGCACCAGGAGACCTAAAAGAAAGGTTCGAATCGAGTCATCTTTCCGCATGGCGATTTTCCTTTCCACGCTCTTTTCGGAGGGTGCAAGCAAGGGGCTGAAAGAACCACCCTGGGTGATGTGGAGCCCATGTTCGATCACTATGACCACAATGCCTCTCGCCGGGCGGTGGTCCATCAGCCGACAGGTGAACCCGTCTGGCCCCGTATCTCGACCTGCGGTTAATGGGGAGGGTTGAGTGTTGGCGAGCCTGGGCTCCCGATACTCCCGGTCGCAGTTGACGAGGTCTTCGATCCTCCCCCGCTCTTGCTCACCGCTACTCCCGCGGCTACCCCCGCCGCCACCGCTCCCGCGATCACCCCGATCATCGTTCCCGAGATGCCACCCGCAGCCGCGGCCGTTCCGGCCCCCGCAGCCGCACCAGCGCCCGCCGCGCTCGCCGCCGCCAGCGTCAAGTAATTCGTTTGCGCAATGGTTGTCGTCGCCATCTGGCCCTGGAAACTGGCGTTGACTTTGATCTTGAAGCGACCCGCTCCCACCGGCTTCATGAGGTTAACCGTGGCGCGTCCGCTGGCGTCGGTGACCGTGCTATAAGTCGAACTGCCGTGCGCAAAGGTCACGTGCGCCCCGCTCTCGGGGCCGGCGAAGGCAACATAAGCGCCCGCCACCGGCAGGTTGTTCTTGTCGCGCACCTCGACCACCGGCTTCACCGCCGTTTTGTTCTTGATGATGTTCACCCCGTCTTCGCCCGCCAGAACCACGATCTTCAACTCAGAAGCGTTATCGGGTGGCGCAGCAGGCGTGGGCGAGGGTAGAGGAGGGCCGGACTGCTGCCAAAGAAAAAGCATTGCCGGGCCCGGAGTTCCCGAAGGCTGTGGGCCCTGCGCAAGGCCGGCGGAGGGATGCCGGAAAACCAGGGTCGCCATGGTTATCAGAAGAGCACAACTCACCCAGGGCCGCGCGGAACGCATTCGACGGAACATAATTCCTCCTCTAGAAACGGCGGACTGCCAGGAGTAAAGCCGGATAGGCTCCGGTAACCCCCCGTTCCGAACGCAAAATGCTCAGACAGCCGGGAAGCTGGCCTGACATGGAAGTTCTTCTATGAGATGAGCTCTAATCACTACTGAGACTGGCCGCATGAACCTGTGTGCACGCTGGCGAATGTTTCAGCCTGCAAGCGTAACGTCACGCAGAGCGAGGCTACTCCGTAGCTCGCCACCGTGCTTTTCGGCAACGCTTCGAAGTCTGCGAGCACCCCGCTTGGCTGGAGGTCCCGGACGGGTCGTAAGGATGGAATAGCCGCTGCTTGCAGATTACAAAGTACGAAATGTTCGAGCGACCGCTATTGTTAAGGCTCACGAACACCTCGCGCATCGCCAATGTGCACTTCTTCCAAACGGGATTCTATAGCACGAGCGTACCATGACTAGCCAGACAGAGCACCGACGGCACAGATGCTACCCATCCGCCGGCGGCATGTCAAGGATGAACAAGAGGGATGAACAAGTGGTAACGGACTGGCGGAGAGGGTGGGATTCGAACCCACGTTGGAGTTTCCCCCAAACACGCTTTCCAAGCGTGCTCCTTCAGCCACTCGGACACCTCTCCGTGGCCACTGCAGGCAGTATAGCACGGAAAAAACAGGGAACAGGGAATAGGGATTAGGGATTAGGGAAAGGCGGTGCGGATGTACTGTTCCCTGTTCCCTCACTTGAATCTTCGCCGGAAGCGGAGTTCGACGCCGACGATGCCGTTGGGGTCGCGGATGCCCAGAAGAGAGATATTATCACCGAAGGCATATTCGAACTGGATAATCTGGTATTGGGAAGAGGCAGTATTCGTCGTATAGGTGAGAGTCAAGTCCTTAGTGACTTGCTGCTCGATGGTGACGCGCTCGCCGTTGTTCAATCCCGGCAGCCCCACATTGGGGTCGATCTGGATTCGGCTGACGCCGAAGAGGCGCTGGATGCGGCCGCCCACCTGGGTGGAAAGGGCCTGGGAGAGCAGGGCGCTTTCGCCGACGGTTTGGGTGGGGTTACCGGCGGCGAAGGAGCTGACCAATCCGGAGGCGGACCCCTGCTGTTGTTGGGGCGCGTATCCAAGCGCGAGCAGTGAGAAGACTTCCGGGGTAGGGAGCGGAGGGTCGGAGCGATAGGTCATTTTCAGCCGGCCCAGCGGCCCTGTGACGTCAACGGTAAGGTCATACTGCTGGACGCGGGTCTGGGCCTCCAGATCGAGCGTGGCCTGGGTGCGGAGCGGATTGGACATGTTCAAATCGCCACGAGTCAGCCGGAAGCGATTCCCCCGCACTATCGCTTCGCCATTCAGAAAATGCACGGTCCCCGTTTCCACGGGGTTTGCCAGGCTCCCTTGGAGGCGCACATCAATGTCGGCGGTCAGTCGCAAGTCCTGCACCTGCAACTGCACCGGCGTAGGGGTAGCCACACGGATATTCAGCCGCACGGAATTCGCCAGAGAGGAAGTGGTGGCGGGCGCGGGGGCCTCGAAGGGGTTGGCGGGTTGCATGATCTGATTGAGCCAGGGCTTGTTTTCGCCGGCCAGCACCTGGGTGACGGACAGGTCGCCGCGAAGCTGGGAGCGGTCGGCGGTCCCCTCGAAGCGCAGCGAACCGCTGAGAACAGAGGTGAATTCGGCGGGGTAGCGCGCCCTGATCTGATCGAGTTGTGCGCGCAACTCGACGCGGGGATTCAGGGCCACGGTCATAAAACCGTCCAGAGTAACGGTGCCGCCGCCGCTGACGCCCCGCAGCGATTTCAGCGTGGCTCTCTCTCCCTCGAGCTGGATTTCGCCATTCAGGCTGCCCAGGCGAATGGGCAGGCCGGGATAATCGAGATCAACGTCACGAACCTCGACCACTCCGTTCATTTGAGGCCGCGCCGGTGAACCCGAAACGTTGAGCTTAATTCGCGCCTGTCCGGAGGTCCGCAATCCGGGCTCGAGCAGACGCAGGATGGTGGCGTCGGAAACGCCTTGCAGGTCTAAGGAAAGCGAAGGCGCGCGTGCCAGGCCGAGAGAGCCTTCGACGTCAAGATTGGTGGACGGGCCCTGCATGCGGAAGCGTTCTGCGGTGAGCTGATGGTCGGCATAGCGCAGTTGGATGGGCAGTGCGTTCCGCCATTTCACGGTCGGGAAGCTCACCTCGAGCGTGTCGATGCGGCTGTGCAGATCGAGTTTAGACGGGTCACGCAGCGGGCCGTTGCCCTTGAAGGAGCCGGTGGCGGTCACCTGGGCGTCGAGGTTGTTGTTGAGCAGCACGCCCGTCCATGGATCCAGGCGAAAAGACAGGAATTGCCCCTCGAGTTCGAGCGGCCAGTCGCCGGCGGCCTGAGCGTGGCCGTTCAAGCTGAACGTTCCGGCGGATCCCGAAGAGATGCCCCGAAATTGGATGTCGTGGCCTTCACCCTCGAGTTGGATATGGAGGTCTCCGACCTCCACGCCCGCCATGTGCATAGCCTGGACGAGAGCCGAGGAATGAAAGTGCAAATGGTCGGGGCTGGCGCTCCCCTCCAGGTCGAAGCTGGCTTGGCCTTCCATGGCGCCCGCGGATCGGCCCTCCTGGCCTACCGGGGCGGCCGCGGCAGTTGCCCCCGCAACCACGGCGCCCGAGGCCTTGGGCAACGCCACGGCGAGGTTTCTGAAATCGGCAAGGGAAAAGTTTGAGCCATGCAGGCGGCAACTCAGGGAGCGCTGCGAGACATCGAGCTGCGCGCTTCCCGTTATCTTACCGCGGCTTTTCACTAGCTCGATGCTATCCAGCCTCCAGGCCGACCCTTGGATTCGAATTCCCGCCGAGAAGGAATTGAAATTCTCCCCGGCGATGTTGCCGGCTTCCACCCGGATGTTGCCGGTCCCGTCGAGGTTGGTATCTGTGCCGGAGAGGTTGGCCTGACCGCTGACCATCCCGCCGACGGGGTAGGTAATCCCCAGCACGGCTTTCAGGCCATCCATGGGCGTGCGCTCGGCGCGCGCTGCAAGGCGTAGAGGCGACGATTTTGAAAACCTCCACTCCGCGAGCTGGGTGGAGGCCTCGAAAAGTAGCACGCTGCCCGCGCGCGAGAGCTCTCCGGAAGAGACCGCGAGGGAGTCCGGCGAGGCGGCGACATTGGCCTGAAGGCTGTCCCACCTCCAACCGCGGTACTCGAACTTACCCACCCGCACGGCGCCGCGAATCTGAGGACTTGTGCGCGAGCCCGTAACCTCTCCAATCAGGGTTGCCGCAGACTCGAGCATCAGCGGAACATGCTGCGGCAGAAGGAACTGGGTCTCGAGCAGGGAGCGCCACTCTTCGAACTGCGTCGTCTCCAGTTGAATCTCGAGGCGGCTGGGGGCTTCGCCGTGCGCCGTTGACTCGACCAGCGTTCCCTTGGCGCGAAAAACGGAATGTGGAGTCCGGAGACTCGCGTCCGACAGGTTTACTGACAAGCCGTGATTCGTTTCGAGCGTGCCCAGCGCTTCGCCGCTTAGGGGAAGGGTGCCCGGAGCTGGGGTCTCAAAAGGCGAGAAATGCAAATCGAATTTCGATTTCATTTTCTCGAACTCGCCGGACCACGCGAGTTCGATTGTGCCGTCCACGCGAGATTCGGGGCGGAGTTGGGCGATGAACCGAGGCTGGCCTCGAGTGCTTTGAAGCAGGGAGGCCGCATTCAGATTTTGAGCCCGGGCTCTGAAGTGAAACTCCGGCGCCGGCCCCGCCAGCCCGACTTGGCCCTCGCCCTGTGCGCTGCCACCCCATCCGAGTACTCTCAAGTTGGAAATCGCCAGCCGCGAATGATCGGCAGCGAAGTCGGCCCAGGCTTCGAGCGGCCCGATGTCGAACTGAGCATCGCGGAACAAAAGCTGCCGGGAATAGACTCGTCCGCGCGCGGAAACTTCACCGTGACGATAGATTCCCTGGCCCTCGAGGCGGACGCTACCGTTTCGTAAGCCTGAAAGATGAAACAGCGGATTGAGACTCGACAACTCAAAACCGGTTTCAAAGGAAAAATAGGCTACGGGCTCGGGAAGGGGACGAAAATTGAATGATCCTTGACCATTCACTCCCCGAAATTGCCAGGCAAACGACGTCACCGCGACCTCATTTTGCGTCAAAGCGAAGCGGGCGGAAAAAGCCAAGGGTGGCAGCGTCTGCACAGGGTTTCGTAAGGTCACCGCCGAAGCCACCAGGTTACCTTCGTAGCGGCGGCCGGTGCGGAAATGGACCAGCAGGGCCACGTCGCGCGCGCTTAGGTCCATCGGCAGCGCCCGGTTATCCCAATAAAAGGTGGAATGCGCGAGCGTTACCCTGCCGATGCGGAGATCGATCAACTCCCGCATGAACTGTCCGGCGTGGAGGCCCACCATAGGGCCCGGCAGGTTCGTCGTGCCGTCGGGGTTGGTCCGGAGGTGCACTTCGGCGCCCTCCCAGTCCAGGCTCGCGATTCTGACCTGGCGATGCAGCAGATTCGTGGGGCTGAGGCGGAGCACGATGCCGCGGGCGGAGAAGAGCGCCGGCGCAGTGGAGGGCTCGCTTCCGTGCAGCACCAGTCCATGGAAGAACGCTTGCAAGGCGACGGGGTGAAAACCGAACTCCCCGACCTCGACTCGTCCCCCGGTGATCTCCTCGAGCTCCACGATGAGGCGGCGCTCGAGGGCCTGGCGAAACCAGTTGGTGCTCATCACGCCCACCGCGCCCAGGGCGAGGGCCACGAGTGTGCCGATGATCGCGAGGGTGATGCGGAAGTGCTTTGACATGCTTTGACCACAGTGATGAGTTACGAGTGACAAGTGACGCGCTACCTGTCTCGCACGGGCGTGGCTTCGGAGCAGACACGTCGGCCCCGCCGGACTCGTCATTCCTCACTTGTCACTGTTCCATAAAATCGCACCCGGCGGCTGGGCCTCAGCTCTTCCAGCCAACTAGCCAGAAGCTGATCGATTCGTTTCTGGACCAGGATTTCCTTGATCTGCCCTTCCACGTCTGGCAACGGAGGCACGGGGGAGCCGCGCGTGCGCGTGTAATCGGGCGTAAAGACCTCACGATAGTACGATTCAACTTCCAGGGGCGCGGGCGCGGCCTGGGGCCGCAATCGGTCTTCCACAATTCTCAAGATGATCTGCTGATTGAGCAAACCAGCCAGGACCTGTTTTTCATCCATGTGCAACGCGAGAAGAGCGGCCTGGTAGTCCTGCTCGGACGAGAATCGCTTGCGAACTCCGCTCAGTGCATCAGCCGCATTTTTTCCCAGCGCCGGATCGTGGGAAAGATCCTGCGAATCCTCCTCGAGCAACAGTTTTTGGTAGGTCAGTCGCTCGCGAACTTGGTCCAATGTCTTGGAGTCGGGCACGGGCGGCGGCCACTGGCCGTCGAGAAAACGCTCCAAGCGGTATTCGTGCTGGACATCACTGAGGGTGATCGCGAGATTGCCGATGGAAGCTACCACACGATCCAGAACTTCGGCGCGCGAAAACGAGGCGGTCGCGGTCAAAGCCAGCAAGCCGAGCGAACCAGCAAGAAGCCACCATGTCCTGTCCTTGTCATTCCTCGCTGCGCTCGGGATGATAAGGTTGCATTCAGAGTTCGCGGGTGCCGGTGCGGTCGTACCGGGCTGTCTCGAGAATAGATCACGCGCCATTTCTTGCGACCCCCTCACCCGGCCCGCGCCGGCTGATGAAAACGCCGTCGCGGGCCACCCTCTCCCCCAAGGGGGCGCGGGCAGGGAACCACGAGGAATCTGCCCATCTGCCAACCTGCCCACTGCCTATCTGCCGAACTTCCTAAAAGCTCTGACCCACGCTCAAGAATAACTGAAAGCGAGCTAATTGTTGCACGTCGATGACTCCCGGAGACGGGATGGTCTGGTACCGCGGGGGATTCAGATTGTAGCCGACATCAAAACTCAAAGGCCCCACTGGCGTCCTGTATCGCACCCCCACGCCGACCGCGTCGGAGTCGTAGTCAAGCGCATCAACGTCGCTGAGCGGGCGAGTCTGACTGAATTTCAGCAAACGCATGCGGCGGAAGGATGAGAACACGTTTCCCGAATCATTGAAGAGAACCAAACCGAGCCCTGGCTGTGGCATGCGTAGACGAAGCTCAACCGAATTGAAGAAGAGAGCGTTACCGCCGAGGGGGTATCCGGTTGTAGGATCGCGCGGTCCCGCCTGGTTGATCGAGAATCCCCGGTGTGAGTTGGTGCCACCCATAAAGAGCTTTTCCGGCAAAGGGATGTTCGCGTCGCTGCCGAACGGTGAATCCAACCCCACGCGCGTATTGCGGGCAAAAACCACGTGCGAGTTCAGTTGGTAGTAGGTGGCATATTGACTCATGAGGCGAACGAAATTCGCGTAATAGGGCCACGCCTGGGTCGGGGTCTGTGAGCCGAAATCCTTGTACATAATTCCAGCGTCGGCCAGCGCGTAGGAGCCGCGGGTGGCATCCAAAGGGTCGTCCCGGCGGTCGCTCACAAAACTGCCCCCAAATCCCGCCACGCGAGCCGGCTGCTCCAGCAGCGTAATCTCCGGCCCTGGAATGTGAGTGGGAAGATCGCGAGCCTCGACGCGCGAGAAGCTATAGCGCGCCGAGAGGGCGGTGGCAGCGCTGTAGCGCTTCTCCACCGTGACCGACCCGCCTTCCTCCACGTCGGTAAAGGTGAGCACGTCGCGGGTGACGTCCGCCAAGCCGTTAATGCGCAAGCTCAGGTCGCGTCGATTGGCCAGGTTGGGGATGTTGTAGGTCGTTCCCCCTCCGGTCTCGAGGTAGGAAAGGCGCCCCCACAGAGTGTAAGTCTGATCGCGCCCGCCCACGTCCAGGCGATGCAGGTCGAGCGAAAGGCGAGGGCTGGCTTTGAAGGTGCCTTGCGGGTTGTTGCTGCCCAACCGCTGGACCTCAAGTCCTCCACCGTAGCCTAAAGTCCAGCGGCGGCTTTCCTGCACGGCCACCAGGACGGTCTTCTCCGTCTCCGAGGCGGCCGCCTCCTGCGGAGCGATTTGAACCTGGCTGAACATCCCTAATCCATATAGATGGCTTTGTGATTGCCCGACGTTGTCCTGGCTCAATGGTTCGCCGGGGTGGATCACCAGTTCGCGGCGGATCACCCCAATGCGCGTGTGTTCGTTGCCCAGCACCACGATCCGCCGGATTCGCTCCTGGGGCCCCAGCTCAACGCTGAAATCCACATCGACTTGATGTTGCGCGCTGAGGGGCGCACTGCGCCAGTTCACCTCCGCCTGGGTATAGCCGAGGTTGGCCAGGTAATCCGAAATGGCGTCGCGATCGGCCGCTGCGCGTCCCGGCGAATAAGGCCGGTCCGGCTTGGTCAGCAGCGAGGGCCAGAGCGCCTTTCGCATTTGGCTGGAGATTCCGGAAATCGCCATTTGCCGAACCGTGGTTTGGATTCCTTCTTCCACCAGAAAGGTGATAAACCAATGATTGGCTTGCTCCCGATAATGATCGTTCAGGCGAGTCGTGACCCGGACATCGAGATAGCCTCTTGATTGATAGAGGGTAGTCAGGGTGCTGAGCTTGTTCTCTAAAAGGGTGCGGCTGTAGAGCGGCGTGCGGGTGAGAACGCCTTGCGCGGGCCGGGAAACGGCGTTCATGAGCTGTGCGCTGGGGATGGCTTGATTGCCTTCGAAGCCATAGCCCTCGAACTGACCGAGCGTGCCCAAAGTCGCTTGGAAATCGACGTCCAGGGTCTGCGAGTCGGCATGGAGCTGATGCGTCCCCTTCACCTCGGCAGCAAAGTAGCCGTGCTCTTGGAAGTAGTCTTCCAGGATACGACTGCTTCGCTCGAGCGCGGCCTCGTCCACGACGCCATCGCGATAAACGGGGAGGAGCGATCGCAATTTGGAGCGCGAAACCTTGCCAGCTTCGAGGCGCCCGCGAAGCCAGGAAGGGAGCGCTGATTCGAATCTCGAGCCTGCGCCTCGGGCTTCCTGGACGCGCACTCGAAATAGGGGCCCGCTTTCAATCTTGACAAGCAGCTTCTCATTATTGAGCTGGGCGTCATATTCGCGCTTGAGAACGCTCGCCGTGGCTTGCAGGTAGTTCTTCGATACCAAAAACTGGCGCAGCTTGAATACGCCCCGCTCCACGCGCGCGGAGGATAGCTGCTTACCGCGATGCCAGCCGGCTTCTTTGCCGAGCTTGGCCAGCGGAAATGCGGCCTGCCCCTGGAATTCCACGGCGCTGAGGCGCGCGGCCTTCCCCGGAATTACCGAAAATATCGCTTCGGACTCCAGGGTGGCGGGGTCGGGGCGAAGGCGATATCGGACGACGGCGCGGTAGTACCCGTTGGAAGCGAGTATTTCGGAGATGTGGTGCTGAGCTGCGAGCAGAAGGTCGTCCGAAATGGGCTCGCCGAGCCGCAGACGCGTCGAGGTGAGCAGCGCCTGAGATTCTACGGCGCTCGGAGTTCCCTCCACTTGGACGACGCCCACGAAGTACTGCGCGCGCCCGATGAAGACTAAGTGGACTCCGCCTTGGCCCGGCTCGCCCTCGGCGCGCAACTCGGTAAAGCGGCCGGTGGCATAAAGCCTCTTGAGGCTTTCGCTGACTCGGGAGGAGTCGAGGGGCTGACCAGCCTGCTGCGTGACCGCCCCGGGAAAGTCTGCCATCGCCAGTTGCGAATCCGAACTGAGCCGGATGTCCAGCACCGGCTGGCCCCACAGCTCGCGTTGGAATTCAGCAACTTGTGCGCTGGCAGGGCGGGGAAGGGCGAGCCAAACGGCGAGAGACAGGCACAGCCAAAGTGTGAGACAGAAAATCACCACCTCGCTTGTTGTCGCCCTCAGGCTGCGCCAAGCGTAAACAAGTAAAGTGGCAGGGTCGGCTGACAAGCTTCAAGTCTCGTGCGCTGGAATTGAGTCGACGCGGTAGATTCCCCGTGATTCCCGTGGCACTCAAGACGGAAATCGCCGTCGCAACCGGGCTCCTTGGAAGGGCGGGGCTTCAGCCCCGCCGCCTTGAGGAGTGCGACGGGTGGGGCCTTTAGGCCCTGAAGCCACTTCGCTTCAGGGGCTAAAGCCCCCAACGATAAGCCGTCTTCCATGGCGGGGCTAAAGCCCCGCCCTTCCGTGCATTCCCGCAGAAGCAGGAATCCAGTTTTGCTTTCGCGGGAAGGACGGAACTCCCTGCGTCCTCAAATCATTATACTTCTCTTCGCCTGGTTATAGATTCACCGAGCGCCGCGCTTAACCGGTCGCTGGACGGAAATCCCTGGCCCAGGTGTTGGCGATAACCTTCCGCCCAGGCCAGCCCGACGAGTTCCCCGGTGCGGGCGGCCATTTGCCGCATGGTGTCTGCGGGACCGGTGAGTCCTTGCTGCGACTTCAACCACGCCTGCTGGCTTTCGTGGCAGGCCAGCATCCGCTCTTTGCGTTCCAGCGACGCGCCAATGTCAACGAAGATTTTCGGAATAACGACGCTGCCTAAGATGTCGGTGAAGCCGGTAGGCTGAGCATAGTAAAGATGCGAGATGGCGCTCGTCGCCTGGGCAGGAGTTCTCAGGCCGGTGTGGAAGTTGGGAGCCATGGCGCCGAAACAGGCCGTCTGGCATAAGCGACTCGTGTTTTCGTGGTCGAGCATGTAGTCAGTCGGCGAGTGCGTAAACACCATACCGGGATCGATGCGCCGGACCAGTTCCATGACTTTCGAAAGCGTGCGCTTATCGTAGAGGACCAGCAGGTCCTTCTCTTTGAGGCTGGTGAATGACGCGCCCAACAGGGCGGCGGCACGCTCGCCTTCCTGCAGCCGAACTCGGGAAATCTCGCCTGCCCTCAGAACGGTGCTCCCGCAGTCCCCGGCGGTCATCGTGGCGACGTGAATTTCGGCGCCTCTGTCGGCGAGAAGGAACAGCGTGCCCGCGCAAAGAAACTCGGCATCGTCAGGGTGAGCAAACAGCGCCAGAACGCGTAGTGGTTGGGACATGGTGGGTTAGAGTGTAGCAAGTTGAGAGTCGAAAGTCGAAGGGCGGAGTCGAAAGTCAAGAGTCGAGAGTCGAGGAGTCGAGAGGTCGAAGCGTCGCAAGCCGACATGCGGCCGCTCAAGGTGCGTCTGCCCTATCCCCCGTCGTAGCGCGTGTGGTGACCAGCCCTCTCCCCCTTGGGAGAGAGGGTAGCCTGCAGCCGGCGTTTTCATCAGCCGGGGCAGGCCGGGTGAGGGGGTCCGCCCTGTGAACTGAGCAGGGTAGTTTCCCGCAGCCCCTTCCCGCGACTCCGGCTATGCAGGCCTGAACGACGCAGCCAGGCGCATCTTTCCCCACGCAATTTCGAGAACACCTGTCCCACCGCTGTCAGCGAGCGTTATCGTGACCATCTCCTTCGAGTCGCCCGCTTCCTTGAGCGTCAGCGGGACTTCCGCGATCTTGGCGCTGGGATCGTAATCGAATACCGATTTGCTCGAGAACACCAGGGTCCACTTGCCCGGCTCATCCAGGCGCGCCAGCAAGATATGTTTGCCTTTGGGAACCGTTGTGCCGCCGAAATTCAAGTCCCGATCTGATTCGAGAGTGGTCGGAGCATCGGCGCCGATTCGCCAAAGTTGACCCGGCTTGAGTTGGCCGATCATGTCGCGGCCGCGCAAGACAGGGCGCCCGTAGTCAATGGAAACGTGCGCGCCGCTGATGGTCACCTTCACGCTCCCCCGTTCGGCTCCATGCGCGATGCTGGGTATGGTGGTCGAAGCGATGAGCGCGGCGGTGGCGAGCGCGATGAGCGGCGGGGAAATCTTGGTCATCGATTTGGCTCCTTTAGTGGGTGGTCAAACTGGCCTTCTCAGCCTGCGAGAAGAGCTTGGATTCGAACTCGAGGGAAAAGTGCAGATAATCATGCAGGTAGTCCCAACCATGACCGCCGGGTCGAATGGCAAAGGTGTGAGGGAAATTCTTCTGCGAGAGGATTTGGTCCAGCAGTTCCGCCCCTTGATTGAAGCCGTAGCGGTCGTGGTCGCCGCAATCGAAGTAAATCGCCAGGTGGGCGAAGCGCTCGGGATGTTCGGCCAAGGTCAGTGGGTTATTGGCCTCGAAGTAGCTTTCATTCAAGGGCGAACCGAACGGCTCCTGGAGCACTCGCGCGTAAAAACCCCAGCGGCCCTCGGTGGGGAGCGGGTCGGGAAACTTCGGCACTAGCGCGGCGCTGTGGGCGCTCGCCGAGCCGAACACGTCCGGATGGCGCATGGCCAGATGCAGCGCGCCGTAACCGCCCATGGAGACTCCGCCGATCCCCCGCTCGCTCGCCCGGGCCAGCGTGCGGTACTTGCGGTCGATCTCCGGTACGAGTTCTTGAATGAAAAAATCCTCGTAGCGTTCGCGGCCGTCTTGCGAGTTGACGTAAAAGGTGCGGCCGCCGGAAGGCAGAATCACAATGAAGTTCGTCAGGTCGCCTTGCGCCGTGAGGCTTTCCCAAATCTGTTCACCCCCCCGATCGAGCCAACTGCGCTCGTCTTCGAAGAGGCCGTGCAGGAAGTAAAAAGTCGGATACCGCTTGTTGCCGGATGCCTCGTAGCCCGGTGGCAAAGCCACGCAATAGCTCACGGAATTCCCTAGAATCTTGCTGGCTACAGAGGCACACTCGACCTTCGCCGCGGTCTCCGGCTGCGGCCGAGCCGACAATTCCACCGCGCCGCTAAGGACGCACGCGGCCGCAAGAATGCGCAAGCCCACTCTCAGGCGATGGCGCTGTTTCACACACAACATGTTTTGAACCTTTTACCCTTTAGGAAGTCCCCGAAAAAACATTCTGACTCTTTTGGGTCTGAGAGTCAAGGACCTGCGCGGTACTCACTGTGTGTCTGTCATGCTCAGGATGACAGACGGTTAGCTTTTGTCACGCCAACTCTGGCCTTCCGGCCACGCCGCACACTTGTTTTCCGCAATCGGCCATCGACAATCGACAATCGACAATCGACAATTGTTACTGCCAGGCGCCGAGAAGGCGGCGGAGCAGAACGGCTTCGCCCAGGTGGTAGGCATTGTGGTCGGCGGCGAGCAAAGCCTCGCGCAGGATGGTTTGGCCATCCCCGTGCTGAATCTTGGCAAACAGATCCGTGGAATTATCCCCTACCAGATCGCAGAACGCCTGAAGGTCGGCGCGAAACGCCTGGAGGCTGTGGTCCCAGGCTGCCTTGTCCGGAGGCGCGGGCGTGCGCGGCCAATAGCCCTCCGGAAAGTCGGGAGACTTGTGTTTGGGGTTGCGCGAGAACTCGAGGATATCCCACTGCGCGATGCGCAGGTGCTCGAGAACCTCCCAGGCCGAGTGGGGCGCGTCTTTGGGCCTCTTGCCACGAAGTTCAGCGGGAAAATCCTTGAAAGCGGCGTCGAAATCCACGTGAGCATTGCCGCCTTTGAGCAGATTTATGACGTGCTGTCGCAGTGCTTTGTCGTTGGCCATGGTTTTCCTCCTTTTCGTTTTGCAGAGTTGAAGCCTCCGAGTTGAAACATGCCGTCGTTAGCGAGCGAAGCGAGAAATCTCGCTCTGATCCCTTTTCCGCTCCTCGTATGTACCCTGCAGGCCGTGGCGATCCCAAGGCGGCGTCGAGCCGCCGCACTCCAAGGCGCTTCGCGCATTTTCATGCGACTCCACAGAAATAGTGGATGCGCTATCCAGCGCGCCGGTTCAGGGCTGCACAATTTCAGTCGTTCGCGCTTACTGCCTTTACGGCCGAACTCGTTTGGCGCGAAACTCTCCTTCCAGCTTCCAGGTCTGGCCGTCCGGATTGAGAGCCTCGCCGATCCAATGAAAGGAATTCGGAGTGATTTCGGTAAATCTCCAGCGGGTCGGCGTGCCATCCTGACGAGTGCCGATCTGGACAATATCCTGTCCAACTCGCCGCCCGATCTGTTCATCCCGGCGGCCCGTCACCGGATTCATCCACCTGATCAGCCAGGCCTGAATGGCTGGGTCCCAGACGCGCAGCGTCGTCCCATAGTTGTTGTTGGTCTTGCCGGCATCAGCCTGGCGGTCCGCAGGGGGCGGCATAATAAATACGTCTTGAACGGCGCGGCCTTCAAGGACCCAGCCGAAGTGGGCTTCGCCCTTGAGACCGAGGGCGGAGACATCCGCCGCCGCGTAGTGTAACACGTTGTACTCCCAGCTTCCCACCAGCCATCCGTAGACATCGGCGGATTCAGGAATCTCAGGCGAGCGCCCCGGCGCCGCCAATAGCGTGAAAAAGGTGTCATTTACTGTTTCCATGGTATGCATCGTCGAACCTCCTCGTATCATCCAAATCTTGTCCCAGCTTGGAATGTTATAATCTGGTGCGGGAGCGGCATTCTTGGCGAAAATTGCGGTCGAATCAGCGGGCGATTTAGAGCGACGCCGCGCCACGGCGCCGCGCCTTGTCAGCCGCCTGCTGGCCGAGGCTGACGATTGGACGGTCGCGGACCTGGTCTGCAACGCGGGGCCCCAGGACCGTCCGTTTGAAGAGCAGCATGCCCAGGTATCGATTGCCCTCGTGCTGGCAGGAACGTTTCAGTATCGAGCTGCGGGCGGGCGCCGCGGGGCCGGCGAGCTGATGACGCCGGGTTCGGTGCTGCTCGGCAACGCGGGCGCGCCCTTCGAGTGCGGGCACGAGCACGGCGTGGGAGACCGCTGCCTGTCGTTTCACTTTGCGCCCGAGTACTTCCAAAGGATCGCCGCCGACGCGGGAGTAGGCCCCGGGAATCGCGTGTTTCCCGTGCCTCGATTGCCGGCGCTGCGGGCGCTCTCGCCTCTGCTCGCGCGGGCCCTCGCCGCGCTTCGGGACGATCGCGGAGGAGTGAATGGCTGGTCGTCTGAAGTATCGTGGGAGGAACTGGGTCTCGAATTGGCTGCGCGGACCTCGCGGCTGGCGAGCCACGCGGGCGAAGATCGGCGAGAGGCGCTCCCCAGCGCGCTGGCGCGGGTCACGCGGGCTATACGAACGATCGAGGAGTGTCGTGAAGCGAACCCAACCGTAAGCCTCTTGGCCCGCGAGGCGAGACTAAGCTCCTACCACTTCTTGCGAACCTTCCGGCAGCTTACCGGCCTCACGCCGCACCAATACGTCCGGCGTGTCCGCCTGCGCGAAGCCGCCGCGAGGCTGGTGGCGGAGCGGGCGAAGGTTTTGGATATCGCCCTCGATAGCGGATTTGGAGACGTCTCGAACTTCAACCACGCCTTTAGAAGTGAATTTGAGATGAGCCCGCGAGAGTTTCGACGCGTCCGCAGCGGTGTCATCCTGAGCCCTTCGCTTGTCATTCTGAGCGCAGCGAAGAATCTCGGTAGTGCGCTGAGGATAAACTCCGCGAAGGATCTCTGCAGTTGTCCCTAGACGTTTACCTCAGAAGTAACTGCGGAGATCCTTCGCTGCGCTTAGGATGACAAGGGTTTTGCTCTTTATCCTTAATCGCGCTTTGGGCGAAGCGCTGCGACCGCCCCGGCGCCAGCCGGTTTCGCTTCATCTTACTCCGCGATGAATAGCGTGTGCGCAAACGGCCATTCTTCGTCGAGCCATTGGCTGTCGTAGCGGAAGCCGCTTTGGCGAGCCATTTGGATAACTTCCGGGACGTTATACTTGTGGCTGCTCTCGGTCCAAATCGTCTCTCCTCGCTGGAACGCGACGGACAAGCCGGCGCCTGGAATTGTGACCGTCTGCCGCGAAGTCGAAAGGAGGTGCATCTCGATTCTGCGCTCCTCGGAATTGTAGCGGGCCATGTGGCGGAAGCGGTCGAGGTGGAAATCCGCCTCCAATTCGCGATTGAGCCGGGCCAGCAGGTTGAGATTGAACGCCGCCGTAAC
>Ga0187782_10001444_pt1 | contig 17276 bp, 13 predicted proteins | sample 0715_SJ02_MP15_2_FD_132454 | JGI IMG/M metagenome (GOLD analysis project Ga0187782, IMG submission 132454) | Tropical peat soil microbial communities from peatlands in Department of Meta, Colombia - 0715_SJ02_MP15_20_MG | ecosystem: Environmental > Terrestrial > Soil > Wetlands > Peat | place...
ACTAAGTATTCTAAGTTTCTGGCGGTCTCTGCCCCTACCTTGATGTGTTTATCCGTGTTCTCTAGCATGGTCTCAAAGCTAATCAAATCGACAGCACTTGGAACTACGTCGCTCGGATAAAGAACGCCTGTCGCAATGTGGATATTTTCTAGAGCGTCGATAAGAATGGCGCAAGTCTCAACATCGGCCCTTGTACTTTTTCTCCGTTCGCCGGTGGCAAGATCAGCAACGTTGATGCGACCGTTCCCCGTCCTCGCGTACACCCTTCCTTTCTCCATTCTCAGGTCGCGTTTCGGAGACCTGCCGTATGCGATGAATTGGCCCGGCGCCTTCTTGATGTGCTCAGTAACTACGCTCCGAGGTAAACGAACTACTCGTGTCTTGGCATCAAAGTTGCCGCCGTTTTTCGTTAAGACGTTAACAAGTTCGTCACTCTCGACCATAATGCCGGTACGCTCTAAGACGTCGAGCGATGCTTCATGAATTCTTAAGATGTCTTCCTCGGATAAGACCTCGAACATTTCTCTCCCTTCTTGGATGAGACGTGAACCAAATATTCCACGTATGGATCGGGTGAACGTCATCCAACCGATCGCAGAGATGCGTCGAAGGCGTCGATGACCTTGTTGGCTTGCTCTTCTGTCATGATGAGGGGGGGTTGGATTCGAAGTACGCTTCGCGATGTCCCTCCTTTGCCTATTAGGATGCCTCGCTTTCTCATTTCGTCCCTGACTTTGACGGTTTGTTCGACTGCGGGTTCTTTGGTCTTCCGATTTTTGACCAGTTCGACTCCGATCATTAGGCCCTTGCCTCTCACCTCTCCTATGAGTTCGAATTTGCGGGCTAGGTCCTGTAGTCTCTGTAGCAAAACTTTCCCTACTTTGAGGGCGTTGTCCGGAATTCTTTCTTCCAGCATGACTTCTATGTTGGCTAGAGCAGCGGCGCACATTACGGCGTTTCCTCCGTAAGTGGACGTATGATCTGCTGCTGTGAATGTGTTTGCGACTTCCTCTGTTGCCACTGTGGCCGCTATAGGAACCCCACTTGCTATTCCCTTAGCCATTACAAGGATGTCTGGGTTAACTCCATACCATTCAACGGCGAATAGTTTTCCGGTTCTTCCGAACCCTGACTGGATCTCATCCGCGATGTACAAAGCTCCGTATTCTTTCGTTACCTTCAGGACCTCTTTGAGGTAGTCGTCTGGAGGTACGATGATTCCGCCTTCCCCCATAACAGGTTCCGATATGAAAGCGGCTATTTCGCCTTGGGTTTGATATTTGATGACATCCGCGATGTATTTAGCACAATAGAGATTGCAACCAGGATAAGTTAAACCGAAGACGCATCGATAGCAGTAGGGGGCGGGAGCGTGTACTACCCCGGATGCGACATAGTTGCCTAAACCTGCTTTTAGCCTACCTTGCCCCGTCAAGGCGATGGCCATCGAAGTTCTTCCATGGAACGACCCCATTAGTGAAATTATGTGAGTGCCGAGTTTTCCCTTGGCCGACTGATACTTCTTAGCCAGCTTTACGGCGAACTCTACGGCCTCGGCTCCGCAATTTGAGAATAGACTTCTCTTCAGACCCTTGGGACAAATCTCCGCAAGTTTTTCCGCAAGCTCTGTCTGAGGCACATTATAGTAGTCCCAAGAAACATGCCACAGCTTCGCAGCCTGATCCTGGATTGCCTTGACAACCTTTGGGTTACAATGGCCCAGGTTGACCGCGGAGTAGCCTCCGAAACAATCAAGGTACTCCTTGCCGTCCAAATCCTTTACATACATACCCTTGCCTTCCACGAAAACGAGGGGTTCACGACCCTCGGGTAGGGACGATATGCCGAACTCGGCCTGTTTACGAATCAACTCAGTCTGCTTACGAATTAACTCAGTCTTTTGATCCATCACGCGAGACCTTCGACTGCCCGGATAGCCGTTTGTACTGTGCTTAACTATTTCTTTCAGTTACTGTCCGTGAGAGAAACAAGTTTAGACTTCTCGCAACTTAAGTCGTCAGGTTGATTTCTTCGGAAGAGGGACTGTGACTCCGGCGTCGCGTACGATCAGAATTTTTGAATCTTTACCTTTGAGACGCAGAGCGTCATCTACTGCTTTCTGCAGGCTGCTGTACGGCGTGATTGAGATCGCGCTTAGCAGCTCGGGCGGTAGGTCTGTGACGGCAAAGATTCGTGCGCGCTTTAGAATCTCCGCCATCTTCCAAGCCTTGTGAAAACCGAACTCACACGTATTCGCTTTTGGTGGGGCGCCTTTGCTTGATGCCAGAATATTGTAGAAACCTTTGTCACCTATTCCATCCGGGCATTTGGATACGAGTATCAGGATACCATCGTCTTTCAGAGCGAGTTTCACGTTATCAATGGACTTTTGAGATTGATACAAGTCTAGATCCAAGGGCGGCCTCGTTACTGAAATCACGACATCCGCCTTGCTTTCTACGGGGGCGACGTAGACCTCCTTCGCCCGCTCGACGCATTCGGTGAACGATTGTATTATATGACCCGAACTGGCGAAGCTAACCTGCTGTTCAGAGTTGAGCACCACTTGAATCGAGAATATGTCATCATATCTGTCAAACAGGTTAAGTGCATCCATAAAATCTTCATGAATTGGGTTGCCGTCGAGGGCAAGAATCCTTGACCGTTCATCAACCGCGTGCGAATGGTTCATTACGATGGACTCGAGGCTGGACAATGGGAGAAGGAATTTTCTGCCTCCCGTGAAGCCCGCGAAATAATGCGGCTCCACCGACCCAACGACGATGATTCCCTCTGCCTCGAAAAGTTGTCGATTCAGCAGAAGCTTTGTCCCTCTGCTGGTGTGACCGATAAACTTCACTTGGGCAGCATCTCTCGAATCATGCACGATAACTCTCCCACGGAACGGAGGGACTGCACCGCCGAGGATTTTCGAAAGCTCAGTCTGGGTAGGGGACCTATGCGTTCCCGTGGCGACTATGGTAGTAACGTCCTTGCCGCTCAAATCGAGTTTTTTGAGCACAATTGCCGATGGCGTTGGTCTCGTGTGGTCGTTTACGACGACTAAAATCTTTTTCTTGCTAGCACCGAATGATTCCAGAGTTCCGAAATTTGTCGGATGGGACAACGATTTTGAAATCGCAGATTCATCGACTCTCGTCTTCTTCGGTGAGACTACCTCAGTGACAACTTCGTCGGCTATGTCAAGTTTCACTAAACTCGGTCCGTATGGAATCTCAATCTTGGACACGATCGACCAAGCCTGACGCGCTCTTACCAGAGCTTTTCTCTTTCAGCACCTTTCCATCGAATTGAGGTGCATTCTCAGATTATCTCGATACGGTTCAACGATCTTATTCGAAACCTAATCCATTGCGGATATGCTCGCGAATCAAGTGCCTATCTCTTGTGCAATTACACTCCTTTTGGGCAACCGTGGCGCAGCTCTTTTCAGCGCGGCTATAGCGGGTAATTCTTCGCCGGATAGATATCTGACTAGAGCTCCTCCTCCAGTGCTCACATAAGAGATTCTGTCCAGAAGTTCATATTCACGCAGAGCGGCGATTGAATGACCGCCCCCGACCACCGAGAAAGCGCGCGATTGCGTGATCGTTCTGAGAATGGCGCGCGTTCCTCCGGAGAATTGCTTGTTCTCAATCACGCCGGGCGGACCGCTGAAGAAGACAGTACCCGCACGCTCAATTATTGTCGAGTACTCGTGCACGGTTTTCTGCCCTATGTCCTTAATGGGATCAATTACAGGCAGCGAAGACGTATCTATTTCCGCTCTGCCCGTTCCACGTTCTACGGCTAGGTCTGATGGAACTCGTAATCGCTCCTTTCCGTATGTGTCCAGTAGCCTCGCGGAAATCGGCACGTACTTGTCATAACCCAATTTAGCTATCAGAGACTCTGAGGAAGCGCCTAAGCTGTGGCCGGCCGCCTTTAACATGATCAAACCAATAAGTCCCGAGGTTAGGACGAAGTCAGCGACCCCATTCTCGAGAACGGGCTCTAACATCTCGTATTTGTCCGAGATCTTTCTTCCACCCAAGCAAAAAACGCATGGACGTTCCGGGTGATCTCTAATCTTGCTTAACGCTCCGACCTCCGACTCTAAAACTCTCCCCGCAACAGAGGGGAGAACTTCCGCAAAGCCGACCAGCGATGGTTGGGACTTGTGTGCAGCGGCAAATGCGTCGTTTACGAACACATCGGCAAGGGGATAGAGTTTCCGTACGAGCATGGAACTCGCCTGCTCCTGAGGGGTTAATTTCACCGTGTCCTCGAAAAGACGTGTATCAACCGCGAAGTATCGAGTATTCTCAAGCATGACGATTTGCCCATTAGTCATTTTCTTTATCGCCTCCCTGGCTGAACTGCCGAAAACCTCGTCGACGTACTTGACATCACGGCCGACCAAGGCGGATAGGATATGCGCATGTTCTTCCAATGGGACGTACTGATCTAGAAAGAGCGGATCTCCTTGGTGAGCAAGAACTACGACCTTTGCTCCTTTATCGGAGAGTTCTTTGACCGTCTTGGCATGTTCTCTTATTCTTGAGTCATCGGTTATCTTCTGTGTTTTCGGGTCTATTGGTGAATTCAGATCAACTCTCAAGAGGACGGTCTTGCCGCGAAACTCGTAATCGTCCATTGTTCGCATATCGTTTCCAATCATACCTCTTAACCCACCCGTGTTCGGACGCCACGTCTACGCCAGAGGCTTTTTGGGTTCGAGACCCAGGTGTTTGTTTGTCGCTGTCACTGCTTCCTGCGGGTCGGTTTGCATCTTGAGGGAAGCCCTGATGGCGTCAACGGTTTCAGGTATCGTTACGGCCTCTTGAGGTATGTACACGGCGTACATGACATCATCTCCTATGGTGCCTATGCATTCGTCGTAAACCCCAACCTCGTACATGTCGGCAGCAGGTCTGTGAGTAAATCGCGCAAATTGGAAGAATGCCGTGTTCGTTGCGAACCCATCACTCATCTTCACAACTTGGATTCTCGGATGTTTGTTGAACTCCCTTACGATCTCCTCCTTCGAAACCTTCTTTTTCGGAGTCGCGACAACGTTTATGATGTGCCCGTGCGTTATCGGAACGTGAACCAGCAATCCTGTGGCCTTGACGTGAGGCATGATTTCCATTAGGTCTACCGCCTGGTGGCTTGGAACCGGTTCCGGTTTGGCTAAATCCACATAACCACGATGAGTATCACCAGGATCGGCGCATCTGCGAATTATCGTGACTGCAATCTTCTCTACGCCGAAAGCCTTGTCCAAGCAATCGACCGTTCTGATAAGCCCAGTGGTATTGCATGAGGTAAGCAAAAGATACTTCTTGCCAATACCAGCGCTGTAGTTTGCGTAACCGTGGAAGAAGACGTCGGCAATTTCACCTTTCTCTCCTCCCTGAAAAACAGCAGATACTCCATATTTTTCATAGAGTCGTTTGTTCTTGGCCCCTATTCCACCGGGTGCAGCGTCGAGCACAATGTCGACCTGCTTTAGCAGTTCTTCGGCTGTCCCGGAGACGGGAATTCCCGCCTCGGCGAGTTTTGGATTAGCCTGAGGATCCATACTATAGAACTTGAATGGCATGCCTCGAGCTTTGAGAGATCTTACAGTTAGAGTGGGCGCGACATCTGCTACGCCAACAAGTTCCATGTCCTTTTGAAGCGATACTCCTTGCGCCAAACGGCTTCCGATAGTTCCGTATCCTATTACGCCAACCTTCGCAGTCATAGCTTTACACGCTGAATTATGCCATGGCGCGTTGACATGTTTGCTTTGTTCAATTATTTTATATGCTATAATTATCGTCACGAAATCAAGATACTGTGCGATCTATCGTACACGACCTTTTGCCGCCCTGTAATCGCCAATTGACTGTTCATTTATGGTCCGCCAAATTGAGGTCTCTTTCCGCATCGATCCATCGTAGATAGGATTTCTTCGAAGCGATTTGTAATCCCAACCTCTCAATGTAGGGTTGAATGCCTTCAACAGTCCTCAATCCTTCGTCGACTCCCAGTTGAGATTGAGCAACACCGGCTAATCCCGCTCTTGGAGGAATTATTGATGTGACAAGGTTTGGCCCCACTGCCAGCCGCAACTCTAAGCCTTTGATCCCATCGATATCTAGCGAAGCTGGCATCAACTTGTTCTGGTGAACCAGCCTCATGACCGCCAAAGTCTTCATCTCATCAATGATTGGAGGAGACTCCCGTCGCTCCATTGGGGAGCCTTCCTGCGGTATGAAGCCCATGGCTCTCACTTGGCTGGCTCCAAGCCGACGCATTGCGAAAATCGAATCAACCCTATCCGCATCATTTTCTCCAACTCCCAACAACATGCCCTCCTCAATGAGTAGACCTTCCTTCCTTGCTTCAGATTTCGCCTTCATCCTCTCTCCATAGTCTTGGCCAAGCCTGAGGGTTGCGAATAGGACCCTGTTGTGAGTTTCCTGGTAAAGGGCGTACCAGTCCGCGCCGGCCTCCTTGAGCGATTTCAATAACTTCCTCGGGAGGACCCCAGGTGAAATCATTATGCTCACGCCGACAACGTCTCGGACAGCTTTGACTAGCTTTCTTAGTAATTCGAAGTCCTTCCGTCATGTATGATTGGATCCTCTCCCATTGTCAAATCGATTAGATGAACACCCGACTTCTCAAGGGTCAGTGCCATCTCTGCCACTTCTTCCGGGTCCTTGCGATATCGAGGGCATTTCGTGTTTGCCCTCCTATAGAAGCAAAATGAACACATTCTTCGACAATACGTGGAAAAGTACAGGAATCCGTACAGGAAGACCTTGTTGTCGAAGTGTATCGCGTTTACTTTGGCGGCGCTCGCGAAAAGCGAGAGGAGATCGTCGATGTTGCGAGAACGAAGCAGGTGCAACGCTTCACTCTTTGAAGGTGGAATTCCGTCAACTGCATTAGATAGAATTTGTCCTGTCTCAAAACCTTCGGATTGACAGACCTTTTCTTCAGATGCGTAGCTCCTCCGCGTATCGACCTCGGCTTGAATACCTGATGCCAAGTACCGGCCTGTCAAGGGACACAATTATTTGGCCCAACAGAAGATTTGGGACGTGTACATGCTGATATGGGTTAGTTCCAAGACCTCTTCCTGAAAATCAGTTTTGGTTTCTGGCATAGCCTGGGGCGATATCTCCGATAACTTTCCTCCCGAAGAGTAACGAATCTGTCGAACATGCCATCACACTTGAAGAGGAAATGACTCACGGTACGAGAGAAATGGATCTCTGGACAAACAACTCGAGATTTGTTCATGGCATGTACACGTTGCCCGAACGACTCTGGTGCATGTTTTTCGAACGTTTCGGTCGACCCGAGGTTAAGTAGGTTATGTCAGAGAAACAGAATTTGAGGACTTACCGGACGACGTTGTAGACAAAGCCTCGCTGGGTTGCGCATTAGAGGCTATCGAACAAGAATAGGTTCAGCCATCATGTCTTTTCTTGGTTCGGATTGCGGAGAATTGTCAACAGTCGGAAACGGCAAGAAGGCTTCGTGTTAGGATGCGGCGGTCATAAACTCGGCACTGACCAATGCTCCGGATTTCGATGTAGCCTTCGAAGGAAAGATACGCAGAGGCTTGGCTAGCAGGAAATCATCAGCTTACTTATCGAACTACGCCTTTGAGCAAAGTAGGGATAGCGCGTAAGCACTAAAATCCCTGAACCACCTTTTGCAACTTTTTTCCATTTATGATTCTAGTTTGCTAAGCATTTGTCTTGAAAGCCCACAGGCGCTACGACTTACCCAAGAATTAATTCTAAACTCGTGCCAAAATTCCCTTTCACAACTCTTAATGCCTACGATTCTGAGGTTAACATAAGCACACACGAACCTTGGGCTAGGGCCGATCTTCGAAACGATTGGGCCTGCCCCTACTCGGGCGGTATCTCTGAGAAGTTCAGTGCAATGTCAAATCCTTCTTTCCTCGATCGATAGGCCCTAACGAGATAGTAGACCACAATTGCTAGGATGAACATGCCGACTTGGAATTCGACGTTAAGCCCTGATACCGGATATCCAATTTGAGGAAACGCTACGACAGCGCCAGTCAATATGATAAATCCGACAGCGGATGCCAAACCTCCAATCACGACAAACGGAATCGGTCCTATCTTCGCTTTAGCGAAGGAAGGCGCGTTCTCAAACCACGCCTTGCTCTTCGCTCTATAGGGGATCAGGGCCGATGATAGCCCAACTCCAATCGCGATCGGCGTAAACAAAAGTGCAGAGTTCAACAGCGCCCCTATGACACCTGTAAATACATAGAAGAGCAGAATTAACTCAGTGAGAACCGTAACCGTCAAGGCCGTCACCCAAGGTGTACGAAATCTGGAAATTGTAGAAAACTTCTCAGGAATAATCCGATCAAAGGACCAAGCAAAAATGTATCGACTACAAAACAGCATTGATTGCGGAATCAGAAGGAAACCGCTCAACCAAATGCCCAGATCGATGATCAGAACCGCCGGCGAACCCGGATAGAGGAAAGTCAGAATGGAATTTAGGAATGGGTTGGCTCCGAACGGAGATGCCGACGGATTTGCGACCGAAAGGTAAGAAATGGCATGCGCAAAGTCCACCCCTAGTGCCGGGTAGTATAACACCGCCATCCCCGTCAGCAGAATCCAAGCAACTAACGGCGCGATAAACATCGTATAAATCATGGTTTTCGAGACTGTCCTGAACTCACCGAATACCGCCGTAGGGCCTAGCCCTTGAGTATAGTAAAGTAGGATTGGAGCACCCAAAAGAGTCTGCTGAAAACTGAAGTCGTACATCGACGGCGTACTGCCCGCACCCTGCGCCTTTGCGATAACTCCCTGATACGCCCCGGTTCCCGCCACACTGTCAAACACCTTGGAAAAGCCTTGCATTGCAAGAGAACCGAAGAGCGCGAACATCAAGACCATGGCAATAATCCCACCCACAACGCATATCGTCTGTATCCTGGCGAACGTTCTGATGGAAAGTAATGTGACAACTGTTCCTAGCATCACAAACGCAGTGTCAAGGCCGATTCGAATCGCTGGCACAGATAGAGAGTTCGCCAATGCAGTCTGTCCTATGCTCGCGAGAAGTGGTTGGAGAAACACGGTTCCAGTTAAGTCCGCGTACGATGCCCCAAGTAGCAACCATGCGATCACAATTATCCAGCCGAAAGCAAACCCGATTGCAGGACTAAGCATTCTGCTGTTGGCAACATAATCAAATCCAGACCGCGGTAACATTGTACCCATCATAGCATACACGAGCTGTTGAAGGCACACCACCACAATCAGAATAATGAGTGCCGATGCGAAAATGTTCGCTCCTGGGAGAGTTGAAATTAGGGTGGCGTACAAGAACGGCATTCCCGTTGCTGGACTAATACTGCCTATTCCCAGACCAAATCCGTCCCACCAACTAAAGTTCCTGATTAAACCAGTAGCCTCACGCGTAAAGTGAGGAGCACTTTTCTGACCCAAGTCGATTCGGATATTCAGGCCACTTCAGAATTTATATCAATTTGGTACGTAAAGTAATGTAATCCGGCGATCTTGTAACTTGATCGAGTAGTCTTGCGATAAAGCAAGTAAGTTTTTGCGCGGCAAAACGTAAGCTTCGCGTTACAAAACCGTCATCGAAAGAAACCCGGGACCTCCCTCCAGCCATTGCGCCCGCCCACAACCTTCGAACGACAATGGCGCGTTAGTAACAGTAGGCAAAGACACTACGGCTCGAAAAGACTTCGTAGATTGTGATGTGAAGATGAGAGATTCACCGCTAAAGCTGCATTGCCATTGTGTTTGCTTGCGGACTCTGTTTCATGCGCTCGAAACCTTAGTTTACGCTGACCGTAGTTTGGCATTTGACGCATAGGAACCTTAACGAATCGGTCAGAACGCCTGACAGAGCATATTGAAGCTTGTTGTTGATTTTCTCAAACCAACTTTGCCTTGCAGCTTATTGGCCTCGTGGCAAGAGCGTCGAAACGCTGTGCGAATTTCCTTGGCCAGATCCTATTCGGAAGGACCGATGTTGCAGTTGCTTTCCAAGCAGCAGAGGGAGCGTATTCACCTTGCTTCTTTGAAGATCCTGGAAGAAGTCGGCGTGATGATTCAGAACGAGACCGCTCTGAACTTGGTTGCGGATCATGGCGCCGAGGTTGACGTTAAGAAGCAGATTGCACGGATCCCGCAGTATCTTGTGAATGACGCCCTAGTTAAGGCTCCGTCAACGATCAGCATGTTCAGTCGCGATGGGAAAAACGATCTAGTTCTCGAAACGAATCGAGTGCACTTCGACCCTGGATCTTCCACATACTATCTACTTGATTCTGAGACCCTTGAAATAAGGCGCCCAGTCTCGAAAGAATTGGCGGATTTCGTGAGACTTACCGACGCACTTGAGCACATTCGAGCTCAGAGCACCGCGCTCGTAGTCTCCGATGTCCCAACCGAAGTCGGTGACAGTTATCGGTTGTACATCGTCCTGAAGAACTCACCAAAGACAATTGTAACTGGATCATTCGGTACGGGAGGATTATCCGACATGAAGGATATGCTCGCGGTCGTGGTCGGAGGAGAGGAAGAACTCGCCCGAAAGCCTTTGGCGATATTCGACGCTTGCCCATCTGCTCCGCTGAAGTGGGGAGATTTCATAATTCAGGATGTGATGGACTGCGCGAAGTACGGGATTCCGGCGGAGATATTGCCGATGCCGCAACTCGGCGCAACGGGACCTGTGACTCTGGCGGGTTCGCTGGCACAATTAAACGCGGAATTTCTAAGTGGCCTCGTCGTATCCCAACTTACCAACCCTGGCGCTCCAATAATCTACGGAGGCTCACCCACGACGTTCGATATGCGTCATTGCACAGCGCGTTTAGGCGCTATTGAGACCGTCATGCTGGGTTGCGCGTACGCGCAGATGGGAAAATTCTACGGTCTTCCTACACACATGTACCTAGGCCTAACGGATACAAAGCTGGTTGACGCTCAAGCCGGATTAGAATCTGCAACCGGCATAATGCTTGGAGCCCTTGCTGGAATAAACGTGATATCAGGGCCCGGCATGTTGGACTTGGAAAACTGCCTGAGTTACGAAAAACTGGTGATCGATGACACAATATGCGGAATGGCAGAGAGACTCATCAGAGGAGTGGACGTTAACGATGATACACTTGCGCTCGATGCGATCAGAAGAGTTGGCGCAGGAGGACACTTTCTAGGCGACAAGCATACGGTTGAATGGTTCAACAAGGAACTCTTCATCCCCTCAGAACTGGTTGATAGGCTGGATCTGAAACTTTGGAAAGAACAGGGATCAAAAGATACTTTCACACGAGCGAAAGAGATCGCTCATAGGATCATCAGAGACCATAAGCCCGAGCCCCTGCCACCGGACGTCGAGAAAGACCTGGACAACGTGACTAGGAAAATCATGAAAGCCCATGGCGTCGATAAGCTGCCACTCGGCCCCTAGTTGTAGGAGCCCAGGTGTGCGCAGATAATAGGAATCATCGTTTCCGCGAAGAATTAAATCCGATCAGAACGGTCCCCGTATCGAGATCAGAGATTTCCCACTTCGCCATTCTCTTGACGTAAATATCAGCCGCCGGGGACATGGTAGCTGACACGACGTCGCAGACACCCTGAATCTCCTCGACTTCAGGAAACGCCTGGGGGCGGTACTCGAATCTTAGCCGTTTCCCCCTCGTGCAATCTGCTTTATCCTTGAAGAGAACGAAGCCTTTACCTAGGAACATAATGTTACTGCTCGAACGGAGCCTCGCTATCTCGCTCGGTTCCCAAATCTCCTCGCCGACGATCTCTTCATCTGCAGTCAGCAATAGAATCGGTCCGGGTGGATGTCGCAGCGCAGACGAGTGTTTGCCGCAGAGAACAAACTCCCGTTGTAATGCAAGGTCCACCGCTAGATTTACGATTTCAACGCCGACCGCAAGGCCTGCGTTCTTGTTTGCGTTTCTTTCTAGTTCGAGAATAGCTTCCTTGTCCCGCTCCTGAACAGACCACACATCGATGATACCTTCGACAGTGCGTAGTCTGCGAACTACGGCATCGAGAGGATCCACATCTCTTGCCCACATAGGATAGTCATTTGCTCATGTGAGAGGCCATTTCAGAAGGTTTGCCTTCTCAACCGCGACGAGAACGGGTGTGAGAACTATCGCGCAAACTATGCCAACCAGTACTCGCACGCCAGCGTCGAGAAATGTGTAAGGGATAAACATCGCTGGAAGCATTCCGGCGTTTAGTCCGAATAACGGCCCAGCTTCAAGCAAGAATACAAGGTTTCCTGTTGCCCCATCCATCTCGGTACCGATTAGTGCAATCAGACCAATCGCGGGGGCTAAGCTCTTAATGCTGCGACGTTCGCTCAAGCGAGGACCAGCAAATCTGTAAACTGGATATACTAGAAACAACGCAACCGTCTTGTCCCAATTCGCATACAAGAACACGGGTGGCCCCCAGGGATGAACAAGGAAACCGAGGAGTACGACTAGCATCGTAGCGGCCACCGGTTTCCACTTGCCTTTCGCCAGCATTCCAGCGCCGAACGCGCCTACAACGCCAGGCACCCAAGTTGCCAACCCCAAGGCAGCCGTCGATGGCCAAATTAAGCTAGAGACGAGGCCCCCAATAAAAGCGGCCAGAGGGCCGCCCAATGAACCAAGCAGAATTCCTTCGGACGGTTTGAGCAGAACTGCCGCGGACGGACCATAGGGAATTATCGGTATGGCTGCGAGAATTATGTCTAGAGCAGCCACGGAGCAAACAAGGGCAATAAGCTTGCTAAGCGGGATCTTCTTCGACGACAACGCTGCTCTTCGCCATCGGGTCTGATAACGTCACTTAAGATTATCGTATATATTGAGCCTTTACTCCGAAGAACGCTAATGTTCAAGCTGAAGATAGTTGCATGCTCTGTTTCAGCAAGAGCGGGTTGATCTTTCCTGCTGTGTACGTTAGGCCCGATCTGACGTTTGTGACTGCGAATGCGGCCGGTGCGAAGATCCCTGGGTCAATCTTGTAGAAGTCAAAGTTAGCTGCTTTGAATACTTCGTAAAATGGTCTGCCGTAATCTTTGGAGGCCGACGATGGAGCCCGATTGACGAGTTCGCTGAGTTTCTCATCATCGTCTGAGTTAACGGTGTAGAATGTCGCTCCTCCGTAGGTAATCGCGTCGTTTGTACGACCCATAGCCTTTGCTGCGTTTGGGTGTATTGGAGATATGGGAGCGTATCCGCATCCGTAGAGTATCAGCTTAGGGTCCAGTCCTAGTTCGCTAAGTCTGTGAATTCCTGACTCGACGACTCGACCGGAAATTTGGACCGCCCCCGCCATTGATGAAGTGGGAGCGACGAGAGTGTAGATGTCAACCGCAGTCATTTCGCATTCTTCGGCGATGACCTTGAGCGCCTCTTCGGTCGGGTACTTATCAGCTTCGAGCACAAGCACTGCATTTTCTGAACGCTCACTATATGCGATCTTCTGATAGAGTTCTTTTGGTTTAAGTGCGATTGCTCTTGCCGGCCCCGATCCCATAGCGAAGTAATCCTGGGTTTTTATTTGCCATCCCGCGAACTGTGCGCCGAGTGTAGCCAAGGCAGGAAAATCTGTTTCAACATGAATGCTGGGGAGCGATATCTCTCCGTAGTCCATTGTTGTGACTGAGGTCTTGCCAAGGCCGCCCAGGCATACTTCAGTCATGAACTTCCCTGCTGCAAGTCCTCCTTTGGCTTTGATTCCTAGATCAATGATTGTGGCGTCGGTGGGGTGCTTCTCAGTAAGTATTCCGAGTTCTTCCGCGTGCTCTACTCCCCACTGAATCATCTCCACTGCCCGTGCGTTCAGACCTCTTAGCAACGTTTCGTTACGCCTCTAGGTACTGTTCGCACCATTTCAGTTGCGGATTCGAAGTCACTCGGACAGATACCTTGCCTTTGCCATTCTCGTTCATGTCCCCGGAGAAAGAGTAGAATGGTCCCGGAATTTTTTCGTCCAGGAACCTCACTCTTTCTTGAATCTCTTCGAATGCAAAACTCGGCAGAATTCCTGGTACGTGTCCCGATACGATGACCTTTCCGCCTCTCATCTGTGCACCCGCTCTTCCAACGCAATCGCCGTCCGTCAGGATGGTTCCGTTGCCCATGTGAATGCCTGGAAATAGGCCCGTGTTTCCGTTGATTCGGATGTTCCCGTTTGTCATCCAACAACCCACCTCGTTGCCCGCATTGCCGTGAATGATGATTGTGCCGCCCCTCATTCCCAGGTCGCTTCCGCGGTAGCCAGCGCCTACGTAATCCCCCGCGTTACCCTTAACCTCTATCCGACCGCCCTTCATCCGCATACCGACCCACGAGCCGGCGTCTCCGGTCACAAGAATCGAACCTCCCGTCATATCCTCGCCGACATACATGCCCGCGTTTCCTTCAATTATGACCGAGCCGGTTGACATTTCGGATCCGATTCGCCTAATCTTCGATGCATTACCCACGACTCTCACCGTTGTTTCCTCACCGCCGTTGACCATCTCTGTGACTTGGAAAATATCTTCCAAAGCACATTGCCTATTCCCTTCCCAGGCTTTGACGAGCTGAATTTCCACGACGGATTTTTCCGCGAGTTTGTCCGGAGAGATCTCGTCCGCCACAACGGGAAGCGATAACTCGCGTTTGATAGTCAGAGTTACTTCTCTCAAGGGTTAGATGGCAGCCTCCACGTTGATTCGCGATGAGTTAGCTAGTTCTGAGTCAGCCATTGCATAGTTGTCCATCTGCACCGAGTAGTATTTTGTGAATGTGCTTCGTAAGTCGGACTCCACTTTGGACCTAAGGCCCTCAGAAACTATACTATCAACCCAGTAAGTGCGACCTATGGGGGTTGAAACAATCTCGCCGTTCTTCACGACAATTCTTCCATCTTTCACTGTGAATGCAGCTTTCCTCAATGCCTTTCGGACTAGTCGGAAATCTCGGGAGGGGTCAACCTTCGTTGGATTGATATCGTACACCGCAACGTCTGCGTCAGCACCGACACCGAGATGGCCCTTTTGTTTCAGGCCGAGAGCCTTAGCTGTGCCTGCCCTCGTTGCGATAGCTACCTCCGAAAAAGAATACTCTCTGTCGAGATCGGGCAAGTCGAGTTTGTTTCTCGCTATACTATTGATTCTCGCGAGAGATTTCTCTCTCGCTTTTCGACTCATCAACCACGAAATAATCTTCGGATACTTTGTGAAATCTCCTCCGTTAGGGTGGTCAGTAGTCATATACACTCGCCACGGGTCTTTTATGAGGAGGGCGAGTTCGAGGCCGATGCCCCATTGGATTGCGTTCACGTAGTTATTTCGTCTGTATCTATATGGAACGACACCGGAGCCCGTTTCAACTTCAACGTCCGAGTTCAACCATTTATTTCCTGAGAGTTGATAAAGCATGTACTGGAAAGCTCCGTCTGCCGTCATTGTTGTCGTATTCATGAATACGATCTGCCCCATGTCAACAGTAACGTGGTCATGTTTGTTTACGTAGTCAGCTATTTCCGGTGCCCCTGATCCCACGTTGTGCCATGCAGATCCCGTGCGGCCAGTGAACTGAACATGTGTTACATGTATCGACGGTTTGTTTTCCCCGCCCAGGCCTCTTACGCTGTCCATCGTGTCGATAGTGGTCTGGTAGTTGCCGATCTTCGCAAGGTCGTTCGTGTGAACGTGAATTGTGTGCGGTAAATGTAACAATTCGTTCGCCTTACATATGCCCTGAACAATCTCTCTGGGGCTTAACTCAAAGTTTGGGACACGGTCGTCTAACCCGACCAAACTTCTTCCCCATTTCCACGCCTCTACGCCTCCGGGGTTCACTATCTTGATCGCGTAGCCTTTCGTTGCACGTAGCATCCAAGCGATGTATGCCGCGCATTCCTCAACGCGGCCTTGTTGAAGGTACTCAATGGAATGCCAGTCATTGCCGAAGAGCGGAAAACATCCTTTATCAATAATTGGCGTGTCGTCAAGCTCTTCATGCGTGTGCCTCGTTTTCATGAGCGGTGTTGCGGGTTCGAAGACGGTTGTGTAGCCTAACCTGGCGTATCGGTATCCCGTCGTAAAGGTCGTGGGAATCGAATGTCCCGTACCGGCCCGAGTAATTGCCGTGTGTCTTTCTACATCCTTTTCATGATCTTCGGGTCTAAGTATTCTACCAGCGTTAACTTTGGCTCCGGCGATGTGTGAGTGAATATCAACTCCTCCCGGCATTACGATCATGCCGGAGGCATCAATTATCGTGGCTCCACTGCTAACGTTCTCCACGACTTTACCGTCTCTTATGCTAATGTCGGTCTTGACGCCTTCGATTTTATTCAGCGGATCATACACGAACCCATTTCGTATTACTAATTCGCTCATCTCTATTGACCCATCTTCAATTTCTTGACCTGCGACAGAATATCCTGGAGAATCTCCACATCCGAGTGCACTCCCGGTGGCGGTGAGACAACCGGTTTCGTCATTATTGCGACGCCGTCCATTCGATATATGACCCCGCCCGTCTCAATGCCCACGAGACTGGTTGGGAAGACAACCTCAGAGATCAGTGCAGTCGGACATTTATGCGGATCAATCGTTATGACAGGAATCTTCGCCAGATTCCTCGTCGCTTCAACCGGGAAGTTCGAAACCGCGTCAGCAGCTATAATCACGGCCGCATCGCAATCCCGGCGAGCAAGTATGTCCATAGTTGTCGTATCGCCCGGATTATAGCGCGGATAACCCTGACTCAGGTCGACCCCGAATGGGAAACCCGTAACCCAAGCCGATACTTGACATGCACCAGTGATATCGAAATGCCCTCGCATCGGAAATACTAGAAACTTCGTTCTGGCATTCAGGTCTCGTACGAGGGAGAGTGCGACGTCCACGTTCCTATGCCTTCCCTCACTCGCAGTGAGGCCGAGCCCGAAGAAGAGAACGCCAAATTCACACCCTATCATGAGTTCGGCGAGTTCTTCAATTCTCTCAGCCGGGACGCCAGCGATTACGTCCTGTTCCAACTCGTCTCCTCTAATGGCCATTCTTAGCGCGCACAAAAGCTCATAATCGCCGTTGGGCGCGACCTGAATGAATTGATCAGCCAGCTTAGCACTGTCAGTCTTCCGCACATCTACGACAACCATCGTCCTCTCCTTACGTGAAGTGCGAAATCGTCCCTTGCTCAACGCCGAGTATCGCAT
>Ga0187782_10001445_pt1 | contig 17269 bp, 12 predicted proteins | sample 0715_SJ02_MP15_2_FD_132454 | JGI IMG/M metagenome (GOLD analysis project Ga0187782, IMG submission 132454) | Tropical peat soil microbial communities from peatlands in Department of Meta, Colombia - 0715_SJ02_MP15_20_MG | ecosystem: Environmental > Terrestrial > Soil > Wetlands > Peat | place...
CGCATGCTGCTGGCCCATTCATCGGGTTTGCCGGCCTACGAGAAACTTTTCGTCAAAGCGCGCGATCACGATGAGCTGCTGTCGGCTGCGTTCCGCGTGCCACTCAAGCATGATCCCGGGTCAACTGCCGAGTACAGTGACATCGGCTTCATTATTCTGGGTGTCGCGCTCGAGCGGCTTGCCCAGGATACGCTCGATCACTTTTGCCGGCAGGAAGTGTTCGGGCCGCTAGGAATGGCCCACACTACATTCGATCCGCCCTTGCATTGGTGGTCTTCAATTCCGCCCACCGCTGACGATAGGAAGTTTCGCGAGCGCATTATTCAAGGCGAGGTTCAGGACGAAAACGCCAGCGTTATGGAAGGAGTTGCCGGACACGCCGGCCTTTTTTCCACGGCTGAAGACCTGGCGATCTTTGCTCACAATTTGCTGAAGGGAGGCGGACCTATCGTCCGTCCTGAAACATTGGCGCTTTTCACTTGCCGCGAAACTTCCCCGCCCGGCACATCCCGCGCACTCGGGTGGGACATGCCCTCATCGCCATCGCAATCCGGCAAGTACTTTTCCGATAACTCCTTCGGACATCTCGGATACACGGGAACTTCGCTCTGGATCGATCCACAGCGTCAACTGTCCGTGATTCTGCTCACGAATCGGACCTGGCCAGACTGCAAGAACGAATCCATCAAGCAAGTGCGGCCCGCGTTTCACGACGCGGTAGTTGAAGCCTTAGAGCGCAGTTGAGGTATTGTCTGGACGAAGGTGTTCATTGGGCGTAACTATCGGTCTCTCGGTACCAGAGATAAACTGGGTTGAATGCGCCTGCGTGATCTTCCAACCGAACGGATCAATCCGGCATCGCGCCATCTCGACAACAAATCCTCCTTGGATATCGTCCGCATCATCAACAAGGAAGATGCCAAAGTTGCTGCTGCGGTTAAACGTGCCTTGCCGCAGATCGCAAGAGCTATCGATGTAATTGCTGCGGCCCTGCAACGTGGCGGGCGGCTGATCTATGTCGGCGCCGGAACCAGCGGACGGATTGCAGCGCTCGATGCTGCCGAATGTCCGCCCACTTTCAACACCGGTCCCACGATCGTGCAATTTGTGATAGCCGGAGGAAGCAAAGCTCTGACCGCCGCGGTTGAGGCCAACGAAGACTCCCGCCAACTTGGGCAGCGCGAGATTGCCAAGAGGAAACCTGGCAAGAATGATGTCGTAGTCGGAATTGCTGCCAGCGGCCGTACTCCATTTACAGTCGCCGCAATTCAATATGCCCGCCGGCAGGGTGCCAAGACAGTCGCCGTCACTTGCATCCACAAGTCCCCTCTTGAACGCTCCGCCCATGTTGCCATTGTGACCGAAGTTGGCCCCGAGGTGCTTACCGGCTCCAGCCGGATGAAAGCAGGCACTGCACAAAAAATGGTGCTGAATATGCTTTCCACCGGCGCGATGGCTCGCCTCGGGTATGTGTATGGCAACCTGATGGTCAACGTCCACGTCAAGAATGAAAAGCTCCTGGAGCGTGGCATCACGATTCTGCAACTCGCGACAGGAAGCGATCGGACAACGGCCGGACGAGCACTGAAATCTGCCGGGAACAGTGTTCCCCTCGCCCTGATTATGCTGCAAACTGGAGTTAATCGTGGCGCAGCTGCACAAGCCTTAGTGGCCGCCCAGCGCAATGTTCGCCGTGCCATTGCCTTGGCACGATCCGCGTCGCAGTGCCGCTGAGTCATCCTCCGAACTGGACTGCATTCCCAGCGGTCGTGGCCTTCTGATTAACATACTTTCACTGCCAGCAACTTTGTTCCCCGCTACAATAGGGAAGCGCCACAGATTGGATGTGACCCATGGGGCTCGCCGTCTTCGATGTCGTCCCAGGGATTGAAGCTCGTATGGACAAATTCGTAATACGCGGTGGATCTCCTCTGCTGGGAACGATTCGTGTCAGCGGAGCCAAGAATGCTGCGCTGCCTGCCATGGCGGCCGCTCTGCTTACCGAGGAGCCGGTCATCCTAGAAAACATCCCTCAAGTACGCGATATCGAGACGACGCGCAAGCTGCTGTCGGCCATGGGTGCTGAGGTGGAACTCGGTTATGGCCGCGCCCAGCATCGCACTACAATTTCCTGTCGCGAGTTGGCTTCGCCGGAAGCTTCCTACGAACTGGTGAAGACGATGCGGGCTTCAACATTGGTTCTTGGCCCTCTGGTCGCGCGCTGTGGACGTGCTCGTGTCTCTTTGCCCGGGGGCTGTGCGATTGGCGCTCGTCCGATTGATCTCCACATCAAAGGGCTGGAGCGACTTGGCGCGACCATCAGGCAAGAACACGGCTATGTCGAGGCCAGCACCAAACGCCTGAAGGGCGCTGAAATTGTTTTTGACAAGATTACGGTAACCGGCACCGAAGACCTGCTCATGGCTGCGACCCTTGCCGAAGGCGAAACTCTGATGCTCAACTGTGCGCGCGAGCCCGAAGTCGCAGACCTCGCCGCCCTGCTCAACAAGATGGGAGCACATATCGAAGGCGCCGGGACGGCCACCATCCATGTCAAAGGCGTTGACAAGCTGCACGGGGCTAAGCATCGTATCATTCCCGACCGCATCGAAGCTGCAACTTTCATCATCGCCGGAGCAATCACGGGTGGAGATCTTAACGTGGCCAGCTGTGAGCCCGATCACCTGGGCGCCTTGCTGCAGAAACTGGCGGAGGTCGGAGTGAAAACAGCCGCCTCCAGCGACTCCGTTCGCGTGATGGGCGACAATCCGCTCCGTGCCGCCGACATGGTCACCGAAGAATATCCCGGCTTTCCCACTGACGTGCAGGCGCAATACATGGCACTGGCCACCCAGGCAGACGGCACCTCAATTATCACCGAAAATATTTTCGAAAACCGCTTCATGCATGCCCTGGAGATGGTTCGTATGGGCGCAAACATCAAGATCGAGGGTAGTCGTGCCATTGTTCGCGGCAAGGCTCCATTAAGCGGAGCGGCGGTTTTGGCCTCTGACTTGCGCGCTTCAGCATCTCTGGTCATCGCTGCTCTCATCGCTGACGGCGAGACCATTATCGACCGCGTCTACCATATCGACCGCGGCTACGAAAATATTGAAGAGAAATTACGCGGGGTCGGGGCACAGATCCGCCGTATCGGAGAGATTCTCCCAAAAAAGGCTGCAGCCCCGGCCGCGCGTGCATAAGAACACATGTGGCTGCGCGGCTGCGCCGTGATTCACGATTTTGTTCCGGGCATTACTATTCCAAACTCAATTACCGCAAGCACTTTCAGGTGCCGCAACATATTCTCCCCGTTCGCGTTTGTATAGTTTGTATAGGATGAGAACAAGGAGCCCCTATGAACTTCAATCGCCAAACCCGATCGTTGTTGCTCGCGGCTGTTCTCGTCGCTATGTCCAGTGCTGCTTCGGCTGGCGTGTTCATCTCGGTTAATTTCGGACCACCCGCGCTGCCCGTTTACGAGCAGCCTCCTTGTCCTGCGGAGGGTTACATTTGGACTCCTGGCTATTGGGCGTGGGGCCCCTTTGGCTACTACTGGGTACCAGGAACGTGGGTGCTGGTGCCCCAACCTGGCTACCTGTGGACACCGGGTTATTGGGGGTACGACGGGGGCTTGTATTACTGGCACCCTGGATACTGGGGGCCGGTTGTGGGCTTCTATGGTGGCATTCCTTATGGATACGGGTACACCGGCACTGGTTATTATGGCGGCTATTGGAGACAAAACCACTTCTATTACAACCAGACAGTCAACAATGTGAACGTCACGAAGGTTACGAATGTTTACAACACAACGGTGATCAACAACAACACGACAACGATCAATCGAGTCAGCTACAACGGGGGTCCCGGCGGAATCGTTGCCAGTCCAACTTCTGAGCAGGTAGCTGCGGCGCGCGAGCAGCACCTCGACCCGACGCCAGCACAGCTTCAACACGAAAATACCGCCAAGGGCAATCCTCAACTACGCGCTTCCGTCAACCAGGGACGTCCCCCGATCGCAGCTACGGCAAAGCCCGCCGAATTCACCGGCGGTGGGGTTATTGCTGCCACTCGGGCAGGCGCGCCGTACAAGCCACCTACAAACCGTCCGGTTTCGAACACCAATAACGTGCCTCGTCCAGGAAATAACGCCCCACCGGCAGCGGCAACTAACAATCCAGCGCCGCGAACCACTGTGCCTCGGCCGCCCAATGTATCGAATGGCGAGACCACAGGCCACGCACAGATGGGGCCTGGCGCAGACAATGCGCCCCCATCCAGCGTGCCGCGTCCGCCAAGTTCCTATCAGCCGCCAAGTCCTTCACACGGCAATCAGCCCGCAGTAGAAACTGCACCGCATGAAGGAAACGTGCCTCGGCCCCAAACAGCGCCTCCGGCTGGAGGCACGTATCCACGCCAAAACGAAGCTCGTCCGGAGCAAGCACCCCGTCCAGAATCCACTCCTCGTCCGCCATCTGAGCCGCGGACGGATGAACCACATCGGGAGCAACTCCGGTAAGCTCGGCGACCGAGCGAATCAAGATCAAGGCTGTTTCTTTGATTTTAGGCTGACCGCGACCTTTAGCACGGCACCATTCACGGGATCAATCTCAAACACCGCCTTACTGCTGTAGCGTGGACTGTCCGAGCGGTATTTGAAAACGCTGTACCACTGAAAGATGTCGGTATCGTATGGCGCGCCATATTTCGCCTCGACCTGGGCTGCCGTATAACTGCGGTCCGCCAACGCGAGCATCAGGTATGCGTCTTGCCGCTTCTCGCTTTTGACCGCCGCGATTTCGGAAAAAGGAAAAGTCTGCCCGTTCAATTGGTAGTCCACGATCGCCGCCTTGTTCCGGCGGAAAATCCCTTCCTGCACGATCTCGTCAATTCTTTGTGTGACTTCGCCCTCTGTCGTCGGCTTATCGCCAGAGCACCGGCTCGCATCTCGCCTGCACTCCGCCCCGAGTTCGCTGGCGATGTAGGTACGAAGCACTGTGCAATGTTCGAGGATCGCTTTGATTCCTTGCTCTCCGGGCAGTGCGGCGGCCACGGAAAGATAAGGAACCATCTCACGCCAATCGAAGTCGTCGGCGGAAAATCCCGTCATCGTAACAACGACCTGGGATTTGTGAACATCGGATGCCTCCAGCGGAAGCACAAATATGGCGAGCAGGAAGGAGCTCGAAAGCAGGAAGACTGAAATTTTTGTGGCCACGACCAAGACCCAGATCATAGCCCATTGGGATACAGACCGGCTAGTCACTCCCGTAGCCTTATTCGGTCAGGTTCTCTTCCCGAGCCTGTCTGCCCAAATAATAATCAGGCATTCGCGCCGCAGCATTTCTTGTATTTTTTGCCCGAGCCACAAGGACAAGGATCATTGCGCCCTACTTTGGCGCTGCCGCGTACGACTTGCTGCACCGGTTGCATATCACCGGAACCAGCCATGCGGGCCTGTTCTAATTCACGACGCTTGCGGCGCTGGAAGGCTTCCTCAATTTCATCGACTGAGGTTGCTACATTGCGCGGCCGCCGTCCGTTTCCATCTCCTCCCGCGACTGCAAGCGCATCTCCCTCGCCAATCGGGGCCGGCCTGGCCGTAGCCATAGCGACCTCCGGCCGCTCCAAGACCTGCATCAGGTAGAGATATCTCACCGTCTCTTCCTGGAAGCGCTGCATCATGTCTTCGAACATGTCGAATGACTCACGCTTGTATTCGACCAGCGGATCGTGCTGGCCGTAGCCGCGCAGGCCGATGCCTTCTTTCAGGTGGTCCATGCTAAGCAGGTGATCTTTCCACTGCGAATCGAGCACGCTCAACATGATCATGCATTCGTGATAACGCATTGCATCCAGCCCGATAAGGTTTTCCTTCGAATCGTAGCGGGCTTTAAGCTTGTCGAAAATCGTGTCGCCCAATTCCTGCCGGTTGAGTGTTTCCGGTTTTATGCCTTCGGCGAGAATGTCCACACCGAAGCGCGTGAAGATCGCATCCTTCAGGCCCTTGACGTCCCAATCGGCGGGATGTACTTTCACCGCACAGAATTGATTCATTAATTCGCCGAGGATTCCGGCGACATAATCCTCAAGAATTAGCTCCTTCTGATCGACGCCTTCCAGCAACTGGCGGCGCAAGCCATAGACAGCCTCACGCTGCTTGTTCATCACGTCGTCGTATTCGAGCAGGTGTTTACGGGCTTCGAAATTCTGCGCTTCGACGGCCTCTTGTGTCTTTTCGATTCGCCGCGTGATCATGCGCGACTCAATCGGCACGCCCTCTTCCATGCCCAGGCGCTGCAGCAAATTCGAGATCCACTCCCTGGCGAAGATGCGCATCATGTCGTCTTCGAGGGACAAGAAGAAACGCGACGAACCGGGATCGCCCTGACGTCCGGCACGTCCCCGAAGCTGGTTATCGATACGGCGGGCCTCGTGGCGTTCTGTACCAAATATGTGCAGCCCTCCCACCGCCACAACTTCGTCGTGCTCTTTGTCGGTTTGGCGCTTGTAACGATTGAAGATCTCAATCCACTGGTCAGTCGGAACTACGTACTCGTTACCGCCGTAGTACCAGACGGTGCTCTTGCTGTCGTCCACGGCAGCCTGCACTTTGCCTTGCGCTGCCCGCAACGGTTGCGCAATTCCTTTCTTCACGCATTCCTGCTTGGCCATAAATTCCGGATTGCCGCCCAGTAGAATGTCGGTTCCGCGGCCCGCCATATTAGTGGCGATCGTCACCATTCCTTTGCGCCCGGCCTGCGCCACGATCTCGGCTTCTTTCTCGTGCTGCTTGGCGTTCAAGACCCAATGTTTTATGCCCTTCTTTTTCAGCAGGTCGGAAAGTCGCTCGGATTTTTCAATCGAGGTTGTGCCAACCAGGACCGGCTGCCCAGTCGCGTTGAATTTGTGAATCTCGTCGGCGGACGCGAAATATTTCTCTTTTTCCGTTCGATAAACTACATCGGGGTGCTCAATACGAAGCAATGTGCGGTTGGTCGGAATCACCATGACTTCGAGCTTGTAGATCTTTTCGAATTCGGTCGCTTCGGTTTCGGCCGTGCCCGTCATCCCCGCCAGCTTTTTGTGCATGCGGAAGTAATTCTGGAAAGTGATAGTAGCCAGCGTCTGGTTCTCGCGCTCGATCTTAACGTTTTCCTTCGCTTCGACAGCCTGGTGCAGGCCATCGGACCAGCGGCGGCCCGGCATTAGGCGGCCGGTGAACTCGTCAACAATAATGACCTCGCCATCTTTGACCACATACTCGACGTCACGGTGATACAGCGTGTGCGCTTTGATGGCGGTCTCAACGTGGTGCTTCAGCGCCCAGTTCTCGGGATCAGCAATATTTCCAATTCCGAGAAGCCCCTCGACTTTTTCCCACCCTTCATCCGTGACGGTAATGCTACGGTGCTTCTCATCCACAACGAAATCTCCCGTAAGCTGCTTGGGCTCTCCGGGAGCCACATCAATCTCTTCACCTTTTTCCAGCTTTGGAATAATCCGGTTAACGCGGGCATATTTGTCGGTCGATTCTTCGCTGGCGCCCGAAATAATCAGGGGCGTTCGGGCTTCGTCGATGAGAATCGAGTCCACTTCGTCGACAATCGCAAAATTGTGTCCCCTCTGCACACAATCGCGCAGGTCGAACTTCATATTGTCGCGGAGATAGTCGAAGCCAAACTCATTGTTGGTACCGTAGGTAACGTCGGCGGCGTAAGCTTCCCGACGCTGCTGATCATCGAGATCATGAACGATCACTCCGACCGCCAAACCCAGAAAGCTGTAAAGTTTTCCCATCCACTCCGAATCGCGCTTTGCCAGGTAATCATTAACAGTAACCACGTGAACGCCGCGCCCACTAAGCGCATTCAAATAGACGGGCAGGGTCGCGACCAGCGTTTTGCCTTCGCCGGTTTTCATTTCAGCGATCTTGCCGTGATGCAGGACCATACCGCCAATCAACTGCACATCGAAATGCCGCATGTTCAGTACGCGCCGTCCAGCTTCGCGTACAACAGCAAACGCTTCCACTAAGATCTCGTCGAGAACCTCATTGATGGCCGCGGCTCGTTGCTCCTCCAATTCCTTTGCGCGATCGGGATCGGCATCGGGCTCGTCCGGAATCTTGCTCAACCGCTCCTGCATGCGTCGGCGAAACTCATCAGTTTTGGCGCGGAGCTCTTCATCGCTCAATTTCTGCATCGCCGGCTCGAGCACATTGATAGCCTCAACTCGGGGCGCAAGACGCTTGAGTTCGCGCTCATTCTTGGTCCCGAAGACCTTGGCCATTACGGTGTTAATCAAATGCTTGAATCCTTCGGCGGGCGGGTGGACCCGTATGTTTAGAAGCCTAGCATATTAGATGCCGCCTCAGCAGCTTAGTCGCGAACACCAGTTTCATGTAAGATTTCCCGCTGATCAATGTCGACCTTCTACGATCTGTTCTGCGATTGCGCTAAGCGCTGGCCCAATAACGTCGCCGTGGAAATTCAACATCGGGAGAGTGTCGAAAGCTATACCTACGCCGAGCTGCGCCGCATGGCGGAGGCCATCGGCCACTGGCTCAACGAACAATCTCTTGAGGGTGGAGCCAGGATAGCAATTTTCGCCGATAACCACCCGCGCTGGGTTGCGACCTATCTGGGCATCATCGCAGCAGGATATGTAGCTGTACCACTCGATACCGCACTGCAACCCTCTCAGGTCAAAAGGTTGCTGCAAGACAGCGGAAGCTCGCTGCTCTTCTGTGATCAGAAGCATTTGCCAGTCAGAGAAAAGGTGCCAGATTTGACCCTGGGCATTGTGCAGATGGATGCGCCAGCTGGCGACAACACCCGCGTCACAGACTTCGTGCCTGTTGCTTCAGGCGACGATGATCTCGCCGCCTTGCTCTACACCTCCGGCACTACGGCTGATCCCAAGGGCGTGATGCTAAGCCATGGAAATCTGATGGGAGAAGTGGAAGCGATATTCGGCTGGGCGCACATCGGCCCCGAGGATGCCCTGCTGGGAGTGCTCCCACTCTTCCACGTCCTCTCGCAAATGGCCAATCTGCTGCTCCCGCTGGTCAAAGGATCTCGAGTTGTATATCTCGAGACTCTCAACACGACGGAACTGCTCCGTTCCCTCACCGAAAGGAAGATCACGGCGCTTGCCGTGGTGCCGCAATTCTTCTACTTGATCCACGAAAGAATTTTCAAAGAAGTTTCTCAGCGTGGCACCGTCGTCAGAGCTGCAGTCAGGCTGCTGATGGCCATTACACGTCTCTGCAGAAAACTGGGCTGGAATTCAGGGAAGATCTTTTTTCGCAAGATCCATCGACTATTCGGTGGCAACATGCGCTACCTGGTTACCGGCGGATCCCGTTTCGACCCCGAGATTGGGCATGATTTCCACTCGCTGGGACTCGACATACTGCAGGCCTACGGGCTGACCGAAACTGCAGGTGGCGCCTTTGCCACTCCGCCCGATGACAACGTAATCGGCTCTGTCGGCCGCCCGCTTAGAGGTGTACAGGGCAAGATTCTCGATCCCCAACCTGTAGAAGGAGTCCCTGAGCCGGTTGGAGAGATCGCGATCCGCGGGCGCCTTGTCATGAAAGGTTACTGGCACCGTCCTGAGACCACTTCTGAGGTCCTGAAGGATGGCTGGCTGCACACCGGCGATCTCGGTTACTTTGACGCGAATGGGAACCTGTTCATCACAGGACGCACGAAAGAAATTATCGTTCTCAGCAATGGAAAGAATATTTATCCCGAAGAAGTCGAAGCCCACTACCTAAAATCGCCCTACATCCAGGAGATTTGTGTCTTGGGCATCGAAGCCACGCCCGGCGATCCTCGATCGGACCGCTTGCACGCGGTCATCGTGCCTAATTTCGACGTACTCCGCCAGCGAAAGATCGTGAACGTGAAGGAAGTTGTCCGGTTCGATGTGGAAGGGCTCTCAGCCCAATTGCCGTCCACCAAGCGAATCGGCAGCTACGAAATATGGCAGGAGAATCTACCACGCACGACTACCCGCAAGCTGAAACGTTTTGAGATCGAGCAGCGAGTGAAAGTGAAGAAAGCCACCGAAGCTCCCGTCCAGGCGGACAAGCCGTTAAGCGCCGAGGATTCCGCTTGGCTTGAGGCACCGCAGACCCAGCCCGCCCTGGCCATCATTCGCCGGGCTTCCCGCACCAAGTCGCAATTCATCCGGCCGTCAGACAATCTGGAACTTGATCTCGGTCTTGACTCTATGCAGCGCGTCGAGCTTCTCGCCGCGTTAGAACAAGAGCTTGGGACCAAGGTTGAGGAATCACGCCTGGCCGAAGTCTATACCATACGAGAGCTGGTTGATCTGGTGCGTGGCAGCGGAACCACCGCAGCATCCAAGCCGTTCGCCGGCTGGAAAAGCGTGCTGCAGGAGCAACCCACCGATCCAGAAGTGCTGACCCTCGCCAAACCGCAGCGGATTGGGGAGGCATTCTGGTATGCGCTCACGCGCATGATTGCGATGTTTGCCCTCGATCGCTTCCATCTGCGCGTGAGTGGTCTGGAAAAGCTTCCGCGCGCTGGTCCGTTCCTCATCTGTTCCAATCATCAGAGCTACATTGATCCGGTGATCATGACCAGCGTGTTGCCATGGCGTGTCTTCCGGGACATTTTCTTCGTCGGCACCAGTGAACATTTCGGGACAGGGTTCATGCGCGTGCTGGCCCGATGGCTGCGCATCATGCTAGTCGATCCCGACGTAAACCTCATACCCGCCATGCGGGCCGGAACTTTCGGCTTGCAACATGGACGAGTATTGATTCTTTATCCAGAAGGCGAGCGCTCCATCGATGGCTTGCCCAAGAAATTCAAGAAAGGGGCTGCGATTCTTTCCATCCACAATCAGGTGCCGATCATTCCGGTGGCAATCGAAGGTTTTCATGAAGCCTGGCCACGCGGCCGGCGTTTTCAGAAGTTCGCTCTATTGCAAATCAAGTTTGGCGATCGTATTTGTCCTCCAGCTGAATCGCAAGCTTCAGAATCTGCATACGAGACACTCACAGAAGAATTGAGGATCCGAGTTGTCGAGATGTGGGAAGAACTGCGGAAAACGGCTCAGGCGCGATGAGCAGCGGACTAAACCGGTCATAAGTTCTGCAACTGAGCTGAGATTTCGATAGCGGTTAGGGACCATTCCTGGCTAAATGCTAGGTGCTGAACGCCAATGGCTGCTCTTCACACCCACTCCAATGCGCCTTTTTTCCAGATCCAGATGTAGCCGACGATTAGGATGGCCAGGAAAATCAGCATCTCGATGAGGCCAAACACGCCCAACGCTTTGAATTTCACCGCCCAGGGAAAGAGGAAAATAGTTTCAACGTCAAAGACAACGAACAAGATAGCCACGATGTAGTAGCGTACCGTGTAGCGGCCACGCGATCTGCCGATGGGATCAATCCCGCACTCATAGGGCATCAGCTTGGTGCGGTTCGGATTTTCCGGGCGCACGAGTTTCGCAGCGATCAGCGTGACCGGAATCAGCACTCCGACTATGGCCACGAACAAAAAGATAGGGACGTAATTCTGGGGCATTAAAGCTTCCTGGATTTGGACCTAAACCGATAATAGTAACGCCTGCTGCCACGGCCTTCAAGGATGGTACTTGTTTATAATCGGTTTTCAACCAAAGGCTCTTCTTGGCACTGGACGAAAAAATCTACGAGCAGCGTCGCGAGAAGCTGAAGCAGATTGAAGCGCTCGGGCAGCAAACTTACCCGACCAAGTACGAATTTACGCATACGATTCCCGACATTCTCGCCTCGTACGGGGACAAACCCGCTGAGGACTTGGCGAAATCCCGAGTCAACGTTCGCGTACCTGGGCGAATCATGGCCATCCGGCTTATGGGCAAAGCAGGCTTCGCCCATCTCCAGCAGGGTGGACAGAAGCTGCAGATTTACGTTAAGAAAGATGCGGTCGGCGAAAAAGGCTTCGACCTCTACAAATTGCTGGATTTGGGGGATCACATCGGGGTCAGCGGATATTTATTTCGCACCCGGACTGGCGAACTTACCGTTCATGTCGAAGAGATTACCTTTTTATCGAAAGATCTCTTGCCATTGCCTGAAAAATGGCACGGGTTGACCGACGTCGAATTGCGCTATCGGCAGCGTTATGTCGATCTCATTATGAATCCGGAAGTGCGGGAGGTTTTTCTCAAGCGCAGCCGGCTGGTGCAATCGATGCGCCGTTTTCTCGATGCGCAAGGATTTATCGAAGTTGAAACACCCATGATGCAACCCATTCCGGGAGGCGCGGTGGCACGGCCTTTCGTCACGCATCACAACACGCTTGACATGGATCTGTATCTGAGAATCGCACCAGAGCTTTACCTGAAGCGGCTGACAGTCGGCGGGCTCGACCGCGTCTACGAAATCAATCGCAACTTCCGCAACGAAGGCCTGGGATGGCGCTGGAATCCTGAGTTCACCATGCTCGAGTTTTATCAGGCTTACACCGATTATCGCGGGGTAATGGATCTGACGCAGCAGCTCATCATTCAAGCGGCCCAAGACGTGACCGGTGGAACAAAATCAAAATGGGTGGACCGCGAAATCGACTGGTCGCAGCCGAATTGGCGACGCCTGACGATGCGCGAAGCAATCATTCATCACTGGCCGGAGCAAGCGGGTACCAGACCGACGATAGCGGATTTCGCTACTCACGATTCCGTGAAGACGCTGGTCGAGCGCTTCAACTCGGCCCACGCGCACGTTGCGTACGATCCTAACGACCCGCCTGGAAAGACAATTGCCAACCTGTTTGAGGCCGTTGCGGAGGAACACCTTATACAGCCGACCATTATTTACGAGTTCCCGACTGCAGTTTCACCTCTTTCCAAGCAGAAGCCTGACGAACCGGACTGGACTGAGCGCTGGGAGATCTTCGTCGGAGCAATGGAAATTGCGAATGGCTTCAGCGAGCTGAACGATCCTGAGGACCAGCGCCGGCGCTTCGAGCATCAACTCAAAGAACGGGAGCGCGGCGACGAAGAAGCCCACCAGATGGATCTCGACTACATCCGCGCGCTGTCCTACGGAATGCCGCCGGCCGGCGGCGTGGGCGTGGGTGTCGATCGGCTTGCTATGCTGCTCACCGGCTCACAAACCATTCGCGATGTGATTTTGTTCCCATTGCTGCGGCCGGAAAAAACCACCCCCACAGAGGGCACCGAGAAGAGCTAACGCTAGTCATCCTTCATGGCCTTCAGGCCAAGAAGGATCGATTGTCTGTGGAATGTAAATTCTCGCCGCACTCCGAATAGACGGTCGTCAGTGTTTCCAAGGGCGATCGATGACGAGCTCTGGATGCTCTTTGCGAAATGATTCGGTGACTGTGCAATTCCAGCAGACTGGTCGTCCGGAGGCGAGTTGCTCCGGGAGTTCTTCCGCCCGCAGTTGGTTCCATTCGATGATCTTTCCATCAAAACTTATCAGCCCGGGGCTGTGATCCAGATGGCTCAACTCGGTGATCGGCCGCCCGCAGTAGAAGCAGGCTTTTCCCTCATACCATTTCGAAGCAATCGTCCATACCGAGTGTTTTTCAGGATCGGCGAGTAGCTCGTTCAGGCAGGCCTGATCACAGTCTTGTCGCTCCGGCCAACGCGTGCAATTGCGTAATTCCACATGTTGTTTTCCTGCAATTGCCCCCAATGCTGCTTTTCCCGTGGCTACTCTTACTGCCACAGTCTTGTGAGTTTCAGGACAAGTCACCAGCATTTTTCCAGAAAGCCTGCGTAATACGGCTCCGCTGAGCAACAATCGGTGAACCACATACGCCACGGCTAGAACGGCCAGCGCGGCCAGCAACACAAGGAGCACATCCAATGCGGGCGCCATAGGGCCTCCTCACAAGCACACCTGCAAGCAACATAACGCCTGTCTGACCATCTCGATGTGATACCGGTTACAACCAATTGTGACACCTGCCCTAATTTGCACTTCTTTGAACCGCTCCGCGGCCAACTTAGTTCCACAGTCTTACCGATAAGCGTCACTTGTTGGCTCTCGAACAACCCCTGGAGAAAGCCGCCAAAGCTCTCGCGCTTGAGGTGAAGTGAAGTCTCGCTGCATCTCGCGAGGTACTAGAAGGATTGCCCACTAGCGGCTACATTAAAGTGGGTTTTCTAAGCGGTGGCGGCGCTACCGTAGCTTGATCATACAAGCTGGGTCGGTAGCGCTTTGCTGTTTATTCTTCCGACTTGATGTTCGACCTACTGCTTCGTAGCAATCGCCAAATTCTTTCGCAATTGCTCCAATTCGCTTCTATCAAGAGTTCCGTCGTGATCAGCATCTGCCTTGTCGAACTGGGCCTCCATGTAGGCTGTAAATTCCTGCTTCGAGACCGTCCCATCTCGGTCTGTGTCAAGGGCGGTCAGCGATAGCTTCGCTCCAGACGGATTGCTTGAGGTCTTCTGACCAGAAGCAGTCGTGATACCCAGAACCGCTCCTATCAGCAAAACGGTCCCGAGTGTCCACGCAAGCATGGTATTAGTTTTCACAATGTCCTCCAGGGGAGAAATGGTTGTCGCACCGAATCTTGCATCAGCGCGGAAAAGAATCACGATCTTTCGATTACGTATTGAGTTCTCTGCTCTTCTTCCAGAATCCCTGCTCCCCATGGAGGATAGCTTGGAATGTTACGCTCCTTGGCGCGACATGGGATTCGCCCCACCAAAGCTGAGAAAGCTCACTGTGCCAACGTGCGAATGCAGGCCCAGAGGTCGATCCGTACGGAAATACTTCTTGTAGGCTGCAATCCAATCAGTGGCGATGTCGCGCTGGGCTGCAGATAAATCGAGATCACCATCGCAGACCATTTCGTGGAGGCGTTCTTCCAAATCATCCTTAACGTGCGCATTCCATGTCCGGGATGTATAGGGTTCGGGCCAAAGGTTGCCGATGGCTTCCACACCGCCCAATCCAGGAGCAATCAGGTAGTCGATCTCGTAATCGCCTGCTTGAGCGTTCATGATTCCATATCGCCGAAAGACCTCCTGACGCAGAGACGTTGATACTTCTGCGACGACTTCTTCGTGAGCCATCGAGCAAACGTCGCTGACGGCAGTACCTCTCCGCGTTGCGCCTGGTGTAAGGCTGCGGTCCGGGAGCACGTCGGGCTCGAAAGCAGCAGCGACTGAGTCTGGTCCGCGTGGTGTGGAATGGTGGACCAGGAAGCTGCTAGCCACTGCGACAATAAAAACCGCTGCGCCGATAAATACCGCCGGGCGCCTGACAGAGATAAGGTTGAGAAAACGCCGCCACGAAGTCACCTCCTGTTTAGAGGCTAGTTCTGCTAACCGGGATTGAAGTAGCGCATGCGGGCCGGAGATGGAAGGCAATTGAGGATCGAGAGTCTGCCGATGAGTTCGCGCAAAAGCTGCAATGGTCCCTTCGATTTCCCCCATCCTGCCGCGGCAACCCCAGCACGAGACCAAGTGGGCGCGCACTTGAGCAGCACGGCGGGTTGAGAGTTCGCCATCCGCCGCCAGAAGCATTTCTTGGTCCGACAGGTGAACATCTTGGTCCGGCATCGCTCTACCTCCCGTCGGCACGGAGCAAACGTGCCAATGATCGCGTCAGCGATATCGATACGGCTCCCAAAGACATCCCGAGTACCGCCGCTATTTCCCGATAGCGGAGGCCCTCGGCTCGCAGCACGAGGCAACACTGATCCGCTTCCGGGAGGGCACGCACAACGGCGATTAGACGGTGTCGCCTTTGAGCCGACGACAGCTCTTCTTCAGGATTCGGTGATGGGTCTGACTGCTCTTTCGCGATGGTCCCGTCGGAGATTGTCTTCGCATCCAATCTTTGGTTCGCATAGAGTTGCTTCAGCCCGAGATTATGGGTGACGCGGAAGAGCCAGCCGCGAAGATTTGCCCGCGATCTGCGCAATTGGAGATGCCGAAAAAGAGACAAAAACACTTCCTGGATGACTTCCTCCGCATCGTGTAAGGGAATGCCCAACGAGAGCGCGTATCGTAGAAGAGGATCGCGAAAGTGCTCATAGAGCTCCATCACTTCGCGCTCGATCTCCGACGGTTTCGCGGAAAACGCGGCGTCAGCGAGGGTTGGGAAAAGCAGTTCGCCAATCGAATCCAGAGAAGACATTTGCTCGGTCTCTAGAGTGTATATTCCATTTCCCCGCTTTCTGTTCAAAGTTTTTCGCAACATCGCGCGGTGTTCTATCCCCCGCATATCGTTGACAATTAAAGACTGAACAAAACTGTGGGAAACGGAATTTTCAGTAAAGGGGGGAAAAAACTACCGTAACGCCGTCGAAGGTTCGGCTATGCGGAATAAGAGGCATACTTGCTAGGAAGCCTGCGGGACCCGATTGGGCAAGGATCAAAGATGAAAAGGACGCTGACAATTGCAGCACTTTTGTGGTCTTTTCCCATGTTTGCCCAAAGCAACACCGGGGAACTGCGTTTGACCGTCACCGATCCCTCTGGTTTAGGCCTGAAGAGCGCGGTTGAGCTCGTCAGCGAGGCCAACCAGTATCGCTATACATTCACTACCGACGATCAGGGTAAATTGGATGCCAAGCGACTGCCCTACGGAATCTATCAGGTTCAAATCCAGGCGCCGGCCTTTGCTCAGGCTTCCGAGCCGGTGGAAATACGTTCCGCTCTTCCCTTGGACCGCACGATTCGTCTGAAGGTGGCTTCAGTTTCCGAATCGGTGAACGTCACCGCCTCCGCCACATTGGTCGATCCTTATCGCGCAGGTTCGGTCAATCAACTCGGTGCGCAGGCGATACAGGACCGATTGACGGCACTGCCTGGCCGATCCATGCAGGACCTGGTGAACTCTCAACCGGGCTGGCTCTACGAAGGCAATGCGGTTCTTCATCCGCGCGGATCGGAATATCAGACGCAATTTGTGGTGGACGGTATACCGCTCACCGACAACCGTTCGCCCAGCTTCGGCCCGGAGGTCGAAGCCGACGACGCCGAATCCCTCACGATTTATACCGCCGGCATTCCCGCGGAATTTGGCAGGAAAATGGGCGGTGTGGTGGAGGTCAATACTCTCAAGAACCAAGATCCGGGATTTCATGGACAGCTCACGCTTTTCGGCGGTACCTATGATACGGGCGCGGTCAGTACCGAGGACCAATATACGTGGAAGGGGAATACGCTTGGCATAAACGCCTCCGGCGACATGACGAGCCACTATCTCAATCCGGTGGTCCCTGAAAATTTCACCAACAACGGTACCTCC
>Ga0187782_10001446_pt1 | contig 17268 bp, 10 predicted proteins | sample 0715_SJ02_MP15_2_FD_132454 | JGI IMG/M metagenome (GOLD analysis project Ga0187782, IMG submission 132454) | Tropical peat soil microbial communities from peatlands in Department of Meta, Colombia - 0715_SJ02_MP15_20_MG | ecosystem: Environmental > Terrestrial > Soil > Wetlands > Peat | place...
CCGGCACCGTTTCCGGTCGCTCGTCAATTGATTCAGCACCGTTGAGAGAGCTGCGATGTCTCCGCAAGGATAAATGAGACTTGGATCAACAGGAGCAATCAAGTCCCGTGCCGCACCCACACGGTCGCTCGCAACTACCGCGCATCCGCAAAGGCTCGCCTCGTTCACCACAACCCCGAACGCTTCGTACGATGAAGGCAGAACCAAAACGTCCGAAGCCGTATACACCCTCGCCAGCTGCGATTGATTCACGAAACCCAGGAACCGGGAGCGCTCCGCAATGCCGAGTTCCGCCGCTTCCTGTTCCATCTCCGTTCGCAGCGGCCCTTCTCCGGCAATCACCAGGAACGCATCCTTCGACTCCATCTTTGCAAAGGCTTGCAACAGATCCTGCGGCCGTTTCCAAGGCTGCAGTTTGGCGCAGTACAAAACCACGGACGCTCCCGAAGGTATCTGCCAGGAAGCTCGCACTTCTTCCCGGTTTACCTTCGCGGATTGCTTCAGCCACCAGTCGTTGTCCACGGGATAAGGCGTAAACGAGATCCGCTCAGGTGGCACTCCCAAGGACAGCATCAAATCCTTCGTGCCGCTCGAGGGCGCAATCACTTGCGTCGCGAAACGGTACAAGTAGGGCCACAATAGCCTCTTCAGCGGCCGTTTCCACTCCCGGCCGTCCATGGAGTTCAGCGTCGTCGAATCCGTCCCAAAAATGAAGGGGCTCCGGGACAGCCAAGCCCGCAAGCGAGCGATCCAGAAGGACGCGCGGACATAGCCGGTGTAGCAAAAGACGGCATCGAAGTTTCCGTCGCGAATTAATTTCCAGAGTCCCGGATTGTTGAGGCCAAAAAACGACTCGTCGCCCGATCCCTTGTTCGGAACGTGGATCCAGACATATCCGTCGAGAAGCGGCACGTCCCACTTTACCGTCGCGCCAAACTCCGGGTCGTGGCCCTCCTCCGCACCTCGTAATGAGCAGTACGCCACCTGCAAGTCAATTCGCGGATGCCGCGCCAGGCAACGAAAGAAGGGAGCTGTGTATTGCACAGGGTGCGAGCACACAGCCAGCACGCGATAGCGGCGCTCAGCCACACTTCACCTCAACGCGAAACCATTTGCCTGTGCGACAGTTCTGACTCACTTGACGCCGACCAAATCCCCAAGAAAAGTATACCGCTCCCTCCCCTCCGCTTTGTTTTTCTCGCTGACTCGTGCATCATGACCGCAAATGGATCAGCAACCCAACCCCTCGGCTGACAAAGTGAAACAAATCGCGTTCTCGTGCTGGCTGCTTCTTGCGACCGCCTGGTACGTTCACAGATTCTCCCCCGCACTGATACCCGTGATTCGCGGTTTCACGCAACACTTATGGCATTGACGCTCGCTGCTCTGACTTTTCTCGCCTTGTGCGGTTTCTGCCTGGGCTTTGCGTCTCTGGGCGACCTGATCTTGCTAAAACTCAAATTTCAAATGCGCTCGGATGGCGAGCACCTGCTCCTTGCCGTCGCTATTGGGCTGCTCATCACCGAAGTCCTTCTGTTTCTGATTCAGACCACGAATCACATTCGCGCCGGTTGTCTGGGCTTGGCCGGTCTGCTCCTGGCCTTTGTTCTTCAGGAGTGGAGGTCCATCCAAGGACGCCTTCGGAACGTATTTGCTCAAGCCTCGCAATCAAGCCGCGTCGGCAAATCCCTGTCGGCCGGTATCGCGCTCGTAGCTGTCGTCGAGTTCCTCGTCTCTCAAGCTCCCTTGACGGGCTCCGATGCACTGCACTACCACTTCACGTTTCAAAAGCAGATTCTGGAAGATGGTTTTCATCCCGTCTTTTCCAACTCCCACAGCTTTCTTTGCGGCCAGCACCATCTGCTGATTCTTTTCGGCCTCGCGCTGCAGGGGCAGCATCTGGCGCTCGGGTTCATCTTTCTCGGAGGCGTTCTTACAACACTTTGTCTCACCCAGCTAATTTCGCGCTGGGTTTCCGGCCCCACCGCGGCGCTCTTCGGTCTCCTCTTTCTGCTGACGCCATTGGTTTTCTGGCAAATTTCCGCATCGGGTGCGCCGGATATTTACATCGCTTTCTTGGCTTGCCTTGTGGTGATGATCCTCTGCCAGGACTCGCAAGGGCCTACCTGGCGACGAGCCGTCATTACAGGATTTCTGGTGGGGGGAATTGCGGGGGCAAAGTATACCGGCCTTGTGATCGCCTCCGCTTTCCTGCTCGCAGCGGCTCTCGAATTCAAGTCCGTCGTCCAGCTATTTCTTTTTGCATCCGCGTCCCTGCTGTCGGGAATCTGGCCGTACCTGCGAAATTTCCTCTGGACCGGCGACCCGGTTTTTCCACTCCTTGGCGCGAAGCTCTCCCCGCACCTGGTCACCAGCGTCGGTTTGGATGAGCTGGCGATCGATACCGGAGCTTCCTCGACGCATCATCTTTCGCGCTTGATTCCTTCTGTCTTCTTTGCCGGCACCCGGCCGATCGCGGCTCCCGGATTATGGGAGTTCTTCGGCCCGCTGGTCCTCGCGCTCGCACCGCTTCTGTTGCTCACTTTTCGCAACAAACGCCTTTGGCGAGTCCCGCTTCTCGTTTGGGTGCTGTCGAGCATCGTCATTTTCTACAGTTCCGGCCTGCCTCGTTTCGTTTTCCCTCTTTTCCCGATCGCACTCTCCTGCGTTGCCGCAGGCTGGGAGGCTTCCCGGCGCCGGAATTGGAGAATCGCTGATCCGTTCATCCTAGGCCTCGCGATTCTTTTGGCGGCTAGTGGCTCAGTAGGCCTAGCCGAGTACGCCGCAAGGCCTATCCTCGCCGCGATCGGAGTGCTCAGCAAAACCCAATACCTCGAACAATTCTCGCCCGACTATCAGGTGGTGGAGTCCATAAATGAGAGCTTGGCCGGGCAAGACCCGCAGCTACGCACATTGGTCTTTGTCCGCCACCTGTACTACCTCCAGATTCCGTACGTCAACGGTGATCCCGAGAGCAGCTTCGAAGTCGACCCCGATCGTCTGCAAACCCCGGCCGCGTGGAGGCATTTTTTCGACGAAAAGAGCATCGGCTTCGTCGTGCGCTCCCCCGACTACCCGGAACCCATCGAGCAAGCACTCCTGCAATTGGAACGCGACGGTTACTTGTTTCCCTTCCACCAGGCCGAAGTCCAAAATTTCGAGGGCAAGCGCATCAATGGAGTGCGCACCACCATTCCGGTGGTGGTCCTCAAAGTGAAGCGCTAGAAACCGCGGCCTGATGCCGAGCGGTTAGCAGGCCGTTCCCGCAACCCGCTAACTATGCTAGAATCTCTTGGTTTCAAGGGAGATTCCGTTCCGCCTTCGGCGCACGGATTCTAGCGGTATTCCGTAGTTCTTCCCACAGGTGACCCCGCAATGCGTAGAATGAGCCACACCTCTATTCCTTGGCAGTGGCGGGGTGCCCTAACCAAACTTCAGATGGCCGCCCCGCGGTCACGATTGTAAAGAGGAATTCTTATGTCTGGGCATTCAAAGTGGGCCACTATCAAGCACAAGAAGGCGGCGACCGACGCCAAGCGCGGCCGCGTCTTCACTCGTATCATCCGTGAAATCACCATCGCTGCGCGCATCGGTGGCGGCGATGCGAACTCCAATCCTCGTTTGCGCACTGCCATTCTCGCCGCCAAAAACGAGAATATGCCGAACGAAAACATTGAACGCGCCGTTCTCCGCGGTACCGGCCAACTTGAGGGAGAGCAATACGAAGAGGTCATGTTCGAAGGCTACGGTCCCGGCGGCGTCGGTTTGCTAATTCAAGTCGTCACCACCAACCGCAACCGCATCGTCGGTGAATTTCGTCACCTGATGAGCAAGAACGGCGGCAACATGGCGGAAGCCGGAGCTGTGGGCTGGATGTTCCACCGCAAAGGTGAAATCACCATTCCCAAAGAAGCCGCGTCCGAAGACAAGTTGCTGGACATCGTCCTCGAAGCGGGCGGCGAAGACATGAGAGACGACGGTTCTTCTTGGTACATCGTCACTCCTCCAGAAGCCCTGGAAGCCGTCAAGGAAGCGCTGACCAAGGCGCACATCACTCCCACGTCTGCGGAGCTTGCCATGGTGCCGCAGAATTACATCAAGCTCACTGGCCAGCAAGCCACACAAATGCTCCGCCTCGTCGAAGCCCTCGAAGAACACGACGACGTCCAGCACGTCTACGCTAACTTCGACATCGACGAATCGGAGATTCAAGCTGCTGTTGGCGCCCAATAGCGAACCGTTTTGAAGGGCCCGCCTTCTGCCGGGTGCCCCACATGACGGTTTTGCATGTGGGGACGCCTGACACCCTTGTCCGTGCTGGTCCAGACTCCATGCTCTAACTTCTGATCTCTACCTCTTGGAACACGCCGCCTCTTCGCTTTAGACTACCTACCATGGCCGAACTCACCGGCATTCTCCGCGTCCTAGGCGTCGATCCTGCCGCCTCCGGCCCCACCGGCTACGCGGTGATCGAGCGCGCCGGCCGCACACGCAATGTCCTCTATTACGGCGCGCTGAAAGTGCATCCCAAGCGCCGGAAAATCTCGCCCGGCGCGGCCCTTCACGACATCTACTCTCGCCTCTGCGACCTGATCCAGCAGTTCCATCCGGACGTGCTGGCCGTCGAATCGGTGTTCACTGCGCTGAACATGCGTACTGCCCTGCGTCTCGCCGAAGTTCGTGGCGTCGTCCTGCTCGCCGCTGAACAATACGGAATCGAAGTGCGCAGCTATTCGCCTCGTGAGGTGAAAGCCAGTGTCGCCGGCTACGGCCATGCCGACAAGCGGCAGATGCAGATCATGGTTCGCGCTCAACTTGGCCTCAAAGAGGTCCCTGAGCCTCCCGACGCCGCGGATGCCCTCGCCGTCGCCCTCTGCCACTTGCAAGCCGATCGACTCGAACGACGATTTGGTGTCCGCAAGACCGATCTGCCTGTCGCCACGCGTAAATCAAACGCCCGCCTTGCGTCGCTTGCGGGCGCCCCATCGCAGGCACCAGTCTCGCGCAACTTGCGCATCCAACCTCCGCGATGAATCGTGAACTTGCTCCCAGAACCGGGGGTCGGACCCTTAGGTCCGACATTAAGAACCTCGCAATCACGCGGCTTCAGCCGCTGAGGAATTGTCTTTGCTTTCGCTGGCTATTAGCCTGCGTCCTGATCCTGTGCTTTTCGCCTCTGGGACGTTCCCTCGCTGCTCCCTCCGGCTCCGCTGTTTTCACCTATCGCCGCATCTTCAAGTCCAGCACCCCTGAATTTATCGAAATCAAGATCGACGAAAACTCCAACAAGGCTTCCTACGAAATTCGCCAGCTAGAGGAAGATCCGGGCGCCATCCCTTTTGAGGTCGGCCCCGCTCTCCGCCAGAAAATTTTCGCGTTAACGGCTCAACTCAACTACTTCAACGGGATCGACCTGGACATGCATCGCAAAATCGCGAACCTAGGCGAAAAGACCTTTCGTTGGGAGCGCGGCTCCGAAGCACACGAAGTGAAATTCAATTACACCGTGAATACCGCGGCTTCCCAGCTCCTTCAGCTGTGTGAAGGCCTTGCTCGCCAGCAGGAACTCGCCGATCTTCTGCAGCGGCGCATCAAATACGACCGCCTGGGTGTCAACGACGCCCTTCTTGAAGTCGAAACCGACTTGTCCAAAGGAGTCCTTCCCGAACCTCAGCGGCTCCTTCCCCTGTTGGACCAAATCTCCGGCGATTACCGCTTCGTCGAGACCGCCCGCCAGCGCGCTCGTGCCCTGGCCGAACGCGTGCGGCACCCTAGCTGAGTCCTTGGCATTGAACGTTCTGCGCTTCCTAACAGGTTGCGCAAAGATGTTGGCTGGCAACAGGGATCAGAGCTTCGGAGTCTGTGTGAGAACTGGGGCCTTGCGTCAGAACACCACTTTACAGTATGCGGAAGAGTGTGCTTGGCACGGGGGTATCGGAGCTTTAGTCCCGACGTGAGTGCTCGGCAATAAAAAATTGCTTTTTGAGGTTTTTGCGCAACCTGCCGGAGCGCGAGCTGTCCTGACGCCCACCGTTTGCAGGGGAGAGCATCTGCGTTCCATTGCAGCTTACATGTCAGAATTCTCTTCGTAGTACTATTACTGGCTTGCCGAGATGCGAGTTTCAAACTTCATAGCCGTCTTCCAAAAATAATAACGATTTCCTCTCGCATATACAAGATTCCTCCTATGCTGCTGATTCTAAGGCCTGTATGCATCTAACCCTTTGGAGGGTGACTTGCTCCACATTCCTCCATCATTTCCCTGCTAGTGTAGTGTGGCATGGGAGTAGAAGTAAGTCGGCTGCGTTTCATTCGAAAAATGAGTTTCAGTTCGACCACATCATTCAGTTTGTCTTTGTCGTATGGGGTACCAAAAATTTGGAGGGTCGTTGTGACTACGCACAAAATGCGAGTGTTGTCTGTCATTACTCTACTATTCCTCTGCGTTTCGGCTTCGCTCTACGCTCAGGTCAATACCGGTTCTATCTCTGGAACCGTCGAGGATTCTTCCGGAGGGGCCATGATCGGTGCGACCGTCACCGCCAAGAATGTCGCCACCGGCGAGGAACATAGCACCACAACCGGCAGTATTGGGCAGTACAGTTTGCTCGGTCTCCCTACTGGCACTTACAAGCTTAAGTTTACCCACGCGGACTTCAAAACCTTCGAGCGCAGCGTGGAAGTGACCGTGGGGGGCACCACTACCATTAATGTCACCATGGAGGTCGGCGCAGCCTCGGTCATCGTTGAGGTCGCAGCTTCTTACGGCACGGAAGTCAACACGCAAAGTCAGGAGCTTTCTCAGTTGGTCGACACCACCCAGATGGCCCAGCTTCCCAGCTTGAATCGGAATCCCTACGACTTCGTCGTTATTTCCGGGAACGTGAGTAACGGTGACAATACCAATTCCAGCATGAGCAGTTCGCAAAATCTCTCGGCGCGCGGCGTGGGTTACTCCATTAACGGGCAGCGCGAAGCCAGCACGGAAATCCTCTTGGACGGCGTTGAAAACATTGGCGTCTTCACCGTGGCGGCGGGTCATATCGTTCCAGCCGACTCCATTCAGGAGTTCAGCATCATCACCAACAATTTCGGTCCGGAATTTGGACGCGCCTCGGGCGGCGTCGTCAATGTCAACACCAAGTCCGGTACCAACCAGATTCACGGTGGGGCCTATGAGTACAATCGCGTTTCCGCTCTGACCGCGAACACCTACGGGAACGACGCGGAAAACTCTGCCTGCCTTATCAATCAAACCTGCACCCCCGGTACAATCGTCGCTCCCAAAGGCCTTTACGCTCGCAATCAGTTCGGTTACTCCGCCAGTGGGCCGATCCTTAAGGACAAGCTCTTCGTCTCCTTCTTCGAAGAGTTCGTTCGTGTTAGAAGCACCGGTACGGAAGTCGAAGACGTTTTCGACCCTGCTTTCACCGCGCTTATGCCGGGAAACATCCAGTCCTACTTCTCCAAGTACGGTACCGGCGCTCTGCCCGCCACTAGCAAGGTAACCGTGGGTCAGGTGGCTGCGGCGGGCGGTTTTAGTCCTCCTTCCGCGGCTCTTTCATGCAACGGCGTTCCGCTGGTGAACGGTACGACCTGCATTCCAGCCTCCACTCCGATGTTCGATACCATCAACTTCACTGCCCCGTTTAACTCCGGCGGCGGTGTTCCCCAGAACACCAATGACATCGTGGGGCGCGTAGACTTAAACCTGAACTCCAAAACTCAAATGTTTTTCCGCTACGCGTACTACAACGAGAACGACTTCCCCGGCGCCGACGGTTACACACCCTATCCCCAGTACAATGTCGGCGGAACAAACGTTGACAACAGCGCTCTCTTTTCCATTAACTACGCCATCCGCGACAACTTGCTCAACAATACCAAGGTAAGCTTCACGCGCTTCAATGTCGCCAGTTCGTACAACAAATCGCTCACCAACACTCCGAACCTGTTCTTGCAAAACGGCGAACTGCCGCAGTCGGACGACCCTGTTACTGGTAACCTCATCCAATTGCCCGGATTGCAGAACAGCACCGACGGTCAGGGTGGTTTACCCTTTGGTGGTCCGCAGAACACCCTGCAGTTCGAAGAAGATCTAGCTTGGACCAAAGGCCGGCACACCATGCGGTACGGCGGCGAGTTCACCTACATTCAGTTGAATTATGGCTATGGCGCTTATCAACAGGCTGTCGAGGCCCTCGGCGGCAACCTCCAGACTTCTCTGAACGATATGGTTAACGTTGGTGGCCTTGTGGACCCCAGCACGGAGACTTACGCCAGTCCCATGGTCGAATTCGACGCACGAGTGAATGGCGGCGTGCTCCCTTGCGTGCTAGACACCTACGGCAACCCCATCGTCACTCCGTCGTGCACCGTGACTCCTCCGCTTCCGCAAGCCGCTTACGCACGCAGTTACCGCTACAAGGATTGGGCTTTCTACGCGCAGGACACCTTTAAGCTCACCCGCAGGCTCACGATTAACTACGGCCTGCGCTATGAACACTATGGCGTTCAGCATAACGATATTCAGAGCCTCGACTCCAACTTCTACTTTGGCAACTGCAGTTTCCCGTGCAGCATAGAGACTGGCCAGGTTGAGATTGCCCCACAGAGCAAAATCGGTCAGATGTGGGCGCCCAGATGGGGTACCCCCGCGCCGCGCGTCGGCTTTGCCTATGACGTCTTCGGTAACGGCAAAACCTCCCTGCGCGGTGGCTTCGGCATCAGCTACGAGCGCAACTTTGGTAACGTTACCTACAACGCCAGCTTCAATCCGCCGGCCAGCGCCATAGTTACTGCCGCTTGTACGCCGAACGGCCTAGGATACGTTTCCACCTGCTCGAATTTCGTGACGAACAACGATCTCGGTCCCTTGGGACTCTCTACGACTGCCCCCTCACCGCTCCCGCCCGTCGAATTGCGCGATGACTCGGATAACATCAACGTGGCGCAAACGCAATTTTGGAGCATGGCCATCGAGCATCAGTTGACAAGCAACACGCTTGTGGCCGTCTCCTACAGTGGCGCGCATAGCGTGCATCTCTACGATATTTCCAACCTGAATTTGATCGGCAGCGGTCAGGCCTGGGGCGGAGAGCCTCTGGTCACCGGCACCAATACCACCACTGGTGAAACCTGTCCATACACGGATCCTGCGGCGCCGACTGGCGCCCCGCCAGTCTGCTACACGCGCCTGAATCAGCAGTATTCCAACATCAACCGTCGCGGCAGCAACGGTGTCGGCGCTTACGATGGCCTCAACGTCAGATTCCAGACCACGGACTTGCATCGCACCGGCCTGACTCTCGTTGCGAACTACACCTATTCGCATGCGCTCGACGATTTGAGCGATACCTTCTCCGGAAGCCTCACCTCCGACTCCCTGGGCTACCTTGATCCGCTCCATCCACAACTTGACTATGGCAGCGCGGATTTCGACATCCGTCAACGCTTTGTGCTGTCTCCGGTGTGGCAGACCCCTTGGTTCAAAACCGGCAAGGGCCTGCTGCCGCAAACGCTGGGTGGCTGGAACGTCTCGGGGATCTTCACCGCGCGTACGGGAATCCCGTTCTCCGTTTTCACGTATAGCCCCTATAACCTGAACGGCTACCTCGTCCCACGCTTGGTACCGGCAACCCCGATCACACAGTGGTCGGTCAGCAGCAATCCCACACAGGTTGTATCGAGCGGACAGGTGATAGCGAATAACTACAACGGGTTGGCCATTCCGGCTTCCGGCGTCACCGGGCCCCTGAATCCAACTCTGGGCATCGACGACTTCGGGCCGTTCCCGGCAAATATGGTCGGACGCAATTCCTTCCACGGACCGGGAGCCTGGAATATTGATATGGCCGTCCAGAAGGACTTCCGGCTGACCGAGCGTTTTGGGCTGCAATTCCGTTGCGAGGGTTTCGACGTCCTCAATCACCATAACTTCTACATCAACCCCTTCAGCATAACCGACACCAGCGAGGTCATTTTGGAAAAGGGTGGAATCGGCACCGCCGCGACCGGCGGCAACAACGACGAGCGCAGGTTCATGCAGTTCTCCCTGCGCCTTACCTTTTAACTAGTATTTAACTACTGCTCTTCCCGCGGGTCCTTGTCTAGGACCCGCGGTTTTTTTTCACAATACTCTCCTCTACAAAATTTGGAAACTTTCTCCCAAAACCTGAACCCCTCCCAACGCTGCCACCTTCTCTGACCACTAAACTCCTCCTGTACCAGTCGTTTACGGTTCGTTTAGATTGGCCCGCCTCGTGCAACAAAGTGAGCTTATCCAGAGGCCCTGCTGGTGTGGTCAAAGGTCGTCATGCGGGGCAAAATCTCTTCTGGTTGTGAAATCGCCGGAAAGTTCGTGTGTCACGTAGTAATTAGGAGGCAAGCATGCGAAGCATGCGCGGTTTCTTTCTCGCTTTTTTGGTGTTTTTGGGTGTTGGATTGGTAATGAACCTCGCGCTCGTGATACCCGCTGACGCTCAGGTTTCTACGTCCACCGGGAGTATCGGAGGGACCGTGACCGACGCAAGCGGTGCCGTCATCACAAATGCCAAAATCACAATTACGGGCCCTACGGGCCAGACGATCCATACCACCACGGGCGAATCGGGGTCGTATTCTTCCGGTGCAGTGATCCCGGGCGTCTATGCGGTGCGCATCGAGGCCACGGGGTTCAAGACGGAGAAATTATCCTTGAACGTCCTCGTGGACAACGTTGCCAACGGCAGCGTGAAACTCGAAATCGGCTCGGAGAGCACCGTGATTGAGGTCGAGGGCAGCGCAGTTCAGGTCAACACCGTGCAGGCCACCGTGCAAGGGGTTCTCAGTACCACGCAGATCGAGAACTTGCCGGTGAACGGCCGCAACTTCCTGGATCTCGCGCAACTCGAACCCGGTGTCCAAATTCAGGACGGCACGAATTTTGACCCCACCAAGGTGGGCTACTCTTCCATCTCCTTCGGTAGCCGTTTCGGTCGCACCGCCCGGATCAACGTCGATGGCGTGGATGTTAGCGACGAGACGGTCGGCACCACTACGGAAGATATTCCTGCCAGCTCCATCCAGGAGTTCTCCCTAGCGCAGTCCAGTTTGGATCTCTCGAACGATTTGACTTCGTCCGGCGCGGTGAACGTGGTCACGAAAGCGGGCACAGACGTGTACCACGGCGAAGCCTTCGGGTTCTTCCGCGACAGCTCTATTGGCGCGGCCGCCCTGCCAACGCCTCCGGGATTGTCCTCGCCTTATCAACGGAATCAGGAGGGCGGAAATCTTGGTGGTCCGCTGATTAAAGACAAACTGTACTTTTTCGCGGACGGTGAGCGCACCCTGCAGCACTTGGCGGCGCCGGTCCTGGAAGCGGATCCCTTGAGTTCCTATTCCGGAACCTTCCCGGCTCCTTTCAAAGAGGGCATGCTGACGAGCCGTTTGGACTATGCCCTGACAAAAACAACGCGTTTGTTTTATCGCTACAATTATTTCCAGAACTCTGTGTACGCGACATTTTTCCCTTCCAGCTTCCAGGTTTATAACAACAAGAATTACACGCGAAATCATGTCGTGGGCTTGGACTCCACCACTGGTAGTTTCACCCACTCCTTCCGCTTCTCTTACCTGAAATTCCAAAACCAGATTGTGGATGCCACCCGGGGGTCCAGCCTGCCCTTCGCCAACTTCCCAGTCAGCATCAACATCGGAAGCTTCACCGTAGGTCCGAATTTGCTGGCGCCGCAAAGCACTCCGCAGAGTGATCACCAGTTTAAGTATGATGGCAGCAAGATGATCGGCAAACACATCATTCGCTTCGGTGCCGGTTGGAACCACATTCAGGGCGGCGGCTTTGCCAGCTTCTTTAAGATTGATCCGCAGGTATACGGCACCGGCGGTGACTATTGCCAACCTGGCGTCGGCGGCTACACCGCCACAACTTGCCCGGCAGGCCCCGATGGGACGCCTGCTTCCAATCCGCTCGATTACTTTGTTGTGGAATCTATCGTCGGAAACGGTCAGGGCTTCTCGACTAAAGCGCCTGCGCTCGGGTTCCCCGCCGGCGGCTTGGGTCCGGACAACCGCTTAGGTCTGTATATTGGCGACACTTGGAAGACCCTGAAGAACCTGACCGTCACTGCGGGCTTGCGTTGGGACCGCGACACGGGCAGAACCGACAGCGATTTGCCAGCGCCAGGCTGCACCGGTGTGCCGGCTCCATGCGTAGCGTTGAACACAGCCTTTCCCGGATACGGAAATCCGGTACATCAGCCGAACCTCAACTTTGCTCCGCAATTGGGAATTGCCTGGGATGTTACGGGCAATGGAAAGACCAGCGTTCGCGCGGGCATCGGGTTGTTCTACGAGAACGTCATCTTTAACAACGTTCTCTTTGACCGGCCCCTTCGCGAGCCGACCGGCGCGTTCCTGCAATATCCCGCAGCTTGCTATGTGGGCAGTGCGCTTCCGGTTGCCGTCCCAACCACTCCTGCTAATCCATCCGGAACTATCTCCGTGGGAACGGACCCGACGACGGGCGCAAATTATTGTACGGAGACCATCGGCCAGGCAGGGGCTGGCCTTGCGGCATTTGAGAGCCAGTACCAGGCCGATACGCCGTTCAGTCTCACTGCCGCGAACCCGTCTTACATTGGCACGGCTCTCGCCGAGGGCCTCAACGAAGGTGCGGCCATGTTCGCGCCTAACTATGTGAGCCCGCGCTCCGTGCAGATGAACTTCGGAGTCCAGCATGAAATCCGGCCCGGGCTGGTTTTCAGCGCGGACTACTTGCGCAACGTGACCACCCACTCCCTGCTGGGCATCGATATCAACCAGACGGGCGCAGCGCGGCACTTCAACCTCCAGGCCGCGCAATACGCGATTAACCAGACTATCGCCGCATGCCAAGCGACTTCCCTGGCCGCAGCCATTGCTCCCAGTGGTTGCCCGGGCCTGCATCCTGCCTCGGGTACAAGCCCGGCGGGGTCGGCAACCATCAGTGATTTTGTGACGTACGGCCTGGGATCTCCGGGCGACGTGGGCTCGTCTTGTATGGATGCGGCTAATGCGAACCCCTATGGTTGCGCCTTTGGCGGTATCAATCCCCAGTATGGTTCCATGATCATGCTGGAGCCCATTAGCCGTTCCGTGTTCAACGCCCTGCAGATGAAACTCGCGCAGAACGTTAAGAACCCCATTCCAGGAGTGAAGACGTCAAACTTCCAGATCTCCTACCAGCTCGCGCAATTTATTAACCCCTTGGCGGCCCAGGGAGACTACCCGCCGTCGAATCCGGTGTCCTCTAACGATCAGGACTTCGTTCTACAAGCTGCGGACAATGACCATCCGCTCAGGTACATGGGGCCGTCGCTTCTTGATCGCAGGCATCAAATCTCTTTCGGCGGGACCTTCGAAGTCCCTTATGGCTTCCGCTTGGGGATCATGGCTCATTTTTATAGCCCGCTCTCCAGCCCGGCAATCGTCGGGGACACCGGCACCGGGGGACAGATCTTCCAGACGGACTTCACGGGAAGTGGCGTCTGGAGCGATCCGCTGCCCGGCACGAAGAATGGCGCCTTCATGCGCCAGTTCGGTGTCGGCGGATTGAATGCAGCCATCAACAATTACAACCAGACTGTGGCCAATCAGGCGACACCTGCGGGGCAGGTTCTCATCAACGCGGGCCTATTCACCTTAGCGCAGTTGCAAACCATTGGCGCGGTTGCTCCGGCGCTCCTTCCGGCTCCGGCCAACCAGATGGTGTTTCCATGGCTCAGGGCTTGCGATCTCAAGCTGAGCTGGCGTTACCGTATCCGCGAGCGGGTAACCCTCGAGCCGGGCGTTGGTTTTTACAACGTATTCAACTTCGCCAACTTTAACCTTCCGCCCGGGACTATGACCGGTTGGCTCAATGAGGGCGGCAGTTCGATTAACAGCACTGTCGCGGGAAGCGCGAGTGCGCAGACCTTCCGCGTCGGAGTAGGAACGGGCGTGTTCGCTTTGGGCTCGCCCCGGACGACTGAGTTTGGTCTGCGTCTCACCTTCTAGACGCTTCTGCAAACTGCAAATACGAGCCATCAGTCCGGGACTGGTGGCTCGTTTGTTTTCGAAATAGTTCGACGCTCGATCGAGAAGTTCCCCGGGGCACTTATGGACTAATCTGGCTTCGCAGATGCTTGGATAGTTTCTCGATCTGCTTGAGCTTCTCGATCATGTCCTTGGGGAGTTTTCCTTTTTGAATGCTCGCGACATCGGGAGGGATGCTTTGGGCAATCCTGGCCAGTTCGTCGGCCTCCTGGCGGAGCTTGGCCAAGTCAAGATGGGCAGGCTGCGTAACAGGAGGGGGAATGCTCTTTTCCGTCTGTGTTTCGGCCTGATCAGCCTGCCGCACTCCGGGTGGTATCGGCCTCGTCTGTGCCGGAAGTAAAGATGCCGAAAGCAGAACGGAAGAAAGAAAGATAGGAGAGAGTTTCACGGCGGACCTCCTACCAGGGGGAGCAATTTCTCAGTACATTGTACATCCAACATCAATGCCGACGGCGGCGCCCCTGCCGCGCGCGAATTGCGAGTGCCGGGGAGGAACGAGTAACCGAATCTCCACGCGAAGCGGCTTCCCGAGGGCACGGACACTTCGTAGGTACGCTCGAAACCGAGTTCACGCGCGTAGGTGTCTTGGGGACGGCGGGCTCGTCTAGAATCGCGCTATGCCTCAGCACATCTGCATTGTTGCCTGCTCCGCGGAAGGCGCGGCTCTTTGCTACCGGATCATTTACATGGAAGGTGCACAGTCCTTTGGGCCGTACGGCCACCCCGAGGTCTCCATGCACACGCATTCGCTTGCCGAGTACATGAAGCGAGATGGGCGCGGATTTCCCGATCTGTCCCGACAATGTCATTCATTAGGCGCTTCCCTTCATCGAGGCCAGGTCGCCAATGCCGCGAGTTCCTTCAACGACTCGGTGTACGGCGACTTGCCGATGCCGCGCTCCGTGAAAATTGCGTGGATGTAGCGATGCGGGGTCACGTCAAACGCCGGATGCGCCGCGCGCACGTCTGGCGCGATGCGCACGCCTCGAATGTGCGTGACCTCTTCTGCGGCGCGCTCCTCGATGGGGATGTGGTCCCCGTCGGGAATAGACAGGTCGAACGTGGAGATCGGCGCCGCAACATAGAACGGTACGCCGTTCTCCTTGGCCAGCACTGCCATCTGGTACGTCCCAATCTTATTTGCCGTGTCTCCATTCGCCGCGATGCGGTCCGCACCTGTTACAATTGCGCCCACTTTGCCTGTCTTGAGAAAGTGGCCGACCATGTTGTCGGTGATGAGCGTCAACGGAATGCCGCCCCGCTGCAGCTCCCACGCCGTCAGGCGCGCGCCTTGCAGATACGGGCGCGTCTCCGGCACGAGCACATGCAACTTATGCCCCTGCTCGAACGCCACACGAATCACGCCCAGCGCTGTGCCGATGCCCGCCGTGGCTAGCGCGCCGGCGTTGCACTGCGTCATCACCTGGCCCTCCATGGGCATGTACGCAGCGCCGAAACGCCCGATCGCTTCGTCCGTAGCCAGCTTTTCCTTGTGCACTTCTTTGGCTTCCGCTACCAGTTCGAGGCGAATCGTGTTCAAGTCAGCTCCGGATTGCACGAGTTCCTCGAAGCGCCGCTTCATGCGCTGCAGCACCCAGAACAGATCCACAGCCGTAGGCCGCGTTTTTGCGAGAGTTCCACAGATCTCCTCGAACTCCGCCTTCAGCTCGCCGGCCGATTTGGCGTGAGACTTCTGCACGCCTATCGCGACTCCCATGGCCGCAGCGACGCCAATTGCCGGCGCGCCGCGAATCACCATTTCCCGAATGGCTTTGGCCACGCCCTGATAGTCCGTGTAAGTGTGAACGATTTCTTCGCCTGGCAGTCGCCGCTGGTCCAGCATGACCACGCCCTGGTCGGTCCATTCAATTGGCTTCGCAACGTACATCTCTCTTTTCCTTGCTCTCTTTTTTGTAGCGGCCGCCTTCTGCTTGCCCTGAGCTGCGAAGGGCTTGCCCCGACGCAGGCAGAGAGGCCGTCCGCTTGGCGTGCTGCTGCTCAGTGGCCGGGCGGCAGCTTCGTAAATCCGTGCGTCCCCAGAATGGCAAAGGCCGAAATCAGCGAGTTGTATCCCAAATGCATCAGATAGCTGGCGAAAACGCTCCCGGTTCGCGCCCTCACGATCGTGAACACGATGCCCACAAAAACCAGGACGCCGACCAGTTCCCAGGTCCAACCAAGCTGCGTGCCGTGCATCAGCCCGAACAGAACCCCTGTCAGCACGATTCCAGGCGCTATACCGAACGACCGTGCAAACAGCGGATACAAATACCCGCGAAACAGCGTCTCTTCCACCAGCGGCGCCACCAGCACCGCCATAGCCATGAACAGCAAGGCCGTGTGCCGATAGCGGAAGAGTTCCTCGATCGGAATGTTTTCGGGAGTTTTCATCCGCGAGGACACAATGGCTACAAACAAAGACAATCCGCAGCCCGCGCCAAAATACACCAGCGGGTTTCGCGGCAGCTCCCCGGCTTTCGGCTGGATCTTCCGCCAGCCCAAGCACTCCCAAAACGAGTGGCCTCGCAGAAGCGACAACGTCACGTACAGAAAGAAAAACAGGAACGCGTACCAGATCAACATGCTGCCAATGCTGAATTTTGGATTGGACAACAGATAACTCTGCAGTTTTCGTTGGCTTAAACCGTGAGGCGCCAGGAAAGCTGCTAGCACCGCCTGCACCATCACGAGGCTGATCACTCCAAACACAAGAAACACCGCCAGGTGTGGCCAGGACCAAGTGATCTGCAGATCCAACGGATAAGTCTTCGCTGGCGGTACCGGCACCGGCATGAACTCGGGCCCAGGAACCTCAGAGAACATCGGCGATTCCGGCGGAACGCCGCTAGGATCCTTGGTTGGCGATTCGTTTTCGGGCACCGGCTCCGATTCGGGCGGGATCCGCGGAGTTTCGTCGTAGGGGTTCATCGCTTTGGACGCTTCCCCGGCGACCGTCCCGCAATCAACGCCGCTGCCAGCAGAGGTAACAGAATTTCATGATGGCCAGTTATCGCAAATCCCCTGGAGCCTTTCCCTTGGGATTGATTCGATGCCGCGGTTGGGCGAGACACCACGTTCATCAGCGGCCGGTAATGCTGTATGAAGTCGAAATTAGCTGTAGTGATGGAACGCAATGGCACGCCGAGATTCCGCACCACGGATACCGCTTTCAGAAACACCTCCGGCAGCAGCACG
>Ga0187782_10001447_pt1 | contig 17267 bp, 16 predicted proteins | sample 0715_SJ02_MP15_2_FD_132454 | JGI IMG/M metagenome (GOLD analysis project Ga0187782, IMG submission 132454) | Tropical peat soil microbial communities from peatlands in Department of Meta, Colombia - 0715_SJ02_MP15_20_MG | ecosystem: Environmental > Terrestrial > Soil > Wetlands > Peat | place...
ATTTCCTTGATGGTGAAGTGCTTGAAACCGCCTTTTTCGGCAAGGATAGGATCCCAAGTGATGTGCTGAACGCGGCGTGACACGGGATGGCCGTCAAAGTCGCCTAGTTTCACGCCGTTGGGGGTCAGCACGGCCAGATCCTGGTCGGCCAGAAAGAAAAGATCGCGAGTGTGATAGAGGATGGCGGGAACGTCACTGGCGACAAAATACTCGTCCTTGCCCAAGCCGATGACCACGGGCGGTCCCTGGCGCACGGCGATAATCTTGTTGGGATCGAGGGTGGAGATAATCGCCAGGGCAAAGACGCCTCGGAGTTGGCGCACGGCGGCGCGCACGGCTTCCTCGAGATTGGTCGAGGTAGCACTGGCCTTTAGGCCAGCACTTGCCGACCCCGCAGGCGCGGAGTTTGAACCCTCTCCCGCCCCAGCGTCGCCTCCCAGATATTTCTCCACGAGATGCGCGATGATTTCGGTGTCAACTTCCGTGGCGAACTTGTGCCCCTCCACCACCAATCCCTTCTTGAGCTCAATGTAGTTTTCAATGATTCCGTTGTGAACTACCACTACCGTCCCGTTGCAATCGCGGTGTGGATGGGCGTTTTCTTCCGTAGGGGCGCCGTGGGTGGCCCAGCGCGTATGCCCCACGCCGTAAGTGCCATCCACGGGGTTCAGGCGGACCACTTCCTCGAGGTTGTGCAGTTTGCCCGTGGCGCGACGCACTTGCAAGTTGTTGCCCGCAATCACGGCAATACCCGCTGAGTCGTAACCACGGTATTGCAACCGCTGCAATCCTTCCAGCAATACGGGTACCACGCGTTTGTTTCCGATGTAACCGATAATTCCAGACATGAGATGCTTGCCTCAGGTCCTGTGCGACGCATTGATAGTGATGTAATCGTGAGTTAGGTCGCAGGTCCAAATATGTACAGAAGCACTGCCCTGGTGGAGGTCGAGCCGGAGGATCACTTCCTTCCCCTCCAGCTCTTTCCGTGCGGAGGCTTCATCGAAGCCAGCATCCACTCCCTCGCGGCAGACCAGCAAATCGTTGATGTGGATATCCACTTTGCTGGGGTCGAAGAGCGCGCCGGAATAACCCGCTGCGCAAAGGATGCGGCCCCAGTTGGGATCGCTTCCCCCGATGGCCGTCTTAACCAGCGGAGAGTTCGCAATGGCACGCGCCACACGGTCCGCGTCGGAGGGTCTTCTCGCCCCTCGCACTTCCACGATGATCAGCTTTTTTGCGCCCTCACCGTCCCGGGCTATCATCTTGGCCAAGCTCTGGCACACTTCCGTAAGTCCCTCCAGGAACCACGCCCAGCTTGTATCGCCAGGACGCACGCCGATGGCGGCGAGGCCACTTGCCCAAGCCAGCACGGTATCATTCGTGGAGGTATCTCCATCCACGGTGATGCGATTGAAAGAGACATCCACGGCCGCCCGCAACAAGTTCTGGAGTGTGCGCGGACCGATAAGCGCATCCGTGGTCAGGAAGGAAAGCATGGTGGCCACGCGGGGATGGATCATCCCGGCGCCCTTGGCGACTCCCGCCAAATACACCGATTTTCCGCCCACCTCCGAGCGGAGCACGCACGATTTGGGGAACGTGTCGGTGGTCATGATGGCGTGCGCGACCGCCGAGGCGTTTTCAATGGAAAGCCTTTCGACAAGGGCGGGAAGCTGGCTCGTGACAAGGCCAGGCTCGAGCGCCACGCCGATGACGCCTGTAGAGGCTATCAGGACTTGCGCAGGCTGCAGATTCAGTAGCTTAGCCGCTGTCCGCACGATCTCTCTGGCCGCATGCAGGCCCTCCCGGCCCGTGCAAGCATTGGCACTGCCGGAGTTCACCACGAGCGCACGGCAGTGCCCGTGGCTTTCCGCAAGGTTCTGGCGTGAGAAGAGAACCGGGGCGGCGGCCGCCAGGTTCGTGGTAAATAGGCCGGCGGAGGTGGCCGCGGGAGCGTCGCAGACGAGCAAGGCCAAGTCAAGCTCACCGTGCCTCTTCTTGATTCCTGCGGCTACAGCAGCCCCCCGAAAGCCTCGCGCGGAAGCGAGGTTGCCTTCCACAACTTCCCACTTGTGCATGCCTGCCCTCCTCCTGTCACTTAATCTCGGCTGCCGGGGCGTGCGAAAGCTCCACCACGCCGGACAGCGGGGGCGGCTCAGGGCCCGCCACTTTTATGCTGCGCAGCGTCTCGTCGCAGGCCTCCATGTAAAGGGTCTCGTCTTCCGCCCCGGGGGAGCAGTCGGCCTCGAGGATGCGATCCTTGGAGATGATTCTGGCCGTCAAGTGCATGTAGCGGCCCCGGAGCTCGCGAATCATCATCGCGTCACGATTATTGATCTTGGTATGCTCCAGATGATAGAGGGGGAGGTCTTCGTTGACACCTCTGGACTCCCATTTGGCCAGAACTTCCGGAGGGAATTCCCAAGTCTGGTCGGGGTTGGGCTGCGAGGTAATCGTCAGCGAGGGGCCGACGCTCCAGAACTTGGAGCGGGTGATCTTCACTCCGTTCGGGAAAGTCTCGGCATTCCCGTAGAGTCCCTCTGCAATTTGAATGTCAACCCCTAGTGCATCATTGTGGTAAGGGCGCTGCTTGAGGGTTTCATCACTCACACGCTGACGGTGGCCTGGATACCACTTCACCAGCAAGTATTCACCCCCTACTAAACCGGCCCCGATGATGAGGATTGAAATAGCAAGAATAAATTGACTAGGTATTTGCTTCTTCATGACAGCCATCTTAACCCGTGTCTCCAAACGGCGCAACGGTGCTATTGGGAAGCGCCGCAGCGACGGATTTGCCAACGCTGTGGAAAGACCCTACTAGTCTGTCATGACAGCTCGGAATTGTCTTACTGAACCAGAATGAGCGGATGCGTCTTTTCGATGATCTCGCCAATAATCTGTGCGGGGGTGGGCAGGGCCCGAAGCGCCTCGAGGAGTTTAGGAGCGTCCTGGGCAGCGACGGAAAACAATAATCCTCCCGATGTCTGCGGGTCGAAAAGCAGGTTTCGGACCTCGTCCGGGACGCGGCTCGCGAATTCGACGCAGTCCACGATGAAGTCCATGTTCCTTCTCAAACCGCCGGGCAAGAAACCACGCCGCGAATACCCCTCGGCCTCCGGGAGCAATTCGACCTTGGCGGAATTAATCACGAGGCTTACCTTGCTTCCTACCGCCATCTCCCGGGCGTGGCCTAGCAGGCCGAAGCCGGTAATATCAGTCGCCGAGTGTACATCGAAGCGCAGGGCAACTTCACTGGCGGCGCGATTCAGGGCGCACATGGATTCGCTTGCGGCATCCACCGCAGCCACGCTGGCCTGGCCTTTTTTCAGCGCCGTGCTGATGATTCCGGTGCCCAAGCGTTTGGTCAAGACCAACTGGTCGCCCGGCCGGGCGGCAGAATTGGTAAGGAAGCGCTGCGGGTGGACGAGGCCGGTGACTGCATAACCGAACTTGATTTCCTCGTCGCCGATTGAGTGGCCGCCGATCACCGCGCACCCAGCCTCCTGCATCTTGGCATGCCCACCCGCGAGAATCTTCTCCAGGATCTCGAGGTTCTCTTCCTTGTTGGGGAATCCCACAATCGAGAGGGCGGAGATGGGTCGGCCACCCATAGCGTAAACGTCGCTGAGTGCGTTAGCCGCCGCGATTTGGCCGAAGAGGTAGGGATCGTCCACGATAGGCGTGAAGAAATCCACAGTTTGAACCAGCGCCAGATCCGGCGCAAGCTGATACACCCCCGCGTCGTCATTGGTGTCGAAGCCCACCAGGACATTTGCGTCGGATTGTTTTGGCAGCTTGGCCAGCACGCGGTCCAAAATACTTGGACTCAGCTTCGCCGCTCAACCCGCCGCTTTCACCATCGAGGTCAGGCGAACTGGAGGCACTAGAAAAACCCCTGCGAACGCATTGGGTCAAACAGCGGAAATCGCCGCAAGCAGACCCGCCACGCCCAAGAATTTAACTACCACCGCAGTATACCAGACACAAACAAAAGCCGCTCCGCTGCGCCGACCTTTAGCCGCGATTTCTTAGCACCCTCTTTTGTTTGACGCGAGTGGCTGGAAGGGCGGGACTGAAGACTTCATCCAGGCCTACTTTACAAACCTGATGATCCCAAAAGATGCAGGCTGGTGGAAGGTCCCATTTGGGCCGGGCAAAGGGCTCCAAGACATGAAACGCCTCTCGGTGTCGTCTCCGGGGCCATCAGCGCGGTAGAGATTCAAGCGCCATTCATCGCCTGGGTGGATGGCGTTCACCTTCATGGGGCCGACGGGGATACGCATCTCCACGACCCAGACCTTATGCTCTGCGTCGACCTTTGTAGCATGCTCGAAGTGAGAGTCCCAGCCGGCGTCATTCATTGGCGTCTTGCTGAGATCGATTTCGAGGTCGATCCATTGATTGTTCGGCGCCACCTCGAATTCGTAATAATGGAGAAAACGCTCCGGCTGAGGATTGATGAATACCTCCACCACGTCACGATTCCAGAGCTCCCAACGCTTTTTGGCAGGGTCTTCACGGGCGTAAATGTTCAGGGACCGATATCGGCACCAGTAGGCGAAGTACACGTAACCAGTGGTCCAGAGGCTTGCCACCTGCGTTTCAGAATCAGGGAAGCGCGTGTGGCCAAAGCGATCCCGATCCATGGTAATCCGAACAGCATCCTTCCAGACCTTCTTTGAGAGGTCGCCATCCGGAGCGAAATCGGCGGCTGAAAACTTCGAGGTCAGGGTGAGATCCCGAATGTATTGGCTATTCTCCGGCACGACCTGCGCACCCCCTTTCCCCCGCAAGAAATGCGCCGGAGCGAGCAGAAGCAACGGCACAATTAATAGGTGATACCGAACCAAACACCTCAACATGGCTTTCGCTTGGGCCTCGCCCCAAATGCCAGAAATCTACCAAGCGCAACATAGCAATTTGAAACGAAAAAAACAAGGCACGAGAAAACACCAAGAGGCGGGTCAATTGACGGGCAGGTAAACGAAACGTCCGCCATCATTGATTCTAAAAAAGCCTGGGCAGGTTCTGGCTCCGCAGATTATGGGCGCGAAACCGAAGTATTGAGCGGAAGAGATTAACACTTGGCTCCCGCACAGCGGGCAGGCGAGAATGGCGTGAAAAGCCGGTTCCGAATTCGACCCGAAGGACCCCAGCTCATCAATCAAAAACACATCTCCGGGGGCCATCGCTGAAATCGAGGATTCGTCTACAGGACTAAGTGCCGCGGGAAGCGATGTTGGGTTTTCTGTGGCCGGCGATTGCGGTTTTTCCGGGTCCTCTTCCTTGTTTCTGGCGAATTTTGCTCTCCCTCGGTCCCGCATGCTAATCCCTCAGGAAAGGGCGCCGGCTTTTCCAGATTGGAACGCGCTTCCCATTTTGGGACGCGCTGCCTTGTGCGCCGATTTGCTGATAAAAAGGCCAAAGCGACACGCCGCGAAAGTCCCCTCTTTGTCTCCAGCCCATTTTGTGCCCGTTTCCTCTTGCATCCCGGCTTGACATCCTTCCTCGGATTCTGGTGGCCTCAGCCGCAGCGCGCATTTCGCGCCTATTCTGGCCGGCGCATGCCACCTGCGCCACATCCGGTGCTCGACCCCCGCAATCCCTGACCTAAAACTAGTATCGGCTGGGTTGCGGGAGGGCTTTAGAAAAGGCGACAGCACGTGCAGATTCTCGGTTCCTCACCAGCACATTAGGCAGACCGGCAGCCGGTCAGCATGATGCAGAGGGGGCATTATGCCGCCAACTGGTCCGTCAGCCCACGGATAAAATCGCCACAACACAGATCAGCAGGGTTGAATTCGCCGAATCCAAGACCTTTCCATTTTGGAACTGAAGGCGAGCCGGGCGCGAGCTGTCAAGCCGCCTGGGAGAGAACTGACAGCCACCCGCCGCCGTCCCGCGGCAGGTCGTCGGTGGCCGCCAGCCCAGGTCCGCGGCGACTTTAGAGTCCTGCTCCTGCACCCCGCCTAGCCAGGTAATCCATTGGAAGCGCGATACTAAACGCAGGCCCAGGACCGCTAATGGCTACACTTCGGGGCTATCAGTAAGCCTTTAGATGTAAGCTACATTTGTCTATCGAGCTTGGGCAGGACCGTGCCGGAAATGCGCCCAGTGGATTTGTTGCGGAAGGCTTCGGGCTGGCATGGGATGTGCAATTCCTCATGCCAGCGCCACGAACTGACGAACTTAAGGAAGCGGGAGAGTTGCGCCGGGCGAAATGCCTCGCGCCGGTGGTGGAGTGTCGAGGTCGGACGGGAGCGACCTTCGGAATCCCGCGGCGCGGCGCAACACGCACCCCCGACTGAAGCCCTTTCGTCGTGCGAGGTTTGGCGAGCGAGCTCTGCCATGGCAATACCATTGGGAACGATCGAGAATACGAACCGGCGATCGCGGACTTCAGGAGTTCAAAGTTCACTAGCAAGCGCTCCGCCTGCTTCACCCCTACGCCGACACCCCCCGTATGAGCAAAGCGGAGAAACTAATCTTTCCCCTTCCCCTGAATCCCTTTCGCAGTTGGAGAAGAGAGCACAGGGCAGGGAAAGCTGGGGAAAGCAGGAAGCAGGAAGTCAAAACTTGTTACTGGCGATGGCGCCCCTGGTCAAGCGGGTGGCCTTCGAGATGCGTCAGCACTTGCCGCCGCATGTGGAGATGGACGATCTGGTGGGGGCGGGAACCTTGGGGCTGGTTGATGCGCTGCGGAAATTCGATCCATCAAGGAAGGTGAAGCTGGAAAGCTACGCTCGGCACCGGATTCGTGGGGGTATCCTAGATGCTTTGCGAACTCTCGATCCTGCCAGCCGTGACATGCGGCGGCGAGCGAGAAAAGTGGAACGAACATATCGCGAGTTGGAAGCACGCCTGGGTCGCCCCGTGCAAGGGGAAGAGGTGGCGCGGGCATTAGGCGTTAGCCTCAAGGTATGGCACCGCTGGGCGCAAGAGGTCCACGCTTTGGGCTTTGACGCATGGCAATACGGCGAGATGGCGGTCAGCGCAGGAAAAGTGCCGGTGAGAGAAGAGAACCGGATGCCGGTTCGACAACTGACGGAAGACCCCTTCGACCTCTGTTATCGCCGCGAGCAACGCGATCTCTTGAACCGCGCTCTGGCCCGTCTGCCCCAACGGGAAAGGCTGATTGTCACCCTTTACTACCAGCAGGATCTCACGATGAAAGAGATTGCGGCCCGACTCGGAGTGGATGAATCGCGTGTCTCACAACTTCACACGGAAGCCCTGCAACGCCTCAAGACACGAGTGCAGGCCTCCCTATCTCCATCCCGACAGGTGACGGTGTCGGTGACGCGCCCGGTGGCCTTGCCGCCTGGCAGGGAAGCCTGAGTCAATAGTCGTCGGGGCGGCGAGTTCACTTCGCCACGCGTCGAGCGGCAGGTGAGGTGTTTGTCCGTCTCTACCTCAACGGAGCTTGCGGCCACTGCCCGGTAGTGGTAGCCTCGATTTCTGATGACTCGACACGAAAACAAAATCTTCGAAAACCAGCACCTAGTTCTCGACGACGGGGTCTTCGTCAATTGCACCTTCAAGAATTGCAGCCTGGAGTATTCCGGAGGCGATGTCTACGTCCAGAACTGCCAGGGCGAGGGTTGCCAACTCGTTTGGCGGGCCGCGGCGCAGCGGACGGTCATGCTGCTGCAAGGTCTGGGCTTAATGGTAGCGCCACCTCCGCCTCCTGGCGCCGACCAGGCTCGGCGGGTGCAGTAAGCGCATCTTGGAGCGCGGCAGGGGAGCCGGCGGGGCTTCCGCCTTGGCATTTTGGCCAACTCGGATTTTAAGCAACAAGCACGCTGGCCTCCTGGACTGCAGCGAGGCCAAGTCCTGCGCAGGATTCGAGTGGCTACGGGTGGGGCGGTGCCGATTATCACTCAAACCGCACGCCGTCTATCTGGAAGAACCGATTACGATAACCTCCGGTAAGGGAATTTCTTCTCCATCTCGAAGACTTCCTCCCAGGGCCTAATTCCGCCAGTGGTGGTCAGATCGCTCAGGTTCATAGCCCCGGCGCATACAGCGAAACGGAGTGTCTTTTCATGCCTCCATCCTCTGGATAACCCATAAAGCACGCCGGCATGGCGAAAGAAGCGACCGCCCGCACACGCCCCGGCGCGCGCAGGCCTAGACGGAACTCGGGACAGAGCTACCCCCTGAGTCCGTGCACTTCCACCCACTGCTCCAAAAGAACGCAATCGCTGGGGAGCCCTATAATCTCCGGCAGCACTAGGCCTCGCTCGGACGCACGGCTGTAGCCCTGGGTCCCTTATCCCCTCTTTCCACTTCAAGTTCGACGCTGGCTCCCTCCTTCAAAGCGTCGAAGTTAAGACCCTGGAGGCTGCTGCGATGGAAGAACACTTCCTGGCCCTCAGCAGTGCGGATAAACCCGAACCCACGGTCACGGATAATTCGCTTGATAGTCCCTTGCATGGCCACCTCGGACAGCGTATGAGGATCTTCGCGCCGGGTCGAGAAAAAACAAGCCAGCCTGCGCGTGAAGTCACCACACGTACGCATTGGCGAAACCCTACCACCACCGAAGCGCCTTGTCAAAGGCCAATCGGCCAAAAAGGGGGTAGGTGAGGTTTTCCTGGATCCTCTGCCACGCTACACATCTAGCGTAGAACCAGACGGCCGGTTGATGGGCCCGAAACCATGATAGAGGCAATGAGCCAGCGGGGAATCTCGCACAGCGTACCAGTCGGGGAGTCCAGGATGGAAAAGTTCTTGACTCCACGACTTTCAACTCTCGGCTCTTCGACTCGCCGGGGGGAAATTCTTCGTTGCGCTCTGCAGAAAGAAAACGCGTATGTCCTTTGTTTTCTTTCTGCTTATCAAGGGCAGCCCCCGCGGCTGTCAATGCTCGGAATGACACACCGCGCTAGGGCTCCGGCGGCGGCGCAAGCACCCAACGGTTACGCCGCAGGAAATCACTCACCGTGCTGATGTCCCCTGCGTCGCACACCACCAGCCGGCAAAAAACCTCTGCCGTCCCTACCTTGGGCTCAATCTTGGCCGCCGCGCGAAAAGCAACCACAGCGTCTTTCTTGCGCTTGAGTTCCCACAGTGAGATCGACTGCAGGGCCAACATGGAAGCGGAGTCCGGCTCAGCGTCGAGCGCCATGGCGGCTTCTGCCAGTGCCCCCTCGAGGTCGTGCTGCTTCCGAAGAATAAGCGCCCGCAGGCGGTGTCCCTCGGCTGCCTGAGGCCGCTCAGCAATCAGCGTATCTGCCTTGGCGCCGGCTTGCCTCAAATCGCCGCGGCGCACCGATCCCATAATCAACTGTTCTTGTGCCGGCAAGAAATCCGGTTGCAGGCGCGTCACTTTCTCGAGCAGTTGCGTGGCGCCTCCCACTTCTCCCGCCGCATTCATCAATACCGCAAGCTGATACTGGCTCTGCCAGTCTTGGGGGTCCAGGGCCACGACTTTTTCCAGCATGCTTCGCGCCGGGCCGGAACGCCCTTGTTGGATGAAGATCTGCGCCATGCCTGCATACGCAGGGGCGAGGTTGGGGGAAACCTGGAGAGCTTGCTGAAAACTCTCTGCCGCTTGCGCATATCGTCGCTGGAAGAAACGCAATTGACCGAGCGCAAGGTACGCTTCGCCTTCCTTGGGGTTGAGCTTTAATGCCTTTTGGTATTCCGCGGCGGCCTTGTCCTCTTCGGCTTCGGCAAAATAGACCCGGCCAAGGGCCACGTGCATGGTGGGATCGTCCGGCGCCAGGCGGACCGCTTCTTGCACCTCCGCCAGCGCTTCCTCTTTTCGCCCCCCCTCGAGGTCGAGTTCGGCCAGGATTCGCCGGACAGAGGCATCTTGTGGCCGGAGCGCGGCCAGTTTTCTATACTCCTCGGTGGCCAGAGTGCGATAGTCCGCGACCGCGGCTCCTCTGGCGCGCGGCGAAGTTGAAGGCTGCTTGCTCAGGTCCCAGGCCGTCAGTGCCAGCTCATAATGCGCATCCGCATCCGAAGGGTCGAGGCGCGTGGCCACTTCGAGTTCGCGCAAGGCCGCTTCGTCCTGGCCGCGGGCCCGCAGAGCCATACCCAACCCGCGGTGCGCCATCTCGAGTTCCGGCTGCAAATCGATGGCCTGGCGAAACGCGGCTTCCGCGCCTGCCGCGTCACGGCGCGCTAGCAGGTCGAAACCCTTGTTCACCACTTCGGCAACTCCCGGCAGAGGTTGGGTGGAGCCCGGCAAGGCAGTCTGCTGCGAGATGGCGCAGGCGCAGCCAGGCGTCAGGACCGCTCCCCAGACTTGCATGCGTTCGTGGGCGAACAGTAAGCCTCCGGACAAAGGCCAACTGGCCAGGACCAGGATAAATCCCATGCAGCCACTCATCGACCCTTTCCCTGGGGGGGACTCCAGGCTTACGTGGGACTCGATGATCCGTGTAGTATCTCCTCCCTGACTATGTAGAGGGTTCAGGGGTGTTGGGCGAAGTTCACACACCCTGACGCCCGCGCCCCCCTTGCCGCTCCTCAACCGAGGTAGGGAGCTACTCCGGAGCCATTCGAATCTGCTCGGGATCACGGATAATGATTTCGGGTCTTCCTTGATACACGGTAATGCGCCCGCGGATTTCAATTTGCCTCCCGGTCAGGGATTGGAGATTTCCGAACTTGCGTTTGTCGGAAGAAAAAATCACGCTGCTGAAAGGACAGTCGTGATAGTCCTCGCAAAAGTCGAAAAAAGTGTTGCCTCCCCCCGAGGTGAAAACCTTAAGTACGCGTCCGGAAACGCAGCCCGTTTCCCCCGCATGCGAACCGGCGGCGCGGAAGTCGACGCAGCCGGCCAAGTCTCCTCGGGACGAAGCACGCGAAGCAAAGGTCGGGGTGATCGCGGGAGAGCGGCTGGCGCGGTGGCCCACATAAACACCCAGGCAGAAGACTGCCAGGACAATTCCCGCCACGAGTATCTTCTTCCGCCTCATCTCGAGACCATCGGAGAATCAGGCATCCGTTCAAGCATGCCCCCTGAACAGGCTTGCCTGGGAGCAGGGGCTTCGCCGCTCGAACCCAGGCAGTATACCAGAGGCTGCTGAGGAATGAAGCCCCGGCCTCCCGTTGCATCTCATGGTCTGCTAGGCAAGGTTTGCGGAACACCGCTCTTGGTGCCGCCGCGGGAATAGGCGTGGCATTGCTTGCCATAAGAATCAACAGCAACCCTCCCCATAAGTATTGGGACACCACGGGGTGGGTCTGGGAGGTGTTTGTCCCGCTCGGCGGCCGCATCGGCGTGGCAATCCCCACCGCCGGATGGCACGGGGTCTATCGCGCTCATTGACCAGGTAGCCCTCCGTCGGGGAACCGTCAGGCCACCGGGTGTTCCCCTTTCGACCCATTCATCCCCACTGCGACTTCCGTGCAAAGTCTATAATTGTGGTAAGGGGTCAGAATGGGCGGAGAAAGTCTGACAGGGCGCGATGCGCGGAATGCCCAGCAAGGGCATTGGGATAGAACCTTCTCACAGAGGCCGGAAATGTTCGGAAGAGACCCAAGCGAGGCCGCGAGAAGGGCGCTTGAGTTCCTTCAGCAGGAGGGAAGGACACAGTTACTCGAGTTGGGCTGCGGGCAGGGCCGGGACACGTTGCTCTTTGCACAGAATGGATTTTGTGTGACGGCGGCGGATTATTCCCAGGCCGGCATCCGGGCGATTGGAGAGAAAGCGCGGATAGCGGGCCTGACGCGGAACTTAACGTCTCTATGTTTGGACGCGCGACAGCCACTTCCGTTCGCTGATCAATCGTTCGAGGCCTGCTACTCTCATATGCTGTACTGTATGGCGCTCACCACGCCCGAGCTCGAGCGCCTGTCGTGCGAGGTCCGGCGAGTGCTGAAGCCGGGAGGGATCAACATCTTCACGGTCCGCCACACCGGAGACCCCCACTGCGGAGCGGGAATCCATCGGGGGGAAGATATGTGGGAAGTGGGCGGCTTCATCGTGCATTTCTTCAGCAGGCAAAAGGTTCTTCGCTTAGCTGAGCCCTATGAGTCGGCGCGCATCGCAGAATTCGAAGAAGGGGGCTTCCCCAGAAAGCTGTTTTGGGTAGCGCTCAGAAAAGCATGAGGGATGTGAAGGGTGACGAGAACTTGGCGTATGCCTCCGCGATCGCCTCTGCCACTAGCTTGCCCGTGAGCGCAGACCTCGAAAATGGCTTTGGGGACGCGCCCTAGATTGTTGCAGAAACTGTCCAGCCTGCGGCCGCCGCAGGGGTTGTAGGCTGCTCCGTCGAAGATGCAACCGGCCGCGCGGACCATCCGATCTACGAGAGGGAGCACGCGATGGAGCGAGTTCGTGCGGGGTCGGCGGCGTCGCGTAGCCTTTCCTGCATGACACTTCAAGTTTCCACGAACGATTTCAGCCTGGCCAGCGCCTGATCCCACTGCTCGGAAACGAAATCAAGGTATTGCTTGATTTCTTCCATAGGCTTGGGATTAAATTCGAACAGGCTCTCGCGACCCGTGCGCACGCTACGCACAATTTCTGCCCTCTCCAACACTCGAAGGTGCTTCGTGATCGCCTGCCGGGTAAGCCTGGAGCCCCGGGTAAGTTGAGAGATCGAACGTGGCTGCCCGCCGCAGAGCTTCGCCACCAGCAAAAGCCGTGTCTTGTCCCCGAGCGCCGCGAAGACGGGCGCAGGAGCGTGCCGTTTGGCAGTCATGCGTCTACGGCTTTTGCGCGACATAACCCTCAATGTTCTTCATTTGCTCTGTCCAGCCGCCATCGTTCCTGCGAACCGCTTCCAAGCGCCAATCGCTGGGGATGCTCTCGAACCCGGACTCGGTAACCTGGAGCAGGGTGCCGGTGGCGGTCTTCTCCAGCCGGAATTCGACGAGCGTAGTCGGCTGATTGGAGTAATCCTTTGGGTAATCCGCTGGGTCGAATGACTTGACGTGGGGCCAGGTGAAGGAAAAGAGCCGTTCGGGCTCCATCTTCTGCACCACGGCTTCCCATTTGACGTGCTCGTAGCCGGGGTAAGTAATATGACCCCGCGAGATCTGGCCCGGCACGAACGGGCCCTCCAGTTTCACTCGGAACCACTCGCCGAACTCGCGATAATCCGTGAGGGCGCGCCAGACCCGCGAAACAGGTGCCTTGAGTTCAATTCGCTTCTCGATGCGGTTTTCCATTTTAGGCAACCTCCAGGTTGCAGATTAGCGCAGCCTGGCGAAAAATGCAACCTTTTTGTTGCTCTTTTTTACGGTCAGATCCTCAACCAGCCGCAACCCAGGAGGGGAGTTGAGGAGGCTTTCCAATCACTCCTGAGTCCGAGTGGACCGCTACATTGTGAAACAGATTCCCGGCGCAAACATCTCATATAGATAAGTCGCGGGGGGTGCATCAAAGGGGGCGAGATCCTCCATAAGCAGACACCGCCGCGAAGCCTGGCAAGCGGTGGAAAGGGGCTCCCATGCCGAAACCGGTGATGATCACCGTTGACGACGATCCGGAAGTCTTGCGTTCCATCGAGCGCGACTTGCGGCAGCGCTACGCTGAGCGTTACAAGATCCTGCGCGCAGATTCCGCCGCCGAGGCGCTGGCGGCGCTACGCCAGCTCAAGAAGCGCAATGAACAGGTCGCGCTCTTTCTAGTCGACCAGCGCATGCCCGCGACCACCGGGGTGGAATTCCTGGGCCAAGCTATGGAGGTCTACCCCGACGCGCGGCGTGTCCTGCTCACCGCCTACGCCGATACCGACGCCGCCATTCGCGCCATCAACCAGGCCAGGATTCATCATTACCTGCTGAAGCCATGGGATCCGCCCGAGGAAAATCTCTACCCGGTGCTTGATGATCTGCTCGAAGACTGGCTCGCTACCTACCATCCTCCCTTCGAAGGCGTGCGGGTGCTGGGCCACCGCTGGTCACCGCAATCCCACAGCGTAAGGGATTTCCTGGCGCGCCAACGTGTTCCTTATCGCTGGTTCGACATTGAGACCAGCACGGATAACGCAGAGGTCCGTGCTCTGGTCGACTCCGTGGGCGGGGGAACTTCGGCTCTCCCCCTGGTGATCTTTCCGGACGGAACCATCCTCACCGAACCCAGTTGCGTCCAATTGGCGGAAAAGCTCGGCCTTCGGACGCACGCTGAGACGCCATTCTGCGACTTGCTCATCGTAGGTGGCGGTCCGGCGGGCCTGGCCGCGGCGGTCTACGGCGCGTCGGAAGGCCTGCGGACGGTGATGATCGAAAGGGAAGCGCCGGGCGGCCAGGCAGGCATGAGCTCGCGCATTGAAAACTATCTCGGCTTTCCCTCGGGATTGAGCGGAGGCGATCTGGCCCGGCGGGGTGTTGATCAAGCCAAGCGCTTCGGCGTCGAGATCCTCACCCCTCAGGAAGCCGCAGCGGTGCGCGTGGAAGGCCCCACGCGCATCGTGAAGATGACGGATGAAAGCGAAGTTGGCTGCAAAGCGCTGCTCATCGCCTCGGGACTGTCCTACCGCAAACTTGCGGTCCCCGGCGCGGACCGCTTGCAAGGCCGGGGCATTTACTATGGCGCGGCGTTGTCCGAGGCGGTCTCCTGCCAGGGTGAAGAGGTTTACATCGTGGGCGGAGCAAATTCCGCCGGGCAAGCGGCCATGCATTTTTCCAAGTACGCAAGCCGCGTGGTGATGCTGGTGCGCGGCGACTCGCTTTCCAAAACCATGTCGCAATATCTCATCGACCAGATCGGGCGCACCGGGAACATCGCCGTTGAGCCCGGCACCCAAGTCGTCGAGGTATTCGGCGAAGAGCACCTGGAGGCCATCGCGATTCATTGTGCGCAGACCGGCCAGACCGACAAGGTCGCGGCCACCTCGCTTTTCGTGTTCATCGGCGCCGAGCCGCGCACGGACTGGCTGGACGGAGTAGTGGAACGCGACGCACGCGGCTTCCTGCTCACCGGCAACGATCTCTTGAGGATGGGGAAGTGGCCCCGCGGCTGGACCCTGGAGCGTGATCCTTACTTACTCGAGACCAGTGTTCCGGGCATCTTTGCCGTTGGCGACGTCCGCTGTGGCTCCGTGAAGCGCGTGGCCTCCGGGGTGGGGGAGGGGTCCATCGCGGTCCAGTTCATTCACCAGTATCTAAGCACATTGTGAAACGAGTAACGATATGCCTGAAAACAACGGGCCGGCCCCCGCGGCAGAACTTCGCAGAATTGCGGTCTTTCACGATCTGCCCGACGACCAGATGAACTGGTTGGTTGCGCACATGGAAGAACTCCGCTTCGACCCTGGCACAATCCTGGCGCGTGAGGGTGATCCAATCGTCCACATGATCGTGATCCTGGAGGGGGAGATTCAAATTGAGCGACCGGACCACCTCGGAACACAGATCTTCACGGTGGGGGCAGGGGAGGTGAGCGGGCTGCTCCCTTACTCGCGCCTTACGAAGTACGGAGGCACGAGTCGCGCGGTTCTTCCCACGCGCTTGGCACGCCTGCACAAGGATCTGTTCCCGGAGATGCTGCAGCGCATCCCGCTGCTCGGGCAGCGCCTGGTGTCGATTATGTCGGACCGCATTCGGGAAGTCACCAAGATGGATGTGCAACGGGAGAAGTTGATGGCTTTGGGCAAGCTTTCTGCCGGCCTCGCCCACGAACTCAACAATCCCGCGGCGGCTGCGCAACGCGCCGCTGCCAGTCTGCGCGAGGCGCTGGAGGCTCTCCGCGCCGCGAGCCTCCGCCTCGGCCGCCATCATCTTACGGACGAACAACGCGATGCCATCGCGCAGTTCGAGCGTGAGGCGAGCAAGTCGGCAGCGCCTGCGAAAGTCGATAGCCTGGCCTTGAGCGACCGCGAGGAACAGATCGCCACCTGGCTTGAGGCGCGGCACGTACCCGAAGGATGGAAAGTGGCGCCGGTTCTGGCCGACGCGGGCGTTAAACCCAGGCAGCTTGAGAGCCTGGCCACGCAGTTGGGGGAGAAGGCGTTGCCTGATGCGCTAGGGCGCGTCGCAACGCTGTGTACGGTCGTCAACCTGATTCGCGAGATCGAATCGAGCACTCGGCGCATTTCTGAGTTGGTGCGGTCGATCAAGGAATATTCTTACATGGATCAGGCCCCTCTGCAGGAGATCGACCTCCATAAGGGTATTGAAAGCACTTTGATTATGCTGACCCACCAACTGAAAGGCGGTGTGGAGATTGTGCGGGACTATGATCCAGAGCTTCCCCGCATCTGTGCTTACGGCGGGGAACTGAACCAGGTGTGGACGAACCTGATCACCAATGCTGTGGACGCCATGAACGGCAAAGGTCGCCTGGGGATTCGCACCCGGCGGGAAATTGACAACATCGTGGTGGAAATCTCCGATACAGGATCCGGAATTCCGCCCGAGGTGCAATCGCGTATCTTCGAGCCTTTCTTTACGACCAAGGGCGTGGGCGAGGGTACGGGGCTTGGGTTGGACATCGTTTCACGCATCGTGCGCAAGCACCACGGCGACATCCGCTTCCTCTCGAAGCCGGGGGACACACGCTTTCGCGTGTGTCTGCCGTTGACGCAGCCACGAACTTAATGCCGGATGGCGTTCGGCCCCAGTCCGGCGCCGCCGTTCCCTAACGATCAGGAGGAGGTTTACCATGAGCACTCAGTGCCAGCATCTTGACCAGGTGCGCAACGTCAAACCGAAAACCCAAGGTTGCGAGGAGTGCCTGCGCATGGGCGACACGTGGGTTCACCTGCGCCTTTGCCGAACCTGCGGCCACGTTGGTTGCTGTGATTCATCCAAGAATAAACATGCCACAAAGCACTTTCACGCCACACGGCATCCCATCATGCAGTCGTTGGAACCCGGGGAAAACTGGGGCTGGTGCTATATCGACGAAGCCTGGTTGGAGAATCTCGATTAAGTCGGTTGGGAGTTCCTCATCGACCCGGTAGGGTTGACCTCTTTGCCGCGATCACAGATTGCTCATTTCGCCGTCGATTACGAGTTCGCTGCCTACGGTCTACCAACCCAGCCAAGTGGCTTCGTAACCGCTGCGCCGTTGATCGTGGGTAATCGACGCGTGGGCTCTCGTTCACATTCCCCGATGGGCATCGCTCAGGCGAACCCTGAACGTCCGAGCGGACCATAAAGGGCGGCTGGTTTCTGTGCGCGGCGCGATCCTCGCAGGCTGGCAGAGAAAGACAGGGGGGCCGCCTCTGCGTGTTGTCGAGGACGCCCCGACTGGCGCGTGAATCTGGCTTCATATGCCATTGTCATGATGTCTGGTGCTCAGGGGCTCACGTGCTTGCAGCGCCAAAGTCATGGGCGCAGATAAGGCAGGA
>Ga0187782_10001448_pt1 | contig 17267 bp, 12 predicted proteins | sample 0715_SJ02_MP15_2_FD_132454 | JGI IMG/M metagenome (GOLD analysis project Ga0187782, IMG submission 132454) | Tropical peat soil microbial communities from peatlands in Department of Meta, Colombia - 0715_SJ02_MP15_20_MG | ecosystem: Environmental > Terrestrial > Soil > Wetlands > Peat | place...
ACAGCATGGCCTCGAGAACCCGCAGGGACCCCACGCCGGCGACATGCCCAACTTCACCGTCAAGGCGGACGGAACGGCCAAAGGAACCGTCGATGATCCGCGGGTGACACTGGCTGAGGGCGTGCCCAATTCGGTATTTGCCAATGGCGGGACCGCGCTGATGATCCACGCCAAGGCGGACGATATGAAGAGCGACCCCGCCGGCAATGCCGGGCCGCGCATTGCCTGCGGCGTGATTACGAAGTAGAGCGCGCCTGATCAGCAACGGCTGTTAGTGGCTGCGCGAGAAGTGCTCGTGCACGATCACCCAGCGACGGCCATGCTTAGCGTATACGTGGCTGCCACGGCCCTGCACTTTGTGTCCCGGCGTCAGCTCCACAGTCCAGTAAAAGGTTGCTATCGCGGTTCCGTCGTGCACCAGCACCCGCGGTTGGCCGATGCTGTAGCGAAGCCGCGGGGACTGGTCCAGGTAATGCTCGAAGGTCTTCTTCAGCGCTGCCCGGCCGGCAATGCGGTTGTAGCGGGTGGATGAAAATCCGACGAAACCGGATGAGAACTGGTCAAGAAGCGCCTTCAGATCGCGGCGGTTAAAGTCGGCTACCTGCTGGCGCTCCAAGCGGAGGATTTCACGTTCTGTTGCCTTCATGATCTATCCCTCCCCTTGCGGGACTTTTCCGACACTAAATGGTACTACGCCGTCGAAGATGTTGAGCGGATGGGATGTTTTAGCGAATGGGGTTCGCATACATGAGGCCGCCGTGGGTCCAGAGACTGTTGGCCCCGCGATTGAGCTTCATGGGAGATTTCGAGCCCAGGTCGCGCTCAAAAAGCTCTCCGTAGTTGCCCACAGCCTCGATGACGCGGGCGGCCCAATCGTCATCCAACCCAAGAAACTGCCCGTAGCCGCGCTGCGTGCCCAGCAGACGCCGGAGGATGACGTCGTTCCTCTTCTTCATCTCCTGCACGTTGGACTGCGTAATGCCAGCCTCCTCCGCTTGTATCAGGGCCTGCATGGTCCAATCGACAATCGCCCCCCATTGCGGATCATCGGGGCGGTATGCCGGCGCCAGCGGATCCTTGGCAACAACGTCAGGCAGAATCTCAAAATCCTTCGCTCTTCCCTTGAACGCGATTCGCTCATAAGCCAACTGCGTCACATCGGCCGTGATAGCGGCGCAATTCCGTGTAAGAAGCGCTACTTCCATCTCGCCTTCTTCAGAGAATGGGCCGGGAATGTACTTGATCATTTCCCGATTCATGTAGGCGTCTACTTCAGCCTCGATCTCGGTCCCAATAAGAAAGCAGACCTTCTTGCCCGCGAAGTCTTTCGGCGAGCTGATTCCCATTGACTTGTTTACAAGGAACCCCTGGTAGTCGTACAGAATCGGCCGGGCAAAGCCGAGGCTGCCATTGGCGTTGCGGACGTTGACCGACCCGGTAGCAAGCAGGGCTATTTCTCCCGACTGCAGCGCATTCAGGCTGCTGGCCTCATCCCGAAAAGGCTTAACGGTGAACTTGGCGTCGGCGCCGAGAACGGCAACCGCGACCGCCTTGCAGATATCGATATCGAAAACCGAGTGATTGCCGTGCGCGTCGTCAAGCGTGTACTCCGGCTCTTCTGTATTTATGCCGCACGCTAAAGTCCCGGCGCTGCGAACCTTGTTTAGGGTGGGCCCAGCGAAAGCTTTGGTAGCGGCGTTGACCAGCAGGATACTGAAGACGAGAAAAACAATCCGACCGCGCATAAACGCCAATTACCCCTGTTTAAAAAGCGAACAATTTCCAGCGATCTTAATCTTCGAAGGCGAACAACCGGGGGCAGCCAGAAAAGAAGCTGGCCACCCCCCTTTAAAGGACGGACGCTAATTCGTGGGCCAGCCGGGTGTGGTCGGCAGGCCGGGATTGCTGCTGGGTCGGGGGTTGAAGTCCGCCGGCGCCGGGTCGATCACCTGGCCGTGTACGAGGTCGGTAGGCCGGATGTGCAGGACCTTGCACCCTTGGGAGTTAAAGTGAGGCAGAGTTGTGACGTCCTTTTGCGGGATCATCGCATAGTGCCGCGGAAGCGGCTGAGCGCGGTCGAGCAAACGCCGATTATCGAAGGCGGAGAACAGAGCGCCGATCGGAGTATCCGAGCCGTCCGACGGGCCGAGGGTCGATTGCCCGAACAGCGTCTGGCCGAGCTCGCGCGCGGAAACTTCGTCCGGCAGGTCGGCGAGCGGAGTCAGGTTGAAGAGTTTGTCGATAAACTTGATGATGGAGCCGTGCTCCGATGGTTCGTGCGAGATCGCATGCGCTCTGGCGTATGGCGAGATCACGATGCCGGGAATCCGAGGTCCCTTTTCGAGAGCGTTGCCCAGCGGATCGAAATTGCGTACCGCCGGCTGCCAATGGTCATACAGTCCATCCGTTTCATCGTAGGTGATAATGATGGCACTGTGCGGCCAATACTTGCTGCCGGCGATCGCGTTGATGGAGTCGGCCAGCAAGGCCTCGCTGATCTGCGCGTCCGAGTAGCCGGGATGGTCATCGTTCCCCGGGAAGTTCGCTTGTACGGACGGGCTCGGAGAGCGGGGCGCCAGACCATCGTTGTTGCCGTAGCCGCCCCGAACATAAAAGACTCCGCCCTCCTCGGGCAGGGCCTCTGCCTTGATCGCCGCGTAGAAGTCGGCCAGCCCACGCAGGTGGTTTTGAATCTCGTGGGGATTGTTAGCTTCGTACCCGAAGTACTGCGGGCCGTTGTGGTGGGCAATGTAGTTGGCGTGGGTGGCGCCGCTCGAGGGATCGGTCGGCTCCAGGTCATAGCCTTCCTGGAACCATCCCCAGTTCACCGGCTTGTTCCCATCGCCGGCAATCTTGGTGATGTCGTTCTGAATGTCCTGCAGATCGAACAGCGGATCAAGATCCTGAGCTGTAATGCTCTGGATTTGGTTGCCCATAAAACTGAGCGGGAGAGCTGCATACGTGAGGTTGGAACCCGGATTCTTTTGCACCGCTCCCTCTTCGGTGGGCTGCAGGGGATTGGGCGCCGGCGTGTAGGTCAGTGTGTCGAGCGTGGAACCCCAGAACGGCTGCGGGTCGGAGGTTACCGGAAGCTGCTGGTTAGGCACGTCGCAAGTGGCGCTCGATGCCAGGCAAACCGGGTAAGGGGATGACACACTGGGGGCATTGGACATAGCCAGGTTAGGATGCTCCACCCATTCGGTTAAGCCGGACTGGCCGGAAATCATCGCGATAGCGTTCGGGGTGGATGGCCCGATGACAGTTTGAGAAAAATCGTCAAACAGAGTGAAGCGGTCGGCGTAGTTCCACAAAAAGGGGGCCGTCGTGCAGTCCACGTGACTGACGACCAGCTCGCCCATCTGCTTCTGCGCGAGCGTCGGAGCAGGACCGGTGTAGGTCGTGCCGTCCGCGCTCAGCGTGCCCGTCAACCCTTCCTGCACGAATGCGTAGCGATCGTTTTGCGCCACCCAACTGGAATTGAAGTGCATCTTGTTGTCGATGCCGCTATGGCTATGGTTGACCGAGTCGGTGTCCTCCGGATAGAGCAGCACTGTCGCACCCGTCGTGTTGGTGACCGTCTGCGGGATCAGAAACGGGGAAATGCTGACCACGCTTCCGTCGGTATCAACTAAGGGCTGAACGAAACCCGGTGTCTCGCTCGCCGGCTGGGAGAACAATCCACGCGCTCCGGGGTAGGTGCCGAAGTAGAAATCGAAGGACCGGTTCTCCTGAAAAAGCACGAAGACATACTTGATCTTCTTGCGCAGAAGCCGGAGCTTCTCGTGGTCAGAGAGCTGCGGCTCGTCATGGGGATCCAGCGCATATTGCCAAACCTTATCGCTTGATCGTGGAGCTCTTTCGACGGTCTTAGTAGCGTCTTGCGCATACAACAGCAGGTCCGGTAACAGCAGAAAAGCGAGCAAGCCTGCAAAGAGATACTGAGTGGCATTGCGGCGCATAAATCCTCCTCAATTTGGGCAGTGGTTACGGTTAGACGCTCTGGGGAAGCTTTGCGAGGGCCGAAGCAATACCTAAGCTGAACCACACCGAGGTCTATGCTTGGCGCATTTCTAATCGATGAAAGAAGAGTTAAAACTCCGTGAAAAGGAAAAGACCCTCGTGCCGGAAGACGATTGAGACATCGCTGCGCTACATGCATGCAATAAACAGGCAGCAATGGCTTGAACACTTCCGTCAAAATGGACGCCTGGCGCGGATTCCTGAGGCAGGGCGTTTTCAACGAGTTTTAACTTGCCTTTCATCGCTTAGAAACACCGCGGACAGAAGCTCCGGCGTCGCGCATTCCACGAGAGTCAAGAAACTTCCCCCAAAGTCCGTGGGCTACAAGGAGGCTTGTATGCGGCCAGTAACGAAGCGGAAACACCGACTGTGCAAGAGAACCGTTCCGGGGCGATGTGGTCGATTCTTGGCAGGCCTCGGCATCCTCTTCTGTCTTGTCTCTATCTCTTTGGCACAAGCAGATCGCAGCGGGTTGAATGGAACGATAACCGACCCCTCCGGGCGGGTGCTGCCGGACGTCCAGGTGCTGGCTCTCGAAGACGCGACCGGACTTCGCCGCGAGGCCGTCTCTTCCGCAAGCGGGACCTACGGCATCCCGGAACTGCCGGTTGGGACCTACACCATCACGTTCACGCATCCGGGATTCCAGCCGCTGCGCTTCGAAAATGTGGCTCAAAAGCTGGGAGAGACTCGGACCTTGAATGCCACGCTGCAGGTGGCCGGAACCAACGAAAAAGTCGAGGTCTCAGCCGCCCCGCAATCTCTGGATCAGACTAACAACACCCTGGGCACGGACATTGAGCGTAAGCAAGCTCAGGAGCTTCCACTCAACGGGCACAACTGGGCCACGCTGACCGCCTTGGGTCCCGCCGCGGTTGATACCAGCGGCAGCAGCGGAGGCGGCAACCAGCGCTCCATTCGCTTTGCCGGCCGCGGCCGCGACGACAATAACTTTACCTACGACGGCATCGATGCCACAAACATCATCAATCAGGCCCAGCAGTCTTATGTGCGCCTGGCAATTCCAATCGATACGATCCAAGAGTTCCGCGTGGATCCCATGCTGGCGACCGCGGAGACAGGGGGCACGGGAGGGGGGCAGTTGGCCGTAGCCTCACCCTCGGGCACAAACCGGTTCCACGGAGACGCCTACGAATTCCTTCGTAACCGGGTTTTTGATGCTTTGGAACCGATCGATGTTCTGAACCCGCACCACCAGCCGCCCTTCCACTTGAATCAGTACGGGGGGTCTCTGGGCGGACCCATCGTCGGGAATAGAACCTTTTTCTTCCTCGCCTACGAAGGTTATCGGCAGGACCTCGGTCAGACGCTCATCGGTTATGTGCCAAGCAATGCCTTTCGCGCGCAGGTGCTGGCGCAGTCGCCGCAACTGGCACCCATCATCAACGCCTACCCTCAAGGCCAGACACAGATCAGTCCAGACGTAGCTCAATTCGTGGGAGAAGGGAGACAGGTGGGCCAGGAAGATTCGGGAATGTTCCGCGTGGACCACCGCTTCTCCGACGCGACCACGCTGTTTGTGCGGGCCAATATCGACAAAGCGATCAGCACTGTCCCCTATTCGCCAATCACCTCACAATATCTGAATGGCCAGGAACAGCTCACCTCCGATCCAGTCAATAGTGCTGTTGTCCTGACGCACGTCTTTTCTCCGACCCTGCTCAATCAACTGAAATTTGGTTTTAATCGCAGCACAGCCGACACTACCTACATCAATCAGACGGGATCGCTTTATGCCATCGCGGTATCGGGCTTCACCACGCTAAACAACGGTCGCATCAGCACCGGCGTGGGCAATTCGTTTGCTGGGATCGATGACGCGACCTGGGTCAAGGGAAGACATGTAATCAAGGCCGGAGTTGAGCTTCGCCGCATCCAGTTGAACCAGGGAAGCAGCACCTATGGCACGTTCACTTTCAACACGCTGACCGACTTTGCGGCCGACGTTGCGGACCAGGCCAAGCTGACGGGAACGCTGCCCGTCAACGGTTTGCGCAAGATGCAATACTCCGGTTATCTCCAGGACGAGTTCAAGTGGCATTCAAACTTCACTCTGAATCTGGGGGCGCGCTACACCTTCTTCAGCATCTTTCATGAAGTACAGGGCCGCGCGAATCCCTTCGATTTCGCCACTTGCGGTCCACAGGGATACTGCGGCGTGGGGACGAGCTTTGGCCAGCCGAATTATTGGGATATCGACCCTCGAGTCGCCTTTGCGTGGGCGCCAAATGTATTTCACGGTAAGACCGTGATTCGCAGCGGCTTCGGAATCTATCACGAGGATGGCCAGTTGGACGACCAGAACATCCCGGAAAAAAACGAGGTGTATAACTATACGCTCACGGAAATTAGCTACCCCATACCGGTGGGCCCGAATGGCCAGCCCCCAAGCGTGCCAGGCACCATTACACCGAACGCTGAGCAACGGCGGCGCAAAGACACTTACGTAACCCAGTGGGGTCTTTCCATTCAGCAGGAACTGCCCGCCAATATTCTGGGCACGATCGCCTATGTCGGAAGCGAGGGCCAGCATTTGCTTAGCCTGTCCTACGAGAACGTTAAGAACCTGATTACAGGACTGCGTCCTTACCCAGCCTTCGGCCAGGTAAGTTGGCGAGGCACCATCGGCAACAGCTCGTATGAGGGAGTGTCGGTTGGCGTGAAGCGTTCCTTCAGCCGAGGGCTGCTGTTTTCCGCAAACTACATGTGGTCGCACGAGATCGACGACGACTCCAACGGCAGCGGCGACGGCGATTCCATCACCCCGCAGAACGTTTCCTGCATCCCTGAGAGTGCGCCGCAGTGCGGCGAGCGTGCCAGCGGCGCCTTCGACGCCCGCCACGTGGTGAACGCGAATGCCATCTGGGAGCTTCCCTTTGGCCCCGGCAAACCGTATCTGAACGAGCCGGGACCGGCGCGCGCAGTGTTCGGCTCGTGGTCGTTCAGTACGATCTTCACCGCACATACCGGCTTCCCTGTGAACATTACGGTGAATCGTACCGGTCCGGACGGCAATACCAATGAGCAGCGTCCCAACCTCGTTCCTGGCGTTCCCCTGTATCTGCCCGGCGGAAGCTTCAACCCTGCAGCTTTTACCATGCCTGCCCCGGGTACATTCGGCGACGTGCCCCGCAATTTCCTGCGCGGTCCTGCGGTCTGGCAGAACGATATGGCGCTTGCCAAGCACATTCCTATCAGCGAACAAGTACAACTTCAATTCCGGGCCGAGGTATTCAACGTCTTTAATAAGGCGCTCTATGCTCTGCCGGACGGCGACATTTCGGACTCTGACTTCGGCTTAAAACAAGCGCCCCTGAATCCAACCCCGATAGGAATGGGTACGCCTCGCCAGTTCCAATTCATGGCGAAAGTACAGTTCTGACAGGTCAAGCCATTACGACGCATTACACACGCCTCCAGGCATGACCCCTCGAGCGGTGGGAACGGGTGCGCCCCGGCAGATGCAATTCACGCTGAGAGCGCAGTTTTCGCGGAATCCTATTTCTCCAGCGCCTTGCGCATTTTCTGCAAATTCTGCCGGAAAGCGGCGCTGGGCTTGGGATATGTCATCTTGAGGTCGCGCAGGGCATCGACGACAATCTGGGAAATGATCAGCCGGGCGTTGTCTTTGTCATCCGCCGGAACGACATACCAGGGCGCTTCCTGAGTGCTGGTCGAGGCCAGGCAGTCCTGGTAGGCCTTCATATAGTGTTTCCAGAATCTTCTCTCCGCCATGTCGTCCAGGCTGAATTTCCAGTTCTTTTCCGGTTGCTCGATGCGCTTGAGAAAGCGCTTGCGCTGTTCGTTCTTGGACAGGTGAAGGAAGAACTTGATGACCAGGGTCCCATTACGGTGCAGATGCCGCTCCAGGTCGACGATGGACTTGTATCGTTCCTGCCAGATCGTCTTCCGGTCGAGCAACTCGTCGGGTAGCCCTTCCCCGCGCAGGATGTCCGGATGCACGCGAACGATCAGGACTTCCTCGTAATAAGAACGGTTGAAGATGCCGATCTTCCCCCGTTCCGGCAGACGGCAGGTGGTGCGCCATAAAAAATCATGGCCCAGTTCCTCGGCGCTCGGATGCTTGAAACTGAAGACCTGGCAGCCTTGCGGATTGACACCCGACATCACGTGCTTGATGGCGCCGTCTTTGCCGGCAGCATCCATGGCCTGAAAGATCAGCAGGAGCGCATAGTGCCCGGAGGCGTAGAGGAGATCCTGCATCTCGCTCAACTGCTGAATGTGTTCCTGCAGGAGTTGCTGATACTGTTCCTTCGACTTGTAAACCGGGCTCACCTCGGTCGGCCACTTTTTGAGATTGACCTTTTCGCCCTCGCGAACGCGGAAGTCCTGAGTATCGATCTTCATTATCGTCCTCGCACATATCAACGCTGAACTCCCGGACACCGGGAGCGGTCCCGTGTTTCATCAGGATTTAGCTTGGTCTGACCTTGTAGTTTCTTCCTTCGACGCCTGCCCTTGAAGGGCAACGGGTGAAGGGGCCGGTTGAAGCTCGTGATAGGCCGCCAACGCATCGTGCAGCCGGAGGAAGACATGTTCCCGGCCCACCGTTTCCGTGATGTGGTGGCGGCCAAGGTCGGCCTGAAGTTCTGGATGCACGCGCGCAAAAACGAGAACAACTCCCCGGGCCGCCAGGTTCCGGTGCAATTCGCGCACAACCCGCGCCGCGGAATAGTCGATGTTGGTCACAGCTTCGGAATCGATGACCAGCCATTGAAATTTACTAGGGCCGGGACCCGCAAGATGCAAGAGCTCCTCGGCAAACCGGCTGGCATTCGCGTAGAACAGTGGCGCCCCGAAGCTATAAATTGCTATTCCCGGCTCCGTAACCGTGCCAGGCAGGGGCGGCACCGTCTGCCAATAGCCCTTTTCGCTCCTCACCAGCACTCCAGTGTGGGGACGATAAGTGTGTCGCACGACACGCAGCAGCGAGACAACCATCGCCAGCAGGATGCCTCGCTCCACCCCCTGGAGCACCACGACTCCCGCCGTCATCACCGCCAACACAAACTCTCCCGGACTCTCTCGCCGTATCATCCGCAGCCCGCGCAGGTCGATCAGACGCACGGCAATCACGAACACGATGGCGCCTAGTACGCAACGTGGCAGATATTGCAGTGGCCGGGTCAGGAACAGCAGCACCCCGGCTACCATCACGGCCGTCACGATTTGCGCCAATTGGCTGCGGCCGCCCGCACTTTCCACCATTTCCGTTTGTGTTGGACTCCCATTCACCACAAACGTTCCGCTCAAGCCCGCGGCTAGATTGGCCGTCGCCAATCCCAGCAGATCGGCGTCTTCGTCCAGGGATTGGTTGTGCCGCATCGCGTAGACGCGGGCCGTGGCCGCGCTCTGCGTCAGGATCATCACCAGGCAGGAGAACGCGAGGGGGACAAGCAGTTCTGCATCTTTCCATTCGACTGCGGGAATGTGGAGATGAGGAAGCCCGCCGGCCACGGGGCCGATGATGTGCACGCCCCGTCCCGCAAGGTTGAAGCTCATGCTCGTCACGATGCCGCCGGCCACAGCAATCAGCGGCCCCGGGATCCTGGGAGCGAAGTACCTCAGGACAAAGATGACGGTCAGGACGACAGCCGAGATATACAGAGTTGGCGCGTGCACCCCGCGAAGCCCCCGGATGACCTCCGCCAACTGAAAAACCGTTCTGCGGGCATGCACCTGCACGCCCAGCATTTCGCCCATTACCGCTATCCCCACCTGGAACCCGACTCCTGTCAGAAATCCCACCAGGACGGTTTGTGATAGAAAGTCCGCCAGGAATCCGAGTCTCAGCAGTCGCGCCAGAAGCAAGAACCCAGCCGTCAGCAACGCCACAAGGCTGGCCAAGGCCACGTATCTGTCGCTTCCCGGCTGCGCCACGGAGGACAGTCCTCCCGCAAGAATCGCAGCCGTCGCTGAATCGGCCGCCACCACCAGATAGCGCGAAGAACCAAACGCGGCAAACCCCGCCAGCGGCAGCAACAGCGTGTAAAATCCGGTGACGATCGGTGTCGCGGCAATACTGGTGTATCCCAACACCTGCGGGATGTTCATGGCCGCCAACTGGAAACCCGCCGCGGAATCCCGCACAACTCCTCCGCGCGTGATCGGGAGGAAGCTCTGAAACATTCCGGAACGGCCAGTGGGGCTGTTCTCTGTGCTCATGCGCTCCTTAAGAGTGTCTCGTCAACGCGGAGATTCGCCGCGCGAAGCAACGCAAGCCTGCACCCTCGAAGTTTGGCCCGAGAAGCTTCACCGAGGCCACGACGATACCGCAGACTCCCCCGCTCCAAGTAACCATGGTCGCAGTGCGGAACGGTAGCTGGCCGGAAATGGCGGAACGTCACCCAAGGCCGCCGCATGTGCCGCTTATGGCTTAACTCCGGCGCCAGCGGCGCCGCTCAGCGTATTGCGCACGATTTCCTTGGCTTCGCTCACAATTGCGTCCAGGTGCGTCAAGCTCTTGAAGCTTTCAGCATAGATCTTGTAAATGTCCTCGGTGCCTGACGGTCGCGCGGCAAACCATCCGCTCTTTGTCACGACCTTTAATCCGCCAATCGGAGCTTGATTTCCTGGAGCACCGGTCAGTTTGGCAATGATTGGTTCCCCCGCCAGATCAGATTCCCTTACCGCGTCAGGTGAAAGTTGCTGCAGCTTTCTTTTCTGCTCGGGAGTCGCAGGGGCGTCGATGCGCCTGTAAAACGGAGTGCCGAACTCCGCCGTCATTTCGCGGTAATGCTCCCCTGGATCCTTCCCGGTGTGGGCGGCAATCTCAGCCGCCAACAGATCCATAATGAGGCCGTCCTTGTCGGTGGTCCACACCGTACCATCACGGCGAAGGAAACTCGCTCCAGAACTTTCTTCTCCGCCGAAGCAGTACGAGCTGTCGATGAGCCCAGGTACGAACCACTTAAAGCCCACGGGAACTTCGCGCAGTTCACGGCCGAGCTGGGAGACGACTTTGTCGATCATGCTGCTGCTCACTACCGTCTTTCCAACGGCAGCTCGCTGGGGCCACTGTGGCCGGTTTGTGAGCAGATATCGGATCGCTACCGCGAGGTAATGGTTCGGATTCATCAATCCCGCGACTGCCGTGACGATTCCGTGCCGGTCGGCATCGGGATCGTTGGCGAAGGCCACCTGGAACTGATCCTTCAGCCCGACCAGCCTGGCCATGGCGTACGGACTGGAACAATCCATGCGGATCCTGCCGTCATGGTCAACTGTCATGAAGGAGAACGTCGGATCAATCGTTTGGTTAACGACCGTAACGCTCAGCCCGTAAATAGAATTGATCGACTCCCAATAGTGCAGCGACGCTCCGCCCAACGGGTCCACGCCAAGTTTCAGGTTGGCGGCGCGAATCGCATCCATGTCAGCGACGTTCTTGAGATCGCGAACGTACGGCACCAGGAAGTCCTCCGTGTGCGTCGAGGCCGCCTGGATAGCTTTGCTGTATGGGATTCGCCGGACCCCCACGTTCCGTGCCCGCAGTAACTCGTTCGCCCGGGTTTCCACCCAGCGTGTGACATCAGTATCAGCCGGGCCGCCATGGGGCGGGTTGTACTTGAAGCCTCCATCCTCAGGCGGATTGTGCGATGGGGTAACCACGATGCCATCAGCGAGATGTTCCTTGCGACCGCGGTTGTAAACGAGGATTGCGCGCGATATGACGGGAGTTGGCGTAACACCGTCGTCTTGCTGGACGATCGTTTCCACGTCGTTAGCCGCGAGCACCTCGAGAGCGGTACGCTGTGCGAGCCCGGACATCGCGTGGGTGTCTTTCCCCATGTAGAGCGGGCCGTTTATTCCCTGGTGGCGTCGGTAGTCGCAGATGGCCTGGGTGACGGCAAGGATATGTGCTTCGGTGAAGGTGCCGTGCAGAGGCGAGCCACGATGTCCGCTGGTGCCGAAGCTGACCAGTTGGTTGGGATCGTTCGGGTCGGGCTGGCGCTCAAAATATTCCTTCTCCAGGCGAGCCATGTCCACGAGCATCTCCTTGGGAGCAGGCTTGCCTGCCAGCGGCGAAATTTTCTCTCCGTTAGCAGCGACTACCGCGGATCGTGTTTCCAAGGTACCGGGCATGGTTCCACCTTCCGAATAATTCTACGCCTGGCTTTTCGCTCGTAACTGAAAGCCCCTGCCTGACTGGAACGGGTGCGTTCCGGCGCTATTAGGGGAACACGATCCCGACGGGTCGTGAATGCCGGGATCTCCTCGCGGGCGTTAGACTACTCCGTGATGAAAGTGGCCGCTCTGTTCGCGACATTCTTTATAGGGGCGAGCGCCTGGGCCCAATCGGACGCCGACGCCATCATCAAGTGCTCGGTTGAGGCCAACAACGTCGATTGGCAGGCGGCTCCTCAATACGACCATCTGGAGCGTGACCGGCAGCCGGACGGCAGTACCAAAACCTATGAAGTGATGATGATCCTGGGCTCGGAATATCAGCGCCTGGTCGCAGTCAACGGCAAGCCGCTCAGCACGGAGGAACAGGCCCTGCAACAGCAGCTGCTCGATGAGGTTATCGCACAACGCAAAAGGGAGTCGCCAGCACAAAGGGCACAGCGGATCGCCAAATATGAGAAGGACCGCAAACGCGACCACATGCTGATGGAGCAACTGACGGTCGCTTTCAATTTCAACGTGCTGGGCGAGCGGAAGCTGGGCCCCTACGAGGTCTATGAACTGCAAGCAACGCCGCGGCCGGGATATCAACCCCCCAACACTGAAACCAAGGTGCTTACCGGGATGCGTGGCAAGCTGTGGATCGACAAGCTGACTTGCCAGTGGGTGAAAGTGGAAGCTGAGGTCGTGCATCCGGTTGCGATCGTGGGGTTTCTGGCGCAAGTGCAGCCGGGCACTCGCTTCGAATTGGAGAAGATGCCGGTAGAGGATGCCATCTGGCTGCCCAAGCATTTTTCCATGAAGGCGCGGGCCAGGGTTCTCTTCCTCTTCAGCCACAACTCAGAGGACGACGAAACCTATTTTGATTACCACAAGGCGTCGGCCAATGAGTGGAAATAGCTTCCTTCAGCCGCGGTCATTAAGAAAAGGGTTCTATCGCGGACATCCAGCAGGCTCACGTTTACCAAGACCCCACGCCGGACCTGGCAGCCTATCGAATCCGTGGGAGTCTGCATTCAGTGTATCGGCGCAGGGGCTCATCTCTCATCTCTGAGTTAGCCCCCACTGCGTGCGCTGCGCCTGTTTGGACGTCTCCGCCCAGGCACAGCGCACGCGCGTCGGTTTATGCGCCTCCCGAAGGATGCAGTACGCGGAAGGTGTTGCCGCCGTTCGACCACACCAGCAGCAATGCGTCCTGGTCCTTGGGCACGCTGGAAAGAGCGTGCTGCACGTCGGCAGCGTTCGGCGTCGGATGGCGATCGACGCTGATCACGACGTCTCCGGCCTGCAACCCGGCTTCGTCGGCCGGACTGCCCGGCTGCACCTGCTCGATTACCGCACCCTTCACGTCGCTGGGCGCCTGGATCTGCTGGCGAACATCCGGCGTCAGGTCGGAAAGACCAAGTCCCCAGCGCGGCTTGCCTTGGCCGGCCTCAGCGCTTTCGAGCGTCCCATTTCGGCTGCCCATGGCCTCCAGGGTCAGCGGCACGGTGATGTTGTTTCCGTTGCGGGCGATGTCCAGCTTGAGCGCCGTGCCCGGACGCTGCTCGCTGACTTCCATCTGCAACTGGCTGGCATCGCTAACCTTCTTGCCGTTGACCGCGGTAATCACGTCGCCGACTTTCAAGCCAGACTTGGCGCCGGGAGAGTCAGATTCCACCTGGGTGATGACCGCGCCCTCGTTACTCTTCATGTCGAAGAACTTCGAGTTTTCCGGCGTCACGTCGGTAATGCCGATCCCTATGTATCCATGCGTAACCTTGCCGTACTTGATGAGCGTGTCTACGGTGGGCCGCACGATCTGAGCGGGGATGGCAAATCCCATACCCGAGAACGTCCCTGACTCCGAGACCAGGAACGTGTTGATGCCGACCACTTCCCCGCGTGCGTCCACCAGCGGGCCGCCTGAATTGCCGGGGTTGATGGCGGCGTCGGTCTGGATAAACCCGCCCGGCTTGCGCGGATTATCAGAGTATGGGTTGGGCCGGTTGAGCCCGCTTACAATCCCGCGGGTTACGGTAAAGCGGAACCCGAAGGGATTGCCGAAAGCCAGTACCGTCTGTCCCGGGTGGAGATCACGCGAATCTCCCCACGGCACGCTGGGCAAGTTTTTCCCGTCCACCTTGATAACGGCAAGGTCGGTCAACGGATCGGCGCCTACCAGATTGGCCGGCAGAACTCTGCGGTCGCTCATGGTGACACGGATGTCCACCGCGCCCTCAACCACGTGGTTGTTGGTGACGATGTAGCCGTCCGGCGAAATGATCACGCCACTGCCGATTCCGTGCTGGACGCGCGGTTGCGGCCGCGTCTGGTTGCCGAAGGACGGACCGAAAAACTGCTGCATGTCCTCGGGCAGTTGTGGCATGGCAGCCTTCGTGGTGGTCTTGGACGTAACGGCCACGTTGACAACCGCGGGGGTCACGCGCGCGGCCAGGGTCTCCATGGCTTGGTCGAGCGAGAGCAGGGCTCCCACACTATTTGCGTCAAGCGGCGCCGCGTTCGAGGCTACGACATCCGCCTTGGCCGCGTCGGGCTTCATCACTTCGTAGGTTGCCAGCGAGCCGGCCACAGCCAAGGCAAGCACCGGGGCCACCAGGCGGCGTTTCCAGGTTGATTTCACAAAGTTTTGTATCCAGGTCTTCATGCGATTGACATCTCCTTTTATTAATCGATTCAAGCTGTGATAGGCTGGCGAGAAACTAACGATTTAGTTGATCTGGCAAAGGCCGTTCCCTTCTCCATAGCCACCGCCTCTAAATTTTTGCGGAGACTGGCTGTCTGGCGGCGCTGCTCGCCGGATAGACCTTCAACTCATACACGTCGATGCGCCACACTTCGGCCCCGAACGCAGCGGAGCCGTTCGGTCCCAGCACGAACACCACCGCTTCGGGGCGAAAATCCACTACAAAGCCGAACGTCGTGCCAGGCTGCGGGTCTTCAGCTCTCGCTAAGCGCCCCTTAGCCTCGTACCTCAGAGTCGTCGCCACGCGCCTCCGTGGCCCTGCGGCGGGAAGTTGCGTTATCGGACTGCCCTTCCAAAGCGCAGGAACGACCGCTGCCCGGAGACCGTCCGGCGCGGTCTCACGTTGGGCCTCCGTTGCGATCGTAACGTGCGTCGGAGCGGCGATGGCCGCTGTTTCCACGGGTCTGGCTGGTGCTTCATTGCGAAACGCCACCAGTTGCGGTGTTCGCGCCAAAGCTATCACGCACGCGGCGGAAAACACTCCCATCAACGCCACGGCAGGCTTCCATACCCGCGTGGCGCCGGGCCGTTCGCGATTGAGAATTTGCGCCACCCGCAACGAGGTGTGCCGCATGCGGCTCACGGCTGCCTGGGCCAGCGCCACTCCCCGCCGCAGGAAGCTCTTTTCGGCCACCGATACCAGGCATTGCGCATAGGCACGAGGGTCCCCGGTCTGCGCCAGCACCAGGTCGTCACACGCCATCTCGCGTTCCAACGAGAGCCGGCCCCCAATCCACCACACCGCTGGATGAATGCAGAACAGCGCACGCAGCAGCTCCTGGGCAAGGGTGGTCCAATCATCCCAGCGGCGCAGGTGCGCCAGCTCATGCAGCAGCACCGAGTGTAATTCGTCGGCGGACAGTTCCCGCAAAGTCCACGCCGGCAGGGTCACCGCCGGTTGAAAGAACCCGATCGCTGTCGGTACCTTGACCCGCTCTGAAAGGCAAAGTTCTACGGGACGGACGCGGCGGAATTTTTTCAGCGTTTTCTGCAGGGTCGGTTCGAGGCGGTTGAGATCGACCGCCGTGCAATCCCGACGCAGCCGCTGCAATTCGCCGAGGCCAAGGCCCACGCGCGCCAGCGCGATGCCGGCCAGCACAGCCCAGATGAGGAATCCGCAAACAGCCATCCATCCCGGCAGGACAATCAAGGGCGACAGACTCGGTGAACCGGCGGCGCCGCTGCCTGCGCGCAGTACGCCAAAAAGCGGCAGGGACGCCATCACGAGCAGCACGGCAAACCACACGGCAAACCGGGTACTTGCGTTGAGGCGGCGCGCCACCCGCAATAACACCCATGTACCTGCCGCCAGTCCGGTTCCCTCTGCGACACCATTCAACATGCGCCCGGCAGCGGACCAGGCGAGCCACTGCATCTGGGTAATAGCCGGCCAACTCATGATTCTGTCCGCTCCAGCAAATCACGCAGACGCTTCAGTTCTGCGGCGTCGATGCCCCGGTCTTCGAGAATGTTGAGGACCAGCAATTCGTGGGAATCCTGGAAGAACCGGCCCACCAGCCGCCGGATCTCAGAGCGGGATGCTTCTTCCCGCGGCACGACGGGCGTGTACACGTGCGCACGCCCGTCTTTGATGTGCTTCACGTATCCTTTCTTTTCCAGGATGCGGATCGTGGTCAGCACGGAGTTGTACGCCAGCGCCGGCCTTTGCGGCAGTGCATCGAGGACCTGCTGGACGGTGGACGCCCCGTTTTTCCATAGGACGTCCATCAGCCGCAATTCTGCTTCGGTCAGAATCGCTGACTTCCTGCGCGGCACGAAACCCTCTCTCCAATCAGCTGCGAACCGGGATTAACACCCACCATTGAAACTAAATACTTAGTTGCAATTTCTTGAGAGTTGGTTGTCCACAATTTGAAAGGAAGAGCGACAATTTCCCGCCAGGAGCTGACCAATTGCTGGCTGAGGCGAACATGAAGAAGCAGGTTAAGCGGTTTGCAATGATGGTGGCCAAGGACGGAATCGAACCGCCGACGCCAGCCTTTTCAGAACTCGGATTTCCAGTGTTTCCAGCAACTTCAATGGTTGCCGTGGGACTGCCAAACACTGGAAAATGCGACGAAGACGATCGGATCGTGGGTGATTGCCGTGGGTGATTCGGGCAAAACTGATGCCGATAAGGGGCATTACGAGATGTGTGGTGGATGGTTCCACCATGCCCATCCGGGAACTCAGTAACCCATGCGCCGACCACCTGCTCCCTGCGTTTCATCAGCCGCATCTCATCCCAGCGAGCACCCCGCGCGGCACGTACAGACAGTCGCGCCAAGCGGAGTTCGTGGCCAAATTGGGAGCAGTCCATCAGCCTCTGCTA
>Ga0187782_10001449_pt1 | contig 17264 bp, 13 predicted proteins | sample 0715_SJ02_MP15_2_FD_132454 | JGI IMG/M metagenome (GOLD analysis project Ga0187782, IMG submission 132454) | Tropical peat soil microbial communities from peatlands in Department of Meta, Colombia - 0715_SJ02_MP15_20_MG | ecosystem: Environmental > Terrestrial > Soil > Wetlands > Peat | place...
ATGTCGGCTCTTCCCATCCTGGTCCTGCAGCAGGGGCCAAGGGTGGGGCTGCTCGCCCATCAAAGGGGAACGTGAGCTGGGTTTAGACCGTCGTGAGACAGGTCGGCCTCTACCTGATGGAAGCGGTGGTTCACTGAGGGGAAGCCCTGCCCAGTACGAGAGGAACAGCGGGGCGTTGCCTCTGGCGTACCGGTCGTCCGAGAGGGCGTCGCCGGGCAGCTAAGCAATCGTGGATAACCGCTGAAAGCATCTAAGCGGGAAGCCACTCCCGAGAAGAGTGAGCCTTTCGCTTTAACCTCTCCAGCAATGGGGAGGAGCGAGCGATGGAGCGCAGCGACAGAAGATCGCATTGAAGGACCAGCGGTGTACGCAAGAAGCCTTAGGGCGACTTGTTTAGCCGGTCTGGCACCTATCGCGCAACGCTGTGATGAGTAGTTGTCCCGGCGGAGGCGCAATGAACCCTATGTACGGTGAAAGTACTTTATCGAGTCCGGGTTTTCTTCGGGGCTTTGCTTAGCAAAAACAAGGATTCTGGATATATAATATTCAAAAGCGGAGAACGATTCGAGCCTCCCATGAGTGACGACTGGAAGGTCGCCAAGGGGACTGCTCTCGAGGATATCGTAGCGCGGCTGCTCAGAGGCTGGAACTTCGACATTCAAACACGGGTACGAGCTCGTGACAAGTCGGGTGTTGAACATGAAATCGACGTGCTTGGGAGAAGGACTGAAGGCTTTGGTGGCTTCACACTGGCGGTCGAGTGCAAGAATCATGTTGAACCCATCGATATCGTGCAAGTTCGCAATTTCAACGATAAGCTGAGCTCCCTGGGCTACTCAAAAGGACTTTTCGTTTCGACTGGAGGATTCACTCCGCCTGCACTACAATATGCCAAGAGTGTCGGGATTGAAGTGTGGGACAACGTCAAACTGAAGGAGAATCTCGACAAGGCGAAGTCCACGGTAGACCAAATTCCAAATGCACTTGTTGTTTCCTCTGATTTCAGCAGCAGATTGCTTCCTCCCCTCCTTAACGCCAACAAGCTTCAGCTGGAAAGTTCAAGCCTCAGGTATTCACCATACTTCTTCGTGACCTATCACTGCTTCACTCAACAGTGGGTGAATTACCAATTAACCAACCTCGAAAGCGAGGGCCTGGCCGTTGTGGATGCTATAACTGGCACGATAACCGATTTTGAGGTCCGCTCTGGCGCTGTGCCGCAGATATCACAGACGAAAGATTTCGCTAGTTGTGATGCGGCTCAGGCGGGGGACATTCCCAAGGTCCAGGTCAATCAGAATTTCAGGGAAACGAGTGTAGTGCCTGCGAAGATCACTGAGTCCGAAGCGCGACAAAAGGTTCAGCTCGAAGTCACAAAGAACACCTTTCAAAACCATTCGTATCAAGCGGGAAGGGGCAGGTACGTTCATACAGAGCAAAAGACAGTTCGGCCCAAGGTCTCAGACGTCAGCATTATGACCTCGAGACTAGTCAATATTCCAATCGTGACAGTCGTTCTGGGCTACAAGGGTACGAAGTATGAAAGGATGATTCAAGCTGCTACTATGAGGAACATCAAAGACGACTTTTGGACTTGTTCGTACCGGGGGAGCCACAACTCTCCTAACGCCATATGTGAGGAGTGTGGCAGAGTCGTCTGCGATGTGCACGGAAAGCCTTGCGCTGTGTGCGGTGGGAGATTTTGCTTGCTTGACATTATTTCTAAGGGTTTGGTACAAAAGAAATTCTATTGCAAGCACCACGCTCTCGCCAAGGCACAAAGGGAGTTGGGTGCGAACTCACCCGAATCTGCTAGGGTTAATCCCTAAATCTGAACAGTCAGTCTTTGGAGTTCTGGCTTGCCACCGTCGGCCGTCAAGACTGTGAGGGATCTGATTTACTGGCAGTACGCCAAAATCATCTCTACCTCCGCTGGAGTGGGCAAGACCAACTATGGCTTCATCATGGACCGCTTCAAGAAGCTCCAGTCTGGTGATATTCAATGGTCAACATCAATCAGGGAATACGTGAAGGAACACGAACAACCGGACCAGTGCGTCTACTGTGGCGCGAAAGGAGAACTGACCATTGAGCATATGATCCCGAGGTCACGTTCTGGCCCTGATATCCCAGAGAATGCTGTCTGGGTGTGCGGCAGCTGCAACTCGAAAAAAGGAAGCAAGAGGCTCTACGAATGGTACGGCTTGGAGAGCAGGAACGAACTACCAAGGATCGCCGAGGGGAAATATCTCAAGCTGCTATATGCTCTGCACGAAAAGAGGGGAACACTGAATGCAATTCCAACGAATCTCTGTTCATCCTGTGACCTTGGTGTGAAGTGCCCCGTCGCAGGGAAGTTGTCAGTCTATTGTATTGAGGGTTCCTTCGTCAAATCGTAGATCGAATTCGATAAGGAGCAGAATCCAAGTCCAGTTGATTATATTCACTGCTCCCTCTCCCCTCCCACGAAAGTGAATTCTCACGGCTGCCTAATATCCAGAGCAAGAGAGAGCGAAGGTTTCATGAGCAAGGAAGAGGAGCGAAAGAAAGACGAGAAGCCATTACAGGATTGGTAACCTATTCACGAGAGCATTGGGGTCACTCATTGGCTCCTGTCGAGAAGGTGCCTGAACTGCGATGACTGAGGAAAGATCACTATTATGGCTTAAAACACGAAATAACGAATGACCGCCGTTGTTAGGTAATCACTAGGGTGAAGCTGCCTAAGTAGAACGTCAGATAAATCCCCTATTAGCGCATTAGGCAATCCAGGATCTCCTGTGCGGGGAGTGTTCGGGGGACCAGAACACCCGTTCTTAGCCCTGGGATTATCTCACCTCAATAGCACCCCTATGCCGAGAAACGATGACAGACTTCATGAACAGCCGGTTTCAGCTCAAGAAGACGAAACTAGGTACACCATCCATCCTCCTGATGCTACTACTTTGCCTATCCATCCCAGCCGTCGCGCTTGTGACTTCGGCTAGGGCTTCCCAGAGCCTCAACAGCGTCGACGTGACAATCCAAACGACTAGGGCACTTCCCTACCAGTACTCACTGACGGCCTACAACACCAGCGGGTTCCAGGTCGCCAACTTCTATGGCAGCTATCCTGAGGCTGCCTTCGGGCTTCCGAGCGGGACATACCTGATCACGGCATCGGCGTACTACCAGCAGAACTACGTCTGCAACAACCTCTGTCCTCTCGAGACGGGGGCTGTAAACGGCAACGCCAGTGCAATCGCCATCCCATACATGCCACCCTACTCGGAATACGGCTATGCTGTAGTGCAGTTGACAGGTCCTGAGCAGATCACCATAACCACCAGCAACAGCACCCAGTCCTCGCTGGTCAGCATACCCATCCATGTCCAACTCCTAAACGGGACGGCGGCGTCAGGCGCCTACGTCTCGGCCTACGTGGTCGGCGGCAACTATGTGGATACACAGGGTTGGGTCAGCAATGGGCAGACGGGGAGTGACGGTAACTTCACCCTTGTAATGCCGAACGCCCCAATCCAGGTGAGCGCCTCCCTATCCTACCCCATCAACCTCCCCAGGAACGTCTCCACGGTCACAGTCGTGATAGCGGGGCAGAAGGTCAACGTGACTGTCTACTGGCAGCCAAATTCGGTCACACTTTCCGGACAGGCTCTGATCCTTCCACCCGAGAAGGGAGCAGAGATCACCCTGCAGGTCCAGCAGTCTTACCCGTACCCGGTCCCATACGCAGGGGAAGGGACGGCCAGTTCGGGTGGTGTCACAACCGTTACGACGACCATCGCAACCACCACAGCAGCCCCACAGCAAGGATCAACCCCACAGTCGAACAGGATAGCGCCGTTCAGCCCAAGCAGTGAGCAAATCTCATCCCCCGCCCAACAAAGCACCCCTGCCGCATCAGGCTTCTCTGCCATTGAGGACCTGATCATAGCGCTTGGGGCTGCAGCCATCGTTGGTGTCGGGACGATGATCATGCTGATCAGGCGGAGAAGCAGGTTACAAAGCGCCCGTCCCTAGGCAGGGCGGGCTCCCCTCGATTTTCGACGAAGCTGAAGGCTCGAAGGCGTCTGGGTCTGAGCCGCTCCGCCCCACGTGCAAAGTTTAGTTGAGAAGTCTCTCAACGGATTGGGGGCGATTCTCATATCTGTGAAACGTATCACCAGAACTGACTGCCGACAAGACAAGCAAGGCCGCCGTAGTGCAAGCGATAAGGGAGGAGTATGACCACATGCCAGTACGGGTGCAGGCCTTCGCCCTCGACAGCAAGGGAATACTCGAAGGAAAGTAGATTCATCACCCTGGTCTAACGTGTCGCCTCTGCTTTCCCTGGAAAGTACTTGAAGAAAATCTAACACGGAGAAACTGCTGACCCACCAGCTCCAAGAGATTTATCTGCCCCCGGTCGTCGCAAGCGACTGAACTGCCATGGCGCTAGGCGAGAGAAGGCTTGCGGCGATAATGTTCACCGACATCGTCGGATACACTCGCCTGTCACAGACGAACGAGTCCCTGGCGCTCGAGCTCCTGGACGAGCACAGGGTCATCCTCCGTTCCGCCTTCATGGCTGGAGGGGGAGAGGAGGTTAAGACAATCGGCGACGCCTTCCTTGTCGAGTTCAAGAGCGCCCTGGACGCCGTCCTCTGCGCCGTCGACCTGCAGAAGAAGATGCTCGAGCGCAATGAGAGGATGGGCCCGTCACGCAAGATTGAGCTGAGGATTGGAATACACGTTGGTGACGTAGTGCACGAGGGGGGAGACCTCTATGGGGACGCGGTCAACGTCGCTTCACGGATCGAGCCCGTCGCAGAACCTGGCGGAATCTGCATCTCACAGCAAGTCTACGACCAGGTAAGGAACAAGACGGCGCTCAGCATAGAGAAGATTGGGGACGTGGAGCTGAAGAACGTGCAACTTCCCGTCTCGGTCTACAGAGTAAACTGGAACGGCGAGAGGGGGTTCAGCGAAGAGCGCGAGGGACCCAGGGAGAGGATAGGCGTGCTCCCGTTCGTCAACATAAGCCCCGATCCCAACGACGAATACTTCGCCGACGGCCTGACCGAGGAGCTGATAACGAAACTCTCCGAGATTAGAGATCTCAAGATAATCGCGAGGACCTCCGTGATGAGCTACAAACACAAGGACAAGAAGGCCGCCGAGATTGCGAGGGAGCTTGGTGTCGGCTCTCTGATCGAGGGGGGCGTTCGCAAGTCGGGCAACAGGATAAGGATCACCGTCCAGCTGGTCGACGCCCACACCGAGGAGCACCTCTGGTCCTCCAACTACGAGAGCCAGCTCGGGGACATCTTCGAGATTCAGAGCGATGTGGCCTCCAAGGTCGCGGCCGCGCTCTCGGCCAGGTTTTCCAAAGCGGCCACACACAAGGACACCAAGGACATGGAGGCCTATACCCTATACCTGAAGGCGATGCAGATCTCGTACGAGACCACCGAGGACAGCATGAGGGAGACAGTCTCGCTGCTACAGCGCGCGATAGCCAGGGACCCGAAGTTCGCCCGAGCCTACGCCGGACTGGCAGATGCCTGGCACGCGTTGGGAATAACAGGATACGAAGACTTCTCGGAGATGGCCAAAAGGTCGGAGGCAGCGGCCACAAAGGCCCTGGAGCTCGACCCCGGCCTAGCGGAGGCCCACTCGGCGATGGCAGGGGTCCACTCCATGCTCGACAGGTTTGACCAGGCGCTCGCCGAGGCCGAGGCCGCGGTCCGCCTCAACCCGAACCTCTCTGACGCTTACATCTCGCTCGGGGTTCTAGATATGATCACGCGCACTCCTGAGGACGCCCTTCCCATGTTCCGGAGGGCCTACGAGCTGGACCCGCTCTCGCCGGGGGCGTGCGACTTGCTGATAACGACCGCCACCTGGGTCGGTAAGAACACCGAGGCGCTGGAGGTATTGAACAGGATACGGGAGCTCAACCCTAACGAGCCCAGGGTCTATCTTGGCATCGCCGACTACTGCATAGAGAAGAAAGACTTCGAAGAGGCCCAAAAGATGGTGGACGTGGCCCGAGGTTTGGGGCCAACCGAACCGACGGTCCTTCCTACACAGGGGATGCTCTTCGCACTCACCGGGAAGCGTAAGGAGGCCGAGGAGATTCTAAAGGAGGTTCTGATGGATGCGAATGAGTCTCGCAGACTGATCAGCGCCCTCTGGATCAATAGCGCCCTCGGCAACATCAACGAAGCGCTGAGGATCCTCATGCAACAGGCCGAGAATCACTCCTGGCCGTTCGACATAAGGGTCGACCCCCTTTATGCTGGGCTGCGAAAGAGTCCGGGCTTCATCGAGTTCTGCAAGAAGGTCGGAATCAAACCCTGAGGCCATTTGGCCAGAGGCCACTCCCTCCTTGCCCCGCCGAAACCGAGGGGCACGGGTACCGTCTCAATGCATCAGGTGACTTGTGCTCATCAGGGACTGAAAGCGTTAGACAGCCCAGAGTACGACAGTGGGCAGGCAGGGTCACCTACCGGAAAACGGGGAAGCGGCAGGCCTAGGCCTTGCCTGCTCGCTTCTTGAAAGCCGCCAGTTCCAGTTCTGCTGCCCTCTGCAGGGGGATTGTTCTGTGGATTTCGAAGATGACGTATGGGTCCCATAGAGAGACGTCCTCGTGGATCTGCTCTTCGGTCCCATCGTATACGAAGTAACCTCCGCCTCCTTCGACATAGGTCTGGGCCTCCTTGATTCTCCCCATCTGAAGCTGGGCCTTGATCATGGCAACGAAGGCTTCCTGCTGCATCACCTGGGCTTCTGGCGTTGGTGCTGGCTGTATGTTCCTGTTGAGCCTCCATAGTCCGAAGTACAGCGTCATCGGGGCAACCTGTGCTGATTCCCTACATAGGTTCGCCGAAGACTCGATAATTCGTACGTCATCTGCCGAGGTCACAGGTGGTTGTGCCGGGCCAGGGCGCCAGATTCGCCCATACATTCCTAACTCGAATCAGAATACCTACTCCGAGCGCGGTATCTGCGCGACGAACGAGGTCTTTCTAGATCTTCAGTCGGTTCAAGCTCGTGAAGACAATGTTGCCTGCTCTCGTCACGTGTTCGCCCAGAGCTTTGGCATCCACTATGGGCTCGCCTTCGATGATATTGTCACTCACCAGGAGCATAGAGGCCGTCTTCACTCTTCTGAGCTTCCCGAGGCCGAACAGCGTTGCGCACTCCATTTCTACCGCGATGTAACCCTGCTTCGTAGACCTTCGCACGAAATTCGGGTCCTCGGCGAAGAAAGCGTCAGAGGAAAAGACCAGGCCCGCATAGTACCGGGCTCCCTGGTCCTTGGCTGAAGCGATGATGAGTCTCGTGAGCTCCGAATCTGGTTTAGGCACGACTTTCTTTCCAAAGTAGTAGTCGAGCGTGCCTCCTTTGTACCCCGCGCCAGTAGCGATCACCATGTCTCCGATCTTCATGGTTTTCAGAAGTCCTCCGCAGCTGCCCAGCCTCACCATGGCCTTCGCCCCGAGCATCGTCAGTTCCTCGACGACTATGGCAGCAGAGGGCCCGCCGATGCCGTGGCAGGCGACGGTTACATCTTGGCCCTCATATTCGCCTGTATAGGTCAGGAACCCCCTGTTCTCGTTGACTAACCTGGGCTGCGCCAAGGCATTCGAGAGCTGGGCCACTCGGGCGGGGTCACCGGATATCACTACCCTAGCTGCGATGTCGCCTTTCTTGGCCTTGATGTGTTGAGGCTGCAATGTTCCAGAAACATCCTTTGCAGCGAGGGATTGTTTAGGCTTTTTTGCTAGGCAGCACCCCCAAGCGCCCACACATGATTTAGTTTGCTACTGTTGAGAACACTTCGGTTTGTCTGCTGAAAAAGCAGCTCTTTGTTACGAATCCCGCATAAGCTGGGCTCGCTCTTGTATTCGTCACACATTCCGTTTCAAATGAGGGATGCGTGAAGGCCCCGCCACGAAGTAGACGTTGTTCAACGACGCTGCTGTGTGGACAACCCCAATGGCGACGAAGAGAAAGACAAGAGCCCCGGAATAGGCCGAGATCCACGCAGCGACGAACGCCACCGTCGCTAGTTCAGCGGCGATGGACAGTGCCGTTCCCCTCGCGTACCCGAATCTGGCCGTCATCATTCTTGGGACGAAACTCGATTCCTCAAGATAGGAGAGACGGCCGGCCCTGTGGCTCGAAGCGATATCTGCACAGATTCCTGCGAGCATGACCAAGACTGCCACCGTAAGGGTCAAGGTTCAACCTGATCTATATTCGTAGTAGTAATTAGGAGTTCCGAACCAGATATTTATCACCATGAATGTCGAAACCATACTAAGAAGCACTCGAAACCTATCTTAGCCGTGGCATTAATTTCATTGGAAACATCTAGCCTACCCTGTTCCTTCCTCGCCTCTTACGAACAGGTGATTCAATGGCGCTGGAATGCAAGCAGGAAGGCCGAGTCATGGTGATGAGTATCGTACATCACGCAACATCACCAGAATGCGAGGTCTAAAGGGGCCCTATGCGGGCGCAGCACAGCAAAAGCAGTTACCATATTCCGAGGCCAACAGAGCCAACAATGATCAAAGTTCTTCGTCCGCTTCTTCCAACTCTTCATCTGTCATGGCTTCCTCGTCTTCGTGGTCTGCGCTGAAAGCGTCCTGGTCTTCAGCTAGAGCTGGTTCGCTCATGCCCCCTTGCCGCCATTGTGTATCAATGTAAGCATTCCCTCCTGATGTCCAGAGTGTTGGATCACCGAAGCGGACAGGGTGGGATTCGAACCCGTTTGTAGTATCAGTATCCTATATCGACGAGGGCTAAAGCCGACTCCTCCCAGATAATACCGACACCCAATAGTGGAGTAATCAGAATAACTCGCCTCCCAAGGAGGAGAACGCCGTAAAATCGGCGCGTTGGGCGTTGAAATCATTGCGAAAGGCCTTGCAGCCTTGAAGTTCCTTACGACGTCCTATACAGGAAAAACAGTACGCAAAGAAAGATGAGGACAAACACCAGGCTTGCGGAAGGTACGATGAAGGCAGTCGTAAGAGAACTCGAAGAGACAGCGCCAGCTACGATGGGACCGATCACCCCTCCGATGCCGAGCGAGGATTCGAAGAGACCCGCCGCTGCGCCCCTCTGTTCGGGGGCTGTCTCTGCAATCAGCGTCGTCTGAGACACCGCGTACACCACGGAATAACCGACTCCGAATATTGCAAAGGAAAGGAAATAGACCATCCCTGTCGGATCTTTGTCGATAAGAAGCAGACTCGACAATGACGTTATGCAGGCAAAAACAATCAGATTTCTGGTGCGATTTCTGATGTCGAAGGTTCTCTCCCTTAGGGATTTTTTTGCCAGGGCGACAAACATGAAGAACCTCACTGCACCAAAGGTGGTGGTGATAGCCCCGATCATTACGACACCCATGCCAATCGAGGTGGCGTATGGACCGAAGAATGTGAAGAACGTCAAGGTCGTTAACGTTACGAGACCCATCATAGTGAGAGCGGTCCACACCTCAATAGGCCTGTTACGCCCGCCCGAACGGAAGATTGACCGCACGTCCGAGGAAGTGGCTGGGCGTGATTTTTCTCCCGACTTTGCGAAGTTCTTGTCAGGCGCTGATTTTCTCTCCATCCAGAAGGTCGCTCCGTTCAATAGGATGAGGAACGCAAAGAGGACCCCGGTCGCAAAGAATGCGAATCTGTAGGAATAAGTCGTCACGAGGAAGGTCCCAACCAGGGGACCTGTGGCTGCCCCAGCAGACCAGAGGTAATTGTAAATGGCCAGTGAGCTCCTGGAGTCCCGCGGCGTGTCCTCCGTAACGGCCGCATCCATAGCGGGCCACAGCATGGACCAGCCAATCCCCTCGAAGATTCTGACCGTGATGAGGGTGATGGGGTCATTTGAGATGGAGTAGAGTATCGAAACGACGCTCAGCACAGCGAATGGCACGATGATGAAGAACTTTCGCGAGCCGCTGCGGTCGGAAAAATGACCCATCACGAATGGCATAAAGGAATAAACTGCGAATGATGCCCCTCCGACAAGCCCGATCTCGAGTGCGTCTGCTCCCAGCCTCGCCGCGAACAACGGGAGGAAAATGGAGAAGATAGGAATCAGGGCATCAGCTAGAAATGATGAAATGAGATAGCCGGCGAGTCTAGGAGTAAGCGCCACAGGGTCTCCTCCTCCTTATTGGCGACTTGAGGATTTCTTGAACGAGTCCGACGTGGCGATCCCCCAGAGCGCGTACATGCTGCAGAAGTCGGAGGGTGTGGCAGGATGAAAGTCCAGCCCCTTTTCCATGTATGAGAATCGTCTCCCCGCGTTAAATATCTCACGGCAAGACTTTCGCCATGATAGCACCCGAATCGAAAATTAAGAAAGCTATCAGCAGAACAGCTACAATCGGAATCGTTGTTGTCGTAATTATCGTCATTGCCATCGGCGGCTATTACGTTTCCACCACAGGGCCATCAAGCACAACGAGCACCACTACATCCTCCATATCGTCGGTCCCGACGACCACCAGCTCATTGACGACCAGCTCAGTCACGACCGTTTCTACAACCACGTCATCGAGCATCCTCCAGACCACAACGTCCACCACATCAACGACCAGTTCGTACTCGGCGCCAAAGACATTGGTAATTGATGACGCCTCTTGGCCCTTCGGCGACCTCAATCCTCTGGGGACCGGAACTTTCCCTAATTGGTTCCAGTTCACGGAGTACCAACCCCTAGTATCAATAAATGACACACTCGAGTACTCGACAGGTGCAGTCCAGTACCTGCCTGGGCTCGCTCAGAGCTGGAACGTGTCCTCAAATGGAATGACATACACGTTCAACCTGAGACATGGGATCACCTTCTCGAATGGCGACCCGTTCAACGCGTATCAAATCTGGTTGATGGCGTACGCCAACTACTACCTTCTAGGGAACAGCTCAGGATGGCTCCTCTCTTACACGGTGTTCAACTATAGCAACGTGAACTTCGGAGCTGCAACCATCTCACTGATCAACCAGACTGGCGGTGTCCTCAACCCCACCGGCCAAGGTCTTGCAGCGATGGAGAACACCAATTGGCCGATCTATGTGACAGGCCCGTACCAGATAGTATTCCAACTGGCAGCCCCGTTCAACTACTTCCCCGCCCTGTTAATCAACTTCGGCATAGCAGACATGCAATATGCTCTCAATCACGGTGGGTTCGGAACGGCAGCGGCCCCCAACACGTACTTCGAGCTCAACGCTCTTCCTGGGACCGGTCCCTACATGGTAACTGGAATATCGCCACAAGCATACGTGGAATTCACCCAGAATCCCACCTACTGGGGCCGGAACATGACGAGCGCTCAGATCCAAGCAGACGTCCTGCTCGACCCCGGGCACGTAGCCAATGTTGTGGTCAACTACAAGTCCGACGACCTGGCCAGGTACACGGATGTGTCCACAGGAACAGCCCAGATAGCGGCCATCGAGGCTGCAGACTGGAATCTCATAACCTCCAATCCGACCAAATTCTCCTACACCGTCATGCCTCCTTGGGCCATGTTCGTCTCGTTCATGGCTCTGAACACCGATCTCTATCCAACCAACAACACAGACTTCAGGTTGGCGGTAGTTCACGCAATCAATTACACGGACATCATAAGCAAGGCGTTCTTGGGTGAAGCCACTCCATTCGTCGGACCAGAGTACCCGGCGTACACACAGTTCTACGATTTGAGCAAATCACCTGGGTACAGCTACAACACGACGCTCGCCTCGCAGTATCTGGCGGAGTCCAACGTTCCCAGCGGTACTACCATCACCTTCCGAACCCTGTCTGGTTGTGAGTATTGCTCCATAATCGGGCAAATCGTTCAGGCCGACCTTGGCCAGATTGGAATAAACGTCAACATCCTCATAGTCCCGTCTGGCACCTTCGCGAATCCCTATGGAAGCTACCAGACCGACCTCCAGGATACTGCACAACTAGGCAACCTGGCCCTGATTGGAAGCACCGGAGCTTGGGCCCCGGACGCCCTGACGCCTGCGGACAATTGGGTGTCATTTGTCAGCAACGAATCGTTCTTTGGCAACTTTGCCAACTACTACAACCCAATTGTGCAGGACTGCGTCAATGCATTCACGAGCACAACTAACGTTGCACAAATCCAGGCACTGTGCACGCAAGCACAGACCCAGATAGACAACGACGCACCATACGCCTGGCTCGGTGTCCTCCGACTATGGGACATAGACGGGTCCCTGGTTTGGCAGAAGGGCGTGGTAAACAGCTTCGCCCTGGACCCGGTCTTCTCTGGGGAAACAACAATCCCGATGTTCAACACAGTGACATTCGGCTAGTAACGCCTCATAGCACGGAGAGCTCCAGGCCAAAGGGGCGGGAGTCTCTCCCTCCCCTTAATGTCTCAGAGAAACACTACAGTGTCTTTTCAGCAAAATGGCACGAAACGAATTGGCCAGGGGCAATCTCGACCATGGCCGGGCTCTGCTCCCCGCATTTCTTCTCGGCGTACGGGCATCTTGGATGGAACTTGCAGCCGCTGGGTGGATGGATCGCGCTGGGAACTTCTCCCTTGATCTCGATGTTGAGGAGATTCCTCTTCCACGGGTTGGGTATGGGCGCAGAGGAAATTAGTGCTATGGTGTAGGGGTGTCTGGGTTTCGAGATTATGGAATCAGTAGGCCCGTACTCAACGACGTTTCCCGCGTACATCACAATCAACAGGTCAGAGAGGTACTCTGCGACCGAGATGTTGTGTGTGATTATCAAATACGTCAGGTTGTAGTCTTCTTGAAGCTCAATCAGCAGGTTGAGAATCTGGGCTTGGACCGACGCGTCCAGAGCGCTCGTGGGTTCGTCCAGCAGTATTATCTCGGGGCGAATGGCTATTGCCCTTGCGATTGCGACGCGCTGCTTCTGACCTCCGCTCAGATGGCCGGGGAGCCTGTCGGCGTACCCCGACAGCCCAACTATCTTCAAGCTCTTCATGACAGTATCGTGAATCTCCTCCTTGCCGCCTTCCAGCAATCTGCGGCACGGCTCCGAGACAAGATCCCTGACCTTGAAACGGGGGTCGAGTGAAGAGTCAGGGTCCTGAAACACCATCTGCATCCTTCTGTAAAGGAACTTCGTGTTCACCTTGCCGGTTGTAAGGCTCTGGCCATCGAAGATTATCTCCCCGGAGGTCGGCGGGGAGAGCAAGGTTATGGCTCTCGCAAGGGTAGTCTTCCCGCACCCGGATTCGCCCACTACGGCGACGGTCTTCCCCCTCGGGATCTTCATCGAGACATCGTTGAGCGCTTGAACGTATCTGGGTTGATTCCTGGCGAACGGGTTGAACCCCCTGCGGATAGGGTAGAGTTTGCTGAGACCTTTCGTCTCCAATATTATCTCGCCTTGTGTCTTTTCTCCCACTTCACTCACCATATAGGAAACAGGCGACCCTGTGGCCTGGCTTGGTCTCAACTAGGACAGGCTTCTTCACGCGACAAATGTCCATGCAACGGGAGCATCTTGGCGCGAACTTGCACCCCGCGGAGAGTTTGGTCAGGTCGAACACCGAGCCAGGAATCGGCTTCAGCGCTTTGTCTTTCTTTGAGCCGGAGGGTATGCAAGAAAGGAGCCCCTTGGTGTACGGATGAAGAGGCTCTGAGAAGAGGTCGTACACGTCTGAATCTTCGACTAGATCGCCGGCGTACATGACTATGATTCGGTCTGCAACTTGGCTTGCGACTGCCAGATCGTGTGTGATTAGCAGGATGCTCGTATTGACCTCTGACATGAGAGTCTTCATCAGCTTGAGAACCTGAGCTTGGGTCGTGACGTCGAGGGCGGTGGTAGGTTCGTCGGCGAGCAGCAGCGCTGGTTTCTGGGAGAGCGCCATCGCGATCATCACCCTCTGCCTCATCCCGCCCGAAAGCTCAAACGGGTACCTTTCGATCACCTGCTCTGGGTCTGCGATGCGCACAAGCTTCAACGCAGCCAGGATTGCCGGCGTCCGGTCTCTGGACGAAAATCTAGGCAGGTGAAGTTTGGGAGGGATCGCGAGGTCATTCGAGCTGTACGTCTTCTGCATTACTCCTATTTCGCCGACGCTCTCCAGGTGTTCGTTCCTCTGCTCCCTGATCATTATGGCTTCTGCTATCTGGTCCCCTACCTTGTAGACCGGGTTCAGGCTGGTTAGCGGCTCCTGGAATATCATCGCAATCTCGGTGCCTCTGAACTTCCTTCGGTCGCTTTCCTTCAGGGAAAGCAGGTCGACCGATTTGTATACGATTTTACCGGATTCGATCTTTGCCGGAGGAACGCTGAGCAGGCCGATGATTGCCAGAGCAAGGGTGGACTTGCCGCAGCCTGACTCTCCGACCACAGCGACGAACTGGTTTTCACCTATGTCGAGGCTCGCATTCTGGACAGCCAGAGCCTTTCCCTGTCCAGACTGGTAGTCGATCGAGAGGTCGGAGATGGCAAGCAGCTTTCGGTTCAGAGACAACTCCTACAACCCCCCCAGCGCATCCTTCAATCCGTCTCCAAGAAGGCTGAATCCGACGACTCCGAGTGCCAGTACGAGCCCCGGGAAGAGGGGCAACCACGGGACTGAAACCAAGTAATCCTGATAGGCGCTCACCATCTGCCCCCAGTCTGGATAGGGGGGTCTCACGGCAAGTCCCAAGTAACTGAGTCCCGCGTAGATCAGGATCACAGTTCCGACGTCCAGGGAGGCGTAAACCATCAGAGTTACGGAGACGTTTGGCAGCGCGTGCTCCAGGATCGTCCTGAGTCTGCCGGCGCCAGAAAGCCGAGCTGCTTCGATGTAGTTCTGGTGAGCGATCTTTAGAGCCTCGCCTCGAGCGAGCCTAGCGTACGGTGGCCACCAGATGACCATCAGGGCTATTGCCATGTTCGTGATGCCTGGGCCAAGCGCTATTCCGATGGCCATGGCGAGCACGAGTGCGGGTATTGCGAAGAAGATGTCAGTTAGTCTCATCAGGGCCTCGTCCACTAGGCCACCGTGAAATGCCGCGTACGTTCCTACGAGAACGCCTACTATCAGGGAGAACCCGATCACCGACAAGCTCACGGCAACATCGTTTGGAGTGGCGGCCACGACCCTGCTGAATACGTCCCGGCCGAGCTCGTCGGTGCCCATTAGATGCGCCCACGACGGCGGAGCGAGGGCTGGCCCCACATCCTGCTGGATAGGATTGTACGGTGTGATTCTTGTGTGCAGGAGCCCTGCGATGAAGACTGCGAGCGACGTAGCAAGGAAGACCGTCACTATCGAGGCGCCGATGAGGGCTCCCTTGTTCGACCGCAGGGCGTGAAGGACGGCTCCCAGGCGTTCGTGCTTTGGCGAAGGGTTCGAGGCCTCGCCCCAATCCTCTTCGGTGGCGTCTTCAGAGCTCATTTTCTCAACTCAACCTGATCTGCGGATCCACCGCGACGTAGAGTATGTCTGCCACAAGATTGGTCGCAACGATTATCACAGCAAACACCAGGGTGGTCGCCATCACCCCAGGATAGTCCTGCGTGGTGAGCGCCTGGAAGACGTACTGTCCTATCCCCGGGTAGGCGAATATGTTTTCGACGAAAATTGTCCCCGTAATCAGCCAGGTGACCAGTATCGACGACAAGGTCACGACCGAAATCATCGCGTTTCTGAGACCATGCTTGAAGAAGACCGTGTTTTCATCGAGCCCCTTCGCCCTGGCGGTACGAATGTAGTTCGAGTGCATAACGTCCAGCATGGAGCTTCTCAATACCCTCACAACGACGCCGAAGTTCACGAACGCCAGGGCCACGCTTGGAAGGATGACGTGCTGCAACGCGCTCGAAAAATAAGTGAAATTGCCCTCAATCAAAGAGTCGAGAATCGGTATGTACGTAATCGGCGTTGGGGCTGGAATCCCAAAGCCGACTGCCCCCCCGCTCGGGAGCAGGCCAAGCTCGAGGTTGAATATGATGAGCAATACCAGTGCGGCGAAGAACGAGGGGGAACATATCCCAGCCAGATAGAATGCCCGTATGCTCTTGTCCGCAACTTGGTGATGGTAACGCGCTGAGATTACCCCCAGGGTGACGCCCAGAAGTATGCTGATGACAAAAGCGAAGAACGCTATCTGGATGGTGTAAGGAAGAGTCTGTGCGATGACGGTGGTCACGGGGATAAACCCCCTAGATGGGGAGAAACCCAGGTTCCCCTGCAAAAGGCCTACCAGGTAGTAGTAGTACTGAACCCAGATCGGATCACTAAGGTGGTACTTCTCTTCATATTGTAGTGCGAGCTGTGGATGCTCGCTCGCCGCTCTTCCGAGCCATGCGTAGATCGGGTTTCCGCCGAGCGAGTGAGAGAGTATGAATGTGATTGTAGCTACTCCTAGGAGCACGAAGATTGCCAGGAACAGCCTACGTGCGACGAAGCTCGCGGTGTTCAATCATATCCCGACTAGCTCGTTTTTTCTCTCGTTCGCTTATTGGTCTCTCCCCTAATGGTTACAGCCGACGGCTCGGCCTCACCCTAATCGCCATAATACGAATGACGCAGCAGGAACTTCGAACGGCCACCGAGTTATCTGGTCGCCTGGCAGCCTGAGCGGTACTGGACAATCGAACAAACTCATACGAAACCGCAGGAAGCTTATAATCACAGCATAGGGAATTCGGCAACCGGTCACAAGATTCATGCAGGAGCAGAGGGCGCTAACCGAAAAGAGAGAAGCGAAGGGCGTCCCCGTCCACAACGTACTCGACATCGTCCTGGGCAGGCCGATTTACACTGCAGACCAGATCCCTGACGACTCTCTCTGGGTGCGTGCCGTTCGGTCGCGGTACCCGCGTGCTCAGGTGACCCGGATAGGGATAGCAAAGGCCCTGCGGCAGACAGGCGTAGTGACCATTCTGACTGCCAAAGACATTCCGGGTCAGAACATATCCTCCACGATAATACCAGACAGGCCCTTCCTTGCCTTGGGCGAAGTCCGCTGCTTGCAAGACCCACTGGCGCTTGTCGTGGGGGTTGACGAGGCCGCAGCGGAGAGGGGGGCCGAAGCGGTCGAAGTCGATTATGAGCCTCTTCCCGCCGTCACGAGCATTCTCGAGGCCATCAAGCCGGGCGCGCCCAAGCTGTCCGAAAAGGGGAACGTGCTGCGCCACTACAAGGTAAGGAAAGGCGACGTCCAGAAGGGGTTCAGGGAATCTGACGTCGTCATCGAACAGTCGTACACGACGCCCACCCAAGATCCCGCACCCATGGAGACCGAGTGCGC
>Ga0187782_10001450_pt1 | contig 17249 bp, 8 predicted proteins | sample 0715_SJ02_MP15_2_FD_132454 | JGI IMG/M metagenome (GOLD analysis project Ga0187782, IMG submission 132454) | Tropical peat soil microbial communities from peatlands in Department of Meta, Colombia - 0715_SJ02_MP15_20_MG | ecosystem: Environmental > Terrestrial > Soil > Wetlands > Peat | place...
CGGCGCGGCTTGAGAAAGCGTTCGCGGAACGCCGCAATCACTTCCCGGTCACTTTGTCCTGCAGCCAGAATCGCGGACACAATGCGCCCGCGCGGACTGCGAAAAATCTTGATAACTTGCCGCATTTGCCGGCTCATGTCGGTAAGGATGGAGCCCGTGTCTGGAAAGTGTAGCCGGGGTGTGGTGCTGCTGGCGAAGGCGTCCGCAATCAGGGCGCCTTTGTTGGGCCACCAGCGATACACCGTGGCTTTGCCCACTCGCGCGCGGTCGGCAACTTCTTCAATGGTGAGATCGGAAAAGCCCGTTTCCCCCAGGACCTTGAGCGTGCTGCGCAAAATGGCCTGCCGTGCCTGCTCGCTTCGCGGGCGGCCGGGAGGACGCTTACTCCCGTTCTCTCCGCCGGTTCTGGCGGATGCCCCTTTTTTGCGCATGGCCTCTACCATACCATATAATCATGCAAGTTGTTTGGAATCCGATACGCATAGTATCGAATCTAAGCTGGCATTGGGTTCGGTGTTCTGGGGCGGCATCGCAACCTGCCATGGAGTCGCGCTCGCCGTTGGGTCTGCTCTGAGGAAGCAGGAATAGCTTATGTGGATTGTTGCCCTAGCGCTCAGGCGTCCTTATACGTTCGTGGTGATGGCCCTCGTCATCATTATTCTGTTCGGCGTCACTGTGGTTCGCACTCCCGTCGACATCTTTCCTGAAATCGATATTCCGGTGGTTTCGGTCATCTGGTTTTACACGGGAATGTCGCCGCAAGACATGGCGGACCGCATCATCCTCAACTCCGAGCGCGGCATGACGACCACCGTCAACGACATTGAGCACATCGAATCCCAGTCGGTTTACGGACTCGGCATCATTAAAGTGTTCTTTCGCCCGGGCACCAACCTGCAAGGAGCGATCGCCCAAATCACCGCCATCAGCCAAACTGCCGTGCGAGGCTTGCCTCCCGGCACCACACCTCCGCTGATCATCTCCTACAGCGCCTCGACGACACCGGTCATTCAGCTCGGATTGAGCAGCAAGACTCTTCCCGAGCAGGAATTGTTCGATCTGGGCCAGAACTTCTTACGGAACTATTTGGCTACGGTCCCCGGAGCCGCCACTCCCTATCCGTACGGCGGCAAGATTCGACAGATTCAGGTCGACCTCGATTTGCCCAAATTGCAAGCCTACGGGCTGTCGCCAACCGACATCGTCAACGCCGTCAACGCCCAGAACATCATTCTTCCTACCGGCACCATCAAGATGGGTCCGCTCGAATATGACGTCGAAATGAACGGAACCCCGCAGACCATTGCGGATCTGAACGATCTCCCCGTCAAAACCACCAACGGCTCCACTCTCTACATGCGCGATGTGGCGCACATTCGCGACGGCTTCGCGCCCCAGGCCAACATCGTGCGCCAGGATGGCAATCGCGGGGCCCTGATGTCGATCTACAAAAACGGCAAGGCGTCCACCCTCGAGATCGTGCAGGGCATCAAGAATATCGTGGCGCTGGCGCAGCAGTCGCTGCCGCCCGAGTTGAAGATTTCCTCGTTGTTCGACCAGTCGTTGTTCGTTCGCGCTTCGATCCAGGGCGTGATTCGCGAGGGTCTCATCGCGGCGGCGCTCACGGCGTGCATGATTCTGATTTTTCTCGGCGACTGGCGTCCGACGATTGTCATCTCCATTTCCATCCCCCTTTCGATTTTCTGTTCCATCATCCTGCTGGGGGCGCTCGGCGAAACCATTAACATCATGACCCTGGGCGGACTGGCGCTCGCCGTGGGCATTCTGGTCGATGACGCCACCGTGGAAATCGAGAACATTGAGCGCAACCTGGCCATGGGCAAAGAGATGCGCCACGCCATTCTCGACGGCGCGCAGCAGATTGCCGTGCCGGCGTTCGTCTCCACACTCAGCATCTGCATCGTGTTTGTGCCCATGTTCCTGTTGACGGGTGTCGCCAGATTCCTTTTCGTGCCGCTGGCCGAGGCTGTCAGCTTTGCCATGCTGGCCAGCTATCTTCTCTCGCGAACGCTCATCCCCACGCTGGTCATGTACATCATGCGCGGCCATGAGCATCGCGCCGCGGCGCCAAAATCCGTGCTCGGGCGCTTCCAGCGCGGCTTTGAGCGCAAGTTTGAAAACTTCCGCCTGGCCTACGAAGCGCTGCTTGAAACCACCATTCAGCACCGCGGCCTGTTCGTGACCGCCTTCCTGATTTTCTGTGTGCTCTCGCTCGGGTGGTACGTTGTCCTCGGGCAGGATTTCTTTCCGCAAGTGGATGCGGGATTGTTGCGTCTGCACGTGCGCGCGCGTCCCGGACTGCGGGTGGAGGAAACCGCGCGTCTCTGCGATCAAATCGAAGGCGCGCTGCGGGAGCAGATCCCCTCGGGCCAGTTGCAAACGGTTCTCGATAATATCGGGCTGCCCAACTCCGGCCTGAATCAGTCCTACAGTTCCAACGGAACCATCGGTTCCAGCGATGCCGAAATTCTGATCGCCCTCGACCCGGAGCATCATCCACCCACTGCCGACCTTACGCGCCAATTGCGCGCATACCTGCCGCAGCGCTTTCCCGGCGTGGAGTTTTTTTTCCAGCCCGCTGATATCGTCACGCAGATTTTGAATTTCGGCCTGCCTGCTCCCATCGACGTGCAGATCGTCGGCACCGATGCGCAATCGAGCTACGCGATCGCTCAGCAGATCGCCAACAAAATGCGCCACATTTCCGGCACGGCTGACGTCCACGTGCAGCAGTTGCTGTCTCTGCCCACGCTGGAGATGAACATCGAACGCACGCGCGTCACGCAGGTCGGGCTTACCGCTCGCGACGTGGCACAGAGTGCGCTGGTTTCACTCAGCGGGAGTTTTCAGACGACGCCCAATTTCTGGCTGAACCCGAAAAACGAAGTCACCTATCAGATCGCCGTGCAGTCTCCGCAATACCGAATGACCAGTCTCGACGACCTGATGAATATTCCCGTGGTCTCGCAGCAGGGCCCGCAACTCATGGGGAATCTGGTGCAATTGAGCCCGGCCGTGCGTCCCGCGACTGTCAACCATTGGAATGTGCAACCGGTCATCGATGTCTACGCCAGCACCCAGGACCGCGATCTCGGCGCCGTGGCGGCCGAAACCGACAAACTGCTCAAGACTTTCGACGGCCACTTGCCGCGCGGAACCCACATCGTCGTGCGCGGTCAGGTCGCGACCATGCGTTCTTCGTTCGTGGGCCTGGGCCTGGGGCTGGCGGGCGCGATTGTGCTGGTCTATTTATTGATCGTCATCAATTTTCAATCCTGGCTCGATCCGTTCATCATTATTGCGGCGCTGCCCGGGGCGCTGGCGGGCATTTGCTGGTTTCTGTTGCTGACTCACACCACGTTGAATGTGCCATCGCTGACCGGCGCAGTCATGTGCATGGGTGTGGCAACTGCGAACTCCATTCTGATGGTCAGCTTCGCCCGCGAGCAGATGGATGAAGGCCTTTCCGCCGTGAGGGCCGCCGTCTCCGCCGGCTACACCCGTATTCGCCCCGTCCTGATGACCGCCCTCGCCATGATCATCGGGATGGTTCCCATGGCGCTGGGGTTTGGGGAGGGTGGAGAACAGAATGCGCCGCTGGGACGCGCGGTGATTGGAGGCTTGCTTTTCGCCACGGTGGCGACGCTGTTTTTTGTGCCGAGCGTGTTCGCGATATTTCACGGCCGGCGCGAGGCGCGGCGCGCACGACAATAAGAGCCGGGTGTAGATTTCTTGGAAGACCGGAGTTTGGGATGAGCGCAAAGAACGAACAGAAACCAATCCCCGCGAACACGCAAGCGAACACTGGTGAACATTCGCCAGCGGAACAATCGGGACCGGCGCAACCGGAGCGAACTCAACCGGAAGCGACGCGTCATCTGAGTGCAAAGCAGCAGCGGGATGAAGAGATTGCAGCCATCATGCAGCAGTCCAAGCACCAACAGCCGACCATTCAGCGTCCGCCGGAGCTTCCTCCTGCTTCTCCCGGCAAGGCCTTGCGGATCGTGGGCATAGCTCTGCTGATTCTGCTGGTGGCCGGTGCGGTCACATTGGCCGGCCGCTTGAGCCACGAACGCACGCTCGCCAAGGAAACCGAGCGCGAGACAATTCCGACGGTTGCGGTGGTTCATCCGCTGGCGGAAAAGCCCGACGAAGAATTGGTGCTGCCGGGATCGTTGCTCGCGTACGAAGAATCTCCGATCTATGCGCGCACGAACGGATATTTGGTGCGTTGGTACAAGGACATCGGCAGCCGCGTGAAGGAGGGTGAGCTACTGGCGACGATCGACACACCGGAGGTCGATCAGGAACTCAATCAGACGCGCGCCGCCCGGCAGCAGATCCTGGCGCAGCTCGAGCTGGCGAAAATCAGCGCCGATCGCTGGGAGAACCTGCGCAAGACCGATGCGGTTTCCGCCCAGGAAGCCGACCAGCAGACCAGCGTATACAAACAGGCGCAAGCCAATCTGGCCGCTGCCGACGCCAACGTTCGCCGCCTGGAACAACTCGAGGGCTTCAAGAAAGTGTACGCGCCATTTTCCGGCGTTCTTACACGCCGCAACGTGGACCCGGGCGCGCTTATCAACGCGGGCGCGGGTGCCACGGGCCGCGAGCTGTTTGACATTGCCCGCGTCGATCCGCTGCGCGTGTACACCAGCGTTCCGCAAGCCTACGCGCCGTACATCAAGGTGGGTGCAAAGACGACGGTAACCTTGCAGGAATTTCCCGGCGAAAAGTTCTCGGCTCAGATTGCACGGACCGCGGAAGCCATCGATCCCAATACCCGCACGCTCCTCACCGAGGTCGACGTGCCCAATCAAGACGGCCGCCTGTTGCCGGGCTCGTTCGGCGAAGTGCACTTTGCTGTCGGCTCCAATGTCGACAAGGTCACCGTGCCAGTGAACGCCATGCTGTTTCGCGCCGAAGGCCCACGCGTTGCGGTGGTGGGCAGCGATTCCAAAGTGCAATTGCGAGCCATCAATATTGGAAGAGACTACGGTACGAGCCTGGAGATTCTCGGCGGAGTCACCGTTGGAGATCGGGTCGTGATCAATCCTCCCGACTCGCTGGAAGAAGGCCAGCAGGTACAGATCGCAGCGGCGAAGGTTCCATCCTCGCCAACGCAAAATTCGCAGACCGGAGGCGGGCGGTGAAACGCCTTTTCCCCAGCCCCGGGGTTGCACTGCTGTTGCTGGCGGCTGCCTGCACGGTGGGTCCGCGCTACAGCCGGCCGGTTGCACCCGCACCTGCGCCGGATGCATGGAAGACGCAACCGCCGTGGCAGCCCGCCGATCCCAAGGATCAAATCCCGAAAGGAGCGTGGTGGCAGGTTTTTCATGATCCAGAGCTCGACGCCTATGAACAGCAACTCTTGCAGGCCAACCAGTCTTTGGTCGCCGCGCGCGATCGTTTGAACCAGGCGCGATCATTGGCGCGGGTCGCCACAGCGGACTACTTTCCCCAACTTTCCGCCGATCCCAACGCGGTGCGCGAGCGCGGATCGGGCAATCGTCCTTTGAATGGATCTGCGCCGCCGGTGGTCAATGGCGTAGTGCAACCGGTTCAGCCCTATACGCAAAGCGTGTATACCATTCCCTTCGCGGCAAGTTATGAAGCGGACCTGTTCGGGCGAGTACGGCGCAACGTGGAAGCGGCGAACGCGTCGTTGCAATCCGCGGCTACCGATCTGGCCAATGTGCAACTGGTGCTGACTGCGGAGCTCGCGGCCGACTATTTCACACTGCGTGAACTAGACGCGGAATATCGTGTCGTCGAGGAATCCGTCGATTATCAACGCAAAAGCTTGCAACTCGTCGAGGATCGTCACAACGGCGGTATCGCCAGCGGGCTGGACGTTGCGCAGCAGGCCACCGTGCTCGATTCCACGATCTCGCAGCTTTCTCTGGTGCAGGAATCGCGCGCGCAATATGAACACGCCATCGCGGTTCTGGTCGGCCAACCGGCATCGAATTTCAGCGTGCCGGTCGCGCCCTTGAAAGCCACTCCTCCTCCAGTACCGCTGGGAGTGCCCTCCGACATGCTGGAGCGCAGACCCGACATTGCCACGCTCGAGCGTCAGATGGCATTCGAGAATGCACAAGTTGGAATTGCACGCACGGCGTTCTATCCGCACATCACGCTGAGCGGTGGTGGTGGATGGCAGAGCACCGACATCACAGAATTGCTGAACGCGCCGAGCCTGTTCTGGTCGCTGGGCTTCGATGCCCTGCAGCCGATTATTCAGGGCGGAAGAAATCGCGCCAATCTGGAGGCCGCCCGGGCGGCCTATGACCAATCCGTGGCGAACTATCGCCAGTCCGTGCTCACTGCGTTCCAACAGGTCGAAGACGGCATCAGCAATCTCAGCACACTCTCGCAGGCGCTCACCACGCAAGGCAAGGCGGTGGAAGATGCGCGCAAGGCGCTGCAAATTGCCAATGATCGTTACGTTGGCGGCGTGACCAGCTATCTTGACGTGATCAATGCGCAGACGACTTTGCTCAGCAGCGAACGCCTGCAAACTCAGTTGCTCGGCCAGCAGATGGTCAGCTCCGTCTACCTGGTGAAGGCGCTCGGCGGCGGATGGGATGCGGTCCAGATCAGGGGCGAGCAGGTTCATCCGCAAGCTGGGCAGATTGTGCGGCAGTAGCGCCTGGGCCGCGCTGTGCTTGCGATGAGCAACGAGCTATGAGCAATGAGCAAACCTCGCTGCTCACTGCTGATCGGAATGGCGAGTTCTTTCCGGAAAAGAGAAAGCTTATGCAGAAACCAAGATTTCTTGCCTTTGCGTTTTGCCTTGTCGCCCTTGTCCTCTTTTGCGCTGGCGCGGGGCAGACTTCCGACACGTCTCACTACATCATCTATGTGACGAATGAGCGCTCCGGCGATTTGAGCGAGATTGATTCTTCCACGCTGCAGGTGACCGCTACGATCCCGCTGGGCAAGCGGCCGCGCGGCATTCATGCCAGCCCGGACGGCCAGTTTCTCTACATCGCGCTCAGCGGCTCTCCGATCGCCGGGCCGGGTGTGGACGAGAGCAAGCTGCCTCCTCCCGATCGCAGCGCCGACGGCATTGGCGTTTTCGACGTGCGCCAGAACAAGCTGGTGCGCATGATTCCAAGCGGCGTGGACCCGGAAAATTTCGACATCACGAAAGACGGCAAAACGATCATCGTCTCGAATGAAGATGACGCCAAGGCCAGCTTCGTCGATATCGCTTCCGGCAAGGTGTCGAAATCCTTGCCCGTGGGAGAAGAGCCCGAGGGCGTAACGGTAAGTCCGAATGGGAAGTTCGTTTATGTGACGTCGGAGAACACGGGAACGATTTCCGTATTCGACGTTGCGCGCGCGGTTCCGATCAAGACTTTCAAAGTCGGACGCCGTCCGCGCTCGGTCGTGTTCCTGCCCGCCAAGCCTCGCGCCTACGTCAACGCCGAAAATGACGGGGCCGTTACCGTGGTCGACACGGTGGAGCATGAGGCGATTCAGACGATCTCTCTCGGACAGCCAGGCCTGATTAAGCCGATGTGCGTCTTGCTCTCGCCCGACGGCGCGACTCTCTACGTTAGTACGGGACGCGGGCACAAGCTGTTTGTGATCGACACGGCAACGAACAAGATCACCAATTCGTTTGAGATCGGCGAGCGCCCGTGGGGTATCGCGCTTTCTCCAGATGCGAAAACTCTGTTCAGCGCGAACGGGCCGTCAAACGACGTGTCGGTGGTGAACCTCGCGAATTCAACCGTAACCAGGAAAATCAAAGTTGCCGATGGACCATGGGGAATCGCGATTGTACCGCGATAGGTCTCGTACAGTTGCAGAAGTGGGAATCGCTTGTTCGACGTGGGAACGATGAAGCTGGCAAACTACCTTGCAGGCACTTCCAGCAGCACGATGCCGTTCACCGGTACTTCCAGCTTGATCGCGCCCTGATGCAGTCGAGCCATCCCTGCCGTCGATTCCTCCGCCACGCGATTTAGTTCCTTCACCTGCGCCTGCGTGGGATATCGCGGGCTTCCCATTTTTTTGTATGCAGCCAGGGTATTTCCGTGCTGGGAGTCGGCCCGGCAGATACGCACGCGGGTGTCAGACGGCACGCCAGCGATCTGGAATTCGACCATGCGCGAACTCCCTTTCTGGCCGGGATCCACCAGATTCCACGCGGCGATCACGAGTGATCCGTCCTGCTTTCGCGTGACGATTGCATTTGGTGCATCGCTCGCGATTCTCTCGCTGCCCAGCTTGTGGAGCAGCGCAAACGCCGAATAGCTCGGCTTCTTGATCCCACCCGGCGCGATCAGCCCAAAACCACCATCGAACGGCTCACGCTTGGGTCCGCCCTCTTCGAATACATCGCTGAACGTCCAGAACGACATCATGTCGACCAGCCCGTCGCACTGGCGAATGTCATCTGCCAGCCCCGCGCCGACGTATTCGGTGTCTCTCGCCTGGAGCGGCCCAAACGACGGCACGTTCCACTCCGTCCACAGCAGCGGAAGCTTGGGGAACGCCGAAGCCGCGATCTGGTCGTGCACTTTCTTGATCGAAAGACAAACCCGCTGGTCCATGGGAATGTCGTCGTGCGTGCCGAACAAATCTTCCACCGTATCGTCGCCGTAGCTGTGGCTGGAAATAAAATCGACGGGAACTTTTTCCGCGGCCGCGTGGGCGATGAACGCGTCGACCCAATGCGCTGACGAACTCGCCGGGCCCCCGACTCGCAGTTGTGAGTTCACCGCCTTCAACGCGCGCGCCGTGTGATCGTACAACTCGAAGTAGGTGGCTTGCTTAGGATCGCCGCTCCAGAAATCGATGTTCGGTTCATTCCAGACTTCGAAGTACCACTGCGCCACTTCGTCGAGTCCGTAGCGATCGATCAGATGTTGGGCAAACGCGCGAATCAAATCATCCCACTTTTTGTAGTCCTTCGGCGGCGAAACAATCTGCTTGTACCAGAAGGGATGCACGTCCTGCCGCAGCGCCAGTTTTTTCGGCATGAAGCTGATCTCCACCAAAGGCCGAACGCCGTTGTTCAGCAGGCCGTCATAAATCTGGTCGACGTAGGTGAAGTTGTAGACAGGATGGCCTTGCTCGTCCTCATCGTAGACGCCAACTTCATCATGAAAAATGTTGTGAAAGCGCACATAGCGAAAGTCCGTGATTTTCTTGACCTCGCGCAGATCATCGCGATAACTCTCGCGCAGAGCGAGAATGGCGCGCCCCGATCCGAACATCTGCTCCCAGAAATGAGGAAAGGCGCGGCCGGCTGCGTGAGCATCAACGGTCACTCGCTCTTGCGCCTGAAGCGCGACCGTAACCGCTGCGATTGCCGGCAGCAGCATTCGAGCGAACCGTGAGCTTCGCATGGCGCGAGTCACCGAAGGATCTCAAGATCAGCGGCGGCGCCCGTGGTCGAGTCGGAACTGATCCACACCTTCACCTTGCAGGCTTCTGCGGCGAATTTGTTCTGGTCATTCCACAGCGCGAACGTCGACGGTTTCAGTTCGAACCTCACTTGCCTCGTTTGCCCCGGGGCCAGCGTAATCTTCTGAAATCCCTTCAAAGCCCGGACGGGCTGCGCCGTGCTCGTACCCCGGAGTTGGATATAAAGCTGCACGACTTCTTCGCCTGCCCGCGAACCTTTATTTGTGACCTCCGCCTCGGCGGTCAGAACAGGAGCGGCTTGATCGCCCGAATCGTGGTTCATTTCGGCCGCGCTCAATTGCGTTTTGCTGATTCTTGTGGGCCCGTAGGAGTAGGCGGTGTAGGACAGGCCATATCCGAACGGAAATTGCGGGCTGTTTTGCTCGTCCAGATACCGCGACACGTACTTGCTCTCGGTGCCGAACGGCGGACGTGTCAGGTCCACCTTTCCCGGCGGTCGCCCGGTACTGAGCGCGTTGTAGTAAAGAGGTTCCTGCCCCACGCTGCGCGGCCAACTCACGATAAGCCTACCGCTGGGACTTACTTCGCCCGTGAGAGTTCGTGCCAGAGCCGGACCGCCGGCAAATCCCGGAAACCACGCCGCGATCACCGCCGGCACATGTTCAAACGCCCACGAAACGGTTAACGGCCGTCCACTGAATAGAATGAGGACTACCGGCCTTCCTGTCCCCACGATCGCTTGCAGCAATTCCTGCTGCCGGCCGGGAAGACCAAGGTGTGCGCGCGACGAGGCTTCCCCGCTCATGCCCTCGTCTTCGCCCAGCGCAAGAACAACGAGATCGGCCTTCTTCGCGCCTTCCACCGCCGCGGCAATCTGCTGGTCGGTGCCCTCGAGAATTCCCGTGCCCCGAAATCGCGATACATGCCCTTCCCCGAGCCTTTGGGCAAGAGCCGCGGTGAACGAGACTCGAGGCCCGGCATCAGCCGGTACGCCCTGCGGATACGACGAATCGTCGCCCAGCGGTCCGATCACCGCCACATTTCCCACATTACTCGCCAGAGGCAACAGCGGCTTGCCTGCGGGCCCGTCAGCGTTCTTCAGCAATACAAAAGAACGTTCCGCTGCACTTTGCGCCAGCGCAATGGCATCGGGATGATAGAGTGCCTTCGGCGCTGCCGCCTCTTCCACATACGGATGTTCGAACAGTCCCAAAGCCAGTTTGACCCGCAGCACGTGGCGCACGGCCTCATCCAACTCGGCTTGCGTCGCTTCGCCTGAAGTAACGATCTGCTGCAAATGATCGTGATAGACGCTGCTCGCCATATCCATATCGACGCCCGCAAGAAACGCCTTGCGGGCCGCGGCCGCGCCGTCGATGGCAATGCCATGCGGAACCAGTTCTCCGATCGATTCCCAGTCGCTATCGACCAGCCCGCGAAAATTCCATTCCTCTCGCAGAATCTGCTTCAGCGTAAAGGGATTGGCGGAGGCCGGCACGCCATTCAGCGAGTTAAACGCACTCATCAGGGTTGCCGTTCCCGCTTCCACCGCCGCGTGAAACGGCGGCAGATAAAACTCGCGCAGCGTGTGCTCGGAAATCTCGGTGGAGTTGTAGTCGCGTCCGCCTTCCGCCGCACCGTAGCCGACATAGTGCTTGGCGCACGCCGCCATGCTGTCGGGCGCACTCAGCGAAGAACCCTGATAACCTCGTACGTACGCCGCCGCCATCGCCGCTCCCAGAAAGGGATCTTCTCCGGCCCCTTCGGCGATTCGTCCCCAGCGCGCATCCCGCGCGATATCCACCATCGGGGAAAACGTCCAGCGAATGCCATCCGCCGTCGCCTCCACCGCAGCCGCCCGGGACACGCGTTCGACGATCGCAGGCTCCCACGTTGATGCCAGACCCAGCGGGATTGGAAACTCCGTCTTGAATCCATGAATCACATCGAGTCCAAATAAGAGCGGGATATGAAGCCGCGATTTCTCCACGGCAATGTGCTGGTAAAGATCGATTTGATGCGGTTCGATCACGTTGAGCAGAGCGCCAATCTGCCCGCGCGCAATCATGTCCTCGTAGTCGGTGCGTCCCGTGCCGGGGCCGGTGGGTTGGCCGGCGGAATATTGGGCCAACTGGCCGATTTTTTCCTCCAGGGTCATGGTGCGCAGAATCGACTCGACCCGGTCGTCCAGGCTGGGATCGTTGATCCCTGTCCTTGCGCCTGCAGACGAGGTTGGACTTTGGGCGCCCAGGCGGCCCACGGATACCAGGCAAATTCCGCCGAATAGCAAGATGCGCAGGGTGGCCAGGTCTCGGTGGCGGCATAAGCCACGCGGACTGTCCTCTGCGATTCGGTGCCGCGTAGCGGCTGACATGTTTTCTCACCTCCCCGCGTCCAGCGGCGAATGCTTACTAAAACGGGTTAGTAGACACCTGCTGCCATGTATCAATAACGGTCCCGCCGCCGATTGTCAAGAGCGTTCGGGCGCGCCACAGAAACAAAGGCTTGCTCCGCTGCTCCAAATTGTGCGAGACTGCGCTGCGTGACGGCAAAGAAGACAGGAGTCAGTGCCCGGCCGGTCGTGGCGTTCGGTCGAAAACCGATGAGCCTGAAAGACCTGGCGGCACATTTGGACCTCTCTCCCGCCACGGTCTCGCTCGTTCTCAACCGTTCGTCAGTTGCCGACTCAATTCCTGAGGAGACCAAGAACAGAATTTTTGCCGCCGTCCGCAAATTCAAGTATCGTCCCAACTTCTTTGCCCGTTCCTTGCGCGCCCAGCGCAGCTACACCATTGGGGTTATCGTTCCAGAAGTCAGCGACGGATATTCCGCCTCCGTTATGAGCGGTGTGGAAGACCATCTTCTGAACGAGGGCTATTTTTATTTCGTGGCGAGCCACCGCCATAAGCCCGACCTCATCGACGAATACCCGCGCCTGTTCCTGGAGCGCTCGGTGGACGGACTCATCGCCGTTGACACGCCCTGGAGTCTGGCGCTTTCCGTGCCGGTCGTCACGGTCTCGGGCCACAATCAGGTGAAAGGTGTCACCAATGTGGTGCTCGACCACCGCCGGGCTGCCGAGGTCGCTCTCCACCACCTTCAGCAGCTGGGACATCGCCACATTGCTTTCATCAAGGGGCAGGAATTCAGTTCCGACACCGCCGTGCGCTGGGCCAACATCGAGAAAGTCGCCCACGAACTCGGTCTGCCGATTTCGCCCTCGCATGTCATTCAGTTGCAGGGGGACTCGCCCACTCCCGAGCCGGGGTATCAAGCCACGAAAAAGCTGCTGTCGTCCCGCAAGCCCTTCACCGCGCTTTTCGCCTTCAACGATATTTCGGCGATGGGCGCGATTCGCGCCTTGCGGGAAGCCGGGTTGCGCGTTCCCGCCGATGTTTCCGTGGTCGGATTCGACGATATTCAGAGCGCCGCGTATCAAAACCCCGGACTCACCACCGTGCGCCAGCCGTTGCGGGAAATGGGAAGAATCGCAGCGGAAACCCTGCTGCGGCGCATCCAGCACCCGAGCACGGATGGACATCACAGGGAGACCATGGTGGAACCCAAATTGATCATCCGCGAAACCACCAGCCCACCCCCGAACGGTTCCCGCAGTCGCGGCGAAAAGGTCCGGCCGGAGCGAAAAAGTTCCCACCGGAGGTAGCCCACCTTTCGCCAACAAAATCGTTTATCAACTTGACGATTGCATGTCCGCTGCATGGCACCGCTATAGAACAGTTAACCCCGCAAAACAATGTTCTTGACTGTGGAAAATCGCCTGTGCTATACGTGATCCGCGTTTCTACTAAAACGCTTTTGTAGAGTTTTAGTTGTTTCCCCAAGACGGGAAACAACACGGACAGGGGGCGTCCATGAGCCGCTTTGCTTTGACACTTCGCTCGTTGTCATTCGGCGTGATCTGCATCATCTTGTTCGCCGGCTTCGCCCAGGCGCAATACCGGACTTCGATCCAGGGCGTGGTGACCGATCCTACCGGCGCCGTGATTCCCGGCGCCACCCTCACGTTGACTAATCCCGCCACTGGCGAAAAGCAGGTCCGAACCAGCAATGACGCTGGCGTGTTTAACTTCAACGCCCTGCCTGCGGCGGCAACCTTCACCCTGCAGGTCGAAAAGCAGGGTTTCGAGAAACAGGTTCTCGACCATCTCAATCTCATTCCCGACCAGGCCAATGCGCTGACCGTTGAATTGGCAGTGGGCGCCACGGCACAGACAGTCACGGTTGACGCTTCCGCCCAGGCCAGCCTCGACACCGAAACCGCGTCCGTGAATGGCGTCGTGACCGACAACCAGGTCCAGCACATGCCCTCATTTGGGCGTGACGTCATGCAACTGGTTCAGTTGACGCCCGGCGTATTTGGCGACGGGGCACAGGGCGTAAATGGCGGCGAAAATATTCCCGGCATGCAGGGACCTGGTTCAACCGGTGGCAACCAAGGCATCTTCCAGACGGAAAATGGCGTGGCGGCCCTGGCGGCTGGTCAGCAGTATGAGAACAACAGCATCACCATCGATGGCATCAGTACCACCAGCGCCGTCTGGGGCGGCACAACTATCGTCACGCCCACGGAAGACTCGGTGGAGAGCGTAAAGGTGCTCGCCAACGGCTACGATGCGGAAAACGGCCGTTTCAGTGGCGCCCAGATTCAGGTTACCTCCAAGACAGGCACCAACACCTTCCACGGGAGTGCCTTCTTCACCATGCACCGTCCCGGGTTCAACGCCTATCAGCCATTCAATGGCAACGGTAATCCTGTCAATAAAGACGACAACTTCTTTGATCAGTTCGGCGGAAGTGTCGGCGGGCCGGTCTTGAAGAATAAACTCTTCGGCTTTTTTGCCTGGGAAACGGTTCGCAGCCCCAGTTCGGTGCCCATCGTTGGCAGCGGCTGGTACGACACCGCTGCCTTCGACGCGCTGGCGCCCACCGGGAGCATCTCGTCGACCTACCTCACTTTCCCCGGTTCGGGAGTCGTCAGCAAGGGGATCAGCCCTACTGCCACATGTACAACTGCCGGCCTGATCGAAGGAACGAACTGCGTCACCATTCCAGGACAGGGCTTGAATATCGGAACACCCCTAACCGCAGGCTTGGGGTCTCAGGATTTGGGATGGGCAAGTTCATCATCTCCCGGAACTGGCGGTGACGGCAGCGGTGGCCCCGAGAATCTGGGTACGACTGCCGATATCGCAAACTACATCACCTCGAGCTCAACCACCTTTAGCAAGAACCAGTACAACGGTCGCGTCGACTGGGATGTCAACCCGAAAGACCGCCTCAGCTTTGCGCTTTATTGGGTTCCGCAATCCAGTAGCTTCCTGAACGGCCCGGCTCGAGAATATAACTATTTCCACCACCACCAGATCAACGAGGCCTACGACGTTCTCTGGAACCATACCTTCTCACCCAACTTCCTCAACGAATTCCGCGTGAACGGAGCCGGCTGGCATTGGAATGAAATCACCTCCAACCCGCAATCGCCCGTCGGACTTCCCAGCGACAGCATCGGTAACATAGGCAGCATCAGCATCAGCTCCTTCGGGCCGAACGTGGGAAGCCACCTGGATCAGTGGACCTATAGCTTCAAAGATGTGGCCACCAAGATCATCGGCCGCAACACCGTCAAGTTCGGCGGCGAAGTCACCCGCCTCTTCTACCTGCAAGCCTGCGTGGGCTGCGGAGTGCCCAGTTACAATTTCTTTAACCTGTGGGACTTCCTCAACGATGCTCCACGGAGCGAAGGCGGCGGTTTCGATCCGCAGACCGGATTTCCGTCGATTGTACGCCAGGATCAGCGCACCGATATTTATGGTTTCTTTGCGCAGGACGACCTGAAACTTCGCAGCAACCTGACCTTGAACCTCGGCCTGCGTTGGTCCTACTTCAGCCCGCTGCGTTCGAAAGAAGGAAATATGTACGTCGCCACGCCGGGCGCGGGCTCCGATTATATGACCGGCCTGGTGGTTAGAAAGACAAGCGACGCCTGGTCCTCTCAGAAAGACAACTTCGGTCCGCAAATCGGCTTCGCCTGGACCCCGACCATGTTCCACAACCGGGCTGTCTTGCGCGGAGGTTACGGTCTTAACTACAACCAGGAAGAAATCGCGATTTCGGCCAATGTCTCGAACAACCCGGGGCTGGTCGTGTTTCCCAGCCTCGTGATGGCAACCCCAACCTCGGCGAACCCCGGCATCCTCTATGCTGTTTCATCGAGTGTGCACTCGTACACCGGCTACCCATCCAACCCGGCGACCATCTCGACGTTTGGCGCAAACGGCTTGCCGACCACCGGCTCGGTGGGCGTGGAAATATTCCCAAGCACCCTCCCCACGATGCGCGTCCATCACTATTCGCTGGATGCGCAGTACGATCTCGGCCACAATTTCGTAGCCTCGCTGGGTTATCAGGGAACAACGTCACACAATATCTACTTCCACGAAAACCCGGACGCTACGCCCGCAGCCTTGGGCTACACCCTGAATCCCCAGATCGGTGGCGGCGACTACTGGGGCGTGAACGGCCATGGCAACTATAACGCCATGCTGGCGGAGCTGAAGCACAATTTCTCGCGCCAGTTTATGGCTGATGTTCAGTTCACCTGGGCCAAGAGTCTCGACACCAGCTCGGCACCGTATTCCGAGCAGTACTTCCCCTACAACCCCGACCTCAACTATGGCCGCTCCGACTACGATGTCCGGAAGGCGTTTAAGCTCTTCGGCATGTGGCAACCGGTCTTGTTCCACGGCAACAACAAGTGGATGGAAAAGATTGCCGGCGGTTGGTCGTTGAGCGGTATCTGGAATATGCACTCCGGCTTCCCCTGGACTCCGGTGATTAATGTTCAGAATGGAACCCTCTATTGTGGAACCTGCGGGTACGGGCAACTCCCTGCCATCTACACGGGCGGTGCGGGCAGCAACACCAGCAACAGCCAATTCAAGAACGGCACCAATTACCCCAACGGCGCTCTTTCCTACTTCACGTTTCCCAGCTACACGGCTTACGGCGGCACGAACTACGGCGACGCGCTCCCGCAGGTCGGTCTGCAGCGTAATTCGTTCAATGGTCCGGATTACAGGGACGTGGATTTGACCTTGGCCAAAGGCTTTGGCTTGCCGAACAACAAAGTGCTCGGCGAAAACTCCAAGTTCGAGATCCGCATGGACGTCTACAACCTGTTCAACAATCTGAACTTCAATCCTACCAGCATCTCGAACGTCATTGGCTGCGAGGGCTGCGGAACTGGTGGAACCAACGTGAGCACTCCGAACTTTGGCCAGGCACAGGGAGCCTTGGCCGGGCGCATCCTTACGGTTGGGTTTCGCTTCAGCTTCTAACGAGCACTACCCCCAGAATGAGGCATCCGCTAAGGCGGGTGCCTCGTTGCTTCTCTGGGCACTGTCTCTGTGAAACCCGGCTTTTTCCATTCCCCGCTGCGCGTCGGGATTCTTCATGAACGTATTCCAGACAAAGCCGGTGCGCTGATTCTCCGCCATCAGCATGGTGATTCCCTGGTCGATGCCGAGCACGTCCGGGTTGTACCAATCTCTCAGCGGATTGAATGCATCGGTAAAACCATTGCGCCCCCATGCCTTGGGGTAGCGCTCACGGATGGTCCGCAGCACATCGATGCACTCGGAATACAGGAACGGCAGCGATCCTCCCGCAGCGCACGGAACCACACTCCCATCCAGTCTTCCCAAACGTGGCGGACCACCCCATGCTTGATAACCCCTCTCCGAATCCGACGAGGTGATGCCCCACAGATGCTCGCTGTAGTCGGGAAACTCGCCGCTCAAGGAAAGACAGAATTGTTTGTGCGC
>Ga0187782_10001451_pt1 | contig 17247 bp, 11 predicted proteins | sample 0715_SJ02_MP15_2_FD_132454 | JGI IMG/M metagenome (GOLD analysis project Ga0187782, IMG submission 132454) | Tropical peat soil microbial communities from peatlands in Department of Meta, Colombia - 0715_SJ02_MP15_20_MG | ecosystem: Environmental > Terrestrial > Soil > Wetlands > Peat | place...
CGCTGAGAAAGCTTCAACCACAGAGGACACGGAGGAACACAGAGGAAATATGAAGGAAATCTTCTAGGCTTTCACCGTTGACTTGCGCCGCTCGCGGATGCGCACAACCTGGTCCAGGACCCGCTGCGCAACTTCCCACTTCGTGGTCTCCGGAACTTCGATGACTTCATCGTGGGTGATGATCGTTACTTGGTTGCGGTCGGAATCGAAGCCAATGCCTTCGCGGGAAACATCGTTGACCACGATGGCGTCGAGCTGTTTTGCGGCGAGTTTCTGACGCGCATTCTCGAGGACATTTTCGGTTTCTGCCGCGAAGCCGACGACAATCTGCGATTGCTTGCGCAGCGAAATCTCCTTGAGGATATCGGCGGTCGGCTGAAGTTCGAGCGTTATCTGGCCCTTGCGTTTGATTTTTTGCGCCGATTCGGATTTCGCGCGGTAGTCGGAAACGGCTGCCGTTTTGATGACTACAGTCGCCTGCGGCAGCAAACTCAGCACTGCATCGCACATCTGCTCGGCCGATTCTACGCGCGTGAGTTCAGCTGCTCCCGGCGGTGTTAGCGCGGTGGGGCCGCTCACCAGAAGCACGCGCGCGCCACGGCGCAAGGCGGCTTCGGCAACCGCGTAACCCATGCGCCCGCTGGAGCGGTTGGTGAGGTAGCGCACTGGATCAATTTTTTCGCGCGTGGGACCGGCGGTGATCAACACGCTTTCCCCGGCAAGATCCTGGGAGGCGCCCAGGACTTCGAGGACCGCCGCAACCACGGTTTCATTCTCGGCGAGGCGGCCGGCGCCGGTCATGCCGCAGGCGAGATATCCCGAACCCGGCTCGACAATCTTGACTCCACGGCGGCGCAGAATCTCGAGATTGGCCTGCGTGGCGGGATGATTCCACATGTTGACGTTCATTGCCGGAGCCACCACCACCGGGGCCGTGGTGGCGAGATAAAGCGTGGTAAGAAAGTCGCCGGCAATGCCTTGAGCGAACTGCGCCAGAATATCGGCTGTCGCCGGAGCCACTAAGAGCGCGTCAATCGACTGCGCCACCGCGATGTGTTCGATGGCCGAGTCGATATTGGCCGGTTGTTCCTCTCCCTGCGAGAACATGCCGGTGATCACTTTTTCGCCGGAGAGCGCAGCGAAGGTGAGAGGGCGAACAAATTCCTGGGCGGCGCGGGTCATAATGACCTGCACGCGAATGCCGCGGTCCTGGAGCAAACGGACAATTTCCGCCGCCTTGTAGGCCGCGATCCCGCCCGTGACTCCCAAAGCAATTTTCATCGCGTGTGCAGCGGCAGCGCCTGAGGCACGATGGGTGTTGCCACGATACAAGGCTGCGCGGAGACGATATTACGCTTCGCCGAACGCCTTATCCAAAACTTCGGAGGCTTGTTCCATGGGGCTGCGAGTTTCCGGAACCTCCCACTTCACTTTGCCGGCGCGGATTTCGTCCTGCGCAATGCGGCACGGTTTGCGGGAGCTGGTTTGCACCACCGGCGGCGCTCCGGATTGCAACTGGCGGGCGCGCCGGGCGGCGACCAGAATGTAGCGATAGTTGCTGTCGAAGCCTTCGATCAATTTCATAGATTGTCTCCCTGCTGCGGGATAAATTTTGATTGCCGAAAGCTGGTGCGCTTCGTACTTTCGCCTGCGCCGCCAAAGCTTATCCTGCTATTGTCCCACGAAATTCGATCTTGTGGGGGAATCGGGGTTTGCCGGCATGTTACCGAAGACTAGCCCGCGCCGGACTGCACGGCCGACTCAAACGACGCCAAAATCGGTTTCAGCCTCTCTCCCACGTTCGCCAGGCGGCAGCGATCGGCAAGGGCCAGAGTTTCCGCAAAGCTTCCAGCCCGCGGCTGATCACCGCGCAGCAACCGCTCCGCGCACACGATGGCGCGCAGCATAGCAATCGATTCCGGCAGCCGGTCGTTGACCAGAATGTAGTTGTAGCGGCCGTAATTCTGAATCTCGCGGCTGGCGGTGATCAGGCGCCGCTGGATTACATCTTCGTGGTCTTCGCTGCGCTTGCGCAAGCGCTCTTCCAGCGTCCGGCGATCGGGAGGAAGAATAAAGATGCTGGTGGCGTGAGGGACCTTCTGCTGAATCTGCGCCGCCCCTTGCACATCAATATCGAGCAGCAGATCGTGGCCCCTCCGTTCCGCTTCGCGCAGGAAGCGGCGCGCCGTTCCGTAGTAGTTGCCAAATACCTCGGCGTGTTCGAGAAACTCGCCCTGGCGAATCATAGCTTCGAACTCGGAGCGCGAGACGAAATAGTACTGCTTGCCATTTTCTTCGCTGCCGCGCGGAGGCCGGGTCGTGTAGGAGATGGAAAAATCCAGATCGTGCACCGACTTCAGCAGTTCCTTGACCAGCGTCGATTTGCCCGAACCCGATGGGGCCGAAATGATGTAGACCAGCGGTTTGGGCGGGGCAGGGTTCATTCCAGGTTTTGCACCTGTTCGCGTGATTTCTCGATCTCCGCCTTCATCAGCAGTCCAGCCTCGGTAATTTTCAACGTTTCTCCCGCCAGGCCGGACGTTTTCGAAAGCAGGGTATTGGCCTCGCGGTTCATCTCCTGGAGCAGGAAGTCGAGTTTCTTGCCCACTTCGCCATGCTGGTCGAGCAACCCCAGAAAATGCTGGACGTGATTTTCCAGACGCACGATTTCCTCCTGAACATCGCTGCGGTCGACCAGCAGCGCCGCTTCCTGAAGCATGCGTTCGCGGTCGGCGGTTGCGCCCAGCAGTTCCTGGAGCCGCGACTGCAAACGCTCCATGTAGCTTTGCAACATCGTACGCCGGTGAAGCTGCACGATCTTGATGGCCTCGCGCAGGTGCGCCATCCTTTGCCGCAGTTCGTGCTCGATGGTGCGGCCTTCCTGCTCGCGCATCTGATTCAGTTGATCGAGCAATTCACCGACGCGCGCCATCACCGCCGATTCGAGCGCGGCAGTGTCCTCGTCATCAGCGGAATCGAGCGCTCCCGGAATGCGCAGGATGGCATTGAGATCGGGCTCAGCGGAAACGGCAAACTCTCTGGCCGCCATCCGGAATGCCGCAATGTACGCGCCCACCAGCTGACGATTCAGCGCCAGGCCTTCGTTGCCGCCACGCTCCAGGCTCAGCGTAATTTCGATGTGCCCCCGCGCAATCTTTTCTTTCAGCAGACGCCGCAGTTGCATTTCGAGCGAGTCGGATCCGGCGGGGAGACGGAAATGCAGATCGAGAAAACGGTGGTTCACCGACTTCAGGGAAAGCGAAAACGCCAGATGACCGTTGGCTTGCGCGGAGGAAGTCATCGGCGACAAAGCGGATCCGCCAGCCCCCTCAGCCGCAAGCTCACCTTTCACCTGCGCAAAGCCCGTCATGGAGCGAAGAGGCATGAATAATTTCTTAGGTCCGCATCAGCGCGGCTGTACCGGTTCCAGCTTGGGCTCAAAATCGGCGAACTGCAACTCGTACAGACGCCGGTAGGTACCCAGCCGTGTCATCAAATCATCGTGCGCGCCGATGTCGGCGATGACGCCATTTTCGATCACCACAATGCAGTCGGCTCGGCGCACCGTGGAAAGCCGGTGCGCGATCACAAACACGGTCCGTCCCGCCATCAGATTATGCAAGGCCGACTGCACCAGCGCCTCCGATTCGCTGTCGAGCGCCGAGGTCGCCTCATCCAGAATCAGAATCGGTGCATTTTTCAAGAGTGCGCGGGCAATGGCAATGCGCTGCCGTTCTCCGCCGGAAAGCCGCACGCCCCGCTCGCCGATGACCTCATCGTATCCCGCAGGCAGCGCTTTGATGAAATCATGGGCCAGCGCGGCTCGCGCCGCCGCCTCAACTTCTCTGAGCGGCACATGCGGCTGCCCGTAGGCAATGTTGTTGCGGACCGTGTCGTTGAACAAAACCGTTTCCTGGGTGACGATTCCCACCTGTTCGCGCAAGGAAGCCAGCGTCACGTCGCGCACATCCTGGCCGTCAATCAGCAGCCGTCCCTGGCTGACATCGAAGAAGCGGGGAATCAGATGCACCAGAGTGCTCTTGCCAGAGCCGCTCGATCCCACAATCGCCAGCACCTCTCCCCGGCGAACTTCAAGATTAATATCGCGCAGAACTTCGCGCGCTTCTTCCCCTCCACCGCCATAAGTGAAGCTGATGTGATCGAAGCGGACGGCGGTTGCGAAAGGCGGCAGACGCCGGGCATGGGGCTTCTCGCGAACCTCGTCTCGAATATCCATGTAGCGGAAGATTTCGCTGGAAGCGCCCAAGGCCTGCTGGAAATTGTTGTTGAAAAGGGCAAATTTGCGCACCGGATTGTACAGGCTGAACACCGCAGTGATGAAAGCCACAAAAATTCCCGGGGTCATCTCGCCGTGCGCGATCCGGCCGCGCCCCAGCAACAGCAGCAGGGCAATTCCGATCACGCCCACAATATCCATCAACGGGGAGCTGATGGCATAGGCCGCAACCGACCGCAGGTTGGCACGGAATAGCCGGCGGGCCGCGTCGCGGAAGCGGTTGATCTCCCATTTCTCGGTATTAAACGCCTTGACGATACGATTGCCGATGATCGTTTCGTGCAGGATGTTCTGGATCTCGGCCAGTTTGTCCTGCCCGAGCCGCGTGGTCGCGCGCACCCGGGAACCGATCTTGCGGGAGGAATAAATGATCGCGGGAGCAAACAGCAGCAGCACCCAGGCCAGATTTCCGCCCAGCACCACCACCACAGCGGCGACCGCGATGAAGGTAAAGAACTGTTGCAGGAATTCCGCCAGAACACTCGACATCGCATACTGCACGCGCTCGACATCGTTAATGAGGGCTGACAGAATCGTGCCGGTGGCGTGTTTGGAGAAAAACGCGGACGAGCGCCGCATGATCGCGTTGTACAGGTCGTCGCGCAGATCGGTGATCATGCCGAATCCGGCATGGTTCACCAGATAAGTACCGGTATAATCGCAGATTCCTTTCAGGATGGTCGAAGCGACGAGCGCGAACGCCACCGCCGTCCACGCGTTGGCGAAACGGGCGGGAACGAAACTTTGCAGAAGAACGACGTGATGGGTGTGGGGAATTGTAAAGAGCGCAATTTCCTTCGACCCGGTTGCAGGGTTGAGCACACGGTCAAAGATGGGCCGCACCAGCAGATACTTGAAAGCATCGAGCGCGCCCACCGCTGCCATGAGCGCCACCGAGGCAAGAATCTGCCACCAGTAGGGAAGCGCGTAGCGAATCAGGCGCGTCAGTTGGCGCACAAACACCTCCTGCGCGGCGAGGCGCAATGATTTGCGGCCTGAGTTGACATTCCCGCCAAGTGTCCATTTTACGTGAGTTGCCGGCCATTCGCCCGCCCGAGGTGATGCTCCCGGGGTGTCGGGTCCACAGTTAGTAAGGTGCGGTTGCGCCGTAGTTTCACCCGACCTCCAACGCTCACTGGCCCCCGCCTCTGGCTATCTCGACCGCTTTCAACAAAGCCTGTGCCTTGTTGACTGACTCGTCGAACTCGCGCGCCGGATCGGAGTCAGCTACGATTCCCGCCCCCGCCTGCACATAGGCGTGCTTGCCTTGCACGAGCATCGTGCGAATGCCGATGCACGAATCCAAATCACCCGCAAAATCGGCGTAAAGCACCGACCCACCGTAGATGCCGCGGCGCATCGGTTCCAACTCTTCGATAATCTGCATCGCCCGCACTTTGGGCGCGCCACTGAGCGTGCCTGCGGGAAAACACGCGGCAAAGGCATCGAGCGCCCCGAGATCCTTGCGCAGAGTCCCTTCCAGCGCCGAGACCAGATGCATCACATGCGAGTAGCGCTCGACATACATCAGGTCTTTCACCTTCACCGAGCCGTACTCGCTGACCCGGCCCAGATCGTTGCGCCCCAGGTCAACCAGCATCACGTGCTCGGCGCGCTCTTTCTCGTCGTTGCGCATTCGTTCTTCCAGGAGCAGGTCTTCTGCCGCATCACGTCCCCGGGGATGGGTGCCGGCGATAGGCCGGTATTCCAACTTGCGTCCGGTCACGCGCAGCAGCATCTCGGGCGATGATCCAAGAATCTGGGTTTCACCCATGCGCAAAAAATACAGATACGGCGAGGGATTCACCTGGCGCAAAGCACGGTACAGCTCAAATGGCGGGATTCCGGGAATGAAATCAAGACGCTGCGAGAACACAACCTGAAAAATATCGCCGGCGGCGATGTATTGTTGGCAGCGAGTCACGGCCTGCAAAAATTGCGTCCGCGTAGTGGCAGCGTGAATCCTGAGTTTTTCTTTCCTGGCCGGCGACGGCCGGCGCCACATCGCCGGCCGCAACCCCGCCGCGAGCTTTCTTTCCAGCGCCGCGATGTCGCGCGTTGCCCGCTCATAAGCGCGGCGCGGATTCTCTTGCGAGACGTCAGCCGACGCCACGATGTGAATCTGGTGGCGCAAGTGATCGAAAGCCAGCAGCCGGTCAAAAAACAGCAATTGGCAATCGGGCAGCGAAAGATCGTCTCTGGCGTGCTCGCCGATGTTTTCCAGTTGCCGCACGGCATCATAAGAGAAATATCCGACTGCCCCGGCGGTAAACGGCGGCAGCCCCGGAATTGCGGCTGGCTGATGCTCTGCCAGCAGTTGCTTCACCACCTGAAATACATTTCCCTGCCGCCGCTCGCGCTGCCGCCCGCGTTCAATCTCGATGACAGAAGCGCGCGCCCGCAGCCGCATGTAGGGACGCGCTCCCAGAAACGTGTAGCGTCCAATTTGCTCACCCCGTTCCACCGATTCCAGCAGGAACGCATGCGGCTCTCTTTCCGCAATCGCCAGAAAAGCCGACACCGGCGTGAGCAGATCGGCGCTCACACTCTTCACCACCGGCACCAGTGTTGCCGACCGCGCCAGCCGCGAGAACTCCTTGAACTCCGGAGATTGCATGGGAAGATGAGACCTGTCTAATCCAGCCAGGTCAGCGAGTCATTATAGGTGACGCGGGATGGACACCGAAGTAACCTGTTCCGAACCATTTCAATAATTGACGTTCGCCGCCGAGCGTCGGAAGATAAAGGCTACGACACCAAGCAGTTCGGGCCCCCGTCGCGATCAGGAGCCTATGTTGATCAAGTTCTGGGGCGTACGCGGTTCCACGCCGGCCCCCCAACCCGAAAACATGCGCTACGGAGGCAACACCTCCTGCGTGGAGGTGCGCCTCGGCGAACGCATCTTCATCTTCGATTGCGGCACGGGATTCCGCCTGCTCGGCGAGCAACTGCAAAACGAATTCGGCGACCGTCCTTTTTCTGCTCACGTATTCGTTTCCCACTTCCACTGGGACCACATTCAGGGCATGCCGTTCTTCCGTCCTCTCTATGCCAACGCCGAGAACCGGTTTGTCTTCCAGTGTTCCGCCCGCACCCGCAGCCTGAAACAGGTTTTCGCCGAGCAGATGGCCGCCCCGTATTTTCCCGTGAAGCTCGATGCGATGAAGGCCCGCCGCGACTTCTATGAGATCGAAAACGGACGCGTCACCCTCGAAGACGGCATCCAGATGCAGACGGCGTGGCTGAATCATCCCCAGGGATGCATGGGATTTCGCCTGGAAACCAAAGAGGGAATTCTGGTCTATGCCACCGACAACGAGCCCGGCGACGCGGCGTTTGACAAAGCGGTTCGCAAGCTGGCCGAAGGCGCCGACGTTCTCATCTACGATGCCCAGTATCTGCCCGAGGAATATGAAGCCCGGCGCCGCGGCTGGGGGCATAGCCACTGGCGCGAAGCGGTAAACGTGGTCATGGAAAGCGGCGCCAAAGAGCTGGTGTTATTCCATCACGATCCCTCGCACACCGACGCCATCATCGACAAAGTTGTGCACGATGCAAGGAATTACTACCCCAAGGTGCGAGCGGCATCGGAGGGCATGGAAATCCGGCTGGGGCGATGAAGCAGGTTGCCCCACCTTGTCGCGTTTTATTCGAACCATGTATTGACAAGCCTCCCTCGGCTGTCCCATCTCTCACATGCTTCGGCGGAAACAGCGATTCAGCACGCTGGAGCTTTCCTTTGTGGACTCGCGATCGCCTTTGCGTTCTTTGCGGTTAAGAGCTCTAGAAATCCTCAACCGAGCTCCTGGAAGGTCACGACTCGCTACCGCCGATTCAGCTCGCTCTCCCAATTCTGCACCAGCGTCAGCGATTGCGAGGACCCTTCGCCCATGGTAATAGCAAGAAACCGCTGGCCATCGCGCGTCGGCGAATATTCCATGGAGAGGCCGGTCAGTCCGGGATGAAACAGGGGCTTGCTGCCGCCGACCTGGAAGGTCGAGCCCCTGCCATCCACCGGGGCCGCGTAGATTTGCGAGAGGTCGTAATAATAAAGTTCCTTGCCGTCGCCACGCCATCGGGGTTGGGAGCCCAGACCCTGCGAGACTTGCCACCTCGCTCCAGTCCAGGGAAACGGCGCCACGAAAACGTTGGGCGGTCGCCCCGGCTCAACGTGCACATAAGCGATCCAGCGGCTGTCGGGCGAAAACACCCCCTGCCGGCCATCGCTGTATTTAATCGGCTTGCGGTCGCCGGGTTTCTCGCCGGACATTGGTAGCACCCAGAGAGTCTGCGCCTGCTCATACATCAGATAACGGCCGTCGCGCGACCAGCTTGTGACCGCGCCGAATCCCGCATCTGTCGGCTGCGGAGAGATGGTGCTTCTTGGCGGTAAAGAAATCAGGACCCGCTCCGGGGAACCACCGCTGGTCGCCATAACTGAAATACTTTCCTGCTGGTGCGAGGTAAAGGCGATTTCCCGCCCATCGGGCGACCAGGTTGCATTCCGGCTTACACCGCTATTGAAGGTGAGCCGGTTCTTGAGCTTGTCGGCAAGATCGTAGATCCAGATGCTGGCTGCCGCAGAGTTGGCATCCGTAACGGCCAGTTTTTTTTCGTCGGGAGAGAGATCTATCTCCTGGAACGCACCCGGCTCACCGATTGTGCCAAGCCGTTTTCCGCTACGGTCGTACCAGGTCAGATTTTCCGGACCGGTGACGCCGCCGGAAGCGTAAAGCATCATGCCGTTGTCGGAAAGGCTCAGATTCTCGCGCCAGATCGCAGTGTCATATTGCACGTTTTCATGGAGCGTTTTCGGCTCGCCGGTAAACTTTCCCGCTCCCGGATCGAACGGCTGCGCCATCAGCGAGTTCTCCCGCATGAACAGCAAGTGCCCCGCCGCATAGACCACGCTCGAGAGCGAACCGAACAAAAGCCGGTTCTCTTTGCCGTCGAGCGAGGCGAAGAATATGGCAGTGTTGGGCCCGGTGGGCGCGTCGTGATTCACCGCCAGATAGAGGAAATGCTTTCCGTCAGGCAGGAAGATGGGCCAGCGATGAGAAGAATAGGTAGTGTAGTCGACTTGGGTTATCGGGGCCGGCGTCCCTCCGCTGGCGGGCACGTGAAAAATGCCCGCGTTGTAGGTGAGGGCCGCAATAATCGTGCCGTCCTTGCCCCAGCTGCCGCCGCGCGGGATGGATGCGTCGCAAAGGCTGACCGCCGATCCGCCGCTGATGTCGACGCGCTTCAGCTTCTCGTTGGTAAAAAATGCCACAAAGCGGCTGTCAGGGGACCAGAAGGGAAATAGGCCTCCCTCGGTACCGGGCAGCGGGCGGGAAGTCGCATCATCGAGCGCACGCAGGTACAGTTGCGAAGTGTTGGCGACGCTGGCTGCGAAAACGACATAACGCCCATCCGGAGAGATGGCCGCTGGCCCGGAGTTATCGCCCGATATATTGAAATGAGAATTCTCCGGCGGGCTGATCGACACCCGCAGCACCGGCAGTTCTTTTCGGGCAGTGAAATATAAGAGGAACATCGCGACCGATACCAGAGCAAGAGCTGCGGCGACGGCCCACGGCCACAAGCTGCTGCGCTTGCGCTGCGGCGCGGCTGGCACCACTTGTGTTCCCGTCTGCGATCCGCTCTCGGCGATTTGCTTGAGTTGCAGTTTCACATCATGCGCGGTCTGCCAGCGCTCGTCGGGATCCTTCGCTAGGCAAATCTTCACCAGCCGTTCGAGCCCTGCGGGAGCCAACGGCTGCACTGAAGAAATCGGCGCCGGATCGCGCTCCAGCACCGCGGCCATCACGCTGGCGGCGGTCTTGCCTTCGAAAGCTCGCTTGCCCGTCGCCATTTCGTAGAGCACTGCGCCCAGAGCGAAGATGTCCGAGCGAGCATCCGCTTCCTTGCCTTCCACCTGCTCCGGCGCCATGTACTGGAAAGTTCCCACCACTGCACCCTGCGCCGTAAGCGGGTGACTTCCGGCGGGCGTGGAAAGCGTTACCGTTAGGCTGGAAGATGACGCCGGGCTGACAACCGCTGCCTTCGCCAAACCGAAGTCCATCAGCTTGGCGCCGGTTTTGGTCAGCATGACGTTGCCGGGCTTGAGATCGCGATGCACTACGCCGCTGCGATGCGCCTTCTCCAGCCCTTCGCAGATTTCGATTCCATATTTCAGAACCTGCTCGAGGGCTAGCGGCCCCCTGCGCAGGCGGTCGGCCAGAGTTTCGCCTTCGAGGTATTCCATGACCAGGAAGTCGATTCCATCCTGGTGGCCGACATCATAGAGCGTGCAAATGTTGGGATGATTCAGCGAAGAAATCGTGCGTGCTTCGCGATCGAAGCGCTGTTTGGCCTCCGCGTTCTCGGAAAGATGAGAGGGAAGAATTTTGATCGCCACTGTGCGATCGAGTCGCGTGTCGCGAGCGCGGTAGACCTCGCCCATGCCGCCTGCGCCCAGCGGCGATTGGATTTCGTAGGGGCCGAGTTTAGTGCCGGAGGTGAGCGGCATCGGTGGGCGAGATTATAGCGCATCCACTTGCTCGATTCAGGATGTTCTAGAATGCTTCCGCAAGAGTCATTACCTGCTGGAGTTGACGGAGGATGTGCATGAGGATTTGGATGCGCTTCTTAGGATGCCTGCTGCTTTTGTTATCGGGAGGAGCAACGGGATTAAGAGCTCAAGACGCCGTTCTCGGCGGCACTGTGGTAACCCCGGCCAGGATCTTTCCGCACGCTTGGATCGTCATCCGCAGCGGACGGATCGAGTCCATTACAGAAAAGCGTCCTTCTTCCATCCAGCCGGTCCTGGAAACGGGTGGAATCATTTTCCCGGGGTTTATCGATCTGCATAATCATCCCATGTACGACGCCTTTCCACGATGGCGGCCACCTGCGAAGTTCAAGAACCGGTACGAATGGAGAGACCTGCCCGAGTACAAGAAGATCCTCGGGGACCCCGGAAGCGCCCTTCAAAAGAAAGGCGATCAAGCGTTCTGCGATCTGGACGAGTACTCCGAGGTCAAGGCACTGATTGGGGGAACGACTTCCATTACCGGCATTTCTCCCAGGCGGGGCGCAGCCGCCCCGGTGCCCGCCTGCATTGTCGGACTGGTTCGCAACCTTGACTGGGCTTCCGGCTTCCATGGCACCGGCATCGGTCACGAGCGCATAGCTAACGCGATTGGAATCACCCCGCACGACATGTCCGATCAGGACGCCGCTGCGTTTCGTCACGAACTCGCCAGCAACGATATTGATCTCCTGCTGATCCATGTGGCAGAGGGTTCTCCCCAGGACCTCGAATCGAGCATCGAGTTTCTGGCTCTAAAAGGCCGCGAATTGTTCGGTTCTCACACCGCCATCATTCATGGTACGGCTCTTACTGCTGACGATTTCCGGCAGATGCGTGAAGTAGGGTCAGCGCTCATATGGTCTCCGCGCAGCAACATGGAACTCTATGGTGTCACCACCGACATTCCCGCTGCGCTAAAAGAAAAGGTTACCATCGCACTTGCGCCCGACTGGTCGCCCACGGGCAGCACGAACACCCTCGCCGAGATCGGCTATGCCAGCCGCTACAGCCGCGAGCATCTGAGCAGACTGCTGAGCGACGAGGAACTGTTTCAGATGTCAACCTCGGTACCAGCGCGAATCGCCCACATCGAAGACATGGTAGGGACCATCGAGGCCGGCCATTATGCCGACCTCTTCGTATTGAAAGGCGACACGGCCGACCCCTTGACGGCGCTGGCCAACGCGCAGCCGCAGGACGTGCAATTCGTCATGATCAGCGGCGTCCCGCTTTACGGGAATGAAAAACTCATGAGCGAGCTACACCTGAATACCGAGCCCGTGGAGGTGTGCGGCGCGAAAATGCTGCTGAACTCCGCCGCCCTGCCGGATGGTCCCCTTGCAGACGTTGAGCGGCGTTTGGAAGCCGACTTGAAGCAATATGAGATTTCACTTGCGCCATTGGCGGAGTGCCAGTAGCAAAAGTGTAATTCTGTATTATTCCTCTTTTCCTCACTCTTTCTTGCTGGGGCCTGTCATTTCGGTTCCGCTGGCGGAGTCGCTGGTTCCTGATCGGTTTTGCCTTCATCCGAAGACTTGTCTGACGCTGCCGGCTTAGCTTCGGTCGCGCATTTGCCTTTTGTATCGTCTATCTCATACCCAGTGACCTCCAAACCCATGATGCTGGCGACCTGCTATCGAGTCTCATACACTGTGTCCTCGATCTTCACGTCGGGGCCTAAGAACTGCTCATATTTTTGAATGTAGACGAGCTTCTCTGTAGAGCCGCCGTCTGCGGGGACCGTTTCGCTATTCTGCCAGCTAAGCGAAGTAAGGTTCTGGAGTTGTTGGCTTGACAAATCTCCAAGTGCCCTGTGTACGCCTGGAACGAAGCCTCCTGCGAAGAAGAGTCCAGCATCCTTGACACTGGGCCCTACAAAAGGCACCAGGGCTGTAAGTGCTATGGTGGCCGCATCTAAACCGTTAAATAGGTACGCGCGTAACCCCTTGACTTTCTGGTAGGCCCCAAAATAGGCAGAAACCGCGGCCAGAGGCATGGGCGATTCCGTGGGCGGCCCGACCATGTACGAGGCCATTTTGGTTACAGTCTCTTCGTCCTCTCCGTATGTGGTCTTCTGTTCTCCGCGTGCCCATTCAACCTCAGCCTGGATTGCCGAGAGCGGGATCGCGACCTTCTTTTTGCCCTCGTTCACAACCGAAACCTGTACAACATAAAAATTTTCGGCTATGCCTCTTCCAAGCAGCGTATTCGCAGATTTTTTATCCAGGACAATATATCTGTACCTCAGGTCCGGATTTCGCTTGGGGCCCATCTCGTACGGCACGCTGTAGATCTTCTCATTCGGGCCCGTCACAGCCCCTGTTAATTTGTCGTTCTTAACGGTCTGGATGGTTTTCGGAATCTTCTTCTTGATGACGACTGTGCCATCCGCGAGACGGAACGGCCATGCATAGCCTCGATACCGCGTGAACTCGAAATAAACATCGATCATCTTGTCGTTAACGTCGAGAATGTCGACCTTTTCGACTCGAATGTCCGGATTCCGCGAGTTTACGCTTACGGTAACAGTATCGCGAACTTTCGCTGCCCACGTTTCCCAGATCTTGGGTGCATTACGGCCGGGAAGCGTAACAAATTTCGCCAACGTCGACTTTGTGGCTTGAAGTTGATTTCGTTCCTTCTCCGCAAGCTCGTCCAATTCGCGGCGGCAGGTTTTGCAATCAGGGCACTCGTCCTGGCAACCATCAGATTTACACTTCTCTTCGCAACTCCGCTGGCCCTGCTCGTACTCTTGAAGTTTTTTCGCAACGTCGGGGTCGACGACTCCATTTAGAGTATCGGCGCAAGCCCTGATCCTTTCACGGATGTCGTCAAATTCGAGGGCGGCAGCTTTCTTGGGGTCAGTCGCTCGAATGTGAAATTCCTCCAGGCAGTTCCACAGATAATCATCAACCTGATACGGCGGCGGATCGTAGTCGCCGAATCCCTCGCCAAGGATCCGAATACGTCCCACGCCATGGCTGCGGTTGATGAACACAGTCTCCGTACCTGTCACCTTGGGCTTGTTCGGATCAGGAGGGGTTTTCTTTGCAATGGCGTCCACAACACGCTTGTCCAAATCGCTTCCGTTGTAGACGGTAACGACGGCGCTGGTCGGCTCATAATCGGCGGCAGCGATGAAGTGAACGTCCAACTGCTCACGGCTGGCTTGTACGATGTTTATGTCGCTCGCCCCGCTGGGCATTAAATCCACGGTCATCCAGTGCGGATTGTCGGCGAAGCCACCTTCTCCGCTTTCCCTCGTCAGAACGACGGTGTGAAGGTTGGGAAATTGCTTATTTTTCTCGTGCTCCAGTTTGATCACAAACTGTTTGACCTCCGACTTTGCCGGATTAGCCTTGATGGTGAGAGTGAAATCCTTCGCGGTATCCGCTTTTGTCTCGCCGTTCTGCACGATGCGGATACGTGTGACTTCGGTCTCCGCCTTCGCCGTGCCCTTCAGCACGATTTCTTTTCCTTCCGAAGCGGCACTTGGCTCGCATGTGGCGGGCATGCACGTAATGGAATGCGCCGGATCCTTGTAATCGAACAGCACGGTTACGCCGCTCGTGGTTGGGGGCAGATTCTCGCCCTCAATCTCGAGGTCAAACTTCACACTGCCATCCGGCTCGGTTGGTGGGAAGGAGCTGAATCGAACCTCTTTGATTTTGCCCTTCGTCGGGGCCGGAGCCTGGGCGAAGCACAACGAATAAACACCGAGGACAATGGCGCACGTCGCAAGCGCCCTGAATCTCTCGTAGCGCATGTAGAACCTCCGGTACTAATGGAAAATCATCGTGCGGTAGGTACGCCCCTGGGAACGGCCTACTCATACATGCCGGCCCACTCGCTGTCAACGCAAATTACGCTTTTGTTACGAAAACCGAACAAGCTCTCGGAATGCCGGTATCGGACAAGCCCACAGGCACGCTCTACCAAAGAAAAACGTTCCGAGGCAGTGCCCCGTGTCTGTCTGTGAACCACACGGTGACGGGTCATCTCGAGGCAGGCGGAGCCTTGCTTCCGGTCCTCACCCACTCTATACTCTGAACGTTTGCCTTCCGTAGGGAATCCGGGGCGGCAATTGTTAAGCTGCTCAAAGACTTATAAAGACTCATCGCCATCCTTTCGGAGACACATTTTATGACCACGCTGACCACCGCACCGAACGTCGATAAAGAAACCAACCCGTGGGAGTCGCAGCGGGCGCGCTTCGACCTGGCTGCCCAAAAACTCAATCTCGACGATGGCCTTTGGCGGGTGCTGCGTTATCCCAACCGCGAGCTGACGGTCTACATTCCCGTGCAGATGGATGACGGCCGCCTTGACGTCTTCACCGGATTCCGCGTCCAGCACTCGATTGCACGCGGTCCGGCCAAGGGTGGTGTCCGTTTCGCTCCGGACGTAACCCTCGACGAAGTGCGCGCCCTGGCCAGCTGGATGACGTGGAAGTGCGCCGTGGTCAACATTCCCTTCGGCGGCGCCAAGGGCGGCATCATCTGCGATCCCCACAAAATGTCGATGGGCGAAATCGAGCGCATGACCCGCCGCTATACCTCGGAACTCATCGAATTCATCGGCCCCGAGAAAGATGTCCCCGCTCCCGACGTGAACACCAACGAACAGGTCATGGCCTGGATGATGGATACCTACTCCATGCACATGCGCCAGACGGTCACGGCGGTGGTTACCGGGAAGCCCATCAACATTGGCGGTTCCCGCGGACGCCGCGAAGCCACCGGGCGCGGCGTGATGGTGGTTTGCGATCAAGCCATCAAGAAGCTTGGTCTGGCGCGCGAGAGCGCGCGGGTGATCGTGCAGGGATTCGGCAATGTCGGCTCTAATGCGGCTCAGTTGATGCACCAGGCCGGATACAAAGTCATCGGCATCGCCGAAGTTGACGGCGGGCTCTACAACAAGAACGGCATCGACCTGAACAAGCTGGTCGAATTCCGCCAGAGGAATGGCACCGTGCATGGCTTCCCGGGCGCCGAGAAATACGACGCCTCAGAGTTGCTCACTACGGAATGCGAGATTTTGATTCCGGCAGCGACGGAGAACGTCATCACCTCGCGCAATGTGGATCGTGTGAAATGCCGTATCTTGGCCGAGGGCGCCAATGGCCCGACTACTTCGGCTGCGGACGATGTCCTCAGCGACAAGGGTGTTTTTGTGATTCCCGACATTCTGGCCAACGCCGGCGGCGTGACCACTTCGTACTTCGAGTGGGTGCAGGATCGTCAAGGCTACTTCTGGAAGGAATCGGTGGTCAACGAGCAGTTGGAGGAGATTATGATCTCCTCGTTCAATGACGTGGTTCGTTACGCCGAAACTCACCGCGTCAACAACCGCATCGCTGCCTACATGCTGGCCATCGACCGCGTAGCCTACACGATTCGCCAGCGCGGGATTTACGCATAGGGCTTGCCGATGGCAGGTCAGTTTGACCTGTCATTCCGAGCGAGCCTCCTTTGCGAAGCCAGAGCCTGCCCTGAGCCGAATGCCGAAGGGAACCTGGGCGAGCCGCGCGCAATCGTAGTCTGCCGGGTGCCCCACTTCTCGCCGCCTTTGCGAGAAGTGGGAAGCGCAAGGGACTGAACTAGCGCAGCTTTTTCGTCAGCAACTCGTGCACCAGCTGCGGATTGCCCTGGCCTTTGGACGCTCTCATCACCTGGCCTACGAAAAATCCAATCAAGCTCGTCTTTCCGCCACGGTACTGCTCAACCTGTTTGGGATTCGCGCCAATCACTTCTTCGACGATTTTTTCGAGCGCCGAAGTATCGCTCGATTGCTGTGGCCGTCCTTCTTCCTCGTACACCGCGGGAAAATCCTTGCCGCTCTCGAAGCACAGATCGTAAAGATCCTTGAGTATCTTGCTCGAAATCGTGCCGTTCTCCACCAGATCAGCCGAGGCGGCGATGCCCTTCATCGAAATCGGAGACTGCGCGATCTCTACACCGCGGGCCTTGAGCCGGCCCATCAGTTCGCCCTGCACCAGGTTCGCCACCCGCTTGGGATTCTTCGCCGCCCGCGCCGCAGATTCAAACTGATCGGCGAGCAATTTCGAAACCGTCAGCACCTGGGCGTCATATTCGGTGATGCCGTATTCCTTCACCACGCGCACACGGCGGGCTTCGGGCAACTCGGGCAGCATCTTGGCGATTTCAGCCTTCCATTTTTCGTCGACCACCAGCGGGAGCAGGTCCGGCTCAGGGAAATACCGATAGTCGTGGGCTTCCTCTTTCGAGCGCATACTGTAAGTCTTGCCTTCGTGCGAGTTGTAAAGCCGGGTTTCCTGTGTGATCTTCCCGCCGGACTCGATCACCTCAATCTGCCGGCCTATCTCATAGGCCAGCGCGTCGCGGATGAAGCGGAA
>Ga0187782_10001454_pt1 | contig 17242 bp, 13 predicted proteins | sample 0715_SJ02_MP15_2_FD_132454 | JGI IMG/M metagenome (GOLD analysis project Ga0187782, IMG submission 132454) | Tropical peat soil microbial communities from peatlands in Department of Meta, Colombia - 0715_SJ02_MP15_20_MG | ecosystem: Environmental > Terrestrial > Soil > Wetlands > Peat | place...
AGCGGGGCGAGGAGTCTCGTTGCAAATCGGCCCGTGGGCGATGAGACCGCTTCGGAGCGCTTCGGCTTCCCAAGACTGGCTCACTGCATCCTTCTCTGTCTCGCCGCCGTATCCTACTCGCAAGCCCTCGCCCAAAACGTGCCCGAAACGAAAGATTCCAGGCCTAAAGCCGATACCATCTACGTTCACGCCAACGTCTACACCGGAGTACCGGCGAACGCGCCCTTCAGTTCGATTCTGCGCGAAGAGGCCATCGCCGTGCGCGGGGACCGCATTCAGGCGGTGGGCAAAACCAACGAGATCGAAAAACTCAAAGGCCCGCAGACGCAGGTCATTGATCTGGGCGGTCACTTCGTGATGCCCGGTTTCAACGACGCGCACTTGCACCTCGCCGGTGCGGGCCTGGAAAAGCTGAATGTGAATCTGATCGGCGTCAAGTCGCTCGATGAATTCCGCGAACGTTTGCGGGCCCACGTCGAAGCCGCCCAGCCCGGCGAATGGATCCTGGGCGGCGGCTGGGACGAAACCTTGTGGCCGGTCAAGGCCCTTCCCAGCCGCTGGGATCTCGACGAAGTTTCCGGCGGCCATCCCGTATTTCTTGAGCGCGTTGACGGACATCTCGCCGTCGCCAACACGCGCGCCCTGCAACTGGCCAACGTCACCATCGCCAGCAAGGAGCCCCAGGGCGGCAAGATCGATCGTAACGAAAACGGAGAGCCCACCGGCCTTCTGCGCGATGCCGCGCAATCGCTGGTCCGCAGCGTGATTCCTAAACCGTCCCACGATCAGAGGATGCGCGGCATTGAAGTCGCGCTCGCCGACCTCGCCGAGCATGGGATTACCTCGGCGCAGGATTATTCGCCCGATTGGGACGATTTCAAAATCTATGAAGAGCTCGAAAAGCAGGGCGGGCTGAGCACGCGCATCTCCGAGTGGCTGCCCTTTAACGAATCGCTGGAGGAGTTGAAAAAGAAACGCGATTCCCACGCGCAGTCCGACCTGATGCTGCACACCGGAATGCTGAAGGCGTTCATGGATGGCTCCGTCGGCGGTCACACTGCCGCGCTCTTCGAGCCTTATGCCGACGATCCCGGCAACACCGGTCTGCCGCAGTATGACCCGGCTCAGTTGAACGAGATGGCTGAAGAGCGCGTCCTGGCAGGCTTTCAGCTTGGCTTTCACGCCATCGGCGACAAAGGCGTGCAAATGGCGCTCGACGCTTTCGCCGGGGCCGAACGCGCGGCGCGGGAACAGAAGGTCACGGCCGCCAACGGCGGCAACGATTTCCGGCTGCGCATCGAACATGCGCAGATCACTACCCCGGCCCAGATTGCGCGCTTCAAAGAATTGAAAGTAATCGCCTCCATGCAGCCCAGCCATGTGCTCACCGATATGCGCTGGGTCGACCTGCGCCTTGGCCCCGGGCGCGCCGCCAACTCGTATATGTGGGCGGCGCTACTCAACAAAGGAGTTCCGCTGGCCTTTGGAACCGATTATCCGGTTGAGCCGGTGACTCCGTTTCGCGGACTCTATGCCGCAGTGACGCGTAAGAGCGAGAACGGCAAGCAGGAATTTTTCCCCGCACAGAAACTCACCATGGATCAGGCCATCGCGGCCTACACCGCCGGATCTGCCTTTGCCCAGTTCGAGGAAAACGACAAAGGCAAACTCGCGCCCGGTATGCTGGCGGATTTTGTAGTGCTCGACCGCGATCTGACCGCCGTTTCTCCGGAGAAAGTGCTGGCCACGAAAGTCCTGCGAACCGTGGTCGGCGGCAAAACCGTGTACGAGGCGAAGTAGCACCAGCCGGCCACGCTGAACTTGTTATCCTGAGCGAAGCGAAGAATCCATGTAGTTAAAGATCCACTTTGTCGTCCTGAGCGCGCTTGCGCGCGGGGCGCAGCTCTGCCGATCCCCGCCGCGCTTTTGTAAAGTTTTGTTACCGTACATTTGCCTGTAAGTTATTGTTTCCTTGCCCATAAAACGAAATGCACGGTTCCCGCGTCTAATACACGCTGGTGGTTGTTTGACCTCGGAAGCGGGTAGTGGTTAGTTTGAGATTTCCGACGGTTGCCATCCATGCCTCATCCGGTTCCTGCCGGCGCCGGCAAGAGCCCGGGATCCCTCGCTTTGCTCGTGCTGACCCACCCGCAAAGCCCCGCCGTCCGGGGCCGGACTGAGCAAACAGGTATAATGATAAGTTCTGTTGGTTTCGGAGGAAAGCAGACGTATGGATTCGAAGGGTTTTTGGATGCGTCTAAGGACGCATCGTTGGATGTATTCGTTCAGTATTGTGGCGACTTTGGCGGTCGGTATTTTGATCGGCACGGTAGTCTCCATTGGAGTGAAGGGCAAGGAGGGACAAAAATCCTCCGATGCAACCCCGCTCTCCGTCGGTTCTCCCAAGCAGCTCTCCAACGCGTTTTCGCAAATTGCCAAACAGTTAGGGCCGAGTGTCGTCAACATCAACACCGAGTCGACGATCAAGGCGCCTCACCGTCACCGCGGGCAGAATCCCGATGATGACGATAGCGGCGGCAGCGGCAGCATGGAGGATTTCTTCAACCGCTTCTTTGGCGGGCCCGGCGGACAGATGGGCCCCTTTGGCGGCGACGGCTCGATCCGCGAGCGCTCTCTGGGCTCGGGCCTGATTGTCGATCCCAAGGGCTACATCATTACCAACCGCCATGTCATCGAGAAGGCCGATCGCATCCGCGTGCGCCTGCAGGACGACCCGCCCGGCGTGCAGCATGACGCCAAAGTCATCGGCGAAGATTCCGAAACCGATCTGGCCGTGATCAAGGTGGATCTCGAGCGTGAGCTGCCCGCGGCCAAGATGGGCAACTCCGATGGCATGGAAGTCGGCGATTGGGTGCTGGCCATCGGCAGTCCCTTCGGGCAAGTGGGAACGGTCACCGCCGGAATTGTTTCGGCCAAAGGCCGCGACATCGTCCCCGGACGCCAGTTCCAGACTTTCATTCAGACCGACGCTGCCATCAATCCCGGCAATTCCGGCGGGCCGCTCGTCAATATGGACGGCGAAGTCATCGGCATTAACACCGCCATTCTCAGCGAGACCAACGCTTACGCCGGCGTCGGCTTCTCGCTTCCCTCCAACACCGTGGTGCAGGTCTACAACCAGCTCATCGGTCCCGATCACCGCGTCGCCCGCGGCTCCATCGGCATCATGTTTGATTCCGTAGAGAATCCCGCGATTGCCCGCGTCTACGGCGCCGGCACTGGCGTTACTGTATCGAGTGTCGTGGCCGGCAGTCCCGCAGATCAGGCTGGACTGAAAGTCGGCGACACCATCATCACCGTGGATGGCCATAAGGTCAGCAAGGGATCGGAACTGGTGGCGGAGATCGCCGTCCGCAAGCCCGGCACCAAGGTCGACGTCGGCTTCCTGCGCAATGGCAAGCAGGAGCACGCCATGGTTACCATCGCCGACCGCGCCAAGCTGTTTGCCGGCCGCTTGAACGACGAGGACAGCGGCGGCGAAGAGGGTACGCCCAAGCCAAGCAGGTTCGGCATTACCGTGCGCAAGTTGACCCCGGAGATGGCCGATCGCCTCGATATTCCCGCCGGCAAGGGCGTCATCGTGCAGGATGTGAAGCCCGGCTCGTTTGCCGAGGATATCAACATGGGCCGCGGCGACGTGATTCTCGAGGTCAACAAGCAACCGGTCAACAGCGAGGAAGATTTGGCCAAGATCGAATCCGGGCTGAAGAGCGGTCAAGACGTGGTGTTCCTGGTGCGCCCGCGCGGCTCGACGCGGCAGGAAGGAACCATCTTTATGGCCGGAACACTTCCGTAACCAAAGACTAGCCCAACCGGTACTGGCATTGCCTCCTGCGTGCGAGGATGATTACAATGCCACTCCCAGTTGGGTTTTTTGTTTGTGCAGGTTCCCCGTGGTCTACGTGTGAACGTTAGAGAAGCTTCGCTTGCAACCGATTCTCAAAATCCGGCCATGGCTGAGCGCTACTTGCGCTCTCGTCCTCGCCGCATCGGTGCCGGTGACGGCACAGGATTCCAGCCAGAAATCCGCAACCACAAAAAAGACCACACCAATCCACCATTCATCGACTAAGACGAATTCCACCGCTTCGAAATCCGATTCCGTTTCGAAAACCCACTCGGCGTCACATCCGGCCGGCGCGAGTCATTCGGCCGCGTCCGGCACCGCACCCCATAACAAATCGAAGCAGGTGGCCACTCGGAAAGGCGGTAAGAGAAAGACCACGGCCCGCGGCCAGCAGAAAATCGCCCCTGAGCGCGCCCAGGAAATTCAGGCCGCGTTGATTCGCGAACACTACCTGAGCGGGGAACCTGCCGGAACCTGGAACGAGGCCACCGAGGAAGCCATGCGGCGCTATCAAGGCGCCCATGGCTGGCAGACCAAGATCGTTCCCGATTCGCGCGCCCTGATCGCCCTCGGCCTGGGACCGAATCACGATCACCTGCTCAATCCGGAAACGGCCATGACTACGCAGCCGGCCACCGCATCCGCCGCCCCGCGCGCAACAGCCACAACCCCGTCACCCAAGGGCGCCGATCCGGCAACGCCGGCTGCCGCCGCGAAGGGCGCCGAACCCGCCGCGAGCGCTCCGCCCACCAGCACGACCAATCCTGCTCCGGCCTCCGATCCGCCGCCCGCCTCAACTTCCGCCCACGACCCCTCGGGTCCTCAGTAGTCAGGGGCCTAGCCGCGCAGCGTAAGGGCAAAGAAACTCCGCCAGCACGCGAGAACGACCGCGCGCTGAATGCTGACTGCTGATTGCTGACCGCTGATTTATCGCGCCGTCTTGCGATATCCGCCCAGCACCGGCCGCGGAAAGTACGGCAAAGGCTTGGAATCGACAATCGCCCGGGGATTGGCCTCGACCAGCGCCTCGGCCACGTCATCGCCGCAGATTTCCGCCGCCGCATCACGGGCCGTCGAGAGCACGGGCACGCGTTTTTCGGTGTCGTGCGCGTCGGTGGCCAGCACATGCACGGCATCATGCTCCAGCAGCCACTGTGCCGCCCGGCGGGCGCGCTCGCCCCAGAAGCCGGTGAGAGCAGACCCGGTAACTTGAATTACGCAGCCTTGCTCGGCCCACTCCACCACGCGCGGCAAACTCTCGCGCAGAATCGGATTGCGCTCCGGATGCGTGATGATCGCGGTAATGCCGCGGTCCCCGAGCTGCGTAAAACAATCCGTAATCTGCTGCGGCACGCTGTAATTGCTCAGCTCGACCAGCATGTAGTGCGTGCTCGCGATTGCATAACGTGCGGGATTGGCGAGCACGTCCTGCAGGTTGTCGTACGAAAGATGAAAATCGCAGCCCAGGCTGAGCCTGAGCGCCGAACCGGTAAGCGATTGCAGATGATCGACCAGGCCCTGTAGATATGTGCGGTCGTAGTGGTAGCGGTCATTGGCGTGCGGCGTGGCGACCTGGTGCGTGATGCCATCCTCCGCGGCCATGCGGCACATGGCGACAGAGATGTCCCACGACTTCGAGCCGTCGTCCACCTCCGGAAGAATGTGCGAATGAATGTCGACCACGATGATGGGAACGCGAAGGCTGATCTTTGCGCCTTCGATTTGATTTAAGCAGATTCGCGGGGAAAGAGGAAGATCAAGGCAGGGCTTACCAGATGGTCGGAACCGCTCGCGACCTGCGAATTTCGCGGTCAGCGGTAACGAGGGGAATGTCTTCGATCAACGCGGTTGCACCGATAATGCGGTCGGCTGGATCTTTGGGGTAGCTGGCTGGGAGTTCGAATGCCCGGAGGGCGATGTTGGTGGTGATGGGCAGGACGATAAAGCGGCGTTCAACCTCGGATAGAACCGTTTCTGCGTCCGGGATCAAATTGACTCGCCCGTGACTCCCGAGCCGGGCGATTTCAATAAGTGTGATGTCAGCAACCGCCAGGCCGCGGTCTTTTTGGCGGGCATCCTCGATCGCGGCCTGCGCCGCGGGTGATATTCGCTGATAGTCCTGCGCGAGCCAGATCACTACATGCGAGTCGAGCAGGATCAATAAAGGTCGCCCCACTCTTCGGGACTGAGTGCCGGGGAGACAATGTCGCCCTTGATTTCGATTTTGCCTTTACCCTTCAGGAAGCCGAAGATGTCGTCTTTCTCTTTTTCGACGGGTACAAGCTTGGCCACCGGCTTGCCGCGCTTGGTGATGACGACCGCCTGGCGCTTGGCGGCGACTTCGTCCATGACTTTGAGGCAATGGACTTTGAATTGGCCGGCGGGCATGGTTTTGGTTTTCATGGACAAGCCTTGAGATCATGGTCATTATACCATGGTCATCACACTCTCTAGCCCGGAGTTTTGTGGACGCTGCGCACCCAATCCCGCGACTAACGAGCAAGTCTCGATGGCTTGATTTTGGAGTCGTGCAGATTGCGTGTGCGAATCAGCGTATCTCGTACAGATACGCGTCATCGATGAACATTCCACCGATCTGCGTATTCCCGAGCCGTGCTCCCTCCACGGACGCCGTCGGTCCAAACACGGAGCGCAAAGCTTGATAAAGCGGTGCTCTTGGACTGATAAGTTCAACAAGCAGCGAGTGGCCTGCCCCGGGCACAACTCCGCGAGTAAGGCTCCCTAGCTCTTCGTAAGCTTTTCTTCGGCCAACCTCGTCGACTCGAGGGGTGGCCACTAATAGACGCCAGCCATTCTCGGAGTCCAACAACCAAAACACACCATGGGCCGGAAAAATCTTATTCTCACGCAACGTCTGCCAGAGTTTATGCCCGAAATCAATGTCCCAGGTTGTTAGCGCATCCACGTACGGCATTACCATCTTCCCCTAATCCACGGCATCACGCCCGAGCCCGTTTCTGCGGTCGCGTCGTACAGGCCTTTGGCTTCCTGCTCGTCAACAATATCGTACCGCTTCTCGTCATCCCAGTCCTTAACAGTGTTCCAATTTGCCTCTAGCTTAGAATCAAGCGCCATGTCCGCTTGCAAAGCCGCCAAGAGCGCCGCGTCTAATCCTATAAGGTTCTGCAGATTGTGTTGGTACATACCATTGACGAATTTCTTGTCGGGATAGTCGTGTTCCTTCGCAGCGCGTGCCAGACAGGCCTTTAAGGCGCATTCGACGGCGATCCCAGTCAAATAATAAGCCCCCGTCCACTGATTGTTCGCAAGCAGAATCCGTCCTTCCTCGAGCCTGCTCTCCGCAAGCGCTTGCAGTATTTTTCGATTTAGACGTGCTATTGGCACGCATCATTCTATGTCGAATGAATGGGGTTAGGCACGAGTTTCGCCTGCGTTTCCCAATTTGGTATTTACGTCCTAAGAGCTTTCATACCGCTCCCTTATAAACTCCGCAATCCCCGCATACGCCTTCGTCAGCGTTCCCTCATCCGGCAAGAACACAATCCGGAAATGTTGCGTCCCCGGTTTTTGCCCGAAGCCCGAGCCATGCACCACCATCACGTGCTTCTGGCGAATCAGTTCTTTCACGAAGACTTCGTCGCTCTCGGGGATGTCGATGCGCGGAAAAGCGTAGAACGCTCCCCGCGGTGCGACGCAGCTCATGCGCGGTGTCGACTCGCACCATTTCTGCGTGAGATCGCGGCGTGAGCGCAGTTTGCGGCGGACTTCGATGAGATGATCCTGCGGCCCTTCGAGCGCCGGCTTGATCGCATACTGCTCGGGATGATTGGCGCACAACCGCGCACGCAGCAGGCGATGAATGCCTTCGACGTAGGGCTTAATGGCGACAGCATCGCCGGAAGCGATCCCCCATCCGATGCGCCATCCGGGCACGAGATAATTTTTCGACATGCCGCCGAAGGTGATGCAGGGCACGTCAGGTGCGACCGCGGCGAAGGCGATGTGCGGCGTGTTTTCTTCGAGGATGAGCTTGTCGTAAATCTCGTCGGAAAAAACCACCAGATTGTGCCGCCGCGCCAGTTCGGCAATCTGCTCGAGCATCTGCCGCGAACACAGCGAGCCTGTCGGATTGTTGGGGTTAATCAGCACAATCCCGCGCGTATGCGGAGTGAGTTTGCGTGCGATATCGGCGAGCTCCGGTTGCCAGCCGTCATTTTCCGCTAAATCGTAAGCGTTAAGGGCAATGCCTAACTTACACAGCACCGCCGAGTAAAGCGGATAATCAGGCTTGGGAGTGAGAATATCTTCTCCCGGATTCACCAGCGCGCTGATGCACAAATCAACCGTCTCGCTCACCCCCGCAGTCACAAAAACATCGTGCACGCTGGTAATACGCTTGCGCGCAGCCTCGCTGCGAATCGCCTCCAGCGCCTCGGGAACTCCGGGTGAGGGCGCGTATCCGTTCTTGCCGTCGCGCATGGCTTTGTAGGCGGCTTCGATGATATGTGGCGGCGTCTGGAAATCGAAATTCAGCGGATCGCCCACGTTCAGCGGCAGAACTTGGTGTCCCTGCCGGATGACTTCGTCAGCCACGCAGGCGAGATCGCGAATGGCGTAGCGAACGTTTTCCAGGCGGCCGGCAGCGGCAATTTCGCGGGTTTGCGTAATCGGCATGGAGAGATTCTAATCGCAGAGCGCATGCAGCACGCAGCGAAAATGCCAGTCCGCACGAAAATTGACCGGGGACCGATTGCACTGAGATCCCTCGCTCCGCCTGAAAAGCGGCTCCGTTCGGGATGACGCCGACGTATCTCTACTCCGCCGGCGCCAGCGCATCAATCAAGTTCACGCCCTGCGGGCTGCCCCAGCCAGTGACCAAATCATAGCCCACGACTGCGGAATACGCGCCGTTGCTGCCGCTGGTGATGTCGTGGAAGTCGGTGGTGAAATCACTGCCAACTCCGATGTCGTAGAGGGCGGTGTTGAGAAATCCCATGTACGGCTCGCCGTTGGCGGCGGCCTGTTCATTCACCATAGCGATAAGGCCGGCCCAGAGCGGCGCGGCGTAACTGGTGCCAGCGCCGTGGGTTTTGCATTCCCCCATGGCGCAGACATATTGGTTGCCATTGGATTCCGAGGCGACATCGGGGATGTTACGCAGGGTGGACGATGCCTGATTCGACGAGGTGATGACCCCGGGCAGCAACTGATAGCTGGGAATGGGAACTCCGTTGGGAGATGGCATACCCGCACTTTTGTCCCAGCCGGTTTCCGATTTCCAGCTACCGCCTGGGCCAGTAGTGGTGAGATCGGTCCCGCCGACGGCGATCACCCAGGGATCATCGGCGGGCCAAACGACGTCGGCCGGAGTGCTGGAGCCGTCGTCGCCCGTCGCGACGAAGACGGTTTGGCCCTGGGCCGCCATTTCTTCAAAGATGGGGTCGAGAGTGCTCTCGTTGTCCGCCCAGCCCCAGGAGCAGCTCAGAGTTTTGGAAATATTATCGGAGGCCATCTGGTTGAAGATGGACGAATTGGTCTTGCCCACATAAACGCGAAGCGAGCTTAGGCCGGGCGCCATCGAAATGGCCTGCTCGATATCGAGGGCCTGCTCGCTGTCGTTGCACGTTGACGGCGGGCAGTTCAGCGACGCGCCATTCACCGATACGGGCACAATGGGAACATTGAGCGGCTGGCCGGCGTTGTTGAAGTACGTGGTGATGTCGCTCATCTCGTAGCCTTTGTACTCAAACAGCCCCACCGACTGCCCGGCGCCGTTGAGCGACCCCGAGCCGTAATAGGCGGCGCGCAAATCGCTGCCCAGATACGAACCACCGGGGCCGGAGCCGCTGGTGTTTGAGCGTGCATCAGACTCAAAGTACTTCGGTGTTGGCAGCGAAAAGTCGTCAAGGCCGGAGATGTGCAACAGGGGTACGTCGAGATCGAGCGTGGGTTCGCGGTCGGGAGCGTAGAAAGTGCGGCTCCCGGTAGGATGCTGAAACACGCCCAGAGTTACGTGGAAGGCGCTTTCAATGTTGGCCGCCGGTCCCTCAACATCGAGGAGCATGCGATTGGCGGGCGCATCGACGACCGTTAAACCATGGGCCTCGGCAAATTGCCGAACTTCGGTATAGTCGGCTTCAGTGGGACCAAATCGTTCGGTGAATTCGGCCACGCTCAGGTACTTGCGATAGAGTGGACTTTGACGGTCATAGATCTGCCGCAAGAGCTCGTCGAGTTCGGACTGATTCCTTAGCGGTAAAGAAAGAGCCAGACTCAAACGCTGGTCAGCGGCAAGACGTCCGACCTGGGGTGCGATCCGGGAGGCGACCACTTCGGGGACGTGAGTCGTCAGAGTAGGACGTTGCGCGTTGGCTATCACCGCCGTGCAGAAGAACGCCAACAGAGATACCGCTGCCTGCAATGATCGCCTAATACCGTGTGTTGATTTGCCGTCCATGGAATCCCCTCCGAACCGTAGCTTCGAATCATGTAACGAAGATGGCAGCGATCTCGCGCTCAATGCCGCACCTATGCGGCGAGCGAGGGAGACGAGAAGTTTAACGCGAATGCCGCTCGACAGGGCGCAGATTTTTTGGATTAGCGCCATATGTGCAGGAAGTTGCACACTGGTCCCATGATGCGTTCCAGAAAGAAATTGAACAATCGGACGGGAGGATGCACGCTTCTTTGGTCCTACCCTACAGGCTTAGGGTTTTCTCGGCGATCTCGGCGGTGAAAGCTTTTCAGTCCTCTCTATCGATCTGCGCCTTTTGCAGCTTGTCGGAGTAATCCACATACACCGACTTCCACTCGGTGTAGAAATCGATGGCGCCGATGCCGCCTTCGCGATGGCCATTGCCCGTGGCCTTTGTTCCGCCGAAGGGCAGGTGCACTTCGGCGCCAATCGTCGGCGCATTGATATAGGTGATGCCGGCATACAGGTCGCGAATCGCGGCGAAGGCGCGGTTCACATCTTTCGTGTAGAGCGCCGACGACAATCCGTATTCGATCCCGTTGGCGATTTCAATGGCGTCATCCAGATCGTCGCAGGGAATAATCGAGACCACCGGGCCGAAGATTTCTTCCTGCGCAATTCGCATCTTGGGATCAACGTCGATGAACACCGTCGGTTCCATAAAGAATCCGTACTGATATTCGCCTTTGTCGAGGCGGTTGCCGCCACACATCAGTTTGGCGCCCTCGTTGCGGCCGATCTCGACGTACTCGAGGTCGGTCTGAAGCTGCTTGGTGTTGATCGCCGGACCCATTTCAGTTGTCTCATCAAGCCCGTTGCCCACTTTCAATTTCTTCGCCCGCTCCACGTAGCGGTCGACGAATTCCTGGTACACGCCTTTCTGCACGATGATGCGACTGGTTGCGGTGCAGCGCTGGCCGGTGGTGCCGAATCCGCCCCAGAGGCCGCCTTCAATGGCGAGATCGAGATTGGCGTCGTCGAGCACGATCATGGGGTTCTTACCGCCCAGTTCGAGCGAACAATGCTTGAAACTCCTGGCCGCGATGCCGCCGATGATGCGGCCCACGGCCGACGATCCGGTCAGCGAGATGGCGCGCACATCCGGATGTTCGGCAAGCGGCGTGCCCACATCGGCGCCGAATCCGGTGACAATGTTGACTACACCCTTGGGAATGCCGGCGTCAGTAAACGCCCGCACTAAATTGAAGGTCGAAAGCGGAGTATCCTGCGCGGGTTTGATGATGCATGTGTTGCCGCACACCACCGCCGGCAGCAGCTTCCAGGAAGAGATCGCCATGGGAAAATTCCACGGCGTGATCATGCCGCAGACGCCGATGGGCTGGCGCACGGCCATGGCGAACTTGTTGGGCATCTCCGAAGGAACGGTAGGACCGAAGAGCCGCCGACCCTCGCCCGCGTTGTAATAGCCGGCGTCGATGGCCTCCTGCACGTCTCCGCGGGTTTCGGCGAGAATCTTGCCCATTTCGCGCGTCATCTCGCGGGCGTAATCTTCTTTGCGTTCGATGAGAATCTCGGCGGCGCGAAACACCATCTCGGCGCGCCGCGGCGCGGGCACCAGGCGCCACTTGGCAAAGGCGCGCTTGGCGGCGTCGACGGCGGCATCGACATCGGCCTTCGCCGATTTCTGGAAGATGCCCACCACGTCGCGCGTGTCGGCGGGATTGCGGTTTTCGAAAGTCTCTCCTGTGGAGGCTCCGACCCATTCGCCGTCGATGAAGTTCTTGAAAACCTTGGTGGGGCTGTAGCCAAGCGTGCCGGGGGATGCAAGCGTGTCGGTTGCCATAAAGTCTCCTTATAAAGGCCTACTTGTGATGCTACGCGGGCGGGAAAGATGCGGCAAGGGAGCTAACGAGCTTCGAGCGGTGGGCTACGAGCAATGAGCCTTACGATTTGGCTAAGCGTTGGGCATCATCCCACTGTCTGCTTAAACCCAGCTCGCGGGCCCATTTTCCCAAGTACTGGCGATCGAGGCGGTCGTCTTGCAGTTTCAAAATTGTAGCCGCGTCTTCAATCTGGCGTCGGGATTCGCCGAGCTTGGCCCATTCCAACTTGGCAAGAACCATGTCCTCGGCGGAGGCGACAAATAGGGAGACTCCTTGCATCTCCGCCCGTTGCCGGCGGCTGAATTCCTCGCGGCTGAAGGCGCGGGACTTGCGGATGATCATGTCGATCTTCCAGCCCGTTCGGATGTCGATGATGTTGAACACCGACTCGCTCATCTGCGCCTTAATCGCCGTTTCCACGTCCGCATAGTATTCCTCGCGCGCTAAACCATTGAGAAACGATTGCAGCTGTGTGGGGGTTGCTTCGATTATCAGATCGATATCCTGCGTCGAGCGCATGGAACCGTAGTAGGCGCTCGCGAATGACCCGGTAAGCATGTAAGGAATTCTGGCGCTGTCGAGCGCCTGAGTGATCCTTCTTAAGACCTCGAAGTAACTCATTGGAAGCCGGCGGGTAGCGGCTTGGGAAAGAAGGCGAGGCGCAAAAGTTCGCGGTCGATCTGCCTTTGCGCCCATTCTGGATGTTCGCCGCGCAGCCGCGACCGGTTCAGTTCACGGGCGAATTCGCACATCTCGAAAGCCAGAAGGAGCCGCTGCCCGCCCGTCATCGAACGATGGATCGCGCGTTGCACGGCCTGCGCGGCGGGAGTGGTGTCGGAAATGGGCACGAGAGAATGTTAGCACGCTTGACCAGGGCCGACGGAGCGCCCTTTACGCGGCCCCCAGACGCCGCTCTTCCACGTGATGCCTCGTCTCTATGCCTTAGCCTTGGCGCTACTGCCCCACCGCCTTCACCCCTCCCGCCGACCCATCGAACTCCTCCGCCATCCACTTCTGCAATGCCACCATATTTGCCGCACGCCCGAGGAAGTTCTTCACCAGATCGTTGGCCGACATCGACCCGCCCGGTTCCAGCACCACCCGCCGATATTTCATGGGCGCGTCGCCTGCCAGCAGGTTGTGCGAATCGAATTGCAGGAAGAAGTCTTCTGCAATCACTTTGTCCCACAGATAGGTGTAATACGCGGACGAGTAGCCGCCGAGATGCCCAAACGACGCCCACATGTGGGTATCGGGCAGCGGCGTGATCAGGGTGTATTTGCGGGTGTCGTCCCGCGTGACCGCATCGAAGTTCACCTCTTCCGGTTTCAGCTTATATACATCGTAGGAAATCGCGGTGTAGGAGTTCTGGCTATCGACCCAGCCGCCGCGTCCGAAGGCCGAGGCGCGGTTCATGCGCGCCACCAGTTCGGCGGGAATCGGCTCGCCGGTTTTGTAGTGCCGGGCGAACTTGGCCAGTACCTGCGGGCTGCGAATCCACTCTTCCAGCATCTGCGACGGCGCTTCCACGAAATCGGATTCCATGCTGATCCCGCTGATGCCGGCCCACTGCTGCTGGCCTCCGAGAATGTGGTGCATGAGGTGACCGAATTCGTGGAAGAAGGTTTGCACGTCGCCGTAGTCCATGAGGCCGGGATCGGTGGCGGTGGGCCGGGGAAAATTGCACACCAGGATGGCTTCCGGCAACTGCTTGCCGCGCACCCCATCCAGCACGGGCGCCATTTCGGCGTGGCTAAATTTGCCGGGGCGCGGATGCATGTCTAGATAGAAGCGGCCGATGGGCTGGCCATGGTCGAGCACGATCCAGGTTTCCATCGAAGGATCCCAGGCGGGAACGTTCGGCTCCTGCTGGAAGCTTACGTGGAACAGATCAGCCGCCGCGTCCAGAATTCCCTGCTTCACCTGCATGAAGGGAAAATACGGACGCACCGACTGGGAATCGAAATCGTACTGGCTGCGGCGAACTAATTCCGAAAGATACGTCCGCTCGTAGTCCCAGATTTCTTTCGCGCCGGGATCGGACTTGCGCTTTTCCGCGAGCAGCATCTCGAACTCTTTTTCGGCCAACGGCCGGGAGGCGCTTTTCACCTGCTCGATGAAGTCGGCGATGTTGCGCCCCTTGCCGATCATCTTATCGGCGGCGTTATAGTCGGCCCAGGACGAGTAGCCAAGCAGCGCGGCGATCTCGTAACGCGTCTTCAGCAGGCTGGTAAGTACGTCCAGATTTTTCGGATAGGCGCGCGTGGCGAAGGCCAGCGTCATGCGCTTGCGCAGTTCATCGCTTTTGGCGAATTGGAAGACGGGCAGGGCGTCGGGATAATCGGTGGTGATGACAACCTTGCCGTTGGCGCCGGGCTTGTGGCGGTCGAGGTAGTCCTGCGGCAGGCCGGCGAGTTCGGAGGGATCGGCCTCGATTTCTTTTTTGCCATCGGAGATGTTGCGGTCAAACATCGACTGCTCTTCCACCGCCTGCTCGTTCAGTTTCTTGAGGCGGGCGCGCGTGGCTTCGTCTTTATCCACGCCGGCGAGGCGAAACTCGAGCAACTGGCGCTCGACGTAGTAGCGCGTGGCGGCGCCGGCTTGGGAGAGATCGAGCGCGGCCAGCGCGTTGTAAACATCGCGGTTCAGGGCGATGGCCGTTTGCGCAGCCGTCACCTTGGTCAGCATGGCCGTGGCATGATCGCGGAACGCCGTGTCCGGATGCACCTGCTCCATCAGTCCGGCGAAATATCCTGCTGAGTTGTTCTGGCGCACGGCCTCATCGTAGGGAGCGAGTGTGTTCTCAATCGTGCGCGGGCCTTTGACGCCGAGCAGCGCGTCAACGGCGCGCTGGCCGGCCGCGAGGCGGTCGTTCTCGATCTTCTCGAAGGCGACGACGTCGGGCCTGGCGGCCCAGACGGTGGGCTGAGAGACGGTGATGTTTTGCGCCGAAAGGATCACTGCAAAGATTAAGGGCAGACAAAGCAATAACGCAAGACGTGCCAGCATCATGAAAGACCTCGGGAGATTGGCCGAATGAGAAGCGATTTAGGAGAGGAGTTCGAACCGAAAATATTGTTGACGAGCGTGTTTGGGGATGTCAAGGACGGGAAGGAGCGTGGCCGGGGGTTGAATTTCTGCACACCTTGGGGCGGCATCCGCGCCCAGTAGATGTGCTTTGCCTCCATCATCACGAAAGGCTCGAAAGGCAGAGGTCCTTCGCAAAAAGCGCGCTCAGGCTGACAAAGCTTTGGGGACGCCAACCCCCCGTAAAACCACCGTGGGCTACCACTTCCCATGCCCCATTCTGTGAATCGGCCAAACGAAGGTAACGTTCCCCATTGATTACCTATTCAACGGCCGATAGGCTTGTGATAACGTTGCAATTACCGCATATTCGAAGGCTTGAATAAGGTTTCTCGGTCCACGTGTCTTCGCCGATTCGCAAACCGGGTATCCACGTTGCGTGGACAACGGTCACGTACCGCAGTGTGGCACTGCTGATCCTGGCCGGGGTAGCGGTGTTGCTGATCGCCATTCGCTTCACCTTTCCGCAATTCAGCGAGAACAGCCTGCGCGCGGCCGGCGATGCCGCCAGCAAGGTTTTCGAACGGGTGGCGGGCATGGCTCCGGCGGCGGGCACGGGCGTCTCGGTGGCGCAACAGGCTCACTTTACCGCGCTGGATGGCACGGTGAAAGTCAAAAAGAGCAACGGCAACACGTGGGTCAGCGCCGACTACAACATTCCCCTGGAAAAAGGCGACGTGGTGCAGACCGGCTCCGAAGGCATGGCCAAGGTGGTCTTCAATGACGGCACCAGTTACACCGTGAAACAGGATTCGCTGATCGTGGTCGAAGAGAACTCCGCCAACGATCAGCAGCAGACCAATGTGGCCGTCGCTGTCAGCACTGGAACCGTGGACCTTTCCACGGCGACCTACTCGCAAGGATCAAAATCCAAGGTGATCGTGGCCGGGGCCACGGCTTCGCTGGCTCCGGAGTCGGCCGCGCAGGTGCACAACGACCCCAAGAAAGATCAGCATGAAATTCTGATGAAGAAAGGCTCGGGCGAGGTCACGCGCAACGGAGAGACTGTGCAATTGGCCAACTGGGAGAAAGTCAGTTTCCAGGCGACCCAGCCGCACATGGAAAAGGAAAAGGGAATCGGGCCGCCTGTGCCGATTTCTCCCGCCAACATGGCGCCGATCTTTACTGCGGGCGAAGCCACCAAGGACGTGGAGTTTTCCTGGACGCCCATGACTAACGCCGTTGCCTACCGGCTGCGCATCTCGCGCAATCCTTACTTTTCCTCTACACTGGTTGATAAACGAGTTACTACAGCCGACGTTACCGTCACCAACCTGGGCGAGGGCGCGTACTACTGGATGGTACAGTCGTACGAAGCCTCCGGGACGGAGTCGATCGAGAGCGAGAAAAACCGTTTCACCATCATTGCCAAAAGCAAACAGACCGCGTCCATCGATCTGGAACTCGATCCTTTCGTTCAACACGGCCATGTGATCGAGGTGGCCGGCAAGACGCAGGCAGGCGCGCGCGTGATGGTGAACGGACGGGAAGTTCCGATTGTTTCCTCCGACGGTACTTTCCACTACTTCACGCCTCCGCTGGAGGCCGGCGAAGCGGTGATTACGGTGACGGCGCAAAACGCCCAGGGCGGAGTGAATACGCAACAGAAGCGAATCATTATTCAGTAGGTCGAGGTTGAGACAGTGGCTGGCCGCCGGTCGGCGGCCGCAGGAAGAGCGAAAAGAATTTACGCAGCAAGTCATCAGCAAGGCGGAAAGCAGAATTTCTCATGTCAAGTAACGGGTTCCATTCTTCACGTGCGCACAACCTGAGGTCGCTGTTCAGCCTGTTCTCCAGCGACCTGGCCATCGACCTGGGCACGGCCAACACGCTGGTCTACGCCCGCGGCAAAGGCATCGTGGTCAACGAGCCGTCGATTGTCGCCATCAACAAGAACACCGGCGAAGTCGAGGCCGTGGGCAAAGAGGCCAAAGAGATGCTGGGCCGCACGCCGGGCAACATCGTCGCCATCAAACCCATGAAAGA